>ERZ777010.4-NODE-4-length-337911-cov-8.510096_pt1 | contig 337911 bp, 307 predicted proteins | sample MGYA00374963_ERZ777010 | MGnify/ENA primary metagenome ERZ777010 (study PRJEB29309, sample SAMN06268256) | bioreactor metagenome | isolation source: Joint BioEnergy Institute, California, USA | place: USA:Joint BioEnergy Institute, California, USA | collected...
GCGCGTACTGCTCCGGGCTTACCTGCGGCGCCTGGTTCGGCGCGTACTGCTCCGGACTCACCTGCGGCGCTTTGTTCGGCGCGTACTGCTCCGGGCTTACCTGCGGCGCCTGGTTCGGCGCGTACTGCTCCGGACTCACCTGCGGCGCTTTGTTCGGCGCGTACTGCTCCGGGCTTACCTGCGGCGCCTGGTTCGGCGCGTACTGCTCCGGGCTTACCTGCGGCGCTTTGTTCGGCGCGTACTGTTCCGGGCTCACCTGCGGCGCCTGATTCTGAGCGTACTGTTCCGGACTTACCTGCGGCGCCTCATTGGGGCCAATCTGTTCCGGACTTACCCGCATGGGCGGCGGGTTCGGCACTGTCTGCTGCCGGCTTACCGCACCCGGCGGCATGGTTGGTTTCAGGGAACGCAGCTGGTTGGGAGGCGTCAGCGATTGATACGGACGCACCAGGCCAGGTGAAGAAGTGGGTTTGACTTGTTCCGGTTGATTGGCCGGCGGCACGTTGAGCGGACTTTGGTACGGACTGACCTGTGGCCTTGGCGCCTGGCCATACGGCACATTGGGCTGGGCGGGAATGTTGGGACGCATGGGATAAGGTGAAATGTTGGGATAAGGTGAAACGTTGGGATGGATGTACGGTCTGGCTGAAAAAGGCGGCTTGGGCTGGGGCGGCTGCATAATCGCCGGCGGCGTATACAGAAACGGGGCAACCGTCGGCATCGGCCTGGTGGGCTTTTCTGTCTCCTTTCTTTCGTAGGTACGCTCTTCTTCCTGCGCAAGTTCCTGATCTTTGCTCTCTTTCCCCGGCTCCTGCAGTTCCTCGGCCTGCTCTTCTACCGCCTCCGCTTCCATGGGCGTTTCCATCTCCTCCTGTTCCGGTGAAACTTGCGGCTGCTCCTCCACCTCGATCTTGCTCTCTGTCTGCTCGGGTTCAAGCGGCCGTCTCTCTATTTCCAAAGGCACTTCGGGTTCTTCTGCCCTCGGCATGGGTCTCTCTTTTTCCTTGACCTTCTGGCTTGGCTGCTGCGCAGGCCGCTGCGCTCCCTTTCGTTGCGGCCGAACGGGAACGCCTTTGCTCGGGATCTTGATTCTCGCCCCGGGATAAATCATGTCGGGAGTGGTGATATGACTGTTCAAGCGCAACAGCTCTTTGAAATCGACGCCATATTTCTTGGCGATCTTCCACATGGTGTCGCCTTTTTGCACGACATGTATCCTCACTCTTTCTCCTCCCTTGCGAAAACTCCCTACCATGGTATGCACCCATGGGCGTTTTGCTCCTGTTGCGCTTTCAATTGCCCGAAGCGACGGCAGAAAGCGGCAATCTCTGCCGAATCTTTTCAAGGGAGAAGCCCACAAATTGGCTGGCCAGAAAAAAAACCAGCCGTTTTACTGGCTGGTTGATTTTTGGTAAACCGGATACGTGCCAAGCTGCCGCACTTGACAGCCAAGCGCCTCAATTTCGGCGAAAGCCCCGGGCAACAGGATGTCATCCATTTTTTGCTCCACATCGATCACGAAGTAGTAGCTTCCAAGCCCTTTTTTGGTCGGGCGGGATTCGATGCGGGACAAGTTGATTTTGCGCCAGGCGAACGCAGCCAGCACCTGGTAGAGGGCGCCGGGAAAATCCTCCGGCAAGGTAACCAGGATCGTCGTTTTCTCTCTAGGCGACGGCGGCATCTCCAGCGCTTCCTGGCCCACGAGGACAAAACGCGTGAAGTTGTTGGAATAATCCTGAATTCCTTCTCTGGCAAATTCCAACGGGTAAATTTCGACGTTCAATCGGGTTCCGATTGCCGCCCACGGCTCCTCGGGATGTTCGCTGACGATCTGCGCCGCCATGGCCGTGCTGTTTGTATACTCGATCGCTGCCTGCGGCAAGTGCTCGCGCAAAAAGTTGTGGCTTTGCGCAATCGCCTGCGGATGTGACAAGATTTTGGTAATCTCTGAAAGCGGCAGCGGCTTTTCCCGCTTGGCCACCAACAGATTTTGCGTAATCGGCAAGGCCAGTTCCGCCTGAATCGGCAGATCCACTTCATGGATCAGCCAATCCAGGGTCATGTTGACCGTGCCTTCAATCGAGTTTTCCATGGGGACGACGCCGTACTGGACATCCCCCTTGGCAACTGCATTTAAAATATCAATGATGCTCGGATACGGCACGAATGTAAACCGTTTTCCCTCCGTGAGGGCTCGCGCTGCCTCTTCCGTGAAGGTTCCGCGTGGTCCGAGATATGCAAGTTTCTTCTCCATGGCCTTCTCCTACCGTGTCGTGCTCTTCCGCACGCTCATTTCTGAATCTCTACCTGTACGCCATGCGAGTCCGGCCGCAACGCCATTGTCCGATAGGCAATTCCGTGTCCGCTCATCACCCTGTCCACGAAACTCTCTACCTTCGCCCGTCCTTCCGCGGAATCGGTCAGGCAGAGAATCGTCGGACCGGCGCCGCTCAACGCGGCCCCTACCGCTCCGTGCATGGTGGCTTCGTCCAGGATTTCCTGCAATCCCGGCACCAGTGCCGCGCGGTACGGCTGATGGATCCGGTCTCTCATGGCCTTGCCCAGCAAATCCAGCCTGCCTTGCGCCAGTGCGGCCACCAGCAAGCTGCTATGCCCCACATTATATACGACATCCGGCCGGCTGTACACTTCCGGCAGGACGTTGCGCGACTTTTCCGTGGACAGCGCAAATTCCGGAATGACGACCAAAGCCTGCAGGTCTTTGGGAGGTTCGAGCCGGACAAATGGAACAGGCGCCCCTTTTTCCTCCGGTGCCAAGGAAACGATGATGCCGCCAAACAGGGAGGGGCCCACATTGTCCGGGTGCCCCTCAATTTCCGTGGCCATGGCAAACAGCTGTTCACGGGTAAACGGCTCACCGGCCAGAATGTTGGCGCCAACCAGCGCACCCACGATGGCAGAGGCGCTGCTGCCCAGTCCCCGTGTCAGCGGGGCTTCGCTGGAAGCGCGGATGTACAGCTCCGGCACCTCCAGCCCCGCCCGCTGAAACAGGATGCTGGCAACGCGATAGATCAAGTTGCTTTTATCGGCAGGAACCCCCTGCATTTCCTTGCCTTCCAGCACAATCTCGGTTTGCCTGCTTGGCTTCATCTCCACGACCGAATACAGCTGCAACGCCATGCCCAGCGTATCAAAGCCGGGTCCCAGATTGGCGGTGCTGGCTGGGATCTTTACGCGGACAAAGGTCTCACTCATAGCGACACGTCTTCTCCCTGCTGGCGCACCAGCTGCATCACCGCTTCTCGGGTCGCAGGGACGGTACGGGGTTCTTCTCCGACCAGCTTCAGCGCGATGTTGGGGTCTTTCAATCCGTTTCCGGTCAGAACGCAAACCACTTTTGCCCCTTCTGGAATCTTACCGGCCTTTTTCATCTTGATCACGCCGGCGATGGAGGCGGCGGAAGCAGGTTCGCAGAACACGCCTTCACTTTTAGCCAGCAGTTGGTAGGCTGCCAGGATTTCTTCATCGGTCACGCTGTCGACAAGCCCGCTGGACTCGCGGATGGCATTCAGCGCGCCCTCCTTGCTTGCCGGATTCCCGATGCGGATGGCAGTGGCAACCGTTTCCGGATTCTCGACGGTGTGTCCGAGCACGAGCGGTGCCGCTCCGGCAGCCTGGAACCCGAACATCTTCGGCAATTGCCCCGCTTTTCCGGCTGCATGGTATTCCTTGAAGCCTTTCCAGTAGGCCGTGATGTTTCCGGCGTTGCCCACCGGGATGGCGAGAATGTCCGGAGCGTCGCCCAGCGCGTCGCACACTTCAAAAGCGGCCGTTTTCTGCCCTTCGATCCGGTACGGGTTGACCGAGTTGACCAGCGTGATCGGTTCAACAGCCGTAATCTCGCGCACGATCTTCAGCGCTTCATCGAAGTTCCCGTCGATGGCGATCACTTCCGCACCGTAGGCAATGGCCTGCGCCAGTTTGCCCAAGGCGATGTTGCCGCTGGGGATCAGCACGATGCAGCGCAGTCCGCAGCGGGCGGCATACGCAGCCGCAGCCGCGGAGGTATTTCCGGTGGAGGCGCACATGATCGTGGTGCTGCCTTCTTCCAACGCCTTGGCCACAGCCATGACCATGCCGCGGTCCTTAAACGAACCGGTTGGGTTCAACCCTTCGTATTTGACGTACAATTCCACTCCCAGCTTTTTGGAAAGGTTGGCCGCATGAATCAGCGGCGTGTTGCCTTCATGCAGGCTGACGAGCGGGGTTTTCTCCGTTACCGGGAGAAATTCCCGGTAACGCGCGATGATGCCGGATTGGCGATCTGTACTCATGATCTGTTTCCACCTTCCACACGGTAACAACTTTTAATTTCAGAGATAATGTCCAATTGTTGCAGATACTCAACCACGTCTTCCATATCCTTTTTCGAGGCGGAATGGGTGACCATGATCAGTTCTGCCTGATTGCCGTTGTCGTACGGCTGTTGAATCACCTGCTCCAGCGAGATGTTCTTATCCGCCAACAACTGCGTGATTTGCGCCAAAACGCCGCGCTTGTCGGCGACGACGATGCGCAGGAAGTACTTGGACAGCTTTTGGCTGTCGTCCTTCAGGATTTTTTCCTTGTACGGGGCAACCGCTCCCCGTCCGTTTACGCCCAGTTTCATGTTTTTGACCACGGTTACCAGGTCGGAGACGACAGCGGTAGCCGTCGGCAGCTCTCCCGCACCGGGGCCGTAAAACATGGTTTCTCCCACTGCTTCCCCGTAGACGTATACGGCGTTGAACACGCCGTTGACCGAGGCCAGCGGATGGCTTTTGGGAATCAACGTCGGCTGGACGCTGACTTCAATCGCTTCCCCGTCGCGGCGCGCCAGCCCCAACAGCTTCACTTCATACCCCAGCTGCTTGCCGTAGGCGATGTCTTCCTTGGTAACGGAGCTGATGCCCTTGACGTCCACGTCCTCCAACTTCACCGGAACATGGAAGCCCAGAGTCGCGAGGATCGCCATCTTGCGCGCGGCGTCGAATCCTTCCACGTCGGAAGTGGGATCCGCTTCGGCATAACCCAACGCCTGCGCTTCCTTCAGCACATCGGCGTAATCGGCCCCCTCCTGGCTCATTTTGCTCAAGATGTAGTTGGTCGTTCCGTTGACAATCCCCATCAGTTTGGTGATCCGGTCAGAGGAGAAGCCCTCCACCAACGCCCGCAGAATCGGAATCCCGCCGGCAACGCTCGCTTCGTAGAAGACGTCGCAGCCCTTTTCCTGCGCCTTGTTGAGGATTTCCGCGCCGTGCAGGGCCATCAGGTCCTTGTTGGCCGTGACGACGTGCTTGCCGTTCTCCAGCGCGCGCAAAATGTATTCTTTCGCCGGCGAAATGCCGCCGATTACTTCCACAATCACGTCAATCTCCGGATCATCCAGCAAATCCGACGGATCTGTCGTCAGGGTGGCCGTGATCGGTTTGAGATTGCGTTTTTTCTCTATGTCCTGGACGAGGATGCGCTTCACTTCGATGCCCATTCCCGTCTGCTTTTGCAAATCTTCCTGGTGCGCCTGAATAATCCGCACCACACCGGTTCCGACTGTGCCAAATCCCATCAATCCCAATTTTACAACCTGCTTTTCCATCTTCATACCTCCTGTTTTTTTAACCTCGCCCAACAATCATTGCCTTGCGGACACCCGGCACAAGCTGAAGTCCATCCAGAAATTCCGTGCTGGAGACGCGCAAATTCGCCATGTCAACGGACATGGTGACGTTTGCGATCCCTTGCAGCGGAATCGTCTGGTTGATCGACAGGATGTTCCCGCCCTGTTCGGCAACGTACGTGAGGACTTTCGACAAATACCCGGATACGTGTTCCAGCGAAAAGGTAATCGTCATAATTTTTTCGCTCATCATGGCATTAAAGGGAAAAATGGCGTCCTTGTACTTGTAGAATGCGCTGCGGCTCAAACCGACGCGCTCCACGGCTTCGTGGACGGTTTCCACTTCGCCGGATTCCAGCAGCTTTTTGGCTTCAATCGTCTTGGCGATGGACTCCGGCAAAATGTCGGATCGAATCAGATAAAACTTTTCTTCCCTTTCCACCTGTCGTGTCCTCCTGAGAAAAACAGTTGTTTCTTCATAGAGGACATTATAACGAATCGTTCCCTTCGTGACAATCCGGGATCCGGGCCTATTTTTCATGAGAATTTATCAGGTTCACTGTTGTTTACATGCATGCTTGCGCCTTCGCGCAAACTAGAAAGGATTTCTCCCATCAGGAGGTGAAAATGTTGGCAGGCCGCGGAAAAATGGACAAATCCGAACGGCGAAACAATCATCCCGCCGCAAAGCCTTCGGATCTGGACCAGTTTGGGGACAATGTCAAGGGAAAAAAGCTGTCACACTCTCCCCATCTCACCGAAGATCCCGGCGGGAACGGATAAGTTGCGCAACTTGTCCCATGCCGGCGCACATAGCCACCACCAAGGAAAGAACCCGGGATCAGGCACACCCCGGGTTTTTGCTTGTTTTTCCAACGGACGCCGCCGCCTGTTAATAGGCGAGCGAGAAAAGTCCGTTGATATGCGCAAGGTAGCGGATGTTGCTCGCCTCTTTCATCAGGGCGGCCGGAGTCCCTTTCAGCTTGAGCTGGCTTGCGCCAATGGTGCCGATCGCATCCTTGCGGCCCAGGCTGCCCAGCGTTCCGGAGAACACCGGGGCAAAGCTTTCCATCTTGAACCCTTTGAGGTAGGCGTTCAGGTTGCGGCCGACCGCTTCACCCATCTGCCATGCCAGCTGGGCTGTCGGCGGATAGGGACGTCCTTCCGGTCCCATGACCACTGCGCTGTCTCCGGCGAGGAAAACGTCAGGGTGCGAGGTGGACTGCAGGAATTCATTCACGGTTGCGCGTCCGCGGTTTACTTCCAGCCCGCTTTCCGCAACGACGGAGTTTCCTTGCACGCCGCCTGTCCACACCATGGTCTTTGTTTCGATGCTGCTGCCGTCCTTGAGGAAGACCGTCGTTTCCTGCATTTCCGTCACGGCCAGCCCAATCTTGAACTGCACGCCGCGTTGTTCCAGACTGGTTTTGGCTCTTTCCACCAGTTCAGGCGCAAACCCGGCCAGAATGGAAGGACCGGCTTCCACACAGTAGAGCTTGATATCGGCGAAATCGACACCGTACTTCTTGCAAAGCTTCGGCAGTTCGTCAGCAAATTCGCCAACCAGCTCGATTCCGGTCAGACCGCCGCCGCCGATGACGAATGTGGCGTCCGCCTTGTCTTTGCTTTCGCTGTATGCCTTGATGCGCTCTTCCACATGGGCGCGCAGACGATTTGCTTCCTCGACCGATTTCAGCGTAAAGCTGTATTCCTTCAGGCCAGGGATGCCGAAGAAAGCAGTTTCGCTTCCCAGGGCAACAACCAGCACGTCGTATCTCAGTTGTTCGCCGCTGGCCAGCGTGACGCGCTTGGAGTCAAGCCCGATGTTGGTCACGGTGTCGATCACCAGGTTGACATCCTTGCCGCGCAACAGTTTTGCCAGGGGCAACGCCACGGCCTTTTCCGCCAGGTTTCCTGCCGCCAGGCGGTGCAATTCGGTGATGATTTGGTGGGAGGGATAGCGGTTTACCAGGGTAATTTCCGCTTCTTCAGCTGTCAGGTATTTTCGCGCGGTCAGCGCACTGAGCAGTCCGCCGTAACCTCCGCCCAAAATGAGAATTTTTTTCGCCATTCTACATCCTCCGTCCGTCTGTTCGTTCAAAATCGTGCAGATGCTACTTTTGCTGCTGGCGTTCGCCGAGAACTTCCAAAAACGCTTGCGCAAAACGCAGGGTTTTTTGAACTTGCGGGTCCTTCAGCATTTTCAGAATCGCGAACAATCCCACAGTCGACGGCGCCTCCATCTGGGTGCGTTCATTCGCTTCAATCGCCGCCTGGGCAATGCCTTTCGCCTTTTCCGAAATCGGTTTGACGAACTCCTCCACGCCGCCTTTCAAATCGTTGATCAGCACGCGGTCGTTGGCAACAGTTTGGATCAGATCGTACGCCTTGGTCAAAATGGCGGTCATTTCTGCCAGCTTGGGCAAATTCTCCACCAGCACGTTCAAGGAATGCTGAACTTCCGGCTTCATCAGCTGATCCAGCACGTCCGGTTGCGCCTGCTCCATCACAGCAGTTGCCGCCACCTCGCCAGCGACTTGTTGCGGGGTTGTTTGTGACATAGGAAAACGTCCTCCTTCGCTTTGAGATCGAGACCTTGCTTTTCGATGCCTGCCTGAGGCGAACAAGTCGGCCACATCACGAAAATTCCTTGCAACTCATATTGTTCCTTTTTTCACAAAGTGGCTCGCAACAATCGCAAGATCGAGAAAGAACTCCACTCCTCTACTATATCGCTTCTCGCCGGGAACTTCAAAGGAAAAAACCGCTCCGGGTCAGAAAGCGGCTTTTTCTAATTTTTGGTAATATTCTTTAAGCAACTGGTGGTGCTTGGGTTCGATATCCGTAAAAACCAGCTCAACCACTGTCTGCTTGTCCTGGAAAGTCTTCTCCACAACCTTTGCCATGCCCACCAGTTCCTTGTTGACATGCGGCAAGACAAAGGAAAGGTGGATAAAATCTCCCTTGGACACATACCCGTCCGTGCCGATCACCAGCCGGTTCTGAGAAAACTTTAACAGCACGCCTTCGCTTTTCCCCTCGATGGGTCTTGCCCCCATGACCATGTAGGGGACGTTGATAATGTAATCAGGCGTCCGCAGTTCCTGTTGGATCGGCACATTCTCCACGCTGACCAGCGTGGGGATCAGCGTAAGCAGGGAGATTGGCCACACCGTCTGTTCCTGAATGACTTCGCATTCCACCGTATTGATGCTTGAGCCTGCCTCCCAGCGGACGCGGACGAGGGAACCGAGCAACTGGCCCTGTCTTCTCTCCTTCATTTCGTGGGATACGACCAGATAGCCCGGTTGTGCGTGTTCCACGATGACAGGCACTTCCTGCTTTGCCCGCGCAGGCACGATCATCTCCAGGACAGAGCCGCGCTGGAGTCGTTTGTCTGTCAAAAACGGTTGAAAAGAGGGGATATCAGCCATATACTTGTCACTCCACGAAATCAAACTCGAGTTTTCCGATTCGAACGGTATCGCCATCCTTGGCCCCGCGCTGCCGCAATGCCTCGTCAACGCCCATGCTGCGCATGATCCTGGCAAAGCGCCGGGCAGCGTCGTAGCTGTTGAGATTGGTCATCCGCACCAGTCTCTCAATCTTCTCGCCAGTGACGACAAATACCTCGTTCTCGCGGGTGATTTGAAAGGGTTCCGGCTCTTTCTCCGCGCGGAAGACGACTCTCTCTTCAGCTTCCTTGACTTCTTCCACGGACGGCCTTTCCGGCAGTTCGTCCAGCAAATCGGCGATGGCGTACATCAACTCCTGCACGCCTGTTTTCGTCGCGGCGGAAATTTCATACACCTGCACACCGGGAAGCTTCTCCTTGAAGCGGCGCAGGTTTTCCTTCGCCTCCGGCAGATCCATCTTATTGGCCACGACGATTTGCGGACGCTCTTCCAGCTTCAGGTTGTACAGGCGCAGCTCCCGGTTGATCTGCAGGTAGTCCTCGTACGGGTCGCGGCCATCCACCGCCGCCATGTCGATGACGTGGACGATCAGCCGGGTGCGTTCCACGTGGCGCAGGAACTGGTGTCCCAACCCCACTCCCTGGTGCGCTCCTTCAATCAGTCCCGGCAGATCGGCCATGACAAAACTTTTCTCGCCCAGGTCCACGACCCCCAGGTTGGGCGTGAGCGTGGTGAAATGGTAGGCAGCGATTTTCGGCTTTGCCGCTGTCACGCTGGCGAGCAGCGTTGATTTGCCCACGCTGGGGTAGCCGACCAGTCCAACGTCGGCGATCAGCTTCAGTTCCAGGGTAACGTAACGCTCCTGTCCCGGTTCTCCGTTTTCGGAGATGTGCGGAGCGGGATTGGCGGGAGTGGCAAAGCGCATGTTTCCCCTGCCGCCGCGGCCGCCCTTGGCGATCACCGCCCGCTGCCCGTGTTCCACCAGGTCGGCGATCACTTCCTTGGTGTCGTCGTCAATCACCGTCGTTCCCGGCGGCACGCGCACAATCAGGTCCTCAGCCCCCGCGCCGTGCTGTCCCTTGTTGCGCCCGTTTTCGCCGCGCGGCGCCTTGAAATGGCGCTGATAGCGAAAATCCACCAGCGTGCGCAGCCCCTCGTCCACCACGAAAACGACGTCTCCGCCGCGGCCGCCGTCGCCGCCCGCCGGTCCGCCCAACGGCACGTACTTTTCCCTCCGAAAAGCGACGGCTCCGTTTCCGCCGTCGCCTCCTTTTACATATACCTTTACCTGATCGACAAACATGATGTCACCTCTTTTCCTTCGCAAAGGGTACAACCATTTCCAGCACCCATTCCTTGTCCGCATGTATCCACTCGGTGATTTCCACCGCCTGTTGACTGTTTCGAATCAGCATTTCCAGTTTCTCCAGACCGTCCGGCTGCAATTCCCCAGCCAGGTCAAAGCGGAAGTGAACGCCCTTCTCACCGGCAAACAGGCTTGCCTGCATGCTGGCCTGTTCGTATCCGTCATTGCGCACGTAATCGTTGGCGGTGCACAACAGTTCCGACACCAACTGAAACAATTCCCGCTCGTCCATTTGGAGGCGGGAGAGGTCAACCTCGTCGCACACTTCCACTTCCAGGAGCATTTCCTCGTTCAAGGCATTGAAGGTCAAAAAAAGCACGGACATCAGCGAGCTGTTGAGCCGGGCGATCATGCTTTCCTGCCTTGCCATTTCCGCCAATCTTTTCAAATGTGCCTCGCCCTGTTCCGTGCGGTTCAGATGCAGGTAGCCGAGCAGAATTTGCACATGGTTCAGCCAGTCATGCCGCTGTCTGTTCAGGACCTTCAACAATTCGTCCGTCTGGTGCGTGATCAACCTCCGCTCGTCTCCCATCCCATTCACCCATGCCAAATAGTCTCTTGCCATTCCGTATTGTACCATAAAAAGGCGGCAGACAAAAAGAAAACCCAGCGTCAAGCTGGGTCATTTTTTTACTTTCTGTTACGCTTGAGAAGCAACCGGTTCGATCATCACCTGTTTGCGGTCACGGCCCAGACGCTTGAAGCGGACAATGCCGTCAGCCGTGGCAAACAGCGTATCGTCTCCGCCTCTCATCACGTTGAGGCCCGGGTAGATCTTCGTTCCGCGTTGACGAACGAGGATGTTCCCCGCTTTCACGAACTGACCGTCGCCGCGTTTCACGCCGAGGCGTTTGGAGATGGAATCGCGGCCGTTCTTCGTGGAACCTACCCCTTTTTTGGAAGCGAAGAATTGCAGGTCTACAGGAAAACGAAATTGCATGTCAGGCACCTCCTTGCCATTTGGAATCTTGGATGGAAATGTGCTTTCCGTTTGTTTCCGCAACCATGAACAGCGAGACGACCATGCTCTCTGCCAAAAGTTGCTCTTTTTCGCTGACTTCGCGATCAGCAGGGCGGCTGAGCTTCCAATGGAAGTACCCGCCTTCCTGATCGGCAAACTGAACGTCCGGATTTGTCCCGAGCAGCAGATCGACGGAATTGATCAATCCGAGACTGATGGCGGAAACCGCGGCGCAGACGATGTCCGAGCCGTGCCTGCCGGCATTGGCATGTCCCGAAATGGTAATTTCCTCGATCTGATTCTGCCCGTTCCGCTTCACCGTTACCGTGACCATCGGCGTTCACCGGAAGTTACGCGTTGATTTTTTCAATCACGACTTTGGTGTACGGTTGACGATGGCCTTGTTTGCGACGGTAGTTTTTCTTGGCTTTGTATTTGAACACGATGATCTTTTTCCCTTTACCGTGTTTTTCTACCTTGCCGGTAACAGTCGCACCCGCAACAGTGGGGGTTCCTGCCGTAACCTTGCCGTCCTTGTTGACGAGCAAAACCTTGTCAAACGTTACAGTATCCCCTTCGTTGCCGGCCAGTTTTTCGATGTAGAGGACGCTGCCCTCTTCCACCTTGTACTGCTTGCCGCCGGTTTCAATGATTGCGTACATTGCGTGCACCTCCTATACTCAGACTCGCCTGTCCAGGTGCGCCCCGAGGGGCGGCTTGCCAACCTGTTTCGAGCGGTTACAGTATGCGCGAGGCATATCTGCGTGAACAAACAACAGGTTACCACAAAAACTTGGTTCAAGTCAAGGCATTTGCCGTTTGCGGCTGGCAAAAAGCCCTGCTGCCTCCCCGGGACTGCCCGCGTACAAAATCCGGTACTCGTCCGGAGGCATGAGCGGATTGTGCAGCGCATGCAACTGCACCGGACAGCGAGCGCGAAACGATGCCGCGATTGACTCCGCTTCCGCTCCGCGCCCGAAAAGCGGTTCGTAAAGCGGCGTCGGCATTTCCACCACGGCCGCCTCCGCCTCCTGGCTTCGCGCCAGACCCTCCAGTTCGTCCCACAGCATCCGCACCAATTGTTCCGGGGAGCGGACGCGTCCGCTGCCGCGGCACACCGCGCAGGGGCGGGAAATCCGTTCCGCAAGGCTGGGACGTACCCGCTTGCGCGTCATTTCGACCAGCCCCAGGGCCGTCATGCCGAACACGGTCGAAGGCACCGGATCGCGCGACAGTTCCTCTTCGAGCTTTGCCAAAACCCGCTCCTTGTTGGCCGCCTCCTTCATGTCGATGAAATCAATCAGGATGATCCCGCCGATGTCACGCAGGCGCAGCTGGGCGGCGATGACGGAAGCTGCCTCCAGATTGGTTGCGGTGACCGCCTGCTCCCGCTGTTGCCCTCCCTTGCCGGTAAACGCCCCGGTGTTGACGTCGATCACGGTCATCGCTTCCGTCCTGTCCAGGACCAGGTACCCGCCTCCGGGCAACGGCACTTCCCGCCGCAACGCCTGCTGCAGTTGGACATCGACGCCCAGGTGGTCGGCCAGCGTCTGCTTTCCCTGGTATCGGCGAAGCAGAGCCTGTTTCTCCGGGCTGAAGAGGGCCAGGATCCCTTTTACCTGCTGATAAACGGCTGCCTCTTCCACCAGCAGCTCATCCGGGTCTTGCGCCAGCAAATCGCGCAATGCCTGCTCCAGCCATTCCCCATCCCCGCTGACCCGGCCGGGTTTTCCGCGTTCAGACGCTTGTTGCCGCAACTTTTGCCAGACCTGGCGGAGGCGGGCAAGCTCCTCCAAAATCGTGCTCTCTTCCGCTTCGGCTGCCTCCGTGCGAACGATCACCCCTTCGCCAGCTTCCAACATTCCCTCGAGCTGTTCGAGGAGGCGTTTGCGAACAGCCTTGTCCCCAATCTTGCGGGAAATGGAGACGCCCTCTTCCGCCGGCAGATAGACAAGGCACTTTCCCTTCAGGTTGATCCGTGTCGTGATCCGCGGCGCCTTGTTGCCCATCGCTTCCTTGATGACCTGGACAAGCAGCATTTCCCCTTCGCGGACGCACTCGCGGATGTTTGCCGTCCCCTGCTTCGCCTGTTTTGGCATAGGTGCGTCATCGACGTACAGGTAGGCTTTTTTGCCCTGTCCAATCTCGACGAAGGCCGACTGCATCCCCGGCAGAACGTCTGTCACCCGTCCCAGGTAAATCTCCCCTGCTGCCGCCTGGGCGTGTTCGCCGGGATTTCGCCACTCCACCAACCTGCCCTGTTCCACCAGTCCGATCCACAGCCTCTCCCCGCTTCCGCCGATCGCCACCTGTCTCACTTGTCATCCACTCCTGTCATCGCCCGTTCCCGGTTGGTCCGGTTCCTCGGGCGAAACGTTCAGGAAGTACTCTATCACAGGGATGGAAAAAAGGAAAGAAAGGCAAAACCGCCGCACCTCGGCCAACCGTTTCCGCCCTTTTTGGGCCGAATGCCTTGCAAACCGACGTTGGCAGAGGGCCCCTGTTGCTGTCAGACGAGTTTTTTCACTTCCACATCGTGCATCTGCTCGAACAAAAGCGCATGCAAAAGTCTTTCCTCCGGAAGCAGTCCCGTTCCCTGGACGAAGAAAAGGTGGGAAGAGCCCCTGCGCAGCTTGTGCGAAACCTGCATCACCGTCTCCTCGGGGCGCACCGGCACGGCCTGCACATCGTATTCCTCCGGCTGGCGCACGTACTTTTCCATGAGAAAGCGGAAAAACTGGTAGGGAAACCGCAAAAAACCCTGAATGTTCTCCGCCAGCAAATAGCAGCTGATCATCGCCAGATTGAGTTGCCCATCCAATAAGGATAACCCCAGCAAAATGGCGGCGAACACAATGCTCGCCGCCAGGGAAAGAAGGGCCGCGCTGCGGTACGGCATGCATTTGCACATGACGGCCTGGACGATTCGTCCGCCATCCAGCGGCCAGATCGGCAAAAGGTTGAAGCCGGCGATGATCGCGTTGCTCAACAGAAAAAACTTCGCCCATTCCTCCGTCCACACGCCCGCATGCCAGAACAGGTAGGAGGCAGCCATCATCACGACGTTGAGAAAAGGACCGGCCAGCGCCACGACGATCTCATCCAGCGGATCGGTCGCATACGCCTGCTCCATGGTGGCCACTCCGCCAAACGGCAGAAGCTGCACTTCCGTCACCCTCCAGCCCAGTTCCCTTGCCATCGCCACGTGTCCCATTTCATGGATCAACACGATCACAAACAGGGTGATCACTTCCCAGAAGCGTCCGGTCAGCACGGCGAGGCCGATCACGGCCCAAAACAGGATGTGAATGCGAAAGCGAAACGCACGCCCCCCCTTACTCAAAAGGGATCACATCCAGGGGGTTGACAAACTGTTCCTGGATGCGGACGCCAAGGTAGAGATGCCGCGTCGAATCGCCGGCCACTTTTGCCGTCCCCAGCGGGTGTCCGGCCTGGACGACCTCGTCCTTGCTGACGTTGACAGCATCCAGATTGCCAAACCAAACCTCTCTGTCCCTGGTCAGGCGGACAACCACGGTGGTATTGTAACCGGGTTTTTCCCCGACAAACACGACCCACCCCGCTTCGCCGATGACAACCTGTTCCTTCCTGTCCATGGCGATGACCACTTTTCCGCTCGCCGGATCGTACATTTTGGCCACCTTCCAGGAAGAAGGCATCTTCCATTCCGCCGCCTCGTCGCGGGAGGTGACCGGCAGCGACGGCTCCGGCAGGGAGGGAAGCAGCGTGGGAAGGGAACCAAACCGGGCTTCATACCAATCTCTCGCCCCGGCGAAGTTGAAATCGCGCGTCATCACTTCACGCGCCGACTCCTTCCACGAGAGCGGCGTGAGGGAGGTCTGGAACACGAGGTAGGCTGCCCCTACCAGCAAAAGGGAGAAGAAAACCTGTAATCCCCACTTTTCATGCGCCGGGGATTGATGCCGGAAGTCTTCGCGTGGGGAGAACGACATCCACTCTTCACCTGGATCAATCGGGTCCTTCCAGTCGTCGAGCAATGGAGGAAGACTGTCACGCGGTTGCATGCGCATGCGCTCGATTCGCGCCCTCCGCCTTTCCCTGACCCGTTCCACTTCATCGAACATGATGGATCTCCTCCGTAAGACAAGGCATTTGTACAATCCTATGACTTGTCTTGCGGCAATATGTCCCGTCGCGTACGAGTGCGGCAGAAGCCGGGGAGAGCGGAATATCGCTCACGCAAAACAAAAAGGACAGCCTCCTGTCAGAGACTGTCCCTGGATGTGCCGTTGTTTTACAGTTTGACTACGTTCGCGGCTTGCGGACCACGGCTTCCTTGCACGATTTCGAACTCAACCTTTTGTCCTTCGTCCAGTGTTTTGAATCCTTCCGCTTGGATCGCGCTGTAGTGTACGAATACGTCGTCTCCGCCTTCAACCTGGATAAAACCGTATCCTTTTTCCGCGTTAAACCATTTTACGATACCTTGTTGCATGAAGCAAAACCTCCTAAACATTGCGCCTTGCGAGGCGAAAAAATTCGTTAACCGTTTTTTACAACAGAAGCCGTTTGCGGTAAGGAAAAAGTCGTACCGTGTTGAGATTTGACACTGGCAACGTATCTCAACAGGTACGACTCCGTGACCAATCCATCAAATCACTACAGCTAGTAAAAATGGTTAACTTGGAATCAGTATAACATATCTCAAGCGGTTTGTCACGCATTTAGTCGAAACGCAATTTATCTTTTCGCATCCCGATATTGAGCACGACCCCGACAATCAAAAAGTTGGTGATGAGCGAACTGCCGCCGTAACTGATGAACGGCAGGGGAATCCCGGTAATCGGCATCAGCTGGATCGTCATGCCGATGTTTTCGAAAATCTGGAAAGTGAGCATGCCGACCACGCCGGCCACGACATAGGAGCCGAACGGATCTTTTGTCTCCATGGCAATCTTGATCATGCGGTAGATCAAAAAGAAGAACAGAAGCATCAGGATCGACGCTCCGACAAACCCCAGCTTTTCGGCAATCACCGTAAAAATAAAATCGCTTTCGCCGACCGGAACCCAGCCGAAGCTGGCCTGCGACGGCGTGTTGAGCCCCTTGCCGAAAAGCTGGCCGGAACCGATGGCAATCAGGGCCTGCTTGAGCTGGAACCCTTTGCCGATCGCGTCCAGATCGGGATTGAGCCAGTAGACGATGCGGTCCCACTGGTACGGCTTGATGATCTTGAAAAAAAGATCCTGCTTGAAATGGTACAAAAGCGTCAATGTGGCGAACAGCCCGCCGACGGCACATCCCAGGTAGGCGACGTGCAACAGCCGGATGCCGCCCACGATCAGCATCGTGGCCAAGATTCCCGTGTACACCAGCGAAGTTCCCATGTCCGGCTGCAGCAGGATCATCAGCAACGGCACGATGGCGAACAGGCAGACGGGAATGAGTTGGTAAAAGTAGTAAAACCGGTCGGAATCATCCGCCCTTTTGGCCATGTAGCGGGCGACAGCCAGGATCGTGAACAGCTTCATCGGTTCCGACGGCTGGAACAGAACCGGCCCCAGATTGTACCAGCTCGTCGCGTTGTTGATGGGCGTGGCCTGAAACACCCCGATCAGAAGAATCAGGCCAATGCCGTAGAGGATGTAGGCAGAGCTGTAAAACAGCCGGTAATCAAACAGCAGCACACCCCCCAGCACGATAAAGCCGATCACGTACCAAAGCAGTTGTTGCTGCGCCTTGACCACCCCGGCAGCGGAGCCGGCAATTCCCAGATAGCTGAATACGGCCAACCCGACCAAAATGAGAATTACGGACCAGTCAATCGTCTTGAGGTAGCGTCTTTCCAGGTCCATCTTCGACCTCCTTGAACCCCTTCCCTCTGCCGAAAAAACGGAAAAACTCTTCGTGGAAGCGGAAAAGAACAGGAGTTGGACCCTGTTCTTTTCTCATGCTCTTTCCTCATGTTCGACAGGATGAAATCTCCAGGTTGAAAGAAAATCGCCGTTACTTCAGGCCAAAAAACTTGCGCATCCGGGAAAACACGCCCTGTTTTTCCTCCAGCTTCATCAGCGGCACCGCTTCCCCCAGAAGGCGGCGGGCGATATTGCGATAGGCGATGGAAGCGCGTGCTTCATGGTTCATGACCACCGGTTCCCCCTGGTTGGCGGATTTGATGACATGCTCATCATCCGGCACAACTCCCAACAAGTCAATGGCCAGCAAATCCAGCACATCCTCCACATCCAGCATGTCGCCGTTCTTCATCATGTGGGAGCGGACGCGGTTGATCACCAGTTTGGGCATGCCCACCTTTTCCCGTTCAAGAAGGCCGATAATCCGATCGGCATCGCGAACAGCCGCTTTCTCCGGAGTCGTGACCACGATCGCCTGGTCGGCGCCCGCCACCGCGTTGCGAAATCCCTGCTCAATACCGGCGGGGCAGTCGATGATGACGTAATCAAAATCGCGCTTTAACTCTGTCACGATTTTCTCGATCTGCTCCGGCGTTACGGCAGTCTTGTCCTTGGTCTGGGCGGCAGGCAGCAGGGAGAGATTTTCAAAGCGCTTGTCCTTGATCAACGCCTGCTGAAGCCTGCAACTCCCCTCGGTGACGTCGACCAGATCGTAAATGATCCGGTTTTCCAACCCCATCACCACGTCGAGATTGCGCAAACCGATATCGGTATCTACCATGCACACCTTTTGGTCCATTAATGCCAAGGCAGTGCCCAAATTGGCAGAAGTGGTGGTCTTGCCCACTCCGCCCTTTCCAGAAGTTACGACAATTCCGATCCCCACGTCGGTTCCTCCTCTATGCTCAATCCCCAAGCTTACACTCGCCCAATTCGGGTCGGATCCGGGGCAGGTAATTCATTTTTGCCACGAGCATCGTATCGTTTTCCAGATAGGCAAATTCCGTTCCCCCGAAGCTGTTGGCCCATTCTTCACCAGGTTTGCTCACGATGTCTGCTATCCGCAGTTGAGTCGGATTCATGACGGCAGCGGCGATAATGACGTCACGGTTCCCGGTGATGCCGGCATGTGCATATCCACGCAAATGTCCCATCACGTAGATGTTCCCGGTGCAGCGGACGATTCCCCCTGGATTTACGTCTCCCAACAGCAAAAGATCACCGTCAAAATCCAGCACCTGACCGGAGCGAACGGTGTTCACCCTTACGGAAAAGCGCGACTTCAGGCGCTCTGCGATCGCTTCTTCCCTGGTGATGACATCGGATTCAATCAAATGGATCACCAGGTTTCCCCTTTGCCGGATGATCTGGGTCAGCAATTCCTGCTGTTCGGGCGTGCAGTACCGTTTTCCCAGCTTGACGGAAACCCGAATCAACGGTCCCGACAAAATCTGTTGGTGGCTATGCTCTATTTTTTCACGCAAGTCGGCCACCAGATCGTCGAAGGAACAGGTGTCGTCCATGAGAAAGACGAGCCCGTCTTTTGTCCCCTTGATCGTGACCTTGCTCTTCACAGTCGTCACCGGTTTCACCTCAACCGTTACCATTCGCCATAAAGCAAGGAATTTCCTTCTCCAACCGAAAAATTTGCCGAAAGGGGAAAAGCGGGCTTTCTTTCAGGTTCGTTTAACGCGGATTGGTGGCGGGGGCAGGGGAAGCGCTCGTCAAAACCCCCGGGTAAAGCTCGTTGTACGCTTCGAGGATGCGCCGCGCAATCGGACCGGTCGCCGTGTTGCTGGAAGCTCCGTCCCGCAGGCTGTTGGGAGCCACGACCACGAAGACGAGCTGAGGGTTCTCATAAGGAGCAAAGCCGACCAGCATGGCGTTCTCCGCTCTCCTCCCCGTTTGCGCGGTACCCGTTTTGGCAGCCACCCGGAAAGGCAGGCCGACAAAATTGCGCGAAGCCGTTCCGCCCGGCTGCGTCACCAAAAACATCCCTTCCTTCACAACCTGGATGTATTTGGGATCAATGGTAACCCGGTTTAATATCTGCGGTTCGATGACAGCAAGCGTCTGACCCGGTTCCTGCGGGTCCGTGGTGCCGCGGCGGATTTCCTTGACCAAATGGGGCCGGACGCGGTAACCGCCGTTGGCAATCGCAGAGACGTATTGCGCGATCTGAATCGGTGTGAACAGATCGTACTGGCCGATCATGGCATCGGCAAGGTTCCCGTAATAGAGGTACGGGTTCTCCCATCCGCTGCTTTCTCCCGGGAGGTCGATGCCCGTTTTGACTCCCAGGCCAAACTGGGCGTTGTAGTAGTCGAGCACGGAAAACTGCTTTTGCCATCCCCCCGGGCGGTTGGCCAGGCGAACCGCCATCGCGTACATGTAGGTGTTGTTGGACACCTGCAGGGCGCGCCTTGCATTCACCGCTCCGTGCCCGCCCGGTTTCCAGTTGTGCTTGTAGGACGACCCCACCTTGAACCGGCCGCTGTCGTAAATCACTTCGTTCGGCGTGGTAAGCCCCTCCTGCAAGGCAATCATCACAGACAAGGGCTTGTAGGTGGAAGCGGGAGGATAGGTTGAGTAGATAAACCGGTTCGACTCGTTGGGCAGAATCAGGGAGGCGTAATTTTCGTTAAACGCCTTGCGATCGTAATACAGGTTCAGATCGTAATCCGGATAGCTGGCCATGGCCAGAATTTCCCCCGTGTTGGGGTTCATCACCAGCACGTGGGCATCCTTGAATTCCTCTGGCGTGGAAGGAAGCGCTTTGAACTTCTCCACCTCTTCCTTCAAAATCGCCTCCACCCGGCTCTGGAAGCGCCAGTCCATCGCCAGTACCAGATCGTTTCCCGGCTGCGCGGGCTGTTTCAGGTGCTTTTCCACCGTCTCGGAGTTTTTGTTGACTTTGACTTCCATCACGCCGTCTTTTCCCCGCAGGTACCGCTCGTAGTAGCTTTCCAGTCCGGTCACGCCGACGCGGTCGATCGCATTGTACCCTTGGGCCAGGTACTCCTTGAGGTTTTCCGGGCGAATCGAATTGATATAACCGAGAAAATGCGTTCCGAAAGGCGAACCGTCCACATCCCGGATAATCTGGCGGACAGGCTCCAGCTCCACGCTGATTCCCGGCAGCTCCGTGCGCCTTTCTTCGATCTGAAACATTTCTTCCGCCGTGATGTTTTCCTTGATACGTCTGGGAATGTAGCTGGCCAGGTGCGGCGATTTCATTTCCTGCAAGAGGGAAAGCTTGTGCCACAGGCGCAGGCGCTGCTCATCCGTCAACGGCAGGGTGATGTCCATGTCAAGCAGCGATGCGTAGCGCAGCAAGTCCATGTCCGATTTTGCGGACAGCTCGGATATGGCGGGGAACTTTTTCAGCTGCGCCTTGACTTCGGCCACCAGGTCCCTGCGGTCTTCCTCGTCGAGCTTCAATTCCAGTTTCATGCCGGAATTGACGGCCAGTTTGTACAGCTCCCAGGAGGAAAGATTGTCCAGATCGGTTCCAGCCGCAGCGGAAGAGGCTTTCAGCTTGGCCCGCACCTCTTTTTCCTGCTGTTCCGTAAAGGGAGAGCGCACCCTCAGCCCGGCGTCCAGCGCCGTTTTGACCAGCTGGGTATCGCTCATTTCGTCGATCGCCGACACGCCGGGAAGCCCCTTCAGTTTTTCGGCAATCCTTTCGATCAGCTGCTGTGTCTCCTGCGCGTTGAACGCAACGGGAAGCGTGGAGGACAACTCAATGGTTTTTTTCAGCAACTCCTTGTCCGTCCCGATTTGCTTGTCGTCAGGAGTGAGAATTTCCGCGAGGCGTTCCGCCACTTTTTCTTCATCGATATCCTGTCCCTGTTCTTCCACGTACTGGACGGAATAAACCGGCTTGTTGGAGACGAGCACGACGCCGTTCCTGTCGAGAATCCGGCCGCGCGGAGCCGAGATGGGCAGCTCCCGGATGCTGAACTTCTCCAGTTCATGCACATACTGCTCCCCTTCCACCAGCTGCACGTACGCGAGCCGCAGAATAATGGCGGCAAAGAAGATGAACACAATGAAAAACAACACATTGAGACGAAGGGGTATTTGCGATTGCCGCTCCTTTTCTTTTTCCTCCACCGAGTTCCCTCCTTCCCTCCGTACTTCTCGCTACTCAATGGAAGCGCCCGACCGCCCGGCGGCAATCGGCTCGCACAGGAGTTTGACCGGCAGGTAGATCATCAACATGAACAGGCCGTTCAGAAGGACGGTAGGGAGAATCTGGCTGGTCAACACCCACTGGGCATCCTGCGGCGCCAGGGAAAACAGGCGAAACAAAATGTACAACAGCCACTCATGCCCGAAGAGGACGATCACACAGGTAACCAGCATCATGCCAAAGCTGCGTTGAAACAAGAGGACGATCAGTCCGGAAAAGTAACAGGCCAGCATCATGGACATCATGTACAGCCCGATCACGTCCACGTACAGGACGTCTTGCAAGAACCCAATCGCCAGGCCGTAGTAAAGTCCTTCGCGCCGGCCGAGAAACATCGCGACCAGAAGGGAGGCGACCAGGGCAAAACGGGGAACTGCCGTCATCCCGGCCATCCCCGCTGACGTCGGGAACAGCACCTGTACGACAGACCCCTCCAGAATGAACAGGAATACGATCAAGGCGGTCAGCCAGACCCTTTTCACCGCTGGCCACCCCCGATGCTGGCTGGCGCTTCGTGAGCCGAAGCGGGAGTGGACGAATCCGCATTGGCGCCGCTCCCGGAAGTCTGGCTGCCGGGCTGCTGCGGAATCAATTCGCCGTTCGGAGAGACTTGGTAGGTGCTCTCCACCACCATTACTTCGTTCAGTTGGGTAAAGTCCGCACTGGGCTGTATGTAGGCCGTTTGCGTCAACCCGTAGTTGTCCGGAACCACCCGAACGACGTAGCCGATCTGCAGGTTGCGCGGAATCACACCGCCCAGCCCCGAAGTGACCACTTGCTGATTTGCTTCAATTTTCTGTTCCCAGGGAATTTTGCGCATGACGAGCAACCGCTCCTGCGGGTCGTACTCCTCGATCACGCCGCTCGCCTCCCCGTAAACGGTCACCCCGTTCACCACCTGCCGGGTCTGAACGTTGGCCGAGATGTGGTTGAGCCGCTCGTAGCTGGTCAACAGCTCGACGGTGGCGGAAAAGTTGGAAACGCTCTGCACCCGTCCGATCATGCCCTTTGCCGTAATCACAGCCATGTCTTTTTTGATTCCGTGCTTGAGTCCCTTGTCAATCGTAATCACGTTGTTCCAAGTATCGGGGCTTCTCGCCACCACCTCGGCAAAACGCAGCTGGTAGCCCTTCATGCTTTCGGTTGCCTGAAGAATTTGCCGGAGACGTTCGTTTTCCGCCCTTAAATCGTGCAGTTCCGCCGACAGACGGGCGTATTGGTCGAGGTTGGCCTTCAGCACCCTGTTCTCCTCATAGACGCTGTAGGCGTCCTTCAACTCCTGAAAGAACCCGGAAACTGCTTGAGCAGGGCGATAAAACAGGCCCTGCACCAAACTGAAGGTGTCTTTAAAAAACATCTCCGGCCAGGTCAGGCTTTCCCGTTCACGGGAGGTAAAGCCCACGACGGAAATCAGCAGAACCAGGCCGACGAGGATGATCATTAGCCGCTTGTTCCCAAAAAACGACATGCCCCGACCCCCGTCTATTTACGTTTTTGGCGGGAAGAGGTGATGCCGTGCTTGGACATGAAAAGGTGAATGTTTTCCAGTGCACGCCCCGTTCCCACGGCAACGCAGTCAAGCGCGTTTTCCGCGACGTGAACAGGCATACCCGTTTCCGAGCTCAAAAGGCGGTCCAGATTCCGCAGAAGCGCTCCTCCGCCCGTCAGCACGATCCCCCGATCCATGATGTCCGCGGCCAGTTCAGGCGGACTTTTCTCCAGGGTTACCTTCACGGCTTCCACGATGGCATAAACCGTCTCCGCCAGCGCTTCCGCAATCTCCGTGCTGCTCACCGCCAGGGTTTTGGGAAGTCCGGTCACCAGGTCGCGGCCGCGTATTTCCACGGTTTCCACTTCCTCCGGCGGAACGGCGGATCCGATCTCGATCTTCAGCGTCTCGGCGGTCCGTTCGCCGATCATCAGGTTGTATTTTCGCTTGATGTACTGGATGATGGCTTCGTCCATTTCATCGCCGGCCACACGGATGGAACGGGATGTGACAATCCCTCCCAAAGAGATGATCGCCACCTCTGTCGTGCCGCCGCCGATGTCCACGACCATGCTTCCGGTTGGTTCCCAAACGGGAAGATCCGCGCCGATGGCCGCCGCAAACGGTTCTTCAATCGTAAAAGCTTCCCTTGCCCCCGCCTGTTTCGTCGCATCTTCCACGGCCCGCTTCTCAACCGCGGTAATTCCCGACGGCACACAGACCATGACGTTGGGCCGGCGGGCAAACAGCCCCTGGTTTTTCTGGGCCTGGTTGATAAAATAGCGCATCATCGTCGCCGTCGTTTCAAAGTCGGCGATCACGCCGTCCTTCATCGGGCGAACCGCGACGATGTTGCCCGGGGTGCGGCCGATCATGCTTTTCGCCGCATTTCCCACCGCCTCGATGGAATTGTTGCTGGTGCGGATCGCCACCACCGAAGGCTCCCGCACGACAATTCCCTTTCCTTTGACGTAAACGAGTGTATTGGCAGTGCCAAGGTCAATGCCCAGGTCACGACTAAATCCTCCAAACATAAAAAAACTCCTCTCGATAATTTCGGTATCGGCTAAAGATGTTTTACATGTACCCTTGTTCTTTCAAACTGATGTATTTGCCATCCCCGATGATGATGTGATCCAGAAGTGTGATTCCGACCAACTCTCCGGCTTCGCGAAGCGTGCGTGTCACGGCGATGTCTTCACGGCTGGGAGTCGGGTCGCCGCTTGGATGGTTGTGAAGGCAGATGACAGATGCACTGCTGCGGCGAATGGCTTCCTTGTAGACTTCGCGAGGATGAACAATCGAGGAGTCCAAACTTCCCACAAAAATGGTCTGTTTGCCTATGACGTGGTTTTTGGTGTTGAGGAACAGGCAGACAAAGTGCTCCTGCGTCAAATGAGCCAATTCGGGGATCATCAGGTCTGCCACGTCGCGCGGCAAACGGATGGAAGGCGTGTTCTTCCGCGAAACCTGCCGCAACCGGCGTCCGATTTCAAACGCAGCCTGCAGTTCAATCGCCTTTACCGGTCCGATTCCTTTCAGTTCCGTCAGCTCAGACTGTGACGCCTGCGCCACACCGTGCAAATCTCCAAATCTCGCGAGCAAACGCTGCGCAAGTTGATACGCCGTCTCCTGTTCCCAACCGGTCCTCAGCAGAATGGCGAGCAGCTCCGCATCGGAGAGATGGGAAGCGCCCTCCCGTTGCAGCCGTTCCCGCGGACGATCATAGTAAGGGACGTTTTTCATCATGAATTTGTTACAGGTATTTGCAGCCAATTGCCTCTCCTCCAGCACATGTCCTTCTGTTCCGGAACGGCCGGCTGAGGAGAGATTCGTGATGACAGATGCCGTTTCCGTTTGACAGAATTCCAGGCAATCATCACACTTGCAGGACTTCCACCCCGAAACGGGAAAGCATGGTTGCCGTCAATCGCAAAGGAAGGCCAACCACGGTAAAGTAATCCCCGGCAATGCCTTCCACGAATGCAGCGCCGATGCCCTGAATGGCGTACGAACCCGCTTTGTCCATCGGCTCTCCGGTCGCGACATACGCCGCAATCTCCCTGTCGGTCATCGGCGCAAACCGCACCTCTGTCCGACTGCTTGAGACTTCCCTCCGCCCTGTGCTGGCGTCAACCACGGCGACGCCGCTGTATACCATATGTTCACGCCCTTGCAGCGACTTCAGCATGCGGCAGGCTTCCGCTTCATCCGCCGGTTTTCCCAGAACTTGCCCATCCAGGACGACGATCGTATCCGAACCGAGAACAATGCCTTCCGTCAGACGGGAAGCGACAGCCACTGCCTTCCGCAGGGCTAGTTCTTCCACGATTTCCCGGGGTGACAGGCCCGGTTTTGTGTCTTCCTCCACATCGCTTGTCTGAACGGTGAAAGAGAGTCCAAGCGTCTGCAACAGTTCCTTGCGCCTGGGGGATGATGAAGCGAGAATCAGTGATTTTGTCGTCATGTGTTTTCAACCTACTTCATGCGTCGATGTATCCAAAACGCGAGGGCGAGGCCTCCCACGCTGGCCAGATTTAGTTTTACCTGAAGCGTCAAATCGTACTTCAAAACCTCCAAATCTGCCGCTGGCGACCATGTCAAAACCTTGCTTTTGGTCAGAAACGGAAGCCAGGGAGAGAGGATTTCGCCCACGATGCTTCCGCACAACAGACCGCAAATCAACAGCAATACCAAGGTTAGCGTTTCTTTCCCCATGTTTGCGTTCAACTCCCTTTCAAAGAAGGGATTCTCTTTAACCATCAAATAGTGTAGCAAATGGGGAGGGGTTGAACAATCCCTGAATGTCTGTGTAAATAACTGTATAAAAAGAAAGGACTTCCTGCAAGAAACCCTTGCAGAAGTCCGCCACGAAAACAGGTATTCGCACGCACGAAAACGGACAGCCGGCGGGACGGTCAGCCCGCCTTCTGCAGCAACTGTATCCATGTTGCGTAATTTTCCAAATAGCCCAGCACCCCTGCCTGCACCTGCCAGGCGTAGGAATCTGCGCTTTCCGCCTTTTTCCCCGCAGATGCTTCCGCCATTTTTTCCTGGGCGGCAACAGCCTGGTTGATTCCGTTCACCATGCCTTGGAAATACGCCTCCCATTCTGCGGGGACGCGCATCAGGCGGCTCTGCTCCAGGAACTTCCGATGCATCTCCTTGATTTCTCCGGCTTCGTCCGGCGAAATGGCAGGCTGGGCCGAACTGACCACCGTTCCGGAGCGTTCGGACAGCTTCTTGACCAGTTCCCGCCCCGTTTGCAAGAACAGGGACAAATCAGGAGATTCCGCAGCGCCTTCCGCCTTGCCCACCGCCACTTCCCCGGCGTAGGAAGGAAAGGCAAACTCCTTGACGTAGACGTCCAGCCCCCGCATTTTGACGATGCTGGCAAAGCCCAATACCGCGTCGCGGGAAGGCGCTGCCGCCGCAAACAGGTACTTCTTCTCCCCATCCGCGTACAGCAAATGGGGCAGGCCAAGCTTTTCCAGCGGCTCGGCTGCCGTTTCCGAAGGAGCGTCGGACAAAAACACGCCCGCTTGCGCCACGAACAATTGAAGCTGGGGCAACTGCAGATTGGAGGTGACGGTAGCGCCCTGGCTTTCCTCTGCAAACGACGAGTCCTCCTCTGCCGGCAAATCCTTGTTGACTGTCCGCTTCTCCTCTTCCTCGCCTGACAAGGTTGGCCCTGTCAGCGTCTCAACCGTATCCTGCAACACGGCCTGATAGGTGGACGAAAAGTGTTCCTGGGAAAAGACGCTCAACACCATGAACCCAAATGCCAGACCGACCGCCACCGCACCGGACGCGCTCAACAGCGTGCGCACGACAGGCCGGTTGGAAAACGAGCGAAAAAAACGGAAATATGAATCTCCCCAGGTTCTCCGCACCGCTTCGTAACCCTGGTGCCCGCCGCCTTCCTCCGGCACCAGCACAGGTTGCGGCGCGTGCGGCTCCTGGCTGGCGCGGCGCAACTCTTGCATGCGGTCCCAAGCGTCTTCTCTCTTCGCCATTTTCTCCAACTCGGCCAAACTGGGCCCCTGTATGCGCATCCGGGGCCTGTGTTCCTTATGTTCAGGCGGATTCTCCTTCTGTTCTTCCCGCTCCAAAAATTGTCCGTTTACTTTCAGCCTGATCTCGTTCCGCTTTTTTTCTCCGCTCACGACCATGCCCTCCCTGCACAAGGCTCTTTGTACCAGCATACGTGGCCCATGGACATGTTATGCCTCCCTTTCTCTTCACAAGGATGGGGCGAAAGGATCGGACAAATGTGAGTTACTGCAGGCACACATGCAGAAGCAAGCCCAGTGTCACAAACGGGGCGAACGGAATCGGCCCTGCCGGCGTCTTCCTTTTTCCCAGGCGCAAGCACAGAACAAAGAAAAGCGCAAACAGTGAAGCCAGCAACAGGATGGCTGTAAAGGCGGCAAATCCCAGCGCAAAGGCAAGCAGGGCGAGCAACTTGACGTCGCCCATTCCGACTGCTTCAGGCCAGCGAAGGGAAAGCAGGCAGAACATCAAAAGCGGAACCAATCCTGAAAGAAGCGAAACAATCAGTTGCCTTGCGCCGAAATACGACAACTGATGCGCCGCAACCGCAAAGAAGGCAAACAGAAGGATGCGGTTGGGAATTCGCCTGCTTTGAAGGTCTGTCCAGGAGACCGCAAGACAGCAGGCCACAAGGACCAACGGGACAAATTCGCTGTTCACGAAAAAACCGCCCTCCTTTTGCGATTCCGTAAAATCCCTTCACTCCAGCCTGCCACAGGCAGATGGAACAAAAAAACTGCCTGGCGCAACCAGCCAGACAGCTTTTGGGCGACTTTTTCACTTCCGGGCAGGCCGCGGTTGCGTCGGATTCCAGGTCAGCACCACTCCGGCCTGGACCAGACCGCCGCCAAAACCGTACAGCATCAGGGTATCGCCCGCTTTTACCCTGCCTTCGCGGATTCCCTTGTCCCAAGCGAGCGGGATTGACGCCGTCGATGTATTCCCGTATTCTTCCATGCTGTACAGCGTCTTTTCCAGGGGAAAACCGCTTTTTTCACAGATCGATTCGATCATGCGCAGGTTGGCGCTGTGGGGGATGAACCAGTCCACTTCGTCCAGCGCAATTCCGGCGCGGCCGGCGAGTTCCTTCATCCCCTGGGGAACGGTCGTGACCGCCCATTTGTACACTTCCCTGCCGTTCTGCACGATGCATCCGTCGCCGGCAAGCGCCTGTCCCTTCATCTCCCTGGACAGGCCGATGCGGTACAGATGGATCCCGCCTTCTCCCTTTGAGGATGTAAAAGCGGCAAGAAACCCTGGGTTTTCTTCATCGTATTCCACCAGCACGGCCCCGGCGCCGTCGCCGAACAGGATGCACGTGCTGCGGTCCTTATAGTCCGTCACCTTGGAAAGGGTCTCGGCGCCTACCACCAGCACCTTTTTGTGCAAACCGGCCGTGACCAATCCGTTCGCCAAATGCAAACCGTAGGCAAAGCCGGCACAAGCGGCCCCCAGGTCGATCGCGCCTGCCCGGCGTATTCCGAAATGGGCCTGAATCTGACAGGCGACACTGGGAAAGGGATAATCCGGAGTGGATGTTGCCACCAGCACCATGTCCACGTCGTCCAGCTGCTTGCCGAAGCGGTCCGCCAGGTCTTTCACCGCGGCAATGGCAAGATCGCTGGTGTACTGGTCCGAAGCCGCAATTCTCCTCTCCCGGATTCCCGTCCGCTGCACAATCCATTCGTCGGAGGTATCGACCATCCGCTCCAGATCAGAGTTGCGCAAAACCTGCTGCGGCACATGGGTACCGATGGCAGTCACGCGGGCCCGCGAAACGGGGTGCGGATTTGAATGAGCGCTTTGCATGCACGTCACCCTTTCACTCGTTTTGCCTTATTATATCACTAGATATTAGTACCTGGTACTAAATTTATAAAAAAATAATCCCTTCCCGTCAAGCACGCCGGCCGCTTTGAACGGGAAGGGATGTGCATTCCATTTGCCCGGGATCTGTTATTTCGCCAGTTTTTCCGCCAGCCAGTAAGCCGATTTCCAGATGTCTCCCGCACCCATGGTCAGCACCAGATCACCCGGTTGCAACTCGTGGTAGAGGTGCTCCTGCACTTCTTCCTTGGTGGGAATGTACTGCGCCTTGGGATGGCTGTTGCGGCGGATTTTCTGCACCAGCACTTCCGAGGAGACGCCTTCGATCTTGGCTTCTCCCGCTGGCGAGTAGATGTCGGTGACGATCACCTCGTCCGCTTCCGCAAAGGCGCGGCTGAACTCGTCCATGAGAAAATAGGTGCGCGTGTACCGCTGCGGCTGGAAGACGGCAATCACTCTGCGGCCGGATGCCCGTGCGCCCTTCAGGGTTGCGACAATCTCCGTCGGATGGTGGGCGTAATCGTCCACGACCAGGATGTCCCGCGCTTCCCCGATGATCTGGAAGCGCCGTTTCGCCCCCCGGAAGGTCGTCAGCGCCTGGGCGATTTGCTCAAAGGAAAGGCCTGCGTTCAGGCAGACGATAATGGCGGCCAGCGCATTGGCAACGTTGTGTTTGCCCGGCAGGTTGAGGGACAGTTCGCCCAGCAGCTTTTCGCGGTGGTATACCTGGCAGTGCGATTTCCGGTCGCCGCACTCGATGTTGGCCGCCTTGAAGTCCGCCTGCTGCGTGTAAGGTTCGTGGATGGCATAGGTCACCACGCTTTCGCTTACGCGGGGGAGCACTTCCCGCACATGGGCGTCGTCGATGCACAGAATCGCTTTTCCGCCTGGTTTCAGGTGGTTGAGAAATTTGATGTACGCCTGCTTCAGATTGTTGAAATCCCCGTCAAAATGCTCGAGATGGTCGGGTTCAATGCTGGTTACCACCTCGTAGACGGGCCGGTATTCAAGAAACGAGCCGTCGCTTTCATCCGCTTCCGCGACGACGTATGGCCCGGTGCCCGCCTTCGCGTTGGTGCCCGCGTTGATCAGTTCACCGCCGATGATAAACGTGGGATCGAGCCCGCACTCTTCCATGACGTGTGAAATCATCGAGGTCGTCGTTGTCTTGCCGTGGGCTCCGGCAACGGCCACCCCCGTGCGCTCGTTCAAAATGCGCGCAAGCATCTGGGAACGGTGCAACACCGGAACACCTTTTGCCCGTGCGGCCGCGACTTCCGGGTTGTCCTTGGGAATACTGGTGGAGTATACAATCATGTCTGCACCCTCAATGTGCGCTGCGGAGTGGCCGAGATAGACGGTCGCCCCCCTTGCTTCCAGCTTTTTCGCCAACTCGTTCATGGCGACGTCAGAGCCGGTCACCTTGAAGCCAAGGTCAAGCAGGACGCGGGCGATCGCGCTCATGCCATATCCGCCTATGCCCACAAAGTGGACGTGTTGGGCCTGGTCCACCCTATTCACCTGCCTCTTCTACAGTAGTGGGAAAGTATGCGCGAACTTGGGCGATGAAATAAAGCGAGCCGCAAACGACCAGCCAGTCATCGGCACGCGCCGTTTGGTTTTCTCTCACCCAGGCATGAAGGAACGCCCGCCAGTCGGGGACGGGATGGATCTTCTCCTCCTCCCAGCCTGCCTGGCGAAACGCTTCCTGCAAGGTCGCCGCGTCTGCTGCACGGGGAAAATCAAAGGTTGCCACGTGCAGGGAACGGATTCGTCCGCGCAGCGGCAACAGTTTTTCGGCCATCCCCGCCAACGGTTTGTCTGCCAGACCGGAAAAGAGCACATGCAAACGGCCATCCTCCGGAGCAAGACGCGCCAGGCTGCCGGCCAGCGCTGCCATTCCTTCCTCGTTGTGTGCTCCGTCCAGAATCACGAACGGGCGAGGAGAAATGATCTCCAGACGGCCGGGCCAGCGCGTTTGCTGCAGGCCCCGTTCAATTTCCTCATCCTCGAGCAAATAGGAATAAAAGTTCTTCAACAGGTCGATCGTCATCAGCGCTACAGCGGCATTTTCCGTCTGATGCCGGCCGTTCATCGTCAGCCGGTAGCGGGCCGGATAACGGCGGTGAATGCTGTTGTACTCCATCCACTGTTCTCCCAGTTGCTCTTCCAGCTGTTTGACGCTGAAATGCTCGCCGATCCGATACACCGTGCTGCGCGTCTGAGCCGCCTTTTCCTGAAGGACGGCAACAAGTTCCGGCCGTTGTTCGCCTGTCACGACGGGAACCCCCGGCTTGATGATCCCTGCCTTTTCACGGGCGATGTCCTCCAGCCGTTCCCCCAATACCTGGATATGGTCCTTGCCGATATTGGTAATCACCGAGACCAGGGGAATGACGACGTTGGTGGCATCCAGCCTTCCGCCCAGTCCCGTCTCCCAAATCACAACGGCAGGACGCGAAACCTTGGCGAAGTAAAGGATGGCTATCAGCGTCACGACCTCGAACTCCGTCGGCGAACCGTACTCCGTCTCTTTCTCGCATTGCTCCACCAGCGGTTTTACTTCGTTGATGAGTCTCAGCAGGTCCGCCTCCGGGATCATTTGCCCGTTGCAGCGAATCCGCTCGCAAAAATCCGCCAGATAGGGGGATGTAAACATCCCCACTTTGTATCCGGCTTCCATCAGCATGCGGCACAAGAAGGCACAGGTGGACCCTTTTCCGTTCGTTCCCGCGACGTGAATAAAGGGAACACGCCGCTCCGGATGGCCCAGTTTCTCCAGGATCCAGTTCATCCGTTCCAATCCCGGCCTTTGGCCGAACCTGAGCAAGCTGTGAATCCAGTCAAGTCCCTGTTGGTAATCCACAAATTCTCCTGCATTCATAACGCAATGCTCCATTCTCAAAATATGCAATCAGGTGAGAAATCATACGCCTTTCAATTCATCCAGGCGGGCGATCACCTTGTCCCGCTTCTCCATGTAGTCAGCCAGTTTGGCTTTTTCTTCCGCAATGACCTTTTCCGGCGCCTTGGCCATAAATCCGGGATTCTTCAATTTGTTTTCGATCCGCTCCACCTCTTTGTGCAGGGTGGCCAGCTCTTTCTCCAACCGTGCCAGCTCCTGCTCCAGATCGATCAGGCCGGCAAGCGGCAGGTACAGTTCCGCTCCGCTAACCACCGCCGACATCGCCTTTTCCGGCGCCGGCAGTTGCGGATCGATCACCAGTCGCTCCGGATTGCAGAAACGGGTGATGTACTCTTCTCCGCGGATCAGGCGGCGGTGCGTCAGGTCGTCGGACGGCTTGATCAAGAGCTCGATCTTTTTGGACATCGACACGTTGACTTCCGCCCGGATGTTGCGCACGCTGCGAATAATCTCCATCAGCAGGTTCATCTCTTCTTCAGCTTCCGGGAAGATCCACTCTTCCTTCACGGTCGGCCAGGCGGCAACCGTAATGCTCTCGCCCTGATGCGGGATGGCCTGCCAAATCTCTTCCGTGATGAACGGCATGAACGGATGCAGGAGGCGCAGCGTCTGATCCAGCACGGTGACGAGCACCGATTGCGTCGTCTTCTTCGCCGCCTCGTCATTGCCGTAGAGCGGCAGTTTCGCCATCTCGATGTACCAGTCGCACAGGTCATCCCAGATGAAGTTGTAGAGCACACGCCCGACTTCGCCGAATTCAAAGAGATCGGCGAGGCGCGTAACATCGGCAATCGTCGCCTGCAAGCGGGAAAGAATCCACTTGTCCGGAATCGACAGTTCGCCGGACAGGTCGATATCCTCGCAGCGGAAGCCCGACAGGTTCATCAGGGCAAAGCGGGAAGCGTTCCAGATCTTGTTGGCGAAGTTGCGGCTGGCCTCCACCTTCTCCCAGTAGAAGCGCAAGTCGTTCCCCGGCGAGTTGCCGGTGGCCAGGGTGAAGCGCAGCGCGTCGGCGCCGTATTTCTCGATCACTTCCATCGGGTCGACCCCGTTGCCCAGCGACTTGGACATCTTGCGTCCCTGCGAGTCGCGAATAATGCCGTGGATCAACACGGTTTCAAACGGACTTTTGCCGGTGAATTCCAGGCCGCCGAACATCATCCGGGCCACCCAGAAGAAGATGATGTCGTATCCGGTTACCAACACATTGGTCGGATAGAAGTACTTGTAATCCTCCGTCTCTTCCGGCCAGCCCAGCGTGGCAAACGGCCACAATCCGGAGGAAAACCAGGTGTCCAGCACGTCTTCGTCCTGCTCCAGGTTGTGGCTGCGGCACTTCGGACACTCGGTCACGTCCTCGCGCGAGACGATGGTTTCGCCGCAGTCCTGGCAGTACCAGGCGGGAATCCGGTGGCCCCACCAGAGTTGGCGGGAAATGCACCAGTCGCGGATGTTCTCCAGCCAGCGCAGGTAGTTGTTTTTAAAGCGCTCGGGAACAAACTTGACGCTCTCGTCGCTGTTCGCGTTGGCCAGGGCCTTGTCCGCCAGCGGCTGCATGCGGACGAACCACTGGGTGGACAGGTACGGCTCCACGATCGCCCCGCTGCGTTCGCTGTGACCCACCTGATGGACGTGTTCTTCGATCTTGAACATCACGCCCTGCTCGGTCAGGTCCTTGATGATCTGCTTGCGGCATTCGAAACGGTCCAGGCCCTGGTAGCGGCCGGCCTGCTCGTTCATCCGTCCCGTCTCGTCCATGACCACAATCTGCGGCAGTTGGTGGCGCAATCCCACCTCGAAGTCGTTGGGGTCGTGCGCCGGCGTGATTTTCACCGCGCCGGAACCAAATTCGGGATCGACGTATTCATCGGCGATAATGGGAATCTCCCGTCCGACAATCGGCAGAATGACCGTCTTTCCGACCAGGTGCTTGTAGCGCTCATCCTCGGGGTGCACCGCTACGGCCGTATCCCCCAGCATGGTCTCGGGACGGGTGGTGGCCACTTCGATGTAGCCGCTGCCGTCAGCCAGCGGATAGCGCATGTGGTGCATCGCGCCTTTGACTTCCTTGTAAATGACCTCGATGTCGGAAAGCGCCGTACGGGCAACCGGGTCCCAGTTGATGATCCGGTTGGCGCGGTAGATCAGCCCTTTTTCGTACAGGCTCACGAAGACGTGGCGAACCGCCCGCGAGAACCCTTCGTCCATCGTAAAGCGCTCGCGCGAATAATCAAGCGCAAGCCCCAGCTTCTCCCACTGCTCCCGAATGTGGCCGGCGTAAATTCGCTTCCATTCCCACACTTTCTCCAGGAACTTCTCCCTGCCCAGATCGTAGCGGGAGATGCCTTCCTCCCGCAGGTTGGCTTCCACGCGCGCCTGCGTCGCGATGCCGGCGTGGTCCATCCCCGGCAAAAACAGGGTGCTGTAGCCTTGCATCCGCTTCATGCGGGTGATGATGTCCTGCAGCGTCGTGTCCAATGCATGGCCCAGGTGAAGTTTGCCGGTTACGTTGGGCGGAGGGATCACGATGGTAAACGGCTGCTTGTCAGGGTCGCGCTCGGCCTTGAAAAATCCCTTTTCCAGCCAGTACCTGTACCATTTGCTTTCGGCCGTCTTCGGATCGAAGTTCTTCGGCAGCAGCTGGTCAATATCTGTCGTCGGCTGATTCGACATGTCCACTTCTTCCTCCTTAAAGGGAAAATGAAAGAAAATAAAAAAACCCTTCATCCAAAGGACGAAAGGATTGTTTCGCGGTACCACCTTTGTTAACACATGCCCAGAAAAATCCGGACATGCATTCCCTCTGGCGCGATAACGGACGCAAACCGCTTCCGGCTAGACAGCGCTTCACCGGAACAACTCCCGGGCGACCTTCCGTCAGTCAAACGCCTGGAGAATCTCGCAGCAGATGATTCTCCTCTCTGCAAAGGCTGATTCCGACGTACTCTTCCCGCTCATCGCTGATGGCGTTATGTTACGCAACGTTCAGGGATTATTATATACAACAGCATGATCGGCGTCAAACCCGGTTCACTCCGCTTTTTCCACGCTGATTCCCAACCCCTGGGTAAAACCGAGTACCTGCAGGATATCGAGGATTTCTTCCCGCACATTGACAATCTTTACCTGTTTTCCTTGCGCAAGAAGTTCCTTTGTCGTAAAAAACAAACTGGCGATGCCGGACGAGTCGACGAAGGACACGTCGCGAAAGTCGATCGTCACCGTCTGGTTTTTCTCCCCGTACTGCTGAAGCAGTTTTCCAGCCAGTTCGCCGACGGCCATATCCAGTTCACCGCTAAAAAAAAGTTGTGCCTGCCCATTCCTTTCCGATACGCGGTAATCCATATTTCAACCCCTCTCGGTAAATGCCATCCTTGTTTGTTCATTTCCCCGCATTCTGCATGGTTAAACATCATTCCCGGATACAACTACATGACTCGCTGGCGCGGAACACTCCAGAATCAGCCGGGTTCCCGCCGGAGAGCTTCCCAAATACAGGCGGTCGCAGTACTGCAGCATGACGTGAAACCCGATGCCCAGCGACTGCTGCGTCGAATACCCCTGTAAAAGCGTGGCGCGCGGCAAGTCTTCCAGCACGATGCCCTGTCCGTTGTCGTAAATCACGGTCCTGCACATCTTTCCGTCATTGGCGGCGTACAGGGTGACCGTTCCGCCGTTGCCGTGCCGGATCGTATTGGAAGCTGCTTCGTTTACCGCCACCAGGTATTGAAAAAGCTGCTTCTCCGGTATGGTCAGGGAGGAAAAGGCCTTCCGAAACGCGCTGCGCATATGCGCCAATTGCCCGGCGCTCGTCAGTTCCATGCTCAGAAGCGTCTGCCCCTCGCGCAACAACGCGTACAGTTCCTCGTCGTTCAACAAGAGCAGCTTGTTTTTGGTCACGACGCCGAGAAGATCGCGGTACAGTTCCCATTCCCGCCGTTTTCGCCTGCGTTCTTCGGCCACCACAGTCGTCACGTCGATCAGGGCGACGCCGCTCGTTTGATCCGGCAGAGGGGAACCGAACAGCTCGTACATCTTCTTTCCGTCATGCGACACGAGATGTTCCCGAATGGAAGAGCCGGATGCCGCCGCTTTTTGCATTACCCGCTGCATCTCCAGCTCGACATCCAGCGGCACGCGTTTGTTTCCCAGCGGGCGGATGCGGCCACGCTCGAAAAGATAGAGAAAGACCGTGTCCACCTGGCGCAGGATGGAGAGCTTTTGCAGTTCCTTCTTAATGAGGCGAATGCGTTCGGAATCCCGGTCGCGCCAGTCCAATAAAATATCGGAAATATCCAGTTCACTTTTCATCAGCCAGGTGTGAAATTCCTCCAGCAACAGCCTGTCCAACACTTCTTCCCGCCGCAATACCTTTTCAATATCCATCAAGTAAAACGAATCGTTCATGAGGATGCGCATGCCGTTGCCGATAATCCGAAAATCGTCGGACAGGACCACTTCGATCCGTTCGTGAAGCGGCACATCTTTGCTGTGAAGTCCCAGTGCCGTGCGACTCACCGAAATCAGGTCGGCTTCGCAGGTTTTTTTGCTGCTCAAAAGGTTGACACAGACTCGCCGGGGGGGAACCACTTTTCTCGCCGACTCCCCTGCGCGCAGAACCTCCAGACAGCGATTGCAATCGGAATTTTGCGGACACTGTTCACATAAAAACACAAAACCTCCTCCTTTTCAGTGTCACGAAACAGGCCGACACCAATGCCCTCTCCGCTTCGACGAGAGAACAGCTTGTCTCCATGAAGCATCTTAAACCAAGGAGGAGGAAGTGACAAATGAACATCTCAAGACATTTTTTGGTTCGGCTGGAAGAGATCCTTCCTTTCAACGAGTGTTCCGTTTCCCGGCCGTCTGCTGCCGGAACTTGCACACCTTTCCAGCATATGCTGAAATGAGGTGATTACGCGATGAACTTTCGCTGGAAATACAGTCCCACGTATCTGCGGATCAAGTTTACCTGCAAGCAGTTCCTGCTGCCCTTGATCATCTTTCAGTTTATTCGCACCGTGCTGTTTCCCACCTCCTTTGACGTGATTTTTCTGGGTTTGCTGGCTTTCCTGTACGTGTCCATCGTGCTGGAGTGGATCTGACCGTCCTGCCGCAACCGGCTTTCCTGGCTTGGCTCCGGTACGCCGGCGCAATTGCCGCAAAAAGAAAACGCCTCTGTTTGCGAGACGCTTGCGGTTTAGAAAGCTTTCCGGATCCAGCGGTACAAGCGCATCGTCCGGTCCATGTTTTTTTCCAGCCGCTTGACGGCGTACAGTTCGCTCCAATTGCGGCGATTGCCATAATACGTGTCGATATCCCGGAGCACTTTTTCCGGATAGGTGAGAAAGGCTGCCAGCAATTCCACCTCATCCGGACGAAGCGGAAAGATGGCCGAATAGGTGTGAAACAGCTGCGAGGCCCCTTCCTCATCGCCCGCCATCTGAAAATACGTGCGGTAGAACAGGGTCAGATCGCGCACCGGAGTATCAAAACCGGCCCGGTCGAAATTGATGAGCCGCCCTTTGCCGGCATAGTCGGGGACGATGTGGGCAGGATGCGGATAACCGTGGACCAGACTAAGCCGGAAACGGGCATGCGTCTGATGCCGCTCTTTCCAGTCCTCCAACATCTCCGTCGCCTGTTTGGCGACTTCGCGCACAAAGCCGAGATTGGCCAGAAACACGATGTCAAACGGTGAGGGATAGCTTCTTTCCTGGGCGATGCCAACCGCCTCCTCCATGCCGTGAATCCAGTTCTGCCAGCGGTTGAGCAGGGAATCGACCAGGGATTCCACCTGCCTGGGGTCGTCATACTGGTAATTTTGTGTCAACGCGTGCAGCTCTCCCAGCCGTTCCACCGTCGGGGGTGCCCATGCCATCGGCTGATCCCGCCACTGCTCCCCTCCCGGCTGCCACTGCGTCAGGTAGTAGAGGTGGTGTTCCGTTCGGACGAAGGGATCGTCATACTTGGTATGGACAAACGGAACCGCTCCCTTCCACCCCTTTCGCTGCAGCTTCCGGAGCACCTCGCTGATCCGCTCCAAACGTTCGGGGCGGGCCGATGTGCGCTTGCAAACGAACTGGCCATAGGGCGTAACGGCTTTGTACACATTGGGTTCCTTTAACACGTCAATTTTCTGGGCAAACATGTCGTACTCCGCAAACAGCGCGGAAATTTCTTCAAATCGGCTCACTTCTCTCACCCCCTCACCTGTTCGGCCCGCTCCGCGATGTGCCGCAACAATACATCCACCGCCTGCTGGGTATCAATCGCCTGTTCGATCTCCCGGGTCGATTTTCGCAGCCCTTTTGCGGTTTCGTCGATAAACGCGGCGACGCTTTTCCAGATCTCCCGCGGACGAGCCATCAGCGCCAGCAACAGCGTGTAATCGCCGTAGCCAAGCGGCTTTTCCTGCTCGTATCCGTCCAGAAACGAATCGACCAGCCTGATGTCGGCCTGTGTCAAGTACATTTCCCGCAAATAGCCGGCCACATCGCGAAGTTGAATGGACAAGGCGGGTTGAAAAAAACCGGTTAAAAACAGCTTTTCATTCACCATCTTCCAGTTGTCGCTGGTCAAGTCCCGGTGGGAGACACTTGCAGCATCGGGCGAGATGCTTGGATGATGGAGCAAGCGGACGGATCTTTCCATCCTCTGCAAAAGCGGCGAAAGCAGTTCCCCCACCCACCGCCTGCGTCCCGATTCGCGGCTGAAGGTCCTTAGGTACGTCCCCGCCGCTGCCTTGGCGCGGTTCCATTCCGCCTCCGAGGCGCGTCTTGCCTGCTGCAGGTATTCAGCACCTGAAATCAGCGTGCTCTCCTGCTGCGCCTTGTGCATCATGGCAATCACCCGCCCACACTGAAAGGACACGTCCGCTCCCGGTTGAATTGCCTGCTTGTGGCGAAGGTGATCGGTCATCGTCACCCCCTGTTTGCCGACGATCACAAAAGGCTTGGCTTCCCGCGTGCGGATAAACCGCTCCAGCCCGCGAAAACCTTGACGCGCCAGCCGTTCACGCCAGGCAAACGACCAGCGCATCACATCAATGCGGGGCCAGATGCGCAGTTCTTTCGGCCCGCGGTTGGTTTCCAGCAAAAAGCCGCCTTCGAGGGGAGTGACGCGAATGACCCGTACCCGATAATTTCGGCAAACCTCGTAAATGTCGAAGTTCTCCACAGCTTTCCACTCCTCACTGTGGAATGTAGAGGATTTGTCCGGCCACCAGCTGATCGGCAGAGGTCAGGTGATTGGCTTCCATCAATTTCGACACGGGCAGGGAGTAACGCTGCGAGATTTGCTCCAGCGTCTCATTGCGCTGGATGATGCACAGTTTCAACCGGCTCGTGCGCTCTTCGCGGTTTCGAACGAAAGAAGTGAGATTTTGCACCGCTTCCAGCGTGGAGGGGCTGAACGTTTCCTGCGCTCCCTTGCGCGCGGAACTGGAAGAGGAAGACTGCTCCAGCTGCTCTTCCGCCTCCTGCTTCGTTTTGCTGGCCTGCGTGAAAATAGAAGTGATGTTGAGGCGGCCTTCCCCGGCGCCGGATGATTTTCCGGAAATCGATACTTTCACCTCACCCTGTTCCCCAAACGTTTCCACGGCTTCCGACTTGTCCGCCTGCACCTCTCCGGCTTCCGCAACAGCGTCGTCAACAGCGTCGTCCACGGCTTCCCGCGCGCTGGCAGGAATCGACTCCCTCGCTTCGTCATTCACCGCTTCGGCTTGATGAGGATACGGTTCCGCTTCCTGTTGCGCGTTGCTTCCTGCACTGCTCTCCACCGCATTATGTCCGGCGTTGAATCCGACGGCCCGCGGCTCTGCATCGTGAATCGCCACAACCCGCTCCGCTTCTTCTGCAGTCAACGGTTCTTCCGGCCTGGAGGTTGGGGATTCGGCGCTGATCGCCTCCCGAACAAACAGCGAGGAACGGGCTGAAACCGTTTCCTGTTCCCAATCTTCCGTCAGTTCGCCGAAACGCTGTTCCACATGAGCACGGGCAGGCAGAGCGGGGGTGTTGAACAAATCTTCTGACTCCGCTTCCCGTCCCGATGCCGGCCATCCTTCCAGTTCCTGATTGGACTCCACCTGCTGCGCAAAGCCTGACTCCCGCACCTCTTCGAAACCGCCCTGCCAATCTGTCTGCTGCTCTTGTTCATCGGCGAATTGCTGCTCATCCCACTCCTGTTGCTCATCCCACGCTTGCTGCTCTTCCCGCGCTTGCTGCTCTTCCCAGGCCTGTTCCTCGTGCGCATGCTGCTGGTCGAGCGCTTCCTCCAGACCATGCTGCTCCTGTTCCAAGTCTTCCCGTTGTTCCAACTCTGCCTGTGCCGACGTAGACGCCGATTGCCCTTCCTCTTCCCCCGCAACATGCGTAAAAGTCCAATCGCCGGCGAAATGGGGCAATTCTCCCTCCTGTGGCTGCTCCGTTGCGCGGAATGCCTGCGAAGATTCCTGCGTTTCCCGAATTTCGGCAAATTGAATGCCCCCCAGTCTCAATTCCGCTTCGATCACCATTTGATGGGGGGATTCCAGCTGGTAGTCAAAACTGTCCACAATCGCAAAGATATCGCTTGCGTCCCTGATGCGCTCCAACGGTATGGTAATGTTGAGCGGGATTCGATGACTGATGCGCTCATCCCATTCGAACAGCATCTGATCTGCCCCCTGCCGCTGAAACGGGGGAAAGGTCATCGCCTCGATCAGGGTTTCCGTTCCACTGCCCTTCGCTTCAGCAGTCTCCCTGATCGGTTGGTATTTTCCGATAAGGTGCAAGCATCCGGTAATGGAGATGTAGGTGTCATTCTCCAGCACTTCCACATCTGGCACCAGTTCCAGCTCTTTCAGTTCGCCAATGCCGGCCTTGTCAGGCGAGAGGAATACGGTTTCCTTGATGTTGAATGAGAGCAGCCCATCCTGTAATGCCATTCGTGCTCCTCCTTTCAGGTGCAGAACATTTCCCTACACTATATGGACAGGACAAGCCGTTTAGCACCGAAAAAAAGAAAAACCGGGGGCTATTCCCCCAGTTTCAGATGGGACAGGGTATCGGCGACCGCCTTTTTTCCCTGGTCAATGCAATCGGGCAAGCCGACCCCGCGGTATGAAGCTCCTGCCAGCCGGACTCCCGGCAAGCGGTGTTGCAGCATTCCCTCCACCTCGTCGACCCATTTTTGGTGACCGACGACGTAGGGAATTGCGTTTTGCAGGCGGGTGACGCGGTAAAATTCCGGTTCCTTGCCAATCTTCATGATTTTCCGCAAATCGTCCAGGGCCATCCCGACGATCTCCTCGTCCGTCATGTTCATAAACTCCTGCTCATGGGCACGGCCGACAAAACAGCGGAGCAGCGCCTTTCCGTCCGGAACCATGTGAGGCCATTTGCGGTGCACCCAGGTACATGCCGTAATCCGGGGGCCTGCCTGGCGCGGAACGATAAAGCCGGTGCCGTCCACCTCAAGCTTGACTTCCTCCTGCGGAAAGCCCATGGCGATGGTGGCCACCATGTGCGGTTTTGCCTGCGGCAGCGCCGGGACGTGCAGAAAGGGGCGCAGCAGCGTTTCCGTCACGGAATGCGGCGTGGTCAGGATGATGGCATCCGTCTCCCATTCCCGTCCGTCCTTCAGTTTCACGCGGTATCCTTTCCCATCCTTCGCCTCAATCGCCGCTACCCCTGCCCCCTTGTGGACAGCGTCGGACGGCAAGCGGGCTTCGATGGCCTCAACCAGGCTTTCCAACCCTTTCCGCAGTGTGAGAAACATCCCCTGCGGCTTTCCGCCCGTGTTCGCCTGCGGGCGGGTTTGCATCATCGCCTTGATCAGACTGCCGTGCTGCTTTTCCAGACGGGCAAATTGGGGAAAGCTGGCGGACAGACTCAACTGATCCATATCTCCCGAGTAGACCCCGGACAACAGCGGCTGAATCAGGTTGTCCACCCATTCATTTCCCAGCCGGCGGCGGAAAAACTGGCCCACGGACTGGTCTTCGTCCGTCCTGGTTGCGGGGAGAAACAGATCGGCGGCAGCGCGAAGCTTGCCCGGCCACGATACCAGCCGTGTGGTCAAAAACGGTTTCAGCCGCGTTGGCACACCGAATACCGCTCCAACGGGAATCGGCTCCAAAACGCCCCGGTGCCAGATGTAGGATTGACCTGTGCTGTTGCGCACCAACTGGTCTTCCAATCCCAGATCCCGGGCAAGCTGTGCGGCGCTCGGCTTGCGCTCCAGAAAGGAATCCGGCCCCAGTTCGATCACGTAGCCTTCGTGCCGCCAGGTTCTGATTTTTCCGCCAAGCCGCTCTCCTTCCTCGACGAGTTGAAACCGGATTGGCAATCCCTTTTGCTCGATTTCCCGCTGCAGGTAGAAGGCGGCGCTTAATCCGGTAATGCCGCCGCCCACAATCGTTACATGACAGGATGATTTGCTCATAAGCATCAGATCCTCAACTCGGAAAGCTTCTTTTCGACAGCATCGGCCAGACATGAGATGAACGCCGGCTGCGCATTGGGCATCGGCGGACGGTAGTAGCCGACTCCCAGTTCATCCGTGACCGCCTTGCACTCGATGTCATTGTCATAGAGAACTTCCAGATGCTCGGCGACAAACCCGACCGGGCAGTAGACAAAAGCGGTAAATCCGTGCTTGGCGTGCAACTCGCGGGTCAAATCCTGCACGTCGGGACCCAGCCAGGGATCGGGTGTGTTGCCGGCGCTCTGCCAGCCGACATAGTAATGGGTAACCTCCGCTTTTTCGGCGATCAGCCGGGCTGTCTCCTCCAGCTGACTTGGGTACGGATCGCCGTCTTTGAGGATTTTTTCCGGCAAACTGTGCGCAGAGAAAATCACCGCCGGATTTTTTCTGTCTTCCGGCTTCATCGCCGCAAACGTCTTCCGAATCGCATCGGCCCAGTAATTTAGAAAACCAGGCTCAAGATACCAGCTGTCGATGCTGTGAATCACCGGCCCCCCGATTTTCTCCGAGTGTTCCTTGACCCGCTTGTTGTACTCTTTCACGCTGTAGCTGGAATAGTGCGGCGCCAGCACCAGGCTGATCGCCTCGGCAATCCCGTCCGCCTTCATCTTTTCCACCGCGTCCTCAAGGAACGGAGAAATATGCTTGAGGCCCAGGTAGCTGACAAACTCCCGTTCCGGGTATCGTCTGTTCATCTCCTGCTCCAGCGCGCGGGCCTGCTCATCGGTTATCTCGGCAAAGCGGTTCAATTCGCCAATTGCTTGATAACGGGCAACCAGATCGTCCAGCAGTTCCTGCGGGGGTTTGCGTCCCCTGCGGATGTGCGTGTAGTACGGCTCGATTTCTTCCGGTCTGCGCGGCGTGCCATACGCCATGACCAGCAAGCCAGTCTTCTGTCTTGCCATCTTCATCACCTCGGTTTAGCCTTCTCGTTTGTAGCTGTGAACCAGTTTGGTCAGTTTCTGCAGGGTTTCCACCCGTGCATCGGGAAAGATGCCGTGACCCAAATTAAAGATGAATCCAGGAGAGCGGGTGCCTTCCTCCAGAATCTCCCGCGCCTTCGCCTCCAGCTTCTCCCAGGGGGCGAGCAGCAGAGTGGGATCGAGATTTCCCTGCAACACCTTGGTCACGCCCATTTTTCTGGCTGTGCTGATCGAGGTGCGCCAGTCAAGACCGACGACATCAACGGGTAAGCGGTTCCATTCCAACAACAGATGTCCGGCCCCCACGCCGAAGTAGATCGTCGGCACGCCTGTCTCCTTCAACTCGGAAAAAATCCGCATCATCACAGGCGCAATATACGTCCGATAGTCGTCCGCGTTCAGCGCGCCCACCCAGGAGTCAAATACCTGCACGGCCTGCGCCCCAGCCTCGATCTGCGCCTTGAGATAAGTGGCGGTCATCTCCCCCAGCTTGTCCATCAGCGCCTGCCAGGCTTCAGGCTCGGTGTACATGAACGCCTTGGTCTTGTGGTAGTGTTTGGAAGGACCTCCTTCAATCAAGTAGGAAGCCAGCGTGAAGGGAGCGCCCGCAAAACCGATCAGCGGCACGGACAACTGCTGGCGAAGGATTTTGATTGCCTCCAGCACGTAGGGGACATGAATGTCCGGTTCCAGCTCCCGCAAGCGCTGAACATCGGCCAGCGATTGGATCGGATTGCCGATCACGGGGCCGACTCCCGATTCGATGTTGACGTCAATGCCCATCGGTTTCAGCGGCGTCATGATGTCGGCGAACAGGATGGCAGCGTCCACCCCCAACTGCTCCACCGGCAACCGCGTCACCTCTGCGCAAACTTCCGGTATGTAATTCATTTCAAAAAAACTGTATTTCGCTCGGATGGCCCGGTACTCCGGCTGGTAACGGCCAGCCTGGCGCATGTACCACACCGGCACATGATCCACAGGTTCCTTGCGACAGGCCTTTAGAAAGGCGTCGTTAAACACTTTGGTGGTCATGGATGAACCTCTCTTTGCACAAGAATGATTCCAAAACTATGATACCATTGCGCATTCAACTGTTTCGCCCTTTTTTGTGTCAAAATCTTTTCTTTATCATCGTTGCGCAAATCCATATTCCCTATTCTTTCCAGCCCATATTCTGCTGAACCATTGCCCCTGTTGCCGGAATGCTCTCCGTTTTCCTGATCGGATGCAGATTCAAATGGCGCAAATGCCCAGAAAACAGCCGAAAAGGCCAGGGTGAAGCCCTGACCCGTGCGCTGTCAGCATTTCGTCTGGCCCATTTGGAGGAAATGCAAAAAACTTTTGCCTGCAACCTTTAGGAAAATTCCTTGCGCACAAAGCGCGCAATCGCTTCTGCCATTTTTTCCGGGGCCTCCAACATGCCCATGTGGCCCACTCCCTCCAGCAGCACCTGCTGCACATGCGGGCCGTCCGCCGCAAAGGTTTTGGACGCGGGAACGATCTGATCGGCGTCTCCGGCCACCAGCAAGACCGGCACTTTGCTTTCTTCCAGCACATGCAGCCGGTTGCTGCGGTCGCGCATGCCTTTCAGAGTGAGAATGGCCGCCTTGGGATCTGTCGCCAGGCCGATTTTTTTGGCCAACTCTGCATCGTCCTGCCGCGCAGAAAGGCTGCCCGGCGCGAACAGCCTGGGCACCAGTCCCCGGATAAACGGCTCCATCCCGTTCTGGCGTATGCTTTCCGCCGATTTGTCCCGGTTGGCGCGCGCCGCTTCGTCATCCGGAAACGGAGTGGAGTGGATCAGGCCGAAACTGGCCAATTTGCCCGGGTATTTCTCAGCAAAGGCAAGTGTCACATAGCCGCCCAGCGAGTGGCCGAACAGATGAAAGGGAGGCAGTTCCAGCGCCTCGGCGAACAGGGCGAGGTCTTCGGCAAACATTTCCATCGTATGGGGTTCCTCCTTGCCCGTGCTGCCGCCGTGACCGCGCAGGTCGGGCAGGATGAGGCGAAACTGCGGAAGCAGCGGCGCCAGCTTGTCCCAATAGGCGGAACTGCCGCAAAAACCGTGCAGGAAAAGAAGGGTTTCCGGACCGTTTCCCGCCGTTTTGTACGCTGTTCTCGTACCGTTCTTCAACTGGATGTGCTCCATCTTGCGTCTCCTCCTTTGGCTTACCTTCATCTTTCCCGGCGTTGGCAGGCGGCAAAACCTCTTTTCCAGACCAGGCTCATGTCAACATCGGACTCCGGCCTGTCAAGGCGACGGATTTTTCCCATCGAGACAATCGCAAAAAACTCCCGGCGTGATTGAACACGGCGGGAGTTTTCGGTTCACCCTGGACAAAATCTCGGCCCATTGCTTCAAGCGGGCGCCGGTTCTTACAGTTGCTGCATGGCCTGATAGCTTGCGGCAATGGTTTGCTCGATGTCGTCCTCACTGTGCGCCAGGGAGACAAACATCCCCTCAAACTGCGACGGCGGGAGCATGATGCCCTGATCGAGCATGTGGCGGAAATACCGAGAGAAACGCTCCGTGTCGGCGGTTTTGGCCGTTTCGTAGTTGGTCACCGGCGTATCGGTAAAGAACAGGCAAACCATCGAACCGACCCGGTTGATCGTATGGGGAATGCCCAGTTTGCGCGCATTTTCTCCCAGCCCTTCGGCGAGCCGGGCGGACAGTTTCTCCAGCCGTTCATAGGTGCCGGGTTTGCTCAACTCCTGCAGGGTGGCAAGACCTGCTGCCATCGCCAGGGGGTTGCCGGACAGCGTGCCCGCCTGGTAAATCGGACCGGCAGGAGCGATTTGCCGCATGATCTCCCGCTTGCCGCCGTAGGCTCCAACGGGCAGCCCGCCGCCGATCACCTTGCCCATCGTCGTCAGGTCGGGCGTGATGTTGTAAAGCTCCTGCGCGCCGCCAAGCGCCACGCGGAAGCCGGTCATCACCTCGTCAAAGATGAGGAGCGCGCCGTATTTTTGCGTGATCTCGCGCAAGCCTTCCAGGAAGCCGGGAAGCGGCGGAACAACCCCCATGTTGCCGCCGACCGGCTCGACGATGACGGCGGCCAGATCATCGCCGTACTTTTCAAAGGCCAGCTTGACGCTTTGCAGATCGTTGTAGGGAACCGTGATCGTGTTGGCAGCGATCCCTTCGGGTACGCCCGGGCTGTCCGGAAGACCCAGCGTGGCCACTCCAGAACCGGCCTTGATCAGCAGGGAATCGGCGTGACCGTGGTAGCAGCCCTCGAACTTCATGATTTTGTTTCGCCCGGTGTATCCGCGCGCCAGGCGAAGCGCGCTCATCGTCGCTTCCGTTCCGGAGTTGACCATGCGCACCACTTCCACGGAAGGCACCAACTGACAAACCAGCTTGGCCATTTCCGTCTCCCGCTGGGTCGGAGCGCCGAAGCTGGTGCCAAGCGCCGCTGCCTCGGAAATCGCCGCCAGCACCCGCGGATGGGCATGGCCGAGAATCAGCGGACCCCAGGACCCGATGTAGTCAATGTAGCTGTTTCCATCCACGTCCCAGACGCGGGAACCTTCGCCGCGTTCGATGAACACCGGGTCGCCGCCGACGCTCTTGAAGGCGCGCACCGGACTGTTTACTCCGCCCGGTATGTATTGCTTTGCTTCCGCAAAAAACTGAACCGATTTGTCCCGTTTCATGGTTTTCAAGCCTCCAGCCATTTTGCCACATCTTTGGCATGATAGGTAATGATGAGATCCGCGCCGGCGCGTTTGAAGCCGACGAGCAATTCCATCACGATGCTCCTTTCATCGATCCAGCCGTTGGCCGCGGCCGCCTTGACCATGGAGTACTCGCCGCTGACGTTGTAGGCGACGATCGGCTGGTGGAAGTTTTCCCGCAGGCGCACGATCATGTCCATGAAAGCCATACCCGGCTTGACCATCAGGAAGTCGGCCCCTTCTTTTACATCGGAAGCGGCTTCGCGCAAACCTTCCCGGGCGTTGGCCGGGTCCATCTGATAGCCTTTGCGGTCGCCTGTCTGCGGAGCCGATTGGGCCGCTTCGCGGAACGGACCGTAAAAAGATGAAGCGTATTTGACCGCGTAGGACATGATCGGAATATGCTCAAACCCCGCTTCGTCCAGCGCCTCGCGGATCGCCAGCACAAAGCCGTCCATCATGTTGGAAGGAGCGATGATGTCCGCTCCCGCCCGGGCCTGGGACACGGCAGTGGCGGCCAAAAGTTTCAGCGACTCGTCATTGACCACTGTCCCGTCACGCAGCACCCCGCAATGCCCGTGGTCGGTGTACTCGCACAAACAGGTGTCGGCAATCACGATCATCTCCGGATACGCCTGCTTGATCTGGCGAATCGCCCGTTGGGTGATGGCGTTGTCGTTGTAAGCCTCCGAACCAAAGGCATCCTTGTGCTCCGGCACCCCGAACAGGATGACCGCCTTGATGCCCAGGGCGGCAATCTCCTTCATTTCCTCCGCCAGCGTGTCCAGTGAAAAGTGATAGACTCCCGGCATGGAGGGGATTTCGTTCTTCACATTGCTTCCTTCCACCACGAACAGCGGGTAGATCAAATCCTCTTTGCGCAGGTGGTTTTCCCGCACGAGACTGCGCATCGCGGCACTGCTGCGCAGACGGCGATGCCGGTCAAACTTGTTTGCCATCGTCCATTTCCTCCCAATTTTTGATCAAAGCCTCCAGCAATCCATCCACGGTGTACGTTTCGGCGACGACGTGTACGGGCAGCCCTTGCTGCCTGGCCGTCTGCGCCGTGATCGGGCCGATGCAGGCCACTTTCACCCGATCCAGCGTTTCCAGGGCTCCGGTTCCGCTCATCGCCTGAACGAAGTGATTCACCGTCGACGAGCTGGTAAAAAGAATCGCGTCAATTTCACCGCGCTTCAGGGCCTCGGCCGCCAGCGGCGCCTGTTCGGCGTCAATCACCGTATGGTAGACATCCACCTCGGTCACTTCCAGTCCCAATTGACGCAAATCCTGCGGCAGCTGTTTGCGGGCGATATCGGCGCGGGGCAGCAGCACGCGCTGGCCCTGTTGAAGCTTTTCCCGCAGGCTTTCCAGCAGGCCTTCTGCCACATAGTCGGACGGCAGCGGCTCCACCTCCAGGCCGTATTCGCGGATTGCCGCCGCAGTCTTGGGTCCCACAGCCGCCACCCGTCCGGCGAACGCCTCTCTGTCCCTGCCCAGTTGCTGCAGGCGCTGCCAAAAGAAGCGGACGCCGTTCACGCTGGTAAAGATCACCCAGTCAAACCGGTCAAGCTGTCCGATCGCCTGATCCAGTTTGCCCGTGTCTTCCACGGGAACCGTCTTCAACAGCGGGAAGGCAAACGCTTTCCCGCCCAGCGCCTCGATTTTCCCGATCATCTCCTTCGCCTGATGGCGCGCCCGTGTCACCATCACACACCGGCCTGCCAACGGTCCGGCTGAACCTGCCAATGCCGGACTCACTTTCCGCTCTCCTCCAGCACCGCGGCCAGTATTTCGCCGGCGCCCTGGCGAAGCACCTCATCCGCCGCCTGTTTTCCCACTTCCCGCGGGTCGCTGCCGACAACGGTGCATTTGCAAATTTTTTTGCCGTCCGGGGAGCCGACCAGCCCGGTCAGGGTAATCCGGCCGGCATCGACCGTCGCGTAGGCGGCAATCGGCACCTGGCAGCCGCCCTGCAGTTTGTGCAGGAAGGTCCGTTCTGCGCTTACCGCCAGGCGGGTCGGTTCGTCGTCCAAACGTTTGAGCAGGGCGAGTGTCTCTTCGTCATCCGCGCGGCATTCGATCGCCAGCGCCCCTTGGCCGACGGCGGGAAGGCTGATCTCCACCGGCAGGTACTGGGTGACTTCTCCTTCCCAATTGACGCGTTCCAGACCGGCTGCCGCCAGCACGATGGCGTCAAAATTCCCTTCCGTCAGCTTGCGAATGCGCGTGTCGATGTTGCCGCGCACCGATTCGATCCGCAAATCGGGCCGGTACGCCAGCAGCTGTGCGGCGCGGCGCAGGCTGCTCGTGCCGATCAGCGCGCCCTGCGGCAACTCGTCCAATTTCCTGCCCTCCCTGGACAAAAGCACATCGCGCGGGTCTACGCGCTTCGGAATTGCCCCGATGACCAGTCCATCCGGCAGTTCCGCCGGCATGTCTTTCAGGCTGTGGACGGCAAAGTCCGTCTCCCCGTCCAGCAGGGACTGCTCAATTTCCTTGACAAACAATCCCTTTCCGCCCACCTTGGACAGCGTCACATCGAGAATCCGATCCCCTTTGGTGACGATTTCCTTAAGCTCAAATTCCGCTTCCGGCACCTGCTTTTTCAACTGCTCCACAACCCACTTCGTCTGTGTGAGCGCCAGCATGCTGCGCCGGGTCCCCACTTTCCAAGCGCCCATCTTGATGCCTCCTTTGACAGCCCGTTACCACCAGCTGTGAAATGTTGACGTATTCGTCGAGAAAAAGTTAACCAGCAAAAGAACAAACGCAAGCAGGTTCCAAATGGCCAACCTGCTCATCTGCAGGGTGTCGCGGAACCGCTTGTACAGCCAAAAGCAGTAGGTGACGAGCACCAGGACAGACATGACCACTTTGGCATCCAGCAGAAATTTTTCCGGCAAGACCATTTTTCCCCAGATAATCCCCAGTACGATGGAGAGCAGCAGCATGGACACGCCGATCATGTTCATCCGATACGCGTACAATTCCAACTGGCCAAGACTTGGCAGGCGGCGCAAAAGCGGCGTCCATTTCCGCCCCTTCAGCATCTTGTGCAAAAACAGGTAAACGGCGGAAAAGATCATCGAGAGGGAAAAGGCGCCGTAGCTGAACATGGCCAGGGTCACATGCGTGAGCAACAGCTCCGAAGTCAGGATGCCGGACACTTCCGGAGTCGGGTTGGCCGGCGTGAACATCGACACAACCAGGACGACGAAGCCAATGATGTTGGTAAAGAAAACCAAAAGATCAATGCGAAAAAAATAGTGAATGGCAAGCGACAGGCTCACCAGCACCCAGGAATAAAAAAAGAGCGTCTCAAACAAGGTAATGACGGGAAAATAAGACTTCGCCACCATTTGTGAGACGAAAAAAACGGTTTGCAAGACCCAAACGACAGCAAACAACCCGAAAGCCAGACGTTTGGCTTTCCGGTTGCTTTGCAGGAAGTCATTCAAATAGAAGAGAACACTCGCAGCGTAGAGAAAGATGGTCAAATCATAGAGCCATCTTGCTTCAGCCATGTACTACTCTCTCCCTCTTCATCTCGATTTTCTGCCTGCTTGACCAGGATGCAGGTCGGTTTAATTTTTTCGGGAGAGCAGAACCGCCTCAGAAGAGGTCAGCTGTTGCCTGTTCTTCTTTTTTTCCCAGACGGATTCCTGTTCGTTGCGGGCGAGGATTTCCTCCAGGGCAAAAAGTTCGGTGAAAATGTCCAACACCTCTTCCCCTTTGCGGCTGGCAGCCATCTCTTTCAGGCGAACGATGGGATCGTGCATCAACTGATTGACAATCCCTTTGGTCGTTTTGCGGATGATGTGCATCTCCCGCTCCGTAAGACCAGGCAGCTTGTTCTCGATTTTGCGCATTGCCTCGCTGTGAACGACCAGGGCCTTTTCCTGGAGGGCGGCAATTAACGGCGCAACCCCCAACGTCTGATACCAGTTGGTGAAGGCGACGATTTCCTCGGCGATCATCCCTTCCACTTTCTTTGCTTCACGCGAACGCTCCTCCAGGTTGCTGGCGACGATCCCTTCCAGATCGTCGATGTCATAGAGATAGACGTTGTCCAGTTCGTGCAAATCCGGATTCAGGTCGCGGGGCACGGCAATATCCACCATAAACAGCGGGCGGTGGTTGCGCTGCTTCATAATCGGCGCCAATTCCTTTTTGCCCAGCACATAGCCGTTTGCCCCCGTGGAACTGATGACCACGTCGGCGGAAAGCAGCGCCTGCGGCAGCTGCTCCATCGTACAGGCTTCTCCCTGGAATTGCTCCGCCAGAAGCTGTGCCCGCTTCAGCGTGCGATTGGCCACTGTCACCCTTTCCGCGCCGTTGGCGTGAAGATGCTTGGCCGTCAGTTCGCTCATCTTGCCAGCGCCGATGATCAACACGGACTTGCCGGCAAAGGAACCGAAGATCTTCTTGCCCAGTTCGACGGCCGCATAGCTGACCGAAACGGCGTTTTGTCCGATCGCCGTCTCCGTATGAACCCGCTTGGCGAACGTAATCGCCTGCTTGAACAGCGTATTGAATACGGTTCCGGTCACTTGAAGGCGCTGGGCCAGCAGAAACGCATCGCGAACCTGTCCCAGGATCTGCGTTTCGCCCACCACCATGGAATCGAGGCCGGCTGCGACGCGGAGCAGGTGGTCAATGGCCTGCTCGTTTTCTTTTATATAAAGGTATTCCCGAAAAGAATCCTTGCTTACGCCAAACCACTCGGCCAGAAAGCGCATCGCGTAATCGCGCCCCATGCTGGCCTGGTCGCAAACGACGTACACTTCCGTGCGGTTGCACGTCCCGACAATCACGCATTCGGCAATGCTCTTCGACTGGGAGAGAAGATGAAGAGCACGTTCTGTCTGGTCATCAACGAATACAAACTTTTCGCGAATTTCCACAGGCGCTGTTTTGTAATTGAGTCCCAGCACTAATATATCCATAAAGGTCCTCCCGGAATCCTTGCTTGTTTCGACGCGCGAAACACGCGCTCTCGTCATGAAGATGCACTTTCATTTATTATAGCATTATGTCCAGAAGCGCTTCTGACTAATTGTGAAAAATTTTTAAACGGGGCCTTCCTCCCGTGCGAAAAAAGTTGAATATTGAAACCGAATGGTGAATCCAGTATCATGCAGGCTATACGGTTTTCTGAAAAATCCCGAAAACATCGCGATAGGAGAGTCGAGATTCCTTGAAAAAACAATGGATGGCCGACATTACCCTGCTTTTTGTCGCCTTTGTCTGGGGGAGCACCTTTCTGGTCGTGCAGCAGGCGATCGTCTCTCTGCCGCCCAACGCGTTCAACGCTGTGCGCTTTACCATTGCCTCCCTGTTTTTATTTGTCTTTCAACTGGTTTTCCGGCCGCAGCAAATCAGGAAATGGAACAGGAAGCTCCTGCTTGCCGGCGCCGTTCTCGGCTTCTGGCTTTGCCTCGGGTACAGCCTGCAGACGGTGGGGCTTTTGTACACCACTTCTTCCAAGGCGGGCTTTATCACCGGACTTTCCGTGGTGCTGGTTCCCCTGCTCGCGTTTCTTCTGCTGCGGGACAAAATCAAGCCAGCCGCAGTCGCGGGTGTAATTTTGGCCGCGATCGGGCTGTTCCTGTTGACGCAAACCCAGGATTCTATTGTGTTGAATCCCGGAGATGCGCTCGTTTTCGGCTGCGCCGTCAGTTTCGCCATGCAGATCGTCATCACCGGCAAGTACGCCCGGCACTTCTCCGCACTGCCGCTGGCCATCGCCCAGTTGGGGACAGTGGCGGTCCTGAGCTGGATCGGCGCCTTCCTCTTTGAAGATTACCGGCGCGCCTTCGATCCGCAGATTTTGTTCATGCCGGAAGTAGCCTGGGGACTTTTCATCACGTCTATTTTCGCCACTGCGCTCGCCTTCCTGGCCCAGACCGCCCTGCAGAAGCACACCAGCTCAACGCGCGTCGCCTTGATTTTTTCGCTGGAGCCGGTTTTTGCCGCGCTCACCTCTTACGTCGTCATTCACGAGGTGTTGTCCGGACGCCAGCTGCTGGGTTGCCTTTTGATCTTCATCGGCATGATTCTCGCCGAACTGCCCGTCAAGGAGTGGCTGGAACAGGCCAGGGCGCGCAGGCAGGCTGCCGGAAGCGACCATCATCCTTCGGCGTGACCTTGTCCATGCGCAAAACAGCCGGGAGATTGGAATCCTCCCGGCTGTTTCTTTTTCTTCCTCGCTTCCTTGCTCCCGCCTTTTATCCCGCCTCCTCCACCAGGGATTTGCTTTCCCACACCCCGCTCTTCCAACGGAAAAACAGGACGATGCCGCGTATCCACCCATCGGCGGCAAATCCCCAGCAACATCGCTGGCTAGCTGAAAATTGCAAGGAAACGCGAAAAACCCGCCTGAAAATAGGCAGGTTTCGTTCCATTTGAAACGTCCGTGCGCGCTTACGAATGCTTGGCTTCCTGTTGTTCCTTCGGCAGTCCGGCATCGCGGCTGTCCGCGTCCGCCTCTTCCTCCTTGCCCAGCCGGCGAAGGATTTCTCCCCACAACTCATCCCTTCCCTGTCCGGTCTCAGCGGAAAAGAGAATGATGGTGTCGTCCTCGCGCAACTGCAAGTCCTGGCGGATCACCTTGAGGTGCTGCAACCAGCGTCCGCGGGCAATCTTGTCTCCCTTGGTGGCGACGACCACGGTGGGAATGCCGGCATGCTTGCACCATTCGTACATGGCCACGTCATCCTTGCTCGGCGGATGGCGCACATCCACCAGCTGGATGACAAACTGCAGTTCCTTGCGGTTTTTCAGGTAGTTTTCGATCATCTTGCCCCACTGTTCCTTGACCGACTTGGATACCTTGGCGTATCCGTACCCCGGAAAGTCGACAAAGTAGAGCATGTTGTTGACCCGGAAGTAATTCAGCGTCTGGGTTTTCCCCGGGCGGGAACTGGTGCGGGCCAACCCTTTGCGGTTCATCATCTTGTTGAGCAGAGAGGACTTGCCCACGTTGGAGCGGCCCACCAGCGCAATCTCCGGCAGGCCGTCCCTGGGGTACTGGGCGGGGCCTGCCGCGCTGGTGACGAACTCGGCCGTTTTCACTTTCATTGCGCCTCACCACCCGGCGGCCGGGTCAGCGCAAGCTTCAACACTTCATCCAGGTGCTCCACCGGATAGAAGGTCAGTTCCTCCCGTACGCTTTCCGGAATCTCTTCGATGTCCTTTTCGTTTTCCTTCGGCAGGATGATCGTGGTCAAGCCGGCGCGATGCGCGGACATGCACTTCTCCTTCAGGCCGCCAATCGGCAGGACGCGGCCGCGCAGGGTAATCTCCCCGGTCATCCCCACTTCCTTGCGCACCGGAATTTTCGTCAGGGCGGAAACCAGCGCTGTCGCCATGGTAATGCCAGCCGAAGGTCCGTCCTTGGGAATGGCTCCTTCCGGCACGTGGATGTGAATATCATTTTTTTCATGAAAATCGGGATCGATCTTCCACTCTTCAGCTCGGGAACGAATGTAGCTGAAAGCGGCCTGCGCGGACTCCTTCATCACGTCCCCCAACTGTCCGGTCAGCGTCAACTTGCCTTTGCCCGGCACAATGCTGACCTCGACGTTGAGCGTGTCGCCGCCCGATTGTGTCCAGGCGAGACCGGTGACAGAGCCGATCTGGTCCTGTTTCTCCGCCAGACCGTAACGGTAGCGCGGTTTGCCCAGCATCGCCTCAAGGGTTTTGGGGGTCACCACCACCCGTTTTTTCTCGCCGCTGACGATCATTTTGGCTGCCTTGCGGCAGATGTTGGCCGCTTCCCGATTCAGGTTGCGCACGCCCGCTTCCCGCGTGTACTGGCGAATCAGCTTCAGCATCGCCTCTTCGTTCACCTGCAGCTTATCCTTGCCCAATCCGTGTTCCTTCATCTGGTTGGGCAAAAGGTAGCCCTTCAGGATATTCAACTTCTCCACCTCGGTGTAGCCGGAAATGGAGATCACTTCCATCCGGTCCAGCAGCGGGCGGGGAATGGTGTGCAGGCTGTTGGCGGTGGTGATGAACATCACGTGGGAAAGATCGTACGGTTCCTCGATGTAGTGATCGCTGAACTTGTCGTTCTGATTGGGGTCCAGCACCTCCAGCAGCGCGGAAGCCGGGTCGCCGCGAAAATCGGAGGCCAGCTTGTCGATTTCATCGAGCAGAAACACCGGGTTGATCGTCCCCGCCTGCTTCATCCCCTGAATGATTCGTCCCGGCAGCGCTCCGACATAGGTGCGGCGATGGCCGCGAATTTCCGCCTCGTCGCGGACGCCGCCCAGCGAGATGCGGACGAATTCCCTTCCCAGCGCGCGCGCCACGGAACGGGCAAGCGAAGTTTTCCCCACGCCGGGAGGGCCTACCAGGCAAAGGATCGGCCCGCGCATGGAATTGACCAGTTTTTGCACGGCCAGGTATTCCAGCACCCGTTCCTTCGCTTTTTCCAGGCCGTAGTGATCCTCATCCAGCACCTTTTGCGCGTGGTTGATGTCCAGATTGTCCTCGGTCTTTTTGGTCCAGGGCAAGGCCAGGAGGGTGTCGATGTAGGTGCGGATGACGGACCCTTCCGCGGAGGTCGTCGGCATTTTTTCCAGGCGGTCCAGTTCTTTCTCGATCTTGATCTTGATCCGCTCCGGCGCGTCAGACTTTTCCAGTTGTTCGCGGAGTTCATCCACTTCACTCTGCCGTCCGTCCCTTTCGCCCAATTCCTTCTGAATGGCCTTGATCTGTTCGCGCAGATAGTATTCCTTCTGCGTGCGCTCCATCTGCTTTTTCACGCGGTGGCTGATCTTGCGCTCCAGCTCCAGGATTTCCCGCTCGTTGTTGAGAATTGTCAGAAGAATCTCCAGCCGATCCCGAATGTTGACGGTCTCCAGGATCTCCTGCTTATCCTTCATCTTCAGCGGCAAATGGGAAGCCAGCACGTCCGCCAGCCTGCCGGGATCTTCGATGTCGGCAACGGTGTTGTACGTTTCCGGCGAAACCTTTTTGGACAGCTTGATATACTGTTCGAAATGGTCCAACACGGCGCGCACCAGCGCTTCCACTTCGTTATCATCATCCGGCTTTTCATCTTCCAGATGGGTGACGGCAACCAGGAAGTAATCGTCTTTCCGGAGATACTCCTCGATTTTGGCCCGTTGCAACCCTTCCACCAGCACGCGAATCGTACCGTTTGGAAGTTTCAGCATCTGTTTGACCCGTGCGATTGTCCCGACCTTGTAGATCTGTTCCGCATCCGGTTCTTCTATTTGGACTTCTTCCTGCGTGGCCAGCAAAATCTTGTTGTCGTCCACCATGGCCTGCTCCAGGGCGCGGATCGATTTCTCGCGGCCGACGTCCAGGTGGAGCACCATTGACGGATAAACCAGCAACCCTCGCAATGGGAGAAGGGGTAATTCTCGTTTTCCGGAACGTTCACCCAAACTTATGCACCTCTCCTTGTTGATCCCTTTCAGATTAACACGCAAAAACGGCCGCAGCAGCCGTTTTTGTCCGTCGAATGCAACTCAACAAAGCGGCGGGCTCCCTCAATCAAATGTGGAGCCGGGAGCCCCACGCTGACATGCCAAGTTGAAGCTTTTATCCATTTTAGCGCAAACAGATTCCGATGTCTAATCCGCCAACACACGCGCGTCTCTTACAGGGACATGGGCGACGGAGCCAGTTCTTCCGCAGGGATCTGCAGGGTAATGCCCGTTTCCCCCTGTTCCTTTTCCAACAGGGACAGTTCAAGCACTTGCGCGACAGAGGAAACGGGAATGATTTCGATCTCCTTCATCCCGGCGAAAATGCTTTGCCAGTTTTCTTCCGGAATCAGCACGCGCTTGGCGCCTGCCAGGCGTGCTGCCTCCACTTTGGCGACGATCCCGCCGACCGGTTTTACCTTCCCGTGGATGCTCACTTCACCCGTCATCGCCACCAGATTGTCTACCGGTTTGTCGAGAATGGCCGAGGCAACGGCAGTGGCGATGGCTATTCCGGCGGAAGGTCCGTCTACGGGCACGCCGCCCGGAAAGTTGATGTGCAAATCGTAATCCTGAACGCGGATTCCCATCCGCTTCAATACGGTCATCACATTTTCAATGGAGCCCTTGGCCATCGACTTGCTTCGGATGGACCGGCCGTGGCTGCCTCTTTCCTCCTCTTCAGCCATACCCGTCATGGAAACCCTGCCTTCTCCCGAAACAGCGGCCGGAATGGCCGTCACTTCCAGTTCCATGACGCTGCCCATGTTGGGGCCGTAGACGGCCAGCCCGTTGACCAGCCCCACCTGCGGCGTATCATGCACCTGTTTTTCCATGCGCGGCGACTTCTGGCTGCTGTGCACCACCCACTCGACATCGGAGGCGAGGATTTCCTGCCGCTCTTCCGTCATGGCGATGCCTGCCGCGATTTGCAGGGTGTTGACCGCCTCGCGCCCATTGGTGGCGTAGCGTTCAATGACCGCAACAGCGGCGTCGGCGATGGTCAGATTCATCTTGGAGACGGCAGTGCGCACAATCCTGCCGATTTCCTCCGGTTTGAGCGGACGAAAAAAGATCTCCAGACAGCGGGAGCGCAGAGCCGCAGGCAGTTCCTCCGGCATGCGGGTCGTCGCTCCCACCAGCCGGAAGTCAGCCGGCAGGCCGTACTTGAAGACTTCGTGAATATGGGAAGGGATCTGCGTATTTTCTTCGCTGTAGTAGGCGCTCTCCAGCATTACCTTGCGATCTTCCAACACTTTTAACAGTTTATTCATCTGGATCGGGTGAAGCTCTCCGATTTCATCCAGGAACAGGATTCCGCCGTGCGCCTTGGTGACGGCCCCCGGCTTCGGCTGCGGAATGCCGGCTTGCCCGAGTGCGCCCGCCCCTTGATAGATCGGGTCGTGCACCGAACCGATCAGCGGATCCGCGATGCCCCGTTCGTCAAAGCGGGCGATCGTCGCGTCGATCTCGACAAACTTGGCATCCGGTTTGAACGGGGAAAGGCTGCTTTTCTTCGCTTCTTCCAGCACCACCCGCGCCGCAGCGGTCTTGCCCACCCCCGGGGGACCGTAAATAATGACGTGCTGGGGGTTGGGCCCGCACAGAGCGGCGCGCAACGCGCGAAGCCCGTCCTCCTGGCCGACGATCTCCTCCAGTGTGGACGGCCTGGTCTTCTCCGACAGCGGCTCGGTCAGGGCGATCATCCGCAGGCGCCTGAGGGAATCCAGGTCTTTGCGCGATTCCTTTTCCGTCGAGGTTTTCGTGCTGCGTTGGGCGCGGAGCAAATTCCAGAAATAGGTTCCAATAATTATCCCGACTACTACTTCAATGATAGCGATGACCAGCGTCGTATACTCCATCTGCTGTCCCTCCCATGTGTACTGGCAGCTTGCATTTCCCAAAAATCTTCTCATGCAACGTTACCAAGTAGTATTGCCTCGCACAAGTGGGTGTAAACCACGCTTCCTGATACTGGCAAACACATGGGAAAACAAAAAGGGCGTGTCGTACATCCGTTGTCCGGCTGTGCGGCACACCCTGATTGGAATGGACTCCTTATTATGCGGTTTCGCTGTGGACGCCCTGCTTGCCCAGCAGCTGGGGCTTCACCTTGTCGCGGACGGTCTCTTCCGTAATGATGCACTTGCTTACATCATCGCGGGAAGGCAGTTCATACATGATGTCCAGCATGATCTGCTCGATGATGGCTCTGAGTCCGCGTGCGCCCGTGTTGCGCTTGATCGCTTCCTTGGCGATCTGCTTGAGCGCGCCCTCTTCAAATTCCAGTTCCACGCCATCCAGGCTGAGCAGTTTTTGGTACTGTTTGACCAGCGAGTTTTTCGGCTCGGTCAAAATCCGGATCAGCGTCTCTTCGTCCAGCGGTTCCAGCGTCGCCAAAACCGGCAGACGGCCGACAAATTCCGGAATCAGTCCGAAGCGAAGCAAGTCTTCCGGCAGGACGAACTTAAGATACTCGCCTGCTTTCAGGTCGCTCTTGATCCCGTCGGTCAACTCGCTGCTAAAGCCGATCACCTTCTTGCCCAGACGGCGTTTGATGATCTGTTCGATCCCGTCAAATGCGCCGCCGCAGATAAACAGGATGTTGGAAGTGTCGATCTGAATGAACTCCTGGTGCGGATGCTTGCGTCCGCCCTGCGGAGGGACGCTGGCAACGGTGCCTTCCAAAATTTTCAGCAGGGCCTGTTGCACCCCTTCGCCCGATACGTCGCGGGTGATGGAGGGGTTTTCCGACTTGCGCGCCACCTTGTCGATCTCATCAATGTAGATGATTCCCTTTTCCGCCTTCTCCACGTCGTAATCGGCCGCCTGGATCAGTTTCAGCAGAATGTTCTCCACGTCCTCGCCCACGTACCCGGCCTCGGTCAGCGAGGTGGCGTCGGCGATGGCAAACGGCACGTTGAGGATGCGCGCCAGGGTTTGGGCGAGCAGGGTTTTCCCGCTGCCTGTGGGACCGATCAGCAGGATATTTGACTTTTGCAGTTCCACGTCCTCGATTTTCGCACCGGAGTTGATCCGTTTGTAATGGTTGTATACGGCAACTGCCAGCGATTTTTTCGCCAAATCCTGGCCAATCACGTAGTCGTCAAGGATTTTGCGAATTTCAATCGGCTTAGGGATCTCCTTCATGTCGACTTCTTCATCCGTGCCCAGTTCTTCCTGCACAATTTCATTGCACAGTTCAATACACTCGTCACAGATGTAGACGCCCGGACCGGCCACCAGCTTGCGAACCTGCTCCTGGGACTTGCCGCAGAACGAGCATTTCAGCTGGCCCTTGTCGTCGTTAAACTTGAACATGCGCGTCACCTCACAACGGTTCAGTTTTTGCGTTCAATAATAGCGTCAATCAAGCCATATGCCTTGGCGTCTTCCGCACTCATGAAGTGGTCGCGATCGGTGTCCGCTTCAATGCGTTCAATCGGCTGTCCTGTCCGCTCTGCCAGGATTTGGTTCAACTGGCGTTTGGTCTTCAAGATCCATTCGGTGTGAATGCGAATGTCTTCCGCCTGTCCCCGAACACCGCCCAGAGGCTGGTGGATCATCACTTCGCTGTTGGGCAGGGCGTACCGCTTGCCTTTCGCCCCGGCAGCGAGCAACACTGCTCCCATGCTGGCGGCCATTCCGATGCAAATCGTGGAGACGTCCGGTTTGATAAACTGCATCGTATCGTAGATCGCCAGGCCGGCTGTTACGGAGCCGCCCGGAGAATTTATGTACAACGAGATGTCCTTGTCCGGATCTTCCGCTTGCAGGAACAAAAGCTGTGCCACGACCAGGTTGGCCACTTCATCAGTGATCTCCGTCCCCAAAAGGATGATCCGGTCCTTGAGGAGGCGGGAGTAAATGTCGTAGGAACGTTCACCCCTGTTGGTCTGTTCAATGACGATGGGAATCAGCATATGTATTTCCCCCTTTAACAAGAAAGGTTTTACCGGTAAACACGGAAAAACAGTCTGGTGGAAAAACAAGGCACGAATCTGATCGTGCCTTGTCGTCCTTTCTTCCAGCAGGCGTCGTCTGGGCAGAGGCTGTCGTATCGTTCCTCTTAGTTTATGCACTTACCTTGTTTTCTGCAACCAAAAAGTCGACGGTTTTGCGCGTTTGCAGATCGCGTTTCAGCGCTGCAAGGCCGTCCTGCGCGGTAAAGATCTTGCGCAGTTCGTCAGCCGGTCGGCCGTAAATGCCGGCCAGTCTTTCCAGCTCCTTGTTCACGTCTTCTTCCGACACTTCGATGTTTTCCGCTTTGCCGATCGCTTCCAGGACGAGTGCGGTGCGCACGCGGGTCGTTGCATCGTCGCGCATTTGATCGCGCAACTTGCTTTCGTCCATGCCGGAGAACTGGTAGTACATGTCCAGGGTCAAGCCTTGGAACTGCAGGCGCTGTGCAAATTCCTGCACCATTTGATCCAGTTCGTGTTCCACCATCACCGGCGGCAGGTCGATTTCCGCGTTTTCCGCTGCCTTCAGCACAAGCTGCTCGCGGATGTATTGCTCCTTGTCCTTTGCTGCCTTTTCTTCCAGCTTCTTGCGGGTGTCAGCCTTCAGCTCTTCCAGCGTGTCAAACTCGCTCACGTCCTTGGCGAACTCGTCATCCAAGGCAGGCAGGTTTTTGCGTTTCAAGCTGTTCAGCTTCACCTTGAAGGTGGCTTCCTTGCCGGCCAGGTTGGGCGAGTGATACTCTTCCGGGAAGGTGACCTTGATGTCCTTTTCTTCGCCGGGCTTCATGCCGACCACTTGCTCTTCAAAGCCTGCGACAAAGGTGCCGGAACCCAGCTCAAGCGAGTAGTTTTCCGCTTTTCCGCCCTCGAAGGCGACGCCGTCCAGGAAGCCTTCAAAATCGATCATCGCAATGTCGCCGTTTTGAGCAGATTCGTCCTCCACGGCGACAAGCTCGGCGTGGCGTTCCTGCATCTGCTTCAATTCTGCGTCCACATCTTCATCCGTCACCGTGAATTCCTTTGGTTCGATGGTCAGGTTTTTGTAATCGCCCAGTTTCACTTCCGGTTTGACGGTCACCGTCGCCTTGAAGATCAGGTTCTTGCCGCGCTCCATTTGCTGAATGTCCACTTCCGGACGATCCACCGGCTCGATTCCCGTCTCCCGCACAGCTTGTCCGTAAGCTATCGGAAGCAGAATGTCAAGCGCGTCCTGATACAGGGATTCGACGCCAAAGCGCGCCTCGAAAATCTTGCGGGGAACTTTCCCCTTGCGAAAGCCGGGAACCTGAACCTTTTTCACGACTTTTTTAAAGGCCTGATCCAGAGCCTTGTCCACTTCAGAAGCATCTACCTCAACGGTCAGGATCCCCTGGTTATTCTCTACCTTTTCCCAATTTGCTGCCACGTAAACTTCCCCTCCTAATTCAATCAACAGAACACCCGCCAGCCGCGCGAAACATGCATTTGCCGACCGGGAGCGATACTATGCTTGCCATTATAACCCCTACAGTATATCATAAATCAGTCCATTTTCAAGAAGGCTGCCGCTCAACGGCGCACGGAAAATTGTCCGCCCAGGCGGCTTTCAGGCTTGCCGCTGATGTCAAAGTAGGAAACCGCTATTTTTACGCTTTCCGTTGTCGCCTCGATCTGTTCCACGATCGCGTAGGTAGGCTTGTCGAAAACGCGGGGCGTCTTCAGGCTGCCCGGGTTGAGAAACAGAATGCCCCGTTCCACCCCGCACACCGGTATGTGCGAGTGGCCGAACAAGACGACGTTGGCTCCCGTCTCTTCGGCGCGGTAGTGCAGGCGAAGCAGCGAACTTTTGACACCGTAGAGATGCCCGTGCGTCTGAAAAATCCGCAAGTCGCGCCAGTTGACCTGCCGCTCCGTCGGCACCGCCTTGGCCGTATCGCCGTTGCCGCGAACCAGCAGCATGCCGGAGAAAGGCTTCCGCTTGTGGTCGGCGCAAAAATCGCCGCAGTGCAGGATTTGTTCCACCTCAGGGTGCCGTTTCACCACTTGCTCCACTTCCTGCACCAGGCCGTGGGTATCGCTGATGACAAGAATCGGCATGTTTCTCCCTCCCTGCTTGCCCTTCTTTCCCCTACTTTTCCTGTATAAGCTTCAGCAGGTTGCGCATCGCTTCCGCCCGGTGGCTGATCTGGTTTTTCTCCTCTGCGGTCAGCTCCGCCATCGTCTTGTTTCGCTCCGGCAGGTAAAACACCGGATCGTAGCCGAAGCCGTTGTTTCCAGACGGCGCATGGGCGATGCGGCCTTCGCAGGTGCCGGTCGCAATCAGCGGCGCAGAGCCCGGCTCGACCAGCGCCAGCGTGCAGCGGAACCGCGCCGTGCGTTGCTCGTCCGGCACGCCGGACATCTCCTCCAGCAATTTGCGCCAATTCTCTTCGTCGGTCGCGTGCTCGCCTGCGTAACGCGCCGAATAGACACCCGGGCGGCCGCCCAGCGCGTCAACCTCCAGTCCGGAATCATCCCCCACCGCCGGCATGTTCAGATAGCGGGAAATCGCGGCCGCCTTCTTGACGGCATTGGCCTCAAAGGTATCGCCATCCTCCACGACTTCCGGCGCATCGGCAAATTCCGCCAGGCTGACGCACTCCCAGCCCAGAATGGAAAACAGCTTGTTGAACTCCCTTACTTTTCCCTGGTTGCGCGTGGCCAGCACGACGCGTTTTGTCTCAGCCATGATTTTCTCCCACCAATGTTTCCGCTTTGTCTTTGTCTGCTTCCGCCCCGGCAAATGTGAGCGGCACATCGGACAGCGCCTGTTTCTGTGCTTCAATCAACTGCTCAATCCCGCCCTTTGCCAGATTTAGCATCTTCTGCAGCTGTTCGGGCGTAAACGGCGATTCTTCGCCCGTCCCCTGCAGCTCCACAAACTTGCCGCTTCCGGTCATCACCACGTTCATGTCCACGGTTGCCGTTGAGTCTTCCTGGTAGTTCAAGTCCAGCACGATGTTGTCCCCCACCACGCCGACCGAAGTGGCCGCCAGGAAATCGGTGAGCGGGAGCTGTTTTAACGCGCCGCTCTCCACCAGCTTTTGCATCGCGTCAACCATCGCCACGAACGCCCCGGTAATGGAAGCGGTGCGCGTTCCGCCATCCGCCTGAATGACATCGCAGTCCAGCCAGATCGTGCGCTCGCCCATCGCTTCCAGGTTGACAACCGAACGCAGCGCGCGGCCGATCAAACGCTGGATCTCCATCGTTCTGCCGCCTACCTTGCCCTTTGATGATTCCCGCGCGTTGCGGGTCACCGTCGCCCGCGGCAGCATGGCATATTCGGCAGTAATCCAACCCTTTCCCCCGTTCCGCATAAAAGGAGGAACCCGATCTTCCAGCGTCGCCGTACAAATCACCCGGGTATCTCCAACTTCGATCAGACAGGATCCTTCCGCGTGCTTGATGTAATGGCGCGTGATGGTAATCGGGCGCAGCTCGTGATCCGCACGGCCGTCTATTCTCATTTCACGTTCCCCCTACAAGTTTGGATACTTTGCTCATTATACCAGAGGCAGGAAACGGTCTGCCAGTCATCCTGGCATCAATCCGGTATTTGCAACAGTTGCCAATATTCGCGTCAAGCCGACAGGGAAGAAAAAGCCACGCATCCGTCCGAGAGGCGTGGCAAGAGCGAAGGCACAGATTTTGATTTTGCCCTGCTTAATAGCTCATGGCGTTGACGTGGAGCGGGCGGGATACTGGCTTGGAAAAGTCATGCTCTCCGCCGGTCAGCGGTTTTCCTTCCACCAGCAGCTGCACTTGCTTGGCTCCTGTGTTCTCCGTCAGGGAAAGCACCAAAGATTCCACGGCGTCGGGATTGGCTTGGCGTCCCTCGTCGTATTTGAGAATATCCGCGCTTAAGTTGACGGTAACCAGGTCCTTCTCCTGCTTGACATCCAAAACGCGCGTCGTCCGCATCAGCGAACTGAACAGCTGGGTGCCCTCCTTCGGTCCCTTGATCAGCTCTTCCACCGCCGCCTTGGCCACGTTGTCCGTCTCGGGAATCAGGCGGGTGACCGGGACGAAATAGGTGCGGGAATCATCCAGTTGTCCCTGGAAGTACACCGTCACCGCCGTCGTCTTGCCCGGGATGGCCCCGTCGGCCAGTTCCAGGTTGACGCCAAGGCTGCGTTCAAGCTGGTTGATCGGCGTTTTTGCCACCGGCATTTCCTTCAAAGGTGTGCCGTTGATCCAGATCTCCACGGACTTGACGTTTTCAAATTCCGTCATCGCCCGGGTAATCGCGTCCAAAATCTTCCTTTCATCCTGCGGCGGATACGCCTTGAACTCCTTGGAAAAGTCAATCGTGGCCACGCCGTTCTTGATCACCAGCCCCTTTATTTCCGTCCCCTCGGGGAGAACGGCGGAAAATCCCGCGGGAAGCATCTCCTCCACCGGGCCGCCCTTCACCATGTGGCGGAGCACCTGCTTGGCGGTCCCTTCCTCCACGGGCAGGGTGAGGGAGACGGGAACCACATACCCGTTGGCGTCGAGCAGATAGACGGTTCTCTCATAGGTCTGCACAACATCCTCTTCCTCGTCCGCTTGCGCAACTTCGTCGGCCGCCGTTTCTGCCGGCGTCTCCACCACCACCTCCGACTGCGGCGGAGGATCAATGCTCACTTCCTCAGGACCGAAGAGACCGCAACCCGACACCAGCATGGCACTCACTCCAAGCACCGCCGTCATTTTGCCGATGCCTTTTCTCTTTCTCATTTCCAAGCCCCCTCCAGACACTTTGTACTACCATGTATACGAGCAGGGCTTGGGTTTATGCGTGGAATGTCCGGACAATATGACAGGCCCCGGCGATCGCCGCCATCCGTTTCGGGTTACGGCTTCAGAGGGGTCTTGAGCGAGGTGTGTTCCACTTCAACGCGCTGTCCCAGCCATTCTTCGGCGATTTCGCGAAACTTCCCGGCATCGCCGCTGGTAAAAAACCGGTGTCGGGGCTCGCCCTGACGCTCTTTTGGCCCTGGTGAAAGATGGGCGGCCACCTCACGCGCCGTTTCCTCCGCGGAACTGATCAGCCGCACGCCGTCCCCGACGATTTCCTGGATGACCGGAGCCAGCAAGGGATAATGGGTGCAACCCAGAATCAAGGTATCCAGCTTTTCGCGCAAAAGCGGAGCCAGGGTGTCTTTCACCGCCTTGCGCGCTTCCGGAGTATGGACGAGATGTTGTTCCACCAGCGGGACGAAGGCCGGACATGCCAATCCGGCGATGTGCAGATCGGAGCGAATGCGCAGCAGCGACCGCGTGTAAGCCTGGCTGCGGATCGTCGTCTCCGTCCCGATCACCCCGATCCGTCCGTTTTTGGTCGCCTTGACGGCCGCTCTCGCCCCCGGTTCGATGACGCCGATCACGGGGACCGGCAACGAGCGGCGCGCTGCCTCCAACACGATGGCGGTAGCTGTATTGCAGGCGATCACAAGCGCCTTGAGCGGCACTTGCGCGACAAAATCGATCATCTCAAAACTGTACTTGCGAATCTCATCCGGCGATTTGGAGCCGTAAGGACAACGCGCGTTATCGCCCACGTACAAAATGGACTGACCGGGCAGTTGGCGCATCACCTCCTTGGCTACCGTTAATCCTCCTACTCCTGAGTCAATGACTGCAATCACTTTCTCTCTTTCCATGCAAGTTAAGTCTCCCTTGTTGTCGGAAATACCTACAGCATACCACTACCGGCATTTGTGCTACTACCATATGCAGCATGCAAATTTCCTGCACACGTTGCAAGAAGCACCAAAATTGGGCGTTTTTCATAAGCTGGCGGTATATATTACCAATCCGGGAGGAATGCACGTGGAGGAGCAAATCAGGGATTTGCAAAACTGGAGCCAATGGGGACAGCAATGGATCGCCCACCTGCGGAAGGGAAGAGCGCTTCATCGCGAGCTGGAGAGACATCTGCACAAGTTCGAGGAGACGTTTGTCACGATCGGAAAAAAGGCGGAACGGTTGCAGCAGGAAACCAGCCTTGCGGAACTTCCGACGCTTATTGCCCGGGCGCAAAAGGTGCAGGAGCAATTTCACAAGTTTTTGCGCCTGATCGAGCCAAGCGAGCCGGAGACGGCGGATGCTGTGCCTGCCGCTTCACAGGAGCCGCGTGAACCGGTCATTCGGCCCGCCAGCGAACATGTGCCCGTCGCCCGTCCCGTACCTGTCGGCGGCCACTCCCTGCCTCCGCTGCCCTACGCGTACAACGCCCTGGAACCGCATATCGACGCGGAGACGATGCGAATCCACCACCAGAAACTGCATCAGCGGTACGTCGAAGGCCTGAACACGGCGGAGCGGGAACTGGAAAAGGCGAGAAACAATGGCGACTTTGCGCTGATTCGCCACTGGGAGCGGGAATTGGCTTTCAACGGAGCCGGCCACTACCTTCACACCCTTTTTTGGTACGTAATGAGTCCAAATGGCGGAGGTGAGCCGTCGGATGAACTGGCCGAGGCCATCCATCGTTCGTTTGGTACATACCAGGCGTTCCAGCAGCAATTTTCCCAGGCTGCCGAAAAGGTGGAAGGACCTGGCTGGGCCATCCTCGTCTGGTCCCCGCGGGCGCAACGGCTGGAGATCCTGACCGCGGAAAAACACCAAAACTTAAGCCAGTGGGATGTGGTTCCCCTGCTGCCGCTTGACGTCTGGGAACACGCCTACTTCCTGCTGTACCGGGAACGGCGTCCCGATTACGTGAAAGCCTGGTGGAACGTGGTCAACTGGCCATATGTGGAGGAGCGCTTTCGTCAAGCCCGGAAGCTCAGGTGGCAGCCGTTTTAGAAGAGGCGCATCCGCATAAAAAAATCCCCCTGCCCCAGCCGCTTTCCTGCGGCCCGGCAGGGGGATGGACGGCTTTGCCGCGCAGAGGGAAGCGTTGCTTGCGGCAAAGCTTGTGTTCTAATGTTTCATCCTTTGCAGATCGGCTTCCACCATCATGTGGATCAACTCCTCCAGGCTGGTTTTGGGAAACCAGCCCAACTCGCGGTTGGCCTTGGCCGGATTGCCCAGCAGGACATCCACCTCCGCCGGCCGGAACAAATCGGGGTCCACGACCAGGTATTTCCGGTAGTCCAGCCCCACGTAGTCGAACGCAATCCGGCACATTTCCTCCACACTGGTCGTTTTTCCGGTCGCGATCACGTAGTCGTCCGGCTTCTCCTGCTGCAGCATCCGCCACATCGCTTCCACATAATCCCCGGCAAAGCCCCAGTCCCGCTTTGCCTTGATGTTGCCCAACCGCAGCTCCTTCTGCTTTCCGGCGGCAATTCTGGCGACCGCGTACGTAACCTTCCGGGTGACAAACTCCAGACCGCGCAATGGCGATTCGTGATTGAACAGGATGCCGTTCGCCGTAAACATCTGGAAGCTTTCCCGGTAGTTTTTCGCCATCCAGTAACCGAACAGCTTCGCGACAGCGTAGGGACTGCGCGGATAAAACGGCGTCTCTTCCGACTGCATGGGCTCCTGAATCAGACCGTACAGTTCACTGGAGGACGCCTGGTACATTTTGATGGACGGGTCTGTCTCGCGGATCGCCTCCAATACGTGCAAAACCCCCATCCCGGTCGATTGCGCGGTCAGGATGGGCTGTTCCCAGGAGGAACCGACGAAGCTTTGCGCCGCCAAATGGTAGACTTCATCCGGTTTGACCGCTTTGATCGCCCGAATCAGGGAAGAGAGGTCGAGGATGTCGCCGTCCTTGTATTCCACTTCATCTGCAATTCCCAAATACTCCAGCCGCCAGCGGTCTACCGTGCTGCGGCGGGGAACCAGCCCTGCCACGCGGTATCCCTTTTCAAGCAGGAACTTGGCCAGATAAGCGCCGTCCTGACCGGTGATTCCCGTGATGAAAGCTGTCTTCATCGGCCAATTCTCCCTCCTCTCCAAGGCTGGACATTTGAGCCGTCGGCTGCTTTTCCCCATGGATATGCAGGATTCGCGCCTTCGGTTCTTCGCTTACCGCTTGGATTTCAGCAAATTTGAAAACCTCCGGCACCTCCCGAAGCTGTTGAAAGATTTGGGCATTCCCCTTCTGGAAAACGCGGCTCATTCTTTTTTCCAATACGCTTTTCCCGACTTCCACAGCTCTTCCAGATAGTTCTTGTCCCGCAGCGTATCCATCGGCTGCCAAAAGCCCGTGTGTTGATACGCCATCAATTGCCCGTCTTTGGCCAAACGCTCCAGCGTCTCTTTTTCCAGGCTGGTATCATCCCCGTCGATGTATTGAAACACTTGCGGCTCCATCACGAAAAATCCCGCGTTGACCCAACCGCCGTCTCCTTTCGGCTTTTCCTGAAAACCGGCAACCCGTCCCCCCGGCCCCAGGTTCAGCGCACCAAACCTTCCTGCCGGCTGTGTCGCTGTCACTGTTGCCCATTTTCCATGGGAGCGGTGAAAGTTGACCAGTTCGCGGATATTGATGCTCGACACCCCGTCGCAGTAGGTGAGGAGAAACGGTTCGTCGCCCACATACGGCTGGATCCGTTTCACCCTTCCGCCGGTCAGGGTATCCTGGCCGGTGTCGACCAATGTGACTTTCCATGGCACGGCGCGGCGATTGTGATAGACGACCTTGTTCCCGCGGCGAAAGTCAAAGGTGACATCGGATTGATGAAGGAAGTAATGGGCAAAGAACTCCTTGATCAGGTATCCCTTGTAGCCCAGACAGATGATGAAATCGTTGTACCCGTAATGGGAGTAGATGGACATGATGTGGCAAATGATCGGTTTGTCCCCGATTTCAATCAACGGTTTGGGCCGCTGCTGCGACTCCTCGCTGATTCGGGTGCCATACCCGCCAGCAAGTATCACCACCTTCATCCTGCGTCACTTCCTTTCGTCACTTCAAGGCGCTGTAACGCTCGATCTGCTCCAGACAGGCAGCGCGAAGATTCCCTTTTTGCCTGTAGGTGACAAACCACTCGACAACGAGGTCGAGCGCCTCCCCAACCGTCCATTTTGGCGTCCAAGCCAGTTCGCTTCGGGCCTTGGAGGAATCAAGCCGCAACACCTTCGCTTCCGGTTTCCGCCCTTCCGGTACGATGTCAAACGATATGTTTTCTCCCCTCTCCGCCCATTTGGCACACAAGGTTCTGACCATCCACTCCACGGTATGCAGATCCTGATCGCGGGGCCCGAAGTTCCAGCTCTGCGAATACCGCCTGCCGTCCTCATACAGCTTTTGTGCCAGCAGGAGGTACCCTGCCAACGGTTCCAGAACATGCTGCCAGGGGCGGACTGCCTGGGGATTGCGGATTTTCAGTTTCGTCCCGCCCAGCCAGGCACGAACCAGGTCGGGGATCAGCCGGTCAGGAGACCAGTCGCCTCCTCCGATCACGTTTCCCGCACGGGCCGTGGCCAGGCCGACTCCATGAACGTCGTATTCTTCGGCGGGAAAAAACGAATCCCGGTAGCTTCTCGTCACAAGTTCGGAGCAGGCTTTGCTGCTGGAGTAGGGATCGGAGCCGCCAAGTTCATCCTGTTCGCGGTAGCCCCAGACCCAATCCCTGTTCTCATAGCACTTGTCAGACGTAACGTTGACTACGGCCTTGACCGGGATCCCGCTGCGAACCGCTGCACGCACCGCCTCCAGCAGATTGACGGTTCCCATCACGTTGATCTCGTAGGTTTCGGCCGGATTGTCATAGGCAGAACGGATCAATGGCTGGGCAGCCAGATGAAGGACGATATCGGGTTTCGCCCTGATCAGGGCTTCCTGCAAATCCTCACGGAAGCGGACGTCGCCCTTGACGGAATGAAGCAAGGCGTTTATTTCGCACAATTCGTACAAGCTGGGCGTGGTCGGAGGCGGCAGAGAATATCCGGTCACATTGGCTCCCATCGCGTGCAGCCACAAGCAGAGCCAGGAGCCTTTGAAGCCGGTGTGCCCCGTAATGAAAACATTCTTGTCTTTCCAGAACGACGGATTGATCATGCATCTTCACCGTTTCAGCCGCGCATAGACGTCTCCCCAAAAGAACGGTATGCGTTGTCCAAGATGCCGGCAAATGGTTGCCGCATCGACCCAGCGGTCCAGTTTCATCGCCGGAACATCCCCCTGGACGAAGTTGAATTCGTAGTCGCCAAGCTGCTGCAGGCGCTCCACACAGCGCACGGTTTGGTCGATCGTTTCTTCCGCAAATTCGAAGGACAAGGCGGACAACGGCCGGGACAATCCCTGCAGAACCTGGTATTCATACCCTTCCACATCAATTTTGCAAAAGGCGGGAACTCCGTACTGTTCGATCAAGCGATCCAGCGATGTCAGCGGAACGGCAATCTGCCTGCCCCAATTCAAACCTTGGAAGCGTCCGCTTTCTCCCATGCGCTGGATCCATTCCGTCGACAGGGTGGAAAGTACGTTGGCGTCATTCAGGTACATGGTGGCCCTCCCTTCCCCTGCCCCAAGCGCCTTTTCCACGATGACGCAGTTGGGGTGGCGCCCGTAATGCACGCGCAAAAAGCCCGCGCAATCAGACTGCGGCTCAACCGCAATCACCCTTGCGCCAAGCCCGAGGAAAATGGCGGTTTTCCCGCCCATGTTTGCCCCCACGTCAAAACACAAGTCTCCCGGCGAAAGAAACTGCCGGTAAAATGCCTGATAGAGCGAATCCAGCGGCTGATTCACCTGGCTGCATTTCCTCCTTCCATTACGGTTGCATACCATTCGATCGTTTTTCGCAGCCCTTCCCGGAGACTGACCCTGGCTTCAAAGCCAAAATATTCCTTGGCCTTTTGCACGTTTAGACAACGCCGCGGCTGTCCGTCCGGCCTTTCCGGGTCCCAGCGGATTTCGCCGGAAAATCCCGTTTCTTCGGCAATCCATTCTGCCAGTTGGCGAATGCTGATCTCTTCTCCCGTTCCGATGTTGACCGGCTGGTCGCCGTCATAACGCTCCGCGGCCAGCAAAATCGCCTCCGCCGCATCCTCGACGTAGAGAAATTCACGGGTCACGTTACCCGTCCCCCATGCCGTGATGTGATCCTTGCCTTGCTTTTTCGCCTCCAGGCATTTTCGGATGAGCGCGGGGATGACATGGGACGTCTCTAGATCGAAATTGTCGCGGGGACCGTACAGGTTGACAGGGAGCAGAAAAATGGAGTTGAACCCGTACTGCTGGCGATACGCCTGACTTTGCACAAGCAGCATTTTTTTGGCCAGACCGTACGGAGCATTGGTTTCTTCCGGGTATCCGTTCCACAGATCCTCTTCGCGAAACGGAACGGGAGCGAACTTCGGGTACGAACAGATGGTTCCGCAAACCACGAATTTTTCCACGCCTCCAACTCTTGCTGCTTCCATCAAATGGATCCCCATGGACAAGTTGTCGTACAAGAACGAGCCGGGATTTTTCCGATTCGCTTCAATCCCGCCTACCGCAGCGGCCAAATGGATGATTAAATCGGGACGGGTCTCGGCAATAAGCTTCCTGCAGGTGTGCGGATCGCGCAGGTCGTACTCTCTGCTGCGCGGAATGATGAGGCGGCTGTGCCCTTCTTTTTGCAGCCGCTCCACCACATGCGATCCCAGGAACCCCGCACCGCCCGTCACCATGATCTTCTTGTCGGCCCAACGTTTCACGGCAACCCCCTCCCACCGGTATCAGGTTGGATTGCAGCACTATGCCCATGCTGTCCACTTTCCCTCATGGCCTGGAACATCATATGATCGGGAAAGGACAAATGCTTTGCGCATCGCAAAAAATGGTTGCCTCTCCCGCTCTTCGACAGGGACTGCCTGTTCCCGAACAAGAAAAAAACACCCTTTCGCACCGAAGTGGTCAGCGGCGCAAAAAGATGCCGTCAAACTGCAGAACTTCCCCCGTCTTCGGAACGGAAAACCCCTTTTCCGCCCAGACCAGGTCATAGCCAAGCCGGTTCAGGTGCTCTGCCATCTCCGCGTGCAACACCTGATTTTCATACAGGGGCACGACCGTCAATTCCAGTTCAATCAGGACAACCTGGCCGAGGATGTTCCCGCTTCCCTTGAGAACCTCCATCTCGTACCCCTGTGTATCAATTTTCAAATAGACACGGTCGTCTTTGCGGATGATCTCTTCCGCCAGCGAATCAAGCCGGGCGATGGAGATCTCTTCCTTTCCCACGTAGGCGGAGTCGGGAGCGTGTGCGATGTGCCGCTCCAGCATGGGCAGAAGGGAACTGCTGTACGAGTTGCCGGCCCGGTTGATCTCGCCTGTCCCGTTGAAACTTCCCAGCGCCGTATGACTGCATTCCCAGCCAGGGTCATCAGCCGCGTTTTCCTGCAGTTGCGCGAACTCCTTTGCCAAAGGTTCAAAAGAGACAATCCGTCCTGTGTACCCCTGCCTTCTGATCCGGCTCGCAAACTGGCCGATATTGGCCCCCACATCCAAGACCAACGAGATGTTCTGCGATGCCATCAGCGGAATCCGGATGGAAATCTCGCGGTAAAAGCGCTCGAAATCAAGGTGTGTCAGCAAATCCCGCGCCGCTTGTTTGCAGCGTTGCAAACTCTCCAACATGGCCCTCCCCCCTTTCACACTCATGAAAGACCGGCCTTCCTGTTCCCGGATGCCTCGTCTGTGCCCATCCGTCGCGAAAAACGGGAATTTTGATGTCATGTCGGGATGACCGAAATAGTATGGCTAAGAAGATGGATCGTTTTGACAGTTGCGAACCTGACCACCTGTTTGCACTACAAAAATATGCCAACAAGTGTAACCGGGTGAGCCTGATGCAGGAGTGAGCATGCGATGACCGATCACTGGAAGAAACACTATCAACGCTGGCTGGCTGAAACCAGGCTGGACCAGGAGCTGAGAGAGCAGTTGGAAAGCTTGCGGGAAGACGCGAAGACCCTGGAAGACTGCTTTTGCCAAAACCTCGAATTTGGCACCGGAGGGATGAGGGGCGAGATGGGCCCCGGGCCAAACCGATTCAATCTGTACACCGTGCGCAAAGCGACGGAAGGATTGGCCCGTTACGCAAGCGGTTTCGGCATCCAGGCAAAAGAGCGGGGTGTCGCCATTGCCTACGATTCCCGCAGAAAATCCCGCGAGTTTGCCCTTGAAGCAGCGCGGGTTCTCGGGAAACACGGCATCCGCACGTTCGTCTTTGACCGCCTCACCCCGACTCCCCTGCTTTCCTACGCTGTCCGCCGCCTTGGCGCCTTTTCCGGGATTGTCCTGACCGCAAGCCACAATCCTCCGGAATACAACGGGTACAAGGTGTACGGTCCCGACGGCGGGCAAATCACGCTGGCGGCTGCGGAGGCCATCATGGCGAAAAGGGACGAGGTGCAAGATGAGCTCAAGATCGCGGCGGCCGATCTGCAGGAGCTTGCGAAAAGCGGCCTTTTGACGGCGATCGGCAGCGAACTGTTGCATGAATACCTGGAAGAGTTGAAATCCGTGCGGCTCCAGCCCGAATTGCAAACAGGCGGCGCCCGGCTGGTAAAAATCGTGTTTACGCCGCTGCACGGGACCACGCTGGAACCGATCGCGGCGGGTTTGGGAGCGTTCGGCTACGAACAGGTCAAAATCGTCGCCGAACAGGCGCAACCCGATCCTGATTTTTCCCACACGCCCTCTCCCAACCCCGAAGACCATCAGGCGTACGAACTGGCCATCCAATACGGCAGAGAGCAGAACGCCGACCTGATTTTGGCGACCGATCCGGATGGAGACCGGCTCGGCGCAGCCGTCCCCAACAAGGAAGGCGGCTATACGGTGCTGAGCGGCAATCAAATCGGTGCGCTCCTGTTGGAGTATGTGCTGTCGCAAAAACAAAGAAAGGGAATCCTGCCGAAAAACGGCGTCGTCCTGAAAACCATCGTGACCTCGGAGATGGGCCGGGCAATTGCCGCCCATTACGGGCTTGCAACGGTCGACACGCTGACCGGATTCAAGTTTATTGCAGAAAAAATCGGCGAGTACGAAAAAACGGGCGAGTACCGTTTCCAATTCGGCTATGAAGAAAGCTGCGGGTTTCTCGCACACGATTTCGTCCGGGACAAGGACGCGGTTCAAACCGCTCTGCTCCTGGCAGACGCTTGCGCCTTTTACAAGTCGCAGAAAAAAAGCTTGTACGGCGTGTTGCTCGATCTTTACGCCAGGCATGGCTATTATCGCGAAGCTCTTCACGCGGTTGCGTTCAAGGGAAGAGACGGAGCGAAAAAAATGGCTGATTTCCTCTCCCAGATTCGCCGTCAGCCGCTGACCGGTCTGGCCGGAAAAAAACTGACCGCTGTCGAGGATTATCTGACCGGCAAGCGTTTGGACGCACAGACCGGAGAGATCACCCCGCTTGCGCTGCCGGCCTCCAACGTCATCAAGTTTCACCTGGAGGACGATTCCTGGTGTTGCATCCGGCCTTCCGGCACGGAGCCGAAACTCAAGCTGTACTTTGGCGTAAAAGGTTCCTCCTTGGAGGAGAGCCGAAAAAAACTCGCGTTGCTGAAGCAGTCCCTCATCCGTTTGCTTCCAACAGACTGATTGCAAAATGAGAAGGAACCCGATCCGACCCAGCGCAGGTGTGTCGAATGGGTTCCTTTTTTCCTAAATGGTTCCCCGCATTCTCAACCGCTCCGATTTGTCGAGACGGACAGCCAAAAAATTGCTGTAGCCGTAATCCTCGTATTCGGATAAAAATACCGGCATGTACTGCAGCCCATTGGGAAGAATCTTGTACAGCTCATAGCCAAAACCTTGCAAATACGCGAAAACCTGCTGCAGTGTGATGCCCGCATCCAGATACGTTCCGCCGTACTCAAACTGCAGGACGTCGATATGGCCCCTTTCCAGCAATTGACGCGCACCCTTCATGACGTCAAACTCGCCGCCCTCGACGTCTATTTTCAGGAACTGGATGCGCTCAACTCCTGCCCTGCTGCAATAACGATCAAGCGTTGTGACAAACACGGGATAAGAAGAGGGATGCGGGATGTTGAACAGCCTTTCCGCCTCATGCCTCCGGTACAGCGTGCTCAAATACGGATTGCTGTCATAATGGTAAAAGGTCTTCACCTGTTCCGTATCGGAGAGCGCACAGTTGTTGAAGATGAATTGGCTGCCGCTGTTTTTGTTCGAAAGATTCGAGACCAGCAAGCGCTGATAGTTTTCCGGTGAGGGTTCAAACAAATGAATGACAACCTTTTCCCAATACTCTGTCACGCCCATCGACCATCCTCCGCCGCAGGCGCCGACGTCAAATACGGTATCGCCATCGCGGATCAAATTCTGGATGACCAGCAATTCTCCTGTTTCGCCGAAGAACTGGTTGGCATACCTGTTCGGGTTGGCGGATGGTTTGCCTCGCAACGGAATAAACAAGGGTAAAACTCCTTCCCCGGTAAGTATTCCCCGCTTTTTTATCAAACAGAGAGCGGGGTTACCGCTGTTTTACGTAGAAAGCGTCTCCCCAGCTGGGATGAAATGGCGTAACGGTTTTGACGCGGCGAAAACCGTACATCCCCAGGAATGCGTCAATTTCTTCTACCAGCGCGCATCCTTCATACAGTTCTTCAAAATTTACTTCCGTGTTGATGGCTTCAATATGGTGCAAGGTTGCGGCTGCTCCCTTGAAGGCCAACAGCTCCGCCCCCTGGATGTCGATGTTGAGGAAGTTGTAGCGGGAGGGTTCCAGGTTGTGTTCCGCAAGAAGTGTATCCAGTCTCCTGACGGGCACTTCCAGCTGCCCCACTTCGGTGACAAAGGGGTAGATCTCGTTATGCCGCTTCGGCGCCAGAATGGAGCTGCTTTGATCAAAGGACATGAGGTGCAGCAGGGCGGTTCCGTCCCGATCGCCGACCGCGCAGTTCACGGTTTTCACCTGCGGCAGGGTGGCAACGTTTGCCACCAGCCGTTGGTAAACAGCGGGATTCGCTTCAATCAGCAAGCTGTCTTGAACGCCCATGGCCTGATAGGACCAGACCTCATGCCCCTCATGTGCCCCGATGTGGATCACGCCGCGCGGTTGAACGCCGTATTCCTTGCACAGCTGAGCCAGATCGAGCATAAATCTGCCAGCTCCCTTCCCTTGTTGTAAGCCCTGCAGTCAGCTTCACAGCAGGACGGGACTGTTCCAGGGATCAAATGGAATCAAGGTTTGCAGGTTGCGCTCCGGCCGCATGAACAGCCGCCCTGTTTCGTTCAGCATGCAGGCGGAAAATGAAAATGAACTGTTGGAAATGGCCACGATGTCGCACTTGCTCAACAGGTAAAAATCGGGGTAGAAATCAGCCAGCGGCAGAGAAACTCCCAGTTCCCTCGACGTGACGGGATGGTACTGCCGGAAATCGCCCCGGACACGGTCAAGCTCATCGCTTGCGAGAAACAGCACGGGCGAATCAAGGGTAGGCCAGATCGTCCGCAACCAGTCCAAATACCAGGCGGAGGGAGCGACAAAAAAAACGGGATTGGTATGCTGGTACACGACGTAATCCCCCCTGCGCAAATGCAGCCCGACCAGCGTTTTCCCTCTGGAACGGAGTGCCTTCACCGCTTGCTCCATTCGTGCTTTGATCTCCGGAACAGGTTGAAACAGAAGGCGAAAATACTCCCGGTCCGGTGCGTAGAAACTGGTGTGATACTGAAAGTACCCCCAAAAATCCACATTGTCCAAAGGAGAATGGGGTTCGGGAAATTGAAAGGCCAGATCCCTCACTTCCGGAAGCGGCCGTGAAATCGGGGGATCGCTGTGGCCGAACAAATACTGTCCGATCCAGGCCGGCGTTTCCACCTGCAGCCGATACCGCTTCGCATAAATCTTCAAAAAGGCGTACTGAAAGAGCTGATTCCCGAACTGTCCGTTTCTTCCCAGTGTGGACATGGTTATGGGCACAGGCATCATCACTTCCTTTCCGCCGCGCGTTCCATCATCCGTACAGCACCTTTTCCATCATTCTTTGCAAAGAAGCAATGTTCAGGGTGATATTGTCCGTTACCAGGTGGGGATTCTCCGGAGGTGCGGGCCGGCAGCCTTCCCCAAGCAGGTAATGGTAATCAAGCGACACTTGGTTGCTGAGAATCCAAAATACGGGATTGACGTACAGGGGTGAAAAAAATTCCACCACTTTGGTTCCCGGCTGGCAAAAAACCAGATTGGCCAAACCTGCGCCGTGCGGAGAGACGATGATTTGCGCAGACGCAAAGATTTGCGCCTGTTCGTAGACGGAAAGCCGGCTCAAGCTGACGCTGCGAAAGCCCAGTGCCGATAAATGCGCCATCACTTCATGCTCGTTGAGCACATTCCGGTACCTGGCATCGGCGCGGCTGACGTAAATTCGTTCATATCCGGGGACCGGCCGAATTCCCCGCTTCACCATCAGTTCGTACCTGAGAAAATCACAGGCCCATTTGGGCGGATGGCCGGTGTAGCACGGCAGGGAAGGAACCGCCAATTGGTTCGCTTCGATGTGGGAGAAAGCGTGGCAGTCGATGATTTTGTCCGCCGTGATGCCGAGAGCCTCAAGGGTTTCCCGTTGGAACGGCAAATGCCCCTGACGGTTGATGACGTATTTTTGCACCGGAATCCCGCTCAGCCGAAGTAAGTGGATTCGCGCCAAGACTTCAAACATCCAGTGAAAGTAATTGTGGCTGACGGAAGAGGTAAGCACGGCAACCGTTTCCGGAACATGGACGACAGGAGGCAGCTGCTTCATGGAAAAAATGGAATGCCGCTCGGGCGACCCGGTAAACTCTACGGAAAGATCCCAAACCAGGCTGTTGTTCGGTGCGATGACCGCGCCGGTGTAACCGACAACACGGCCTCGCGGCAGGATGACCACGAATGCAGGCAGAGGTTTTGTCGTCATGCTCCAGTGAAACACCCAATCCAGGTCCTGCTCCAATCTTTTCGGTTCCGATTGAAAAACGGTCTGCCCCAAATCAAACTGCAAGTATTTTTGTTGAATCATGGACGGGGTGGTATAGAACGAATTTACCCACTGCCAAGCAGTTTCGACATAATACCTGGGCGGGTATCTCTTTTTTTGGTTCATGTCTCCTCCCCCGAGTCTTGACGGAAAACGGGTTTCCCTTCCTTTGTCCGACTTCCCTTTCAACGTATGAAAACGGGCCGGGAAAGGAAACCGGATTCCAACCCAATGCGCGGCAAAAATAGGTCTTCTGGTGTACATAACCGTTTTCCAACCTTTACATATCCTGCTTAATGTGAATCATGCCAGGCATGGGAGTGAGAAGACTTGAACATCAGTTTCATTATTCCGGCGTACAACTGCGCAAACACAATTGCGGAAACGGTCGAATCGATTTTCGCGGGGAATTTTGGCGAAGGGGATGAAGTGGTTATCGTAAACGACGGTTCCACGGACCAAACCGAACAGGTCTTGCATGGCCTGCAAGAAAGCCGTCCGTCGAACATCCGCATCGTGAAACACGAAAGAAACAAAGGGGGAGGCGCAGCCCGAAATACCGCCGTCAGACACGCCAAACATCCTTTATTGTTTTGTTTAGATGCCGACAATTGTTTGGCTCCCGGAAGCGTTCCCCGCTTAAAGAAGTTTTTGCTCGAAACACAGACCGACGTTGCTGCATTCCAAGAATTGCACTACTTTTCCGGCAATACTCAGAATGTGTTGTTCAAGTGGACCTTCGACGCCGGCACCGTCTCCCTGCAGGACCATTTCACGAAGTACCATATCCCCAGTTCCAGCGGCAACTACTTGTTTACCCGGGAAAGCTGGGAACGCGCAGGAGGTTACCCGGAGCGCGTCAGAACGCTGGACACCTGGGGATTTGGATTCTATCAGGTGGCAAGCGGCTGCAAAATGACGGTTATGCCCGACTCCTTTTACTATCATCGCTTTGGACATGAATCCAACTGGGTGCGTGAACAGAGAAAAGGAAAGACGTCCCTGACGGCCCTCTCCATCATCATTCCTTACCTGGACCTGATCGTGGAAGAGGACGTGGACTATATCTTCAGCCGGGAAGGACGAAACCACTGGTTCTCCAATCTGATTGCCCGTCCGATCCGCCTCAAGCATCCCTGACTTGCTGAAAAGCGTTTTTGCGTCCGTGCTGCTTTTTGAAAAGCAGGAGGAACGCGCTCCTTCTTTACCCGTTCTTTTCCAGATACAGCCACTGCATCCCTTTCACCCGGAACTCTGTCACGGCATGCCGCAATTCCTCTTCCCCCTGAAAAATGCCAGTCCAGGGATACTTTGCCGGATCGCGCTTCCTGTGGGTAATCCAGGTTAGCTGATGGGTCGGGGAAAAGCGCTGGGAAATCGCCGTGGAAATGTCACGGCTGTTGAAATCGTGCAGTTCCACGATCATGTCACAGGACTGCAAACCGGGTACCCGCTGCGGATCTAGCAGTGTCTTTTCTCCACCTTCAATATCACAAATGATCAGCACTTTGCCGCCTTGTTCGATGATTTGCGCAAGCCGGCCGGGGGTACACTCTTCTTCGATGGCAATTCTCTCTTCCACAGCGTTGGCGGTGGCCAGTTCCCGGCATAAACGGCGCGCATCCGGATGGATATCGAAGGCAAATACCCTGATGTTTGCCAATCGCAGCGCCACGCCTACCGCATAGTACCCTTCGCCGCACCCGATATTGACAAGCGTATCGTAATGCCGCGTAAAGACCTTCTGTTCCAACAGATCGTGCAGTTCCTCTTCGTAGCACCCAATCAGTTTCGGGATGTAGGCGCTTCCGCACGACTGTGCGACATACCGCATCCCCGCAAACGGACCGCTGCGGACCAGCAATCCGTAATGATCGATGAATCTTTTGCACAGTTCAGAGTAATTGACCGTCAACGCATTCACACTCCCAGAACCTTTTCCAGCAACGCGCGAAACGCCAGGACATTCACCGTGATGTTGGCGTTGAATACGTGCCGGTACTCTTGCGGCGATGGCCGCGGACCTTCGCCGAGCAGATAGGCATAGTGTAATCCCATTTGATTGCTGAGAATGTAATAGACCGGATTGACGTACTGCGGCGACAAGATTTCCAAAACCTTCGTTCCCGGCCGGCAGAACACCAGGTTGGTCAGTCCGGCCCCGTGCGGAGCGACGACCACTTGCGCGGAAGAAAAAATTTGCGCCTGCTCGTAGACGGAATGACGCTCCGGTTTCACGATGCGGAAACCGTAACCAGACAGCACATTCACCAGTTCCCGTTCGTTGACGATGATGCGCATGCCTCTGTCGCCACGGCTGATGTAAATGCGCTCATAGCCGCCGATCGGGGAAATGCCCCGTTTCGTCAGAAGTTCATGTCTGAGAAAGTCGCACGCCCACTTTGGCGGATGGCCGGAGTATCCGGGCAGGGACGGAACCACCAGCCGTTCAGCCTGGACATGCGTGGTGAGGTCGCATTCCATCAGTTGATGCGGCGGAATGCCCACGACGGAAAGCGTCGCGTATTGAAAGGGAAGAAACCCCTGACGGTTGATGAGGTATTTGTCAACCGCAATCCCGCTCCGCCTGAGCAAATCAATTTTTGCCAGCGTATCGAACATCCAGTGGTAGTAATTGCCGGTGGCGGTGGAAGTGAGTACCGCAATGCTTCCGGGCAGATACACCGGCGGAGGAAGTTGCGGCCGGCGGAAAATGGTATGCAGGAGGGGGGTTGCGTGGAATTCAAAAGAAACGTCCCAGATCAACTTGTTGTCCGGGCTGATGACCGCACCATGTGTAAGGATGGCCGGTCCTGATGTGCCCGCCAGACGTCCGCCGGGAATGACCGCCACAAACTGGGGCAGCGGTTTGGACTGCATCGCCCATTGGAAGGCCCAGTGAAGCTCCGGCTCCAGACGAACAGGTTCCCGGTGAAAAACGGTATCGGGAAAATCAAATTTCACATAGTGTCGGGAAAACTGGGTTGGGTCAGGAAAAGCAGCAGATGCAAGGTGCCACGCGGATTCATAATATCCCTGTGGCGGTTTGGTCAGATCCGCACTGGCGAACATTCCCCTCCCCCCTTCTAGTTGCCGATTCCTTCGTATGCAAAGCCAATCCCGCAGAGGGACTCGCGGTCCAGAAAATTGCGCGTATCCAGCAGATAGGGATTTCGCATGGATTGAAACATTTTCTTCCAATCGAGGGACAAGTACGCATCCCAATGCGTCAGCAAAACGATCGCATCGGCATTGACAGCAACCGCGCAAGCATCTTCGCAGTAAGTGACGGGCAAATCCGGGTTAACCTCTTTGAACATTTCCATTCCCTTGGGATCATGCACTTTCACCATGCTGCCCAAACCCAGCAGTCTTCGGACGATGTAGGCTGCCTGCGTTTCCCTCGCATCATCGGTATTGGGCTTAAACGTCAGGCCAAGTATGCCAATCTGTTTGCCATTCAACGTCTTTAACCGGCGCTGCAGCTTGTCGATGCAAAATTGATGCATTTGCCAATTGGAAACGACGGCCGCCTGCACGACGGGAAGTTCACAGCCGTAATTGCTGCTGGTTGCCAAAAGTTCCCGCGTGTCTTTGGGGAAACAGCTGCCGCTCCATCCGCTGGAAACCTGCAAAAACTTTGACCCGATGCGCGAATCAAGTCCCATTCCTTTGGCAACTTCCAGCGCGTTGGCTCCCAGCGTCTCGCACAGCCGGGCAATTTCGTTGATATAGCTGATCTTCACCGCCAAAAAAGCGTTGGAAGCGTACTTGATCAATTCGGCGGATTTCACATCGGTTTCAAAATAGACAGTGTTCGGCGATTTTTGCAGCAGTTCCGCATACAACTGCCGCATCACTTCCCTGGCTTTCTCGTGATTGACGCCAATCACAATCCGGTCCGGCCGCAAAACGTCCTCCACGGCAAAGCCTTCGCGCAAAAACTCGGGATTGCTGACGACGGCAAAATGCTCTCCGCTTCGCAACCCAGCGGATTCTTCCAGAATGGCAGCCACGAGATCGGCTGTGCCCACCGGAACGGTCGATTTGTTGACCACAACGGTAAACGCTGCCGGATTCAGCTGCCTTGCGATGCTTTGGGCCGCAGCCCGGACATGGGACAGGTCGGCCGTCCCGTCTTCCTTCGAAGGAGTTCCCACCGCGATGAATACGGCATCCGCTGTTTGCACCGCCTCGCTTGATTCCGCCGCAAACAGCGTTTTTCCGATCGTTTTCCGGATCAGTTCCTCCAAGCCGGGTTCATAGATTGGACTTTTTCCGGCATTCAATCTGGCAATTTTCTCCGCATTGGTATCCACGACGGTGGTATGATGCCCCAAAACAGCAAAAGCGGTTGCCGTAACGGTTCCTACGTACCCCGATCCGATACAGACCACATTCACGCCGGATCACCTCCGCACAGGATTTTTTTGTAAACCTCGATGGTGCGCCGCAATCCCTCTTCCAGGTCGATTTCGGGCTGCCAGCCAAGCAGCGTTTTCGCCTTGCCGATTTCCGGACAGCGCTGCATGGGATCGTCCGCCGGGCGGGGACAAAAAACGATTTTGCTTGGGGAACCCGTCAATTTCTTCACCAGCTGGGCAATTTCCAGGATCGTGTACTCTTTCGGGTTTCCCACGTTGAAGATCTGCCCTTCGGCAACTTCCCTTTCCATGATCAACCGCAAAGCGCGAACCGTGTCGTCGATGTAGCAGAAAGAGCGCGTCTGGCTGCCGTCTCCGTATACGGTGATATCCTCTCCGCGCAGCGCCTGGTTGACAAAATTGGAAATCACTCTCCCGTCATCATTTCGCAACCCTGCCGAATACGTGTTAAACAATCGCGCAATTCGGACTTTCACCCGATAGCTTCGGTAATACTCGTAACAATACACTTCTCCCAACCGTTTCGCTTCATCGTAGCAGGCTCTCGGCCCCCACGTATTCACATTGCCGCGGTATTCTTCCGGCTGCGGATGCACATCGGCATCCCCGTACACTTCGCTCGTGCTGGCAAAGAGAAACCTGGCCCCGCTTTTTCTGGCCAACTCCAGCAGATTGCGCGTTCCCACGGTATTTGCCGCAATCGTTTCCAGCGGATACATCTGATAGAATTTTGGCGAGGCAGGAGAAGCGAGATGGTAGATCTCCTCTACATGACGAAACCGTTCATCCTCGAGAAAGCCGTGCGCAGTCAGATCACGTTCGACAAAAGTAAAGGAAGCGTCCTCCATCAGGTTTTCCAGATTTTTTCGCAGTCCGGTGCAAAAGTTATCGACACCGATGACTTCATGGCCCTGGTCGATCAATTCTTTTGCCAGGTGGGATCCGATAAAACCGGCTGCTCCCGCAATCAACACTCGTTTCAATTCGATCGCCCCAATCCGTCTTAAACTTCTGCGTCCCGGCAGCAAGCGGTCGGCTGGCCTTCATCCCGGATTTTCCGCTCCCCTGATTTCTTCCCAGGACTCCGCCAGACGGACAATATCCTTTTCTTCCAAGTTGCTTCCCATTTGCACTTCGATGATGTCCAGATCGGTGATCGCCTTGATTGCATGTTTGGCTCCAGCCGGGATCTTTGCCACATCACCCGGGCGAACGCGGCGGATTTGATCGTTTAACACCAACTCCCCCTCACCTGCCGTGATCACCCATACTTCACTGCGGTTGCGATGATATTGATAGCTGATGTTTTTCCCCGCCTGAAGGTGCAGGGCTTTCGTCAATACTTCCCGGTTTTCCCCGTCTTCTTGGCGATGGAGAACCCGATACGATCCCCAGCGGCGTTCCTCGAACATGGGACGCTGCCTTACATCTTTCGTGACTTGTTTGACCAGGTGGCTGAGCGATTTTCTCGAAACCAAGATGCCGTCCGGACTTGCCGCAACCACCAGATCAGACAGGCCAATCGCCACGACCGGGAGATCCAGTTCGTTGATGATGTGGGTATTGGCGCATTTTTCCGCGAGAATCCGATCGCCTGTCTCGCGGGCCCCCATTTCTTCCGTCAGCGTATTCCAGGTGCCCAAATCTTTCCATTCTCCATCGTACGGAATCACCACAACCCGTTCCGCTTTTTCCACGACTTCATAATCGAAACTGATGGAAGGCAATTCCCTGTACAACGGCAACAACCGCAGGTAATCAGAAGGCCATCCCCTTTTTTCCAATTCCTCGAGCATGTATCCCAGCCGAAAAGAAAAAACGCCGCAATTCCACAAGGCCTGACGCGCAATCAGTTCCCGCGCTTCCCGCTCAGACGGTTTTTCCTTGAAGCCGATGACCTTCTGAAAAGGCTGTCCCGCATTTCCGCCGGCTCCACCCGCTGCCGGGATGATATACCCGTATTTGGTGGAGGGATACGTCGGAGCAACCCCGACCAGGGCCAAATCGGCCTGCGAGAGCGTGAGCGCCTGCTCCAACTGTTTGATGACGGTGAAAAAAGAATCGCCCACGTACGGATCAACAGGCATTACCGTGACCACTTCGCCCGGGTCGACGGCGAGTTCGGAATGGAAGTAGGCGGACAGCAGAGCGATTGCCGGAAAGGTATCTCTTGCTTCGGGTTCCGTTATCAGGCAAACCTTGTTTCCCAACTGCTTTTGAATCAGCTCGGCGTGTTTCGGGCTGGCCGAAATGTATACCTCATCGGACACCGGATTGGCGTTAAGCTGCCTCCATATTCTCTGTATCATCGACTCCCGTTTGCCATCGGGATTGTGCAGTATGCGCAAAAACTGCTTGGACCTCGCCTCGTTCGACAAAGGCCACAACCGTTTCCCCGATCCCCCCGAAAGCAATACCAGTTTCATCTCAAGCACCTCTGTCCGTTTTTTTCTGCATGGAGCATCTTATGAACGCGGTGGGACGGTTGCGCGCCGGATTGCGGAAAATGGTCGACTTACCCGCCAACCTTCCTGCCTGGCACAATCCTGCAAACTGCTTTACCGGCGTGAGGCAAAAATTAATAAAACTATCCCGGCGCGCCGGAAAGCCCTTGGACATAACCTATTACGTGGCATTCACGCAACAAAACAGGCAATACGAAGGAAACGGAGTGATACCTGTGTCCCAGGATACCCTGCCGCTGGTCACCATCATCACGCCTTCCTTTAATCAGGGAAAATTTATCCGGGAAACGATTCAAAGCGTGCTTAACCAGGATTACCCCAACATTGAACATATTGTGGTGGACGGAGGGTCAACGGACGAAACTCTTGCCATTCTTCAGGAATACAGCCATTTGGGAGAGAGGTTCCGGTTCGTTTCAGAACCTGACCGCGGCCAGTCCCACGCTGTCAACAAGGGCTTGGCGATGGCAAGGGGGGAAATCATCGGTTGGCTGAATTCGGACGACACCTATCAACCCGGTGCGGTGACAAAAGCCGTGCGGATGCTTCGGCTGCACCCCGAGTGGGCGATGGTGTACGGCAGAGCCTTTACCATCGATGAAACGGGACAAATCCGCAATGCGTGCGAATACGTCCAACCCGCCGATTTCTTAAAGCTGTTTCGCGGCTGCTTCATCTGCCAGCCGGCTTCCTTTATCCGGAAAAGCGTCTTTCAGCAGGTGGGAGGCCTGGATGAATCGCTTTCCTTTTGCATGGATTACGACCTCTGGATTCGCATCGCCAAGGCTCATCCCATCGGATTTATCGCTGACTATCTGGCAAACAGCCGAAGCCACAAGGATTGCAAAACCGAGACCATTTGGACAACTGTGGGGATTCCGGAAATCGTGAAAACCTGCATCAAACACTACGGCAGAGTTTCCGACACGTGGAAAACGCTCTACCTCCAGACACATTCCGCCCAAAGTTTTGCCCGGCTCGTAAAGGAGACATCCCGGCTCTATGTCTGGGACGTTCCATCCCGTCCCGCCCGCATCATTTCCATGAACGGATACAAGGGCGATTGGGTGCCGCTCCATTTCCGGATCATCGTGGAAAGCAATGCCTTCGTAAAAAAATTGCTTGTCCGCGGCAAGATTCCCCTGTCCCATGTCCATCGCGCAAGGCAGGCGAACAAATACCAGTGCAGCGTCCTTGTGAACAAGCAGTGGGTGGGGAACTTCCCGGTTGCCGTTCCATCGTTTCAGCTGGAAATCCCGCTGGATGGGAAGACCGGGATCAACGAAATCGACATTCACTCATCCTGGTTTATCCTTGCCGGCCACGACCGTACAAAGTTGCTCAGTTTTATCGCGGAAGACGTCGTTCCCCTCTCCTCCTGAAATTTTGGCAAAAACGGAGTGATGCATGTGTCCGATCAGGAATTGCCATTGGTAAGTGTCATTACCCCCTCCTACAACCAGGGCCATTTTATTCGGGAAACGATTCAAAGCGTCCTCACCCAGGATTACCCCAACCTGGAGCACATCGTCGTGGACGGGGGCTCCACGGACGGCACGCTGCCGATCCTGCGTGAATTTGCGCAATCGGACCCGCGCTTCCGCTTCGTTTCCGAACCTGACCGCGGCCAATCCCACGCCATCAACAAGGGGCTGGCCCTGGCGCAAGGGGAAATCATCGGCTGGCTGAACTCAGACGATACCTACCAGCCGGGGGCAATCCGCAAAGCGGTCGACGCGTTCAGACGGCAGCCCGGCTGCGCGGTGGTCCACGGGAAATGCCTGATGATCGATGAAAAAAGCAAGGCAATCAGTGCCTTGCATGTGACTCCCGTCAATTTTCGAAAACTGTTCGAGGGCTGTTTCGTTTGCCAACCCGCCGCCTTTATCCGCAAAAGCGTTTTTCAGCAGATGGGCGGCGTCGATGAATCCCTGAACTTTTGCATGGATTACGACCTTTGGATTCGCATTTCCAAGCAGCATTCCTTTTGTTACCTCGATGAGTTTCTCGCCAATGCGCGCAGACACCCGGGAAGCAAATCGGTTGCCCAATGGAGTTCGGTCGGAATTCCGGAAGTGTTGAAGACCGTGGAAAAGCACTACGGCAAGCTTTCCAAAACGTGGGCCGCCTTTGCGCCTTATTACCGGAAAAACAGAAACCGGCCCGTTTCTTCGCCTGCGCATCCAGCTTCTTTGCTGCAGGCAGCAGCCCAAAGGGTCAAAAGCATGAACCGGAATGCCGACCGGTCCGTTCCCCCCTCTTTCACCATCACCGTCGAATCGGCGGACAGCCCTTTGCAGGTGCTCGTCATCAAAGGCAGGCCGTTTTTGCCCGGTTCCCCTTTTCGCTGCGACGTTCTGGTGAACGGCCAACCTGTCGGACGGTACGCGGCGAGCGGGCTTGCTTTCACCTGGGAGATTCCCCTTGACGGCAGCCAAAGAAGACATGAGGTGACCATCCTCTCCTCCCGCTTTGTCCACCAGAATCACAGGATGATCAGCTTTTTCGCGGACGAGGTGCTTCCGCTCACCGCATATGAAGCACAGCTGCGCCGCAGAAACCGGGGGATGTAGCCGGGAAGAACCCGCAACCGGCGCTCATCCCCCGTAAGTTCTGGTCTCGATGACGGCCGCAGCCCCGGCAATCGCCAGCAGCACCAGCACGGGGAAGCCCGCCGGGACGTAGAGGTAGAAGGCCACCACGGCCAAAGCCGCCCAGATGCCCACACACCAGTGACAGCTGAGCAGTTGCCCGATCCAGCGGCGGAGTCCCGTTCCCTTCAAGTCGACCACGCGAATGACCTGGCCGGATGGATCGGTCTCATAGGATACGGTCAAAAAAGGATTGCGCAAAAACGAAGCAATCTCGTCATACACAATTAAGTGCGTCAGGCGGAAGCTGGCCAGTACGAGAATCGTAAAGTCCAACCATGTCATGTCCATCCCTTTTCACCTTCTCCCCCTGCATCCAAAGGTTCCTCCGCTGCAAGACGCAAGCGCCAGCCATCACGATGCAACAAAGTGGCGGCGTTTTTCATTGCTTCTTCAACACGAAAGGGAAATCCGGTTGTTGGAAGCAAAGCGAAGCCCTTGCTCGCGGAAAAAGACAAAGCCTTCAATCGTAACCGTGCTGCTGTTTTCCGGTTTCAGGACGGAAATCTGGAAATTTTGAAAGGATTCCTTCTGCTGCGGAGCAATTTGCACGGGCTGAATGGGGCAAATCCAGTACTCCCCGCGCTGCCTGGCCTGGGAAGCCCAATCGTCCTCCAGATACTTCCACCCTTTTGCTCCTTCCGCACCCTGCACCGCCATGGTTTCCACCAGTTTTGGCGGCAAAATTTGTCCACCCAGCTGGATGCTGTCGGCTGGATCAGCCCGGAGGCAGACGACCGGGTTGTTCAGCCATTCCGTTCCCGTGTTTTTCACCGTGACATTGCCGATGATCAAAAAGGGTTTGCGCTCGATCTCGGACCGAATCACGGTGTAATCGAAGAAAACTTCCGCCTCCAGCCGCTGTTCCCTGGCAGGCGGAGCGGTCAGCGGCTGCTTAAACAGGACGATTTTTCCTGCAGAAGCTTCCCCCTGTTGTTCCGCCGGGCCAGAGATGGGGCCGTTTTGGGCGGAACCCTCGTCTGTTTCCGGCTGTGCGCGAAGGCCTGCCGGTTCTTTCCCATCCGCCGGTTCCGCCAGAAAACTTCTGACAAAGGCATTCAGCATCTGCGGAGGCAACCAGGACAGGGGCGAGGGGTTCATCCTGTCCTGAAAATACCGAAGAATCCCCGAGGAAAGGCAGAAGGCAACCTTTTCGCCAATCGCCCTGCGAAGCTTAGGCTCCGTCCCTTCAGGCAAAAGCAGTTCGACGTCCAGGTGTGGCGGAACGCTGCGCGCGGTTTTCCCCTCCTTCACGGCGCAAACGATTCCCGCTTGCCGCATTTCCTGCTGGATGGACGCGATGAGCGTTTTGCGGCTTCCCTGTTCCCGTTGTGTCAACACCAGCTTCGGCTTCACGAGAGCGCGAGTCGCTCTTGCGCCGAAGCGAATCGCCAGGTCCTTGCCCGGGGAGAGGTTCGCCTGCGCTTCCCGCTGCCTGACTTCAATTCCCGCATTCGCGAGAAACTTTTCCAATTTATTTAAAATCTCTTCCGCAAGCGGCGTCTGGCTGGATTTTTTTTCGAGGACGCACGTTTTTCCCCTCAAACCAGCGTCCAGGTCAATTCGTCTGTTTTTCGCATCCCACTTGATGCGAAAGCCATTCTGTCTGCAAAACAGGCGAAAAGCAGGCAGGGATGCATACGGCATCGTTCCCTCTCGCCGTCCTCCAACGTAAACCTCGACTTCCATGGTTTCACTCCTTCCTGCTGCCCTCTTTTGCCATGTTTATCGTATGAGCGCCTGCGCGGATGCGTGCTGCAATCCCGGAATGTCGGCCGTGATCCGGGTCACCCCCGGCCCTTTCGCATACCATGGCAGGGAGAAAGGAGTGATCGAATGTCGGGCGAACAACTGCCGCTGGTTTCTCTCGTCATTCCCGCCAAAAACGAAGGGGAGAACGTCCGCTCCACCCTGCTGTCGGCGCAACGCGCAAAAACCCGCTACCCCTATGAGATCATCGTGGTTGACGACGGCTCGACAGACAACGGCTGCCAACTCATTTCTCCCCTCCTGGACGGGGAGAAGGTCAAACTGCTCACGACGCCGGGAATCGGAGCCGCACAGGCGAGAAACCTGGGAGCTGAACACGCAAACGGGGAGTACCTCATTTTTTGCGATGCCCATCTTACGTTTCAGGATTACTGGATCGAGGGGTTGGTCGGATTGATTCGTTCCGGGCTGGCGGATGCCGTGTCCCCGGGGATTGCCCCCACCACACAGCCCCACCTTGTCGGGTACGGCCAGACGCTGAACGAAAAACTGGAAATCAAGTGGAACCGGCAGCAAAACAGGCCGTTTCCCTGCGCGATCCTCCCCGGCGGATGCTTGGCTGTTGCCAAGGCGGTTTTCGACGATGTCGGCGGGTTTGACCGCGGCTTTCGGGTATGGGGGTTTGAAGACATCGAATTTTCCATCAAGCTCTGGCTGTTCGGCTACCGCTGCTACGTGCAGCCAGCCGTAAAAGTCCTGCATCTGTTCCGCCACGCCCATCCCTACCACGTCACTTTTGACCATGTCCACTACAACATGCTGCGGATGGCGTACAGCCATTTCAAGGAATCGCGGATTCTGGCGTGCCGGAAACTGATTCACCACGCCAATCGGGCGATGATTGAAAAACAGGTGGTGGAAGGCGGCGCGCTCGAACAACGGCAAAACTATTTTCAGCGGCGAAAATTTTCGGACGACTGGTTTATGAAAGCGTTTGGCATCCCGTTTTAACTCCGCATCAAAGCGGATGCCTGCCGGCTTGTTCGCTGCTCAAACGCCCATCGCCCTTCCCTTTTCGCAGGGGGCTGTCTGGAAAAATGGGTATTTGTTGACAAGCAAAATGACAGCCCGCTCCATAGTATGTAAGTGCAAAAGCAAATACCTAAGGAAAGGAAGGGTTGTACTGGTGAGAAACATCAAGCCCATCCAGGGTTACCAAGTCGTGCCCACGGTTACGCCATCTCCTGCCCCGACACCGATCCCGAACAATTTGCAGGAAGAGTGTATCCGTGTCCAAAAAGTGTACGACTGGGTTGTTGCCGCCAATCGGGAGCGCAACAAGGTACCGGTCCCTGCCGACTGCCTGGAAGCAGTCAACGCAGCGATTCAAGCCGGTCAAAATATTACCATCCAGTGCGCTGCACCTGTAACGCCGCCAACGTTCCCCATCATCCCGACCCCACAGCCAACCGGCACGTTGGCACCTGACTTTGACTGCAGCGTAGTCAGCATCCGCCGTGAAACCATCAACGTCAACGGCGTTCCGGTGAGGGTTGGCATCGTCCGTTTCCTGTTCAGTGCCACGGTGTTCATTACCATTTTGGCGGACGGCACTGTGATTTGCCCGGCATTCCCGGCAACCATCCAGTTTGACGAGGAATTCGTGCTCTGCCTGCCGGAGCCGCTTGACGAGAACAATATTCTCTGCCGCATTACAGATATTGAGTGCGTGCCGAATCAAACCGTTCTGCTCGGGGGAATGGTCGAGCTGGAAGTGACGATCTGCAAGGAGATTCAGGTGGAAGCGGAAGTCAAGCTGGAAGTCCTGGCGAAATTCTGCCAGCCGCGGCCGATCATCCCGGTGCCCACTCCGTCTCCGTTCCGCTGCCCGCCGATCGTTTTCCCGCCGCAGTGCCCGCCGCTCTTCCCGCTGGCAAACTGCGACTGCCAGGGCACGGCAAACATCCTGAACTCCAACGTCAGTGTATTCTTCAACGGCCTGGTCGACAACGGAACCGAAGTGCTGTTTGCCGACATTTGTCCGACCTGCAATCCTGGAGGCAGCACGTTGAGCTACACCTTCTTCGATACGCTTCCTTCGCCGACGTCGCCTGACGATACTCCTGGAAATCAAAGCTTCGAATTTACGGCTACCTCCGTCGACTCGCCCATCTGCACCGCCCTTCCCGACGGCGGCATTCAGCTGTTTGTCACCGCTACCGGTGTACGCAGGTTCACGGAAACCGGCACCGAGGAGACGCTGTTTGCCGAACTCACGCTGGAAGAAGTGGCGAATGATCTGGCACCCGACAGATTCCGCCTCCGCTTGTTGACAGCCGGCGGTCAACAGGTTTTCGATACCGGCATCCGTCCGGTGGACGATCGCTTCATCCGGGTGCAGGATTGCATCACCTTCCCCGAAGTTCTCAACACGCCGGAAACCCCGTAACCAAACCAACTTGCGCACCTTTTGTGAGAGAAGAGCTGTTCTTCTCTCAATTTCTTTTTTCGCGGCCTTTCCGCGAACGGGATGCGCGCTTTTCTCCCTTCCATCCGCGTCCTGCTGTTTTTCATGCACACTTCCTGTCTCGTGACATATGTCTGTAGGAGAATGACCGACGAAGAAAGGGGGAGGAAAGAAAGGTGCCGATGAACAAGGGAAGCGTCAAGCGGACAGCGGATAAACAAAAATGGGAACTGTTGAAAAAACAAGCCAGGTACTACGAAATGCAAGCGAAACAGTACTCCCTGGAGAACAAGAATCTGAACGAGAAACTGAATGAATGCCAGGAGCGGATGGAATGGTATGCCAGCCACCTGAATCAACTGAACACCACGCTGGAGAAACAGCATGCCAAGGAAGCAGAGCTGATGGAAACCTTGGCGCAACTGAAGGCACGCGTCGCCGAACTGGAAGACAGGGAAGAACGGTTGCTCTTGGAAATCAGCCAAAGGGATCAGGCGGAAAACTCCCAACCGGCCATTGAGAACGCTGACCCAGCCCTCCTGGAAGAGTGGAAAGAGAAGGCAGACGAACTGGAAAAGCGGCTGGAATCCTCCCGATTGTCGGAAGCCGCTCTCCGCAATGCCCTCGACAGCCGCAACGCCCAACTGGCCGAGCTCCAGCAACAACTGGAACAGACACAGCAAAACCTGGAACAAATCCGGCAAAATTCCGAACAAACCTTGGAACAAACCCGGCAGCTTCTCAGTCAGCGCGAAGAGGAAATCGCACGCAACAAGGAATGGATTGCACAATTGCAAGCCTTGGAAGCGGAATGGCGTGAAAAGGCGGTCGAACTGGAACGGCAGTTAAGCGCCTCCCGGCAAGCGGAAGCCGCATGCCGCGACTCGCTGGAAAAGCTGAACGGTCAGGTGGAGGAATACCGGCAGAAAGAAGCAAAGCTCTCCGAACAACTGCAACAACGGGACGAAACCATCAAACGCTTTCAGGATCAGGAGGCCGTGTGGCAGCGCAAGGTTTCCGCCTTGAACAAGCTGATTCTGGATATGCAGGCGCGTGAACGGGGATGGGAACAGCCCTACCAGCATTTGCTCCGGGCCTCCGACAGCTCCCCGCTCGGAAACGCATATCCCAAGGCACATTCCCTGTTTCTCAAGCAGCATCAAACTCCGCCTGTTGCCCAGCTTAACCCGTTCAAAAAACGGCAGTAAGTGCAAGTGCCGTTTCCATCCGGCCTGTGCGGGAATAGACTGACAGTACACCACGAGAAAGGAAGGGATCCTTTTGACACCGGAACAACTGCGAAACCTTTACCAACAGCGCATGGCGCAGCGTTCCCGCCAGCAAAATCAGGCATTTGTGCATCCGCAGGCAACCCCGCAGAAGCCTGTCTCTTACCGAAATTACCAAAGCAGCACTTCCCGCGTCATTCAGCCGATGCCTTACCCTCAAAGAACAGGGGGTTGCTGCGGGCGCAGACGAAGCACCTGACGCGCCAGGCCCCGCGCTTTTTCACCTCCCTGCACGCTTCAAGGCGCATCTGGAAGGAAATGCTTCTTCACTGCCTGCAAGAGCGCCCCAGCGAGGCCTGCGGTCTTCTGTCCGGAAAGCAGGGGCGGATCGAAACGATCTGGAAAATGGCCAATGTCATGCGCAGTCCCGTTTCCTTCCGCATGGATGTGAGGGAGATCGAAAATGTGTTTCGGGCCATTGAGAAGAAAGGGGAACAGCTGACGGGCATTTACCACTCCCACCCCACTGCGCCGGCCGTCCCGTCCCCGGAAGACATTGTTTTTGCCCAATATCCGGAAGCGGCCTACATCATCGTCTCCCTGCAAGACGGTTCGCCTTCCTGGAGCTGTTACCGGATCAACGGGCAGCATGCCACCCCGATCCGCGTTTCTTTTTTCTGAAGGAAAAGGAGCGGCGTCCCTTCCGCTCCTTGCTTCCTGATCTATCCTGTTTCCACCGGGGACAAGTCTTCCTCTTTCTCCCAGCTGACGAATTCATCCTCCCACAATACCTGCAAGCGTTCCCCATCCCGTGCGTAGACAATTCCCCTGGTTCCGTCCCGCCGGAAGATGACCTGATCCCCAACCTTGATTTTTGCCGCCCTCTCCTCCTCAGGCGAGTCGGAAGATGATTCCATGGCCGCCCTTGGGGTATTCCCACCTGATGTTTTCGTGGGGACAGCCAATGCGGCAGCTTCCGCATTCGTGACATCCTTCATACCCCACATGCATCCGCACCTCTTCCCATTTGTATACTTCGGCCGGACAAAAGATGGTACACAGCTTGTCGGGGCACCTCGTCGCACAGATGTCCGCATCCAGCACGTGAAGATGCGACTTGGTGTCTGCCTTGAAGCGGACCAGGTACTGCTTTTCTTCGATGGATTGCCCTTTTGGCAGCTCTGCCATCACTTGATCACCCTCCAGGCGTTCATCAGATCGCGGGCGATGCGCCATTTTTCACCGGCAGTGCCGATCTCCCGCCAGATTTTCTTCTGCTTTTCCCACTTGGACGTGCCATCCACGGTAAACATCTGGCTGGCCATGCGGTTCATCATCGGGATGTACTTTTCAAAGTACTGCGGATATTTTTCAAAGTGGTGCGTGGCGTCCTTGTATTTTTTCAAGTCCTGGCCGACAAAGCTTTGCAACAGATTCACGCGGTACGAATCCAGCGTCTTTTCGGAAAAGTCACCCGCTTGCCGCGCCGCAAGAATCGCTTCCGCCGCCATGACGCCGGAAGCCATGGCCAGGTTGGAACCTTCGCGGTGGATGGCATTGACCAACTGGGCCGCGTCCCCCACCACCAGCACCCCGTTGCCGACGATTTTGGGCATGGAATTGTAGCCTCCCTCGGGGATCAGGTGGGCCAGGTATTCCTGCTGCTCGCCCCCCTGAATGTAGGGACGGATCATCGGGTGATTTTTGACGTAGTCCAGAAGCTGGTACGGCTTGATCTTGTGCTTGATCAGTCCGGAGAGCATCGCACCCACGCCGATGCTGAGGCTGTCCTTGTTCGTGTACAGCCAGGCCGTTCCGAGGATGCCTTTGGTGGCGTCGCCGAAAATCTCAATGGTGCAGCCGTTGTCCCCTTCCAGGTTGAAGCGGTCCTCGATGATCTTGCGGTCCAGCTTGAGCACTTCCATTACGGCAAGCGCCACTTCGTCCGGGCGAAGCTCCTTGTGAAAGCCAAGCGATTTGGCCAGCAGCGAGTTGACCCCGTCAGCCAGCACCACCACATCGGCGTAGACGTCTCCATCCGGCCGATCGGTGCGCACCCCGACCACCTTGCCGCCTTCAACGATGCATTCCAGCGCGACCGTCTCGTTGAGCAAGAGCGCCCCTTCCTGCACGGCCTTGTCGGCAAACCACTGGTCAAACTTGGCGCGCAGGACGGTGAAGTTGTTGTATGGTTCCTGGGCCCACTCCAATCCCTTGTAGCTGAAGGTAAGGGCTGATTCTTTGTCCATCATCATGAACCGCTGTTCCACAATCGGCCGCTCCAGGGGAGCTTCCTTGTAGAAGCCGGGAATGATGTCCTCCATCGTCTTGCGGTAGAGAACCCCGCCCATCACGTTTTTGGAACCGGGATACTCGCCCCGCTCGATCAAGAGGACATTTACCCCCGCCTTGGCCAGGGTGTAGGCGCAGGCAGTCCCGGCCGGCCCCGCACCGACGACGATTACGTCAAACTTTTCCGCCATATTGAACCTCCTTGTCCGCCATCTGCTGAAACGCTTCCATCAACAGCGGGACGATTTCAAAGGCGTCGCCGACGATTCCGTAATGGCACGCCTGGAAAATGGGCGCGTTCGGATCCTTGTTGATGGCGACAATCAACCCGGAGTTCTGCATCCCGACCAGGTGCTGGATGGCGCCGGAGATTCCGATGGCAAAGTAGATCTTTGGCGTAACTGTCACCCCGGTCTGTCCCACCTGGTGCTGATGGTCGATCCACCCGGCCTCCACGGCGTCCCGGCTCGCCCCTACCGTTGCCCCGATCAGCTCGGCGAAGCGGTGGATCAGCTGAAATCCTTCCTTGCTGCCCAATCCCTTGCCCCCCGCCACGATCACATCCGCCTCGTCCAGCCGCACCCTTTCCTTCGTCTCCCGAACGATTTCCAGCACCTGCGTGCGAATATCCTCTTCCCGCAGGTCGATCGACTCCTCGATCAGCCGGCCGCTGCGCGACGGATCAGGCGGAAGGGCTTTCATCACTTTGGGCCGGACGGTCGCCATCTGCGGCCGATGCTTCTTGCAGAGAATCGTCGCCATGATGTTGCCGCCGAAAGCGGGTCGGCTCGCTTCCAGAAGGCCCGTCTCCGCGTTGACGTCCAGCATCGTCGTGTCAGCGGTAAGTCCCGTCTGCAAATCGGTCGCCACTGCGCTGGCCAGATCCTTCCCGGTCGAGGTCGCGCCGTACAGCAGGATTTCCGGCTTGTGCTTCTCCACGCAGGCGATGACGGCCCGCATGTAGGATTCCGTGCGGTAGTGATGAAAGATGGGGGCATCGTAGAGGTAGACTTCGTCCGCTCCATGGGCGAAGGCGATCTGCGCCCGGTCGCGCACCCCGTCGCCGATCAACAGTCCGGCCAGCGGCACGCCCCGCTTGTCGGCCAACTGGCGCCCTGCCCCCAACAGCTCCAGAGAGACGGGCGCCAGTCCATCCCCCTTCACTTCCAGAAAGACCCAAACGCCGCGATACTCTTCCAGATTCATGCCCCACCCTCCTTAAGCCGAAACAACTCTTTCCTCTCCAGCAGAATCTCCATCAGGCGGGAAACCTGCTCCTTAGGGGTGCCTTCCAGCTTTTCGCCTCCCTTCGGCTTTTCCGGAGGCCATACCTTGGCCACGACGGTGGGCGATCCTTTCAGCCCGAGCTGGTTGCGGTCGATATCCCCCAGGTCGTTCACCGACCAGATCACGGGCTGGTAGCGCGCGGCGCGCAGCATGTTGGGAAGGGGCGAATACGGGACTTCGTTGATCTCCTTCTCCACGGAAAACAGGCAAGGGAGGGTGGTGCGCACCACCTCGTATCCGTCTTCCAGCTTTCGGTGCACAATGGCGTATCCGGCTTCCTTGTTCACCTCTACGACCTTTTTCACATTGGTCAGCGGGGGAATGTCGAGGCGCCTGGCAATCCCCGGCCCGACCTGACCCGTATCGCCGTCAATCGTCATCTTGCCACAGATCACGAGATCGACAGGGCGAATCTCGCCGATTTTTTCAATCGCCTTCGTCACAGCGTAGCTGGTGGCCAGCGTATCCGCTCCGGCAAAAGCCCGGTCCGTCACCAGGTAACCTTCATCCGCCCCGATCTCGATGCATTTGCGAATCGCCTTGACCGCCGGCGGAGGACCCATGGTGACGACGGAGACAATGCCGCCGTAGCGGTGTTTGAGACGAACCGCCTCCTCCACCGCATGGGCATCGTACGGGTTGAGAATGGCGGGGGCGCTTGCCCTGTCCATTGTATTGGTCTTGGGGTTCATCTTGATGATTTTGGTGTCAGGCACCTGCTTGATGCAGGCGACTATGTGCAGCATTCCTCTGCTCCCTCCTTCGACCCGGGTAGACATATCTCGTTCATTTGTATACTTTATTTCTGACAACCGCCAGTTAGACCAGTCCGCATGGAAACGAAAAAACCAGGGGAGCGCGTCATGCGCAAATCCCCTGGCTTTTTACAAGCCGTGCTGTTTTTTGACCCGGTTCAGGATCTCCCGTGCTTCCCGGCACAGCGCTTCCGCCTGCCGGAGCGCCTCTTCCTGTTCTCCCTGGTTGGCCGCGATCCGCTCTTTGGCCCGGGCAACCGCCTGGGACGCGGCCGCTTTCACCTGGCTCAGTTCCTGCTCCTGACGGGCGGCATCGGGAACATCGGCGGCAATTTCCTCCCAGGTGCGGGTCAAATCGAGCATGTCGGTTTCCAGGATGGAGACGAGGTTCTCCATGTTTTGCGTTTTGCGTCTCATGCCGGCCGCGAGCTCTTCGGTTCCCGCACGCAGAAGCTCCAAGCTCTCCACGGTGGCGGCCATCACTTCGATTTCCGTCTGGTGCAGGCTGGGACTGGCGGCATAGCCTTTCACTTCGCCCAGAAGCGTTCGCATGCTGGCAAGCTGCTCCTGCATGCCGTTTTGCTCCGCGGAAAAGTCGAGCTTTTCCAGGTATTGAACATTCTCCCGTAAATCGTCCCGCAACCGTTTCACCTTCTCCGCCTTTTTGGCATGCTCCACGCGCTCCTTTTCTCTGGCCTGCTCCGCTTTCTTCTCTTCCGCTTCCCGCTGGATGCGGGCCGCAAACGATGCGCGCTTCAACTCAAACTCCTCCGGCTTCGCTGCCAAAAGCCGCGTCTCCGCTGCTGCGATGTCACGCAAAGCGGCGGAAAGAACCAGCTCGTCCGCGCTGAGCCGGGCGGTCCCCAGCTCTTCGCCGTTCTCTCCCTGGATTGCCAGCACGCCGTCCTGCATGAGCTCAGCTGAATAGAGAGCGTTCATCTGCTTCAGGACTGGCACGCCTCGCTCCAGCCCTTTTTCCAATCGGCTCCACTCCATCTCCATGTTTTCATCGGCGTTTTCTGTCAAATGGACAAAGAGGAGCACATCCTCCGTTTCGTACAGATAGCCTTCCGCCCAGCCCAGACCGCCCAATCGGCCAAACAAGGCAACCGCCGCCCAAACAAGTCCGCCTGCCAGCAAGAGGACAAAGAGAATCATGGTCACTTTTCGCGTTTCCCGCATGGTTGGCTCCATCTCCCTGCTGCAAGTGCATCCATTTTTGGTTATCATAGCACGATTGCCGCCTGAATTTCCCCTGTCTTGCGCACCATGCGAAAAGGGGACAGCGGGAAGAAAAAGGCGGCAGAAAAGCCACCGCCTTTTGTCCTGTTCGGGCCTACAAGGTAATCCAGAACCGCTTCACCACATTGCCGTTTTCCTCAACAAACGAAGCGTCCGGAACTCCGCCGTTCTTGCGGATGACCCGCTCCGAAGCCACATTATCTTCGTCGCAGCAGAGCAGCACCCGCTCCATTCCCAGTTCCCGGCAAATTTCCAGGGAGAGCTTGAGAAGCTGTGTGGCGTATCCGTTTCCCCTGGCGGAAGGGCGAATGCCGTACCCGATGTGTCCGCCGGACTGCAGAAGACTCTCCGTCAAGCGGTGGCGAATGTTAACCGCCCCGACGATCTCTCCTTCACGCGTGACGAGCCAGCGGGTGGAAGCTGGCACCCATCCTTCCGGAAGATTGCGCCCGCTTTCATTTTCCTCAAGCCAGTTCACCATTTCCGAAAAATCGGACGGGTCCCGGGAAATCACCCACGGAACCATCCGCTCGCCGCTTTCCAGCCATTCCCGGTAAAACGACAGATAGGCATTCTTCAGCTCTTCAGCTGGTTTGACAAGTGTCAGCTGGTCTTCCATGAAAACCCTCCCTCGGCATGCGTTCCGGCTAATATTGGCCTGAACAGGAAGCAAAGGCAAGGACACATCCCCTTTACAAAATAAAAATGGTATAATTTTCCATAAACAATAGACTGGATCCGGCACGGGCGCATGGCTCATCCGCAGGGAAAGGGGGTGAAGCGCGTGGCAGTATATGAGGCAATCTCCCTGATGCTCTCGTTTGGGATGCTGATCATTGCCATGCTGTCATTTCAGAAAAAGAAGTAGATCACGCCTGAGCCCAATAACGGGTGATCTACTCGTCCAATCCCCGAGCCTCCCCTGCCGGGAACGTCTATTGTTGTGCCGCCGGTCCCCCACCGGCGGTTTTTTGCCGTCTGCTGAAAAGCCAAACCCCATGGTCCAACTTCCCGACCCAAGAGAACCATCCTCCAGGTTGGGACCGCTCCGCTTGAGGAGGCTTCGAAACAAGCGAAGGAAAAAATCAAAACCTCTTTCATTCTAACAAATAACTGGAAAAATTTCACTCCCTGACATTTTTCGGCCAACGGAGAAAAGGCTTCCCGGGGAATACTACGATGCAGACAAGCCGCAAGAGGGGGACAAATTCGTGATTCGGCTGGGGTATGCCTGCATCAGCATGGCCACGAAAAACAACCCAAACAAAAAGACGACGCTTCGCCAGCTGCAAAAGCTGGACCCGGACGGGCAGCGGAAAAAGCTGCGCGCCCTGTTGCAAACCAATTTTTTCAATCTGATGGAAGTGCTCGCCTACAACAAGGAGCAGGGCATCTGCCTGTACCGCCTTCCCTCTGAGTTTGTCCCCTTCGCCACTCATCCGATCGCCGAAGGCTGGAATTGGGAGGAAGAGTTCCACTGGGATTTTTCCAATACGGGCGAGTTCATCCGCAAGCACAGGATGCGGATCACCTCCCATCCCGGCCATTACAGCCTGTTGAACAGCCCCCATCCGGCAGTGCTGGAAGCCACGATCAGGGACTTTGACTACCACGCCCGCGTCCTGGACCGGATGGAGTTGGATGAGGATGCCGTCATGGTGACCCATGTCGGGGGAGTCTACGGGGACAAGCGCGCTTCCCTGGGGCGTTTCGCTGAAAATTACCGGAAACTTCCTTCCCGCATCAAGAACAGGCTGGTTGTGGAAAACGACGACACCTCCTTCACGATGCGCGATGTGCTGGAATTGTGCGAAGCGATTCGCGCTCCAATGGTCCTCGACGTTCACCACCACAACTGCCTCAACAACGGGGAAGATTTGGCCGAGTACCTGCCGCGCATTTTGCGCACCTGGGGAAATCGCACCCCCAAGCTCCATTTCTCCTCGCCGCGGTCGGAAAAGGACTTCCGCAGCCACGCCGACGATATCGATGCGGACGATTTTCGCCGCTTGCTCGACATGCTGTCAGGCTGCCGGGTGGACATCATGCTGGAATGCAAAAACAAGGACCTGGCCTTGCTGAAGCTGCGCCAGGAACTGGCTGAAGCCGGTTGCCATCCGGAAGGGTAACCCCCGTCCCCAAAACAAAAAACCCTCCCTTCCGACCGAGGGAAGAAAAGGGAGGCTGGGTGGACCGGGCTCAAATCTCTAATTCACCAAGTCGAACGAGTTCGACTACTGCTTGAGATCGACCTTTGACCCCTAATTTTTGCATCACATTGCTGATGTGATTGCGCACAGTCTTTTCGCTTATGAAGAGTTGTCCGGCAATCTCTTTCGTTGTCTTATCCTGGACCAAGAGTTCAAACACTTCTCTTTCTCGATTCGTCAACAACGGCTTGGTTTGGTCGCTACCCTTCAAATCGTGCCACCCCTCCTTGTGGGCTCTACAGGAACAAGGTTGAGGGATTACAGAGTCACCTTATCCTATGTTCGGGGGTGGGTGGTGGTGCCGGAATTTCCGGTATTTTAGGCTTTTGCCATCCATCCTATGCCAAAAATGGGCATGGGGTTCCTCCAATTGCCCAGACAGAAAAACGGCAGAGTATTCCTCTGCCGTACAAGAATGAATGCTTGTTACCTGCGGAAGAGCAATTGAATCTCCATCCGCCCCATATTCTGCAAATCGAGCGCAGCCATCAGCGCCTTTCCGCTTCTTCCCGCCAACTCCTGGCTGGTCAACAGCGCCGGCGGCGTAATGTCGATCAGGATGCCTTGGTTGGACAGCAGTGTACTGGCATTGCCGGAGATCATGTTGCCCAGCTCGGAAATGGCGCTCTTCCCCAACTCGTTCATCTCCTGGACCGGATAGCCTCCCATCATCGCGGACACGATGCGCAAAGCCAGCGCGTCTTCCAGTCCAAACAGGACATCGCCCTGAAGATGGCCCGTCATGCCAATGCGAATCCAGGTATGTCCTTCGCGAACGGTCCAATCCTGCAAGAGCGGGACGCCCTGTGAAATTTCCACCTGGCACACCTGTCGAATGACAGTGGATGCCGACTCCAAAAAAGGATGCATGTACTTTATCATCAACTTTTCTTCCCTTCCCCGGGTTGTTTTTCTTGCCGTTCTGCATGGTTTCGTTTTCATTTCGGATCAAGTACGCGATTATGAATGCCGGATCGGCAGGCACGGAACTCCCGGAAAGAGGGCAGCGGCCTCCTCCGGCTGCTCGCGGCAGTAGATCCGGCAACAGGTCCGCAAATCCAGCACCTCCACGCCGACCTCATGCCGGCTCAACTGCCAGAACGGAAGCGGCAGGCGTGCGAAGGCAAATACCGTATCGCCAAAAGCCAGACAGGCTTTTACGCACTCCTCTTCCGAATAGTGTTCATCCGACTCCAGCAGATGGATCGGCTCCAGCCCGAACTGCTTGAGCAAATGCAGGCGATCCATCGCCTGGGCAAGCCGCTTTCGGCTTACCGTACGCCGAGGGGACAGGAGCGGATACTCCACCTTCACATATTCCCACTTTATCCCGTGAAAAAACATCGTTTTTCACCTCTGTAAAGAATTTGTCACGAAAGAAAGCCCCAAAAAAATGCCCGGTGCCGCGAGTTTGCTTCATTGGCACCGGGATTGCGCCGTCTATTTCTTTTTGCCGATGACCGTCACTTCCCCCCGAACTTCCCGTCCCAGGGCGTCAGTCGCAATCACCGCCACCTGTTGCCTGCCCTCTTCCACGCCGTCAAGCAGGACGCGAAATTCCCCCTGATCGTTTACATCAGCCGGCAGGGTTCGCTTTTTGTACACCATTTGCAGTTGAATTTCCCCCATCCCCAGCACTTTTCCCGCGATCGAAACCGTCTCCCCGGCAGTTGCTTCCACCTGTTTGTGCGCAAAGGCAATCGCCGGAGCCGGCCCCTTTCTCGCCCTGTAGGAGTAGCGCTGCTCGCCGTGGTACAGTTCGACGGAACCGATGTTGGCGTCCACGTAAGCGTAGAGCACGAGCGAACTCCGGTTGCCCGCACCGTCCTTGCCTTCGATCAGAATCCGGTTCTCTCCGCTCTCCAGCGGCAGGGTGTGGACAACATGCTTGTAGACGACGTTTTCCAATTGGTCTTCCTCAAAGCGGGCGATGATTTGCCCGTTGACGCTGATCAGCCCCTTGTAGGTTTGATCCCGGTACAACAGGCGAAGCGGCATGAGCATCCGCTTCGTCACCGGGTCATACACCAGGTCCTCCTTCCCGTCGTTGACAAACTGCAGGGTTGGCGGCGTGGTGTCCACGATCACGCGCTGGGTGAACTGCCGCTTGTTGCCGTGCATGTCCTCGGCGCTGTACACCACGTAGTTCAATCCTTCCGCCAGGTTCAGGATGGTTTGAAAACTGCCGTCCGCCTCCAGCTTTACCGGCGTCTGGTTGATGGAAAACCGCACCCGGTCCAACATGTCTTCTCCGCCCACCCTGCCCGTCACGGCATACTGCAGCTGGTTGATGATTTTCACGGCTGGAAACAGATCGTGCGGAAATTCCACCGTGGGCGGCGTCGTGTCGCTCTTTCCGTTGAGATGGGCGACGCTGATGTTTCCCGCGTAGTCGTAGGCTACCACCGTGATTTTCTTGTTCGGATGGCGGATCGTCGTGCCCGTCGTTTCCGGCGAATACGGCCCGCCCGTTTTCTTCCCGTCCACGTAAACGAGATACCCCTGCACGTCCTTGTCGCGGCTGCTCCACTGCAGGCGGTTTCCGGAGAGGCCAAGCGAAATCGACGGTGCCCGGGTGTCCACCTTGATCGGCAAGGTCAGTGTTTGCCAGCTGGAGTTGCGGCCGTCAATCCTCGCTTTGATGCGGAAATGATACTGGCCGTCGGGAACCCGGACGTACGTTCCCTTTTGCGGCGAATACGCGGTTCCGTCCCAACTCCATTCCTCCCGTTCGACGTAATAGTACGGCGTTCCCAGCTTGGACTGGTCGAACTTGCTCACCTTTTCATCCCGAACCAGGGAACGGATCGTCCTGCCCGCCGAATCGATGACGTCCACGCTCACCTGACGGGCGTTGCGCAAGAACGTGATCGACGGGGCGGCCACGTCGTAATGGCCGTCTCCGTTGGGGGAAAAGGCAATACGCTCGGAATCGATCAAAAGGGTTCCGTCCTCCTTGACCCCGTTGACGCCCAGGAAGTCGCGGTACTTCCATTTGTCGTTCCGCTTGTCGTGATACCAGGTGGTTTTCACTCCCGTGCGCTTCTCCTGGCTGCCTTCGCTCCACATCGGTTCATCCATGATCCGCGGCTCATCCCAGTCCCCGTAAAACCCGTAGTAGGCAACGCGCAACTCCGGCAGCTCCCGGTCGTCCGGTTGAAACAGGATGAAGCCTTCCGCAAACTGGTTTCGCTCCGCTTCCTTGGGAATGGTCAGCGTCACCTCAACGGCCTCCCGCTTCCCGGGCGCAACGGTTACCTGCTGTCTGGAAAAATGCAGCCTGGCTCCGGCAAAAGGTGCCGCCGTAAGCAGATTGATCCCGTCTTTGCGCAGGTCGGTCAGCACGCCGAACTCGTCCTTGATCCGGTAGGTAACCGGCTTCTTCCCGAACTTGTTCTCCACAAACAGGCGAAACGACGCTTTCTGCCCCACCTCGCCCAGGGAGACGCCGGCCTTTCCCTGGGAGTCCGTGACGATCACCGGGGTTTGGATCGCTTTTGCCACCTGCATCAGCCCGGCTCCCTGGACACGCGGCGAATACGGCAGCGCAGTCTGCACGCCGGCGGCTGCCGGAGCGGAAGCGGCTGTGCGCGGATCGAGCACCGGACGTGCCGTGTTCATCGCCGCCGCTTTCAGCGTTTCCACCAGTTGTCTGCCCTGCAGGCGGCGGCCTTGTTTCAGATACGCCTGTTTCAGGAGCGCCATTCCGCCCGCCACATGGGGAGTGGCCATGGACGTGCCGCTTTTGACCGCGTAGTCGTCGTCGGAAACCGTCGACAAAATGCCCCCGCCCGGCGCGGCGATCTCCGGCTTGAACTGCAGGTCCGGCGTCGGGCCCCAGGAGGAGAAGGCGGAGATCGTTCCGCCGTTGGGATACGGCATCGGGTTTTGCGCGTATTCCCCGTCGAAGGAAACCGTCACCTTCCTGCCTTTTTTCAAGGCTTGCGCCAGCTGTTCGCCCATCTTTTGCAGAATCGAAACCGCCGGAATCTGCTTCAGGTGTTCCGCGCTGATAATCAGCGGACCCGGTTCGTTGTTGTAGATGATGGCGCCTGCCGCGCCCGCTTCCTTGGCCAGGCGAAGCTTCTCGTCGAAAGAAAGGTCTCCGCGTTCCAGCAGCACCACTTTGCCTTTTACGGAGACGTTGTAATCTTCCTTTTTTCCTTTGCCCATGTACACCAGTTCATACGGTTTCGCCAAGGCCGCAACCGGATCGATTGCCGCGCCGTGTCCAACATGTCCGTGCAGGTAGACGACACGTTCCAGTCCGGGCACTCCCTGGACAGAAAAGCTGTGTCCTGCCAGGGTTGTCGCATTGACGGAAGCGACGGAAAACGCATCCGGGTGCAATCCCGGCGATCCGATCATCGACACGTCCGGGTTTTTGGCCCGCACCTTGTCGCTGCCGAAATAGGAGTCGTTTCCCGCAGCGGCCACCACAATCACCCCATTGTCGACCGCCCGTTTGATCGCATACTGCTCCGCGCTGCCATCATCCACGTAGCCCGCCGACGAGCCGAGACTCAGGTTGATGACGTCTGCTTTCTTCGCAATGGAATCCATGATTGCATACATGATCGATTCACTCAGTCCCGACACTTCTCCCTGGTAATTGGAGAACACCTTCTGGCTGAGCAATTGCGCTTCCGGGGCAACCCCTTTCATCTTCCCGTTCGCGGCAATAATCCCGGCCACGTGCGCCCCGTGCTGCGACCGGCCCACATCCACGGTCGTAGTGTTGCGGTCGGCCCAGTTGTAACCGGAAATCACCTTTTCGCTGGAACCGGATTTTTGCCTGGCCAAACGCTTGTCGCGCGGCGGCGGAAAGTCGGGATGGCGGGGATTGATGCCGGTATCCACCACGGAAACCAGCATTCCCTCCCCTCTTACCCCTGCTTCCTCCCACGCCTTGGTCGCTTCAATCATCTCCAGTGACGATGCAGGCGTTTGCGTCACCTTTTCCGCGGCGATCCGGTGTTCTGTCTCCGCCCACTCATCCGCACCTGCCATGCGGGCATCGGCCGCGTCAGAACGCATGATTCCTGTATGTAAAAAAGCTCTCTCCCTCCACAGATCTTCCATGACCTGCTCCCGAAACGCTTTCGGAAAGCTCCCCGCCTGATTTCCCCATCCCGCGTCCGCGATCGATGCCGGAAGCAAAACAAGTGCCAATGCTGTGCTGAGAATCTGCTTTTTCATCGTTTGCCTCCTGTCGGAAAAGACTCCATGCCATCAGTTTTCACTGGGAGTCAGTCTGGTATTCCCTCTCAATTGATTTCTTGAATGGATGTCCTGTATAATCAAATTATCCAAATTTTGGAAAAGGAGGAATATTGTGAAAAAACTGATTTCAACCTTTTTGGCCCTCACCCTTTTCAGTGCTGCCCCCGCGTACGCAAGCGTCCCGGGTGTCGACCCTTCCCAGCAGGGCGCTGCCGAAGGGATCGTCGCCGTTTCCCACCCGTTGGCGGCGGAAGCGGGCCGAAAGATTCTGGCGGAGGGCGGCAATGCCGTGGACGCCGCAGCGGCCATCCAGCTCTCGCTCAACGTGGTTGAGCCGATGATGTCCGGAATCGGCGGCGGCGGATTCATGCTGATCTACCTCAAGGACCAGCAAAAATTTACCGTGATCGACAGCCGTGAAACGGCCCCGCAAAACGTCACGCCCGAGCACTTTTTGGACGATGAGGGGGAGCCGATTCCCTGGTTTGAACGCCATACCAGCGGGAAGGCGGTCGGTGTGCCGGGAACCTTGAAGGGCCTGGAGACCGCGCTGCAAAAATACGGCACGAAAACGCTGGCGGAAGTGATCGAGCCGGCGATTGAACTAGCGGAAAAAGGCTTCCGCGTCAACTGGTCAATGGCGGAACTCATCAACGATGAAGAAGCCATAACCAAGCTGCTGCAGTACAAGACCGCCGGCGAAGTTTTCGTGCCGGGCGGAAAGCCGCTGCAGGAAGGGGACCTTCTCGTTCAGCCGGATCTGGCCAAGACGCTGAAGCTGATCAAGGAAAAAGGCTCCGATGTGCTGTACAACGGCGAAATCGGCGAAGCGCTCGTAGCGGAAGTGCAAAAACGCGGCGGCACCATGACCATGGAAGATTTGCGCAACTATCAGGTGAAGGAAAGGGAACCGGTCGTCGGCACCTACCGCGGCTACGAAGTGGTTTCCATGTCTCCCCCAAGCTCCGGCGGGCTCACCGCTTTGCAGATTCTCAAGCTGATGGAAGGCTACGACGTGGAAAAGATGGGGCTCAACTCCGTTGAAACCCTCCACCATTTGATTGAGGCCATGCACCTGGCATACGCCGACAGAGCCGCGTACATGGCGGATGCAGACTTCTATCCCGTCCCGGCCAAAGGTCTGCTTGACGAACGCTACATCCAGGAGCGCAGGGCTTTAATCAATCCGACAAAAGCAGCGGAGAAGGTGGAAGCGGGAGATCCCTGGAAATACGAAGAGACAAAACAACCGGCCAAAATTTCCGTGATCGAGAATACGCCGATTGGACAAACCACCCACTTCTCCGTCATCGACAAATGGGGGAATATCGTTTCCTACACCACCACGATTGAAGAGGTGTGGGGAACCGGGATCATGGTCCCCGGCTACGGCTTCATGTTGAACAACGAGTTGACCGACTTCGATGCCGTGCCAGGCGGCGTCAACCAGGTGGAGCCGGGCAAGCGCCCGCGCAGCAGCATGACGCCCACGATTTTGCTCAAGGACGGCAAGCCGTTCATGGCGGTTGGCTCTCCCGGCGGTCCCACCATTATTGCCTCCGTGGTGCAAACGATCATGAACGTCATCGACCACAAACTTCCCGTGCAGGAGGCAATCCTGGCTCCGCGCATTTACACCGGCACCTCTCCTGAAATCACTTGGGAAAGCGGCATTGATCAGGATGTGATTCTGGAACTGTTGTCGCGCGGCCACCAGTTTGCCGAAGAGCCGGAAGACATCGGAAACGTACAGGTCGCGCTCTACGATTATGAAACCGGACTGATGTACGGCGGTGCCGACAATACCCGGGAAGGAACGGTTCTCGGCGTCGACGCGGTTTCGTTTACCGTAGAACAGCCTGAACCGTACGTACAGCCGGAAAAAGGGCCGTTTAGCCTGAAAGTGAACGGGGTTGTCTATCCCTACACCGCTTCGCAGATGCTGATCAAGGACGGAACCGCCTACATCCAGGCAGACAAACTGCTCTTGGGGCTTGGCGCAAAGGGGAAAATCATCCGGACGCAAGCGATCAGCCACGAAAATGTGCAATTCCTTCCCGTGCGCGATACCGCAGCAGAGCTGGGTTACAAAATCAGCTGGGACGAAGCGGAACACGTGATTTCCCTGGAAAATGAATAGCGGAAGAAAGCGGTCAGGCGCCTTTTTGGGCAAAACCAAAAGAGCGCACAGTCCGGCATTTGGACTGTACGCTCTTTTTTTGGGATCAACCGATTACGAGAAGAAGAATTTCTTCAGCGCGTATTTGTTTACTTCTCTGTTCATGTGCGCGATGGAAGTGGTCAGAGGAATTCCTTTCGGGCAGGCTTGCACGCAGTTTTGCGAGTTTCCGCAACCGGAAATGCCGCCGTCTTCCATCAGGGCTTCCAGACGTTCGTGTTTGTTCATCGCACCGGTCGGATGCGTGTTGAACAGGCGAACCTGGGAAATCGCGAACGGCCCGATAAACTGGGATTTGGAGTTCACGTTCGGGCACGCTTCCAGGCACACGCCGCAAGTCATGCACTTGGAGAGTTCGTACGCCCATTGACGGTCTACTTCCGGCATGCGCGGACCAGGACCGAGGTCGTAGGTCCCGTCAATCGGAATCCAGGCCTTGACGCGTTTCAGAGCATCAAACATGCGGCTGCGGTCCACCGAGAGGTCACGCTGAACTGGGAAGGTGCGCATCGGTTCCAGACGAATCGGCTGTTCCAGTTTGTCAATCAGCGCGGAACAGGCTTGGCGCGGTTTTCCGTTAATCACCATGGAGCAGGCGCCGCAAACCTCTTCCAGGCAGTTGGACTCCCAGTACACAGGGGTTGTTTTTTGCCCTTGGGCATTTACAGGGTTGCGCTGGATTTCCATCAATGCGCTGATCACGTTCATGTTCGGACGGTAGGGAATCTTGAACTCCTCCGTGTATGGAGTACCGTCAGGGCTGTCCTGGCGAGTAATAATCAGGTGAATCAACTTGTCGGCCATGATCGTTTCCTCCCCTCTCAGTGCTTGTCAGTTGTATAGTCACGTTTACGCGGCGGAATCAGGGACACGTCAACGTCTTCATAGTAGATTTCCGGAGCGGTTGTCTCAGGATTGTACTTGGCCATCGTCGTTTTCAGGAAGTTAACGTCATCGCGTTCCGGGAATTCCGGTTTGTAGTGAGCTCCCCGGCTTTCATTGCGCATCAGCGCGCTGATGGTAATGCAACGTGCCAGAACGAGCATGTTCCAGAGATGGCGGGTAAAGACTGCACCCGAGTTGCTCCATTTGCCGGTGTCATTGATGTTGATGCGTTTGTAGCGATCCATCAATTCCACGATCTTTTCGTCGGTCTTCTTCAGACGGTCGTTGTAACGGACAACCGTTACGTTTTCCGTCATCCACTCGCCCAGTTCCTTGTGGAGCAGGTAGGCGTTTTCGGTTCCGTCCATTTTCAGGATCTGGTCGTATTTCTCTTGTTGCTGCTTGGTGTAACCGTCGTACAGGCTGGACGGCAGGTCATCCGAAGACTTCTTCAGACCGTTCATGTACTCGATCGCTTTCGGACCTGCCACCATGCCGCCGTAGATTGCAGACAAAAGCGAGTTGGCGCCCAAACGGTTTGCTCCGTGTTGGGAGTAGTCGCACTCACCGGCAGCGAACAAGCCCGGGATGTTGGTCATTTGGTTGTAGTCGACCCACATGCCGCCCATCGAGTAGTGAACAGCCGGGAAGATTCTCATCGGAACCTTTCGCGGATCGTCACCGACGAATTTTTCATAGATCTCGATGATTCCGCCCAGTTTTACGTCAAGCTCTTTCGGATCCTTGTGGGAGAGGTCGAGGTAGACCATGTTCTCGCCGTTGATCCCCAGCTTCAAGTCGACGCAAACGTGGAAGATCTCACGGGTTGCGATGTCACGCGGCACCAGGTTTCCGTATGCCGGATATTTTTCCTCCAGGAAGTACCACGGTTTTCCGTCTTTGTAAGTCCAGATGCGGCCGCCTTCACCGCGTGCAGACTCGGACATCAGGCGCAGTTTGTCGTCGCCCGGAATGGCCGTCGGGTGAATCTGGATCATCTCGCCATTGGCGTAGATCACACCTTGCTGATAAGCCGCCGATGCAGCCGTACCGGTGTTGATCATCGAGTTGGTGGATTTTCCGAAGATGATGCCAGGGCCACCGGTTGCCAGGATCACAGCGTCAGCACGGAAGGAAACGATCTCGCTTGTGCGCAGGTTTTGTGCCGTAATACCGCGGCAGACGTTGTCCTGATCCAGCACAAGGCCAAGGAAATCCCAATATTCGTATTTGGTCACGAGACCTTCCGATTCGTAACGGCGAACCTGTTCATCCAGGGCGTACAACAGTTGCTGACCCGTCGTTGCGCCGGCAAAAGCGGTACGGTGATGCTTGGTCCCCCCGAAACGGCGGAAGTCCAGCAGCCCCTCCGATGTGCGGTTGAACATGACGCCCATGCGGTCCAGCATGTAAATGATTCCCGGCGCCGCTTCGCACATTGCTTTTACTGGAGGTTGGTTGGCCAGGAAGTCTCCTCCGTATACCGTATCGTCAAAGTGCTCCCAGGTGGAGTCGCCTTCCCCTTTGGTATTCACTGCACCGTTGATCCCGCCCTGAGCACAAACGGAGTGGGAACGTTTTACAGGAACCAGAGAGAACAGTTGGACGGGAACGCCTTTTTCTGCTGCCTTAATGGTAGCCATCAAGCCGGCCAAGCCACCACCGACAATAATCAGTTTACCTTTTGCCATGTCTATTGTCCCCCAATCCCTATGAAATGAATGCCGCCATCGCGCGCAAACCGATGTAAGTCACGACTACGAAAACGGCCATTGTGAAGTATGTGGCAATCCGCTGGGAACGAGGTCCAACAGTGATGCCCCAGTGAACCAGGAAAGCCCAGATCCCGTTCGAGAGATGGAAGGTTGCACTGATGATCCCGATTGCATAGAATACGATCATTGCCGGATTGCTCAGGATGTCAGCCATCATGTCAAAGTTCACTTCAGCACCCAGCGCTTTTTGGATTCGCGTTTCCCAAACGTGCCAAACGATAAAAATCAGCGTGATAATCCCGGTTATCCGCTGCAACAGGAAAAACCAGTTGCGGTAGTAACTGAAGTTTCCCACATTGTGTTTAGCCTGGAAAACGAGGTAAACCCCGTACACCGCATGGAAGAGAATTGGGATGTAGATGAAAATGAATTCGAGTGCCAGGACAAATGGCAGGTTTTCAATCAGACCTACAGTTGAATTGTAAGCCTCGGCTCCGCGGGTTGCCTGGTAGTTTGCTGTCAAGTGGAACAGCAAAAACAGCCCGATCGGAACCAATCCAAGGAGTGAATGAAGCCTCTGACTGAGAAAGCTATGGCCTTTCGCCATACAATGTTCCCCCTTTCAACGTGTAACGCTATCTTTTACTGCTCTTTCTCCCATATCCTAACCCATTGTCACTTTGGTTAGACATGGTGAACCGGCCGCCACCTGTTTGTCGAACCATGACAAAATGTGTCGGAATATGAAAAAAAGCATGGCAAAACTATGACCAAACCAATTGTACCCCTGTCACGAAAGAGCGTCAAGACAATGGGTAGACCAAATCCATTGATAGAATGAAAGACTTTATATGCAGAAAATTCCTATCATTTCCGCATGAAGTCCCCTCTTCCCTCATAGACTTGTACCAATGGGAGGGAAGACAGAATGCCTGATCACGATCAACTGGCAGCCCTGCTGCCCGCTTCGTTCATCGCCCAAGCCGAACGCATCAACATGCCCTACCTTGGCTACCATCTGCTGCGGGAGACCCTGACCCGCACCCTGCTCGGGGAAAGCGAAAGCCCTATCCTGTACTGGGTGGGCAAGAACCTGGGCAGAAACATCCCGATCCAATCGGCAGAAGGGATCATCCTGCCCTTCATCAGGCTGGGACTGGGCCAGCTTGACCTGCTTGAATCTTCTCCGGGCCGCATTTGTTACAAACTCACCCATTACATCCACGGGTGCATGCCGGAAAAGCGGCTCAGCCGCACCCTTGCGCTGGAATGCGGAATCATCGCCGGAGCAGTGGAAAAGTGGCAGCAAAAGGAGACGGCTGCGCAACTCGAAATAACGGCTGGCAAATCCGTGCGCATCCTCGTCCAGTTCTGAAATCCCCGCGAAAACAATCCCCCCCGGCCTTGCGCCAGAGGGGGGAAGAGGGTTAGGACAGGCCGTGCACAACCGCTGTTTCCGCCGCATCCAAGGCAAATGCCGTATGCAGGCTGCGAACGGCAAGTTGGGTAGTCTCCGCAGGGATGACGCAGGATATTTTGATATCGGATGTGGAGACCATTTTAATGTTGATTTGCTGTTCCGCCAACACGCGAAACATCTCTGCGGCGACACCCGGATTGTTCACCATGCCGGAGCCGACGATCGACACCTTGGCCAAGCCTTCCTCGTAGTCCACCTGTTCAAATCCGAGCGATTTCCTGTGCTGCTCCAGCACGTCCAGCGTTTTCTTCAGGTCATCGCCGGCCACCGTGAACGAAATGCTGGTCTCTTTCGCATCGTAGGAACTCTGAATGATGATGTCCACGTTCACATGGTGATCCGCCAGCGTGTTGAACAGCCGGGACAGTGTGCCTACTTGGGACGGCATGCCGACAACCGTCACCTTTGCCACCTCATCGTCGTGTGCAATGCCGCTTACCACTCTGCCTGTTTCCATTTGGCCAACCTCCTCTACGTACGTGCCTTCTTCATCGGTAAAGCTGGAGCGGACCACCAGCCGCACCTTGTATTTTTTCGCCGTTTCCACCGAACGCGGATGCAGCACACCAGCCCCCAGATTGGCCAGTTCCAGCATTTCGTCGTAGGAAATCCGCTCCAGTTTTGCTGCCGCCGGCACCAGGCGCGGGTCCGCCGTGTACACGCCGGCGACGTCGGTGTAAATTTCGCATCGTTCCGCCTTCAGCCCTGCGGCCAGCGCCACCGCGGAAGTATCCGAACCGCCGCGTCCCAGCGTCGTGATCTCTCCTGCCTCGCTGATGCCCTGGAAGCCAGCCACGATCACTACCCGGCCGCGGGCCAGTTCCTTGCGAATGCGTTCCTGCTTGATCTCAACGATGCGCGCCTTGCCGTGAATCGACTCGGTAATCACCCCTGCCTGCCAGCCAGTCAGGGAGATGGCGTCGTATCCCTTCTGGTGCAAAGCCATCGCCAAAAGCGCGATCGACACCTGCTCCCCCGTGGCGAGCAGCATGTCCATTTCCCGCTCCGACGGGTAGGGGGAGATCTGTTTGGCCATGTCGACCAGCACGTCCGTCGACTTGCCCATGGCCGAAACCACCACAACGACGTCGTGCCCCGCTTCCTTGTATCGAATAATCCGGTCCGCAACGCCCAAAATCCGTTCAATGGTTCCGACGGAGGTGCCTCCGTACTTCTGTACGATCAATCCCATGTCGTTCTCCTTCTTTCTTTTTCCTTCTATTCCGATTTTCCGAATTCGATGGAATTCCAGGTTCGATGGATTCTCTCTTTTCCCAATTGCTTCATTGCTTCAATCGCCAGACAAACAAAAAAGACACAGACAAGGAAACCTGTCGTGTGTCTACGTTTTCGACATACCGGTTCCTCCTTCCCTTAACACGCGCGGCGGCGCACGATGACAGATGACAAAAGATCAGCCCGTCATCACGCCCAACCAGCACCGTGAGATAGCTCTCCATCCGGCAACGGGTCATTGCCCGGATGACAGTCTTGCGCTTGTTCAACGCAAGCCCAGCAAGCAGGAAGCGGGTCTACCTGCTCACTTCGGCGAATTCCCCTTTCCCGTTCCCCTCATCGATACCCGATCTCAGGGGGGTACTCATGGTTTTCGCGCCTCTACCTCACTCCTTGGGGAAGTGAGGTCACTATTCAATTGAGATGGATTTTAACACAAACCGTGCCACAATTCAACGTTTTTTACGTTTCCACATTGCGCAGATGCGCGATGATTTCCCTGGCCAGCTTGTCGCCAATCCCGATCCGGCGAAAATCTTCCACCGTGGCTTCCTTCATTTTCTTCAGCGAGCCGAAATGGGTAAACAACAGTTTCCTGCGCTTTTCCCCGATGCCCGGAATCTCATCCAGTTGCGAGGAGAGCATGGTTTTTCCCCGCGCCTTGCGGTGGTACGAAATGGCAAAGCGGTGCACTTCGTCCTGGATGCGCTGGAGCAGGTAGAACTCATAGCTGTCCCGCTTCAGTTCCACCGGTTCCGGCGGATCGCCAAACAACAGCTGGGCCGTGCGGTGGCGGTCGTCCTTGGCCAACCCGCAGACGGGAATATACAGGCCCAGTTCGTTCTCCAGCACGTCCATCGCCGCGCAAACCTGCCCCTTTCCGCCGTCGATCACGATCAGGTCGGGCATCCGCTGGTTTTCCTTCAGCAGGCGGGAATACCGGCGGCGGATCACTTCCCGCATCGATTCGTAATCATCCGGTCCCTCCACGCTTCTGATTTTGAACTTTCGGTATTCCTTCTTGTCCGGCCGTCCGTCCGTAAACACCACCATCGCCGCCACCGGTTCCGTTCCCTGGATGTTGGAGTTGTCAAACGCCTCAATGCGGTGCGGCGTCCCGATTCCCAGCACGTGTCCCAGATTGTGCACGGCCTGGATGGTGCGGGCTTCATCCTTGGACATCAGGGCGAACTTTTCCTGCAGGGCGATGCGCGCGTTTTCCGAGGCCAGCTGCACCAGTTCCCGCTTTTTGCCCCGCTTGGGCGTCAGCACCTTGACTCCCAGCCACTCGGACAAAAGTTCCGGATCGCTTTCTTCCGGCAACAGGATCTCTTTCGGCAACACATTTTGCTTGTCGTAGTAAAACTGGGTCACGTACGACATGAAATCTTCCGCTTCCGTTCCGTAGTAGGGAAAAGACGTCGACTCCCGCTCGATCATTTTGCCCTGGCGCATGTAAAAGATCTGCACGCACATCCAGCCTTTGTCCACGGCGAAGCCGATGATGTCCCGGTCCACGTTGTCGGCCATCGTCACCTTCTGCTTCTCCATGACCGCTTCGATGCTTCGGATCTGGTCGCGGTATTCCTTGGCCCGCTCAAACTCCAACGCTTCCGCCGCCTGGTTCATCTTCTCCACCAGCTTCTGCTTCATTTCCTCATGTCCGCCGTCCAGAAAGCGGGCGATCTCTTCCACCATCCGCTGGTTCTCCTCTTCGGGCACGTCGTTTACGCACGGGGCCAGACACTGGTTCAAATGATAGTACAGACAAACCTGCTTGGGCATGGTTTTGCACTTGCGCAGCGGATACAGCCGATCCAGCAGTTTTTTCACTTCCTGCGCCGCCCCGGCATTGGGGTAGGGACCGAAGTAACGCCCCTTGTCCTTCAGCACTTTGCGCGTAATTTCCAGGCGCGGATGTTTTTCATGGGTGATTTTGATGTAGGGATACGACTTGTCATCCTTCAGCATGACATTGTAGCGCGGACTGTGCTGCTTGATGAGGTTGCATTCCAGCACCAGCGCTTCAATCGGTGACGACACCACGATATATTCAAAGTCGGCGATTTCGCTCACCAACAATTGGGTCTTTCCGTTGTGGCTGCCTGTAAAATAGGAGCGGACCCGGTTTTTCAGCACCTTTGCCTTGCCCACGTAAATAATTTCGCCTGCCGCGTTTTTCATCAGGTAGCAGCCCGGTTTTTCCGGCAGAACGGCAAGCTTGTCTTTCAAGGAGCTGTCCATCGGTTTGTCCCCCCTTGTCCGGTTCATTCCATGCCTCATCGTATCAAAATTCCCGCCGGATGAAAATGAGTCGCGGATGAAAATGGTTCCGGCAAAACAAAAGCAGCATTTGCGCATTCCCGCAAATGCTGCTTCGGCGGCTTCTTGTTACGGATTACAGGTGTTTCCCCAGGGTAGCCATCAGCGCTTCCTTCGGCTGGAAGCCGATTACCTTGTCAACCGGCTGACCGTCCTTGAATACGATCAGGGTCGGAATGGACATCACGCCGAATTTGCCGGCGGAATCCGGGTTGTCGTCAACGTTTACCTTGACAATCTTCAGTTTGGAACCCACTTCACTGTCGATTTGTTCCAAAACCGGGGCAATCATTTTGCAAGGTCCGCACCATGGAGCCCAGAAGTCGACCAGAACCGTGCCGCTTTGCACTTCCTGGGAGAAAGTTTGGTCTGTCGCGTTAACAATTGCCATGGAATGTAACCTCCTTGGAATCCTCTCGGTAATAAATGCCACACCGCCAGTATATCATCCAAACCGTGAAATGACTACGCCGCCAAACACTTTGCCCACTGCCTGTAGTTTGTCCCGGCAGGCCCCGCTTTAACGCATCGCGGTTCCGGCGGGTGTGTTATTGGCCAGCCTGCTTCATGTCGGTTGATTTCCGGCTCGTGGCCGTTTACCTAGCGATGCAAAAGGTCCATGTCGGCCGCCGACACCCGGTTGTCGCGTTCCAGCCGGTCGAAGCGCCGGTGCGTGTCGTCGCGAAAGGCGTACATCTCCTCCTTGAACTCGCGAAGCTCCGCCTGCAGTTCCTTTACAATCCGATTGTTTTCCGCCACCATGTGAACCAGTTGCTCCAACACCTTTTCAGGCATTGCGCACCACCTCTCCTGGAAACGGGTTGCCTTGTTCCCCCCGTGTACGGCAATGGGTTGGGACGAAAAAACGTCCCCGCAATCGGGACGTTTTCCGCAGTCACGAAAAGCCTTTCCACGAAAAGCCTTTCCTAGACCAGTACCTTTTTAAATTCCGCCGTCAACAGCGGCACGACTTCAAACAAGTCGCCCACGATGCCGTAATCCGCCACCTGGAAGATCGGCGCTTCCGGGTCCTTGTTAATGGCCACGATGACTTTGGAGTTCGACATGCCGGCCAGGTGCTGAATGGCGCCGGAGATGCCGCAGGCGATGTAGAGATCCGGCGTGACCACTTTTCCGGTCTGGCCGATCTGCAGGGAGTAGTCGCAGTAACCGGCATCGCAGGCCCCGCGGGATGCTCCGACCGCAGCGCCCAGCACTTCGGCCAGTTCGTAAAGCGGCTTGAAGCCCTCTTCGCTTTTGACGCCGCGTCCGCCGGAGACGATGATTTTCGCTTCCGTAAGATCCACTTTTCCGCTGGTTTTGCGAACCACTTCCTTTACAATGGTGCGCAGATCCTTGATCTTCAGTTCAACCGGCACGACAGCCGCTGTCCGGGAAGCGTCCGCCGGCTCGGGCTGAATGTTGTTGGGGCGGATGGTGACAAACACCTTGCCGTCGACAAAGCGGCGCTTTTCAAACGCTTTGCCGGCGTAGATCGGACGGGTAAAGACAGCGCCCGCTTCCACCACCGTGACATCGGAGACCAGACCGCAACCGAGGCGGGCTGCCACACGCGGCGCCACGTCCCGGCCGATCGCCGTGTGGCCGAGAACGACGGCGTCAGGAGATACCAGTTCCACCAGCTGGACCAGCGCTTGCACGTAGGCGTCCGGCGTGTACCGGGCAAGCGCCTCGTGGTACCCGACATAAACCTGTGAAGCTCCGTGCTGTCCCAGCACCTTCGCGTGTTCCTGGGCATCCGGGCTGAACAGGCCTGCCACCACTTCACCGCCTTCCGCAATCACTTTTGCCGCTGCCAGTGCTTCCAAGGAAACATTGCGCAGCTGTCCATCGCGTACTTCTGCGAAAACAAGCACTTTTCTCATCACTATCTCTCCCTCATCAGATCACTTTTGCTTCGTTGCGCAACAGCTGCACCAATTCCGACACTTGCGCCGTCAAATCGCCTTCCAGAATGCGTCCGGCCTGCTTGGTTGGCGGCAAAACCCGGTCCACGACCTCAGTTTTGGCCTTCACCTCATCGGCGGACAGCCCCAGGTCATCGGCGGTCAGGCGCTCCAGAGGCTTTTTCTTCGCCTTCATGATGCCGGGAAGGGACGGGTAGCGGGGCTCGTTCAGTCCCTGCTGCGCGGTGATGAGAACCGGAAGGCTGGTTTCCACCACTTCCAGGTCACCTTCCACATCCCGTTCCACGCGCACACGGTTGCCGTCGATCTCCAGTTTCACGGCCGTCGACACGTGGTTGATTCCCAGTTCTTCCGCAAGACGCGGACCGCCTTGCCCGGCACCCGAATCAACCGCCATCTGTCCGGCGAGAATCAGGTCGTATCCCACGTTTCGAGCCACGGCGGCCAACACTTTGGCCGTGGTGTACTCGTCGCCGAACAGGGATTCGTCATTCACCAGAATCGCCTTGTCGGCCCCCATCGCCAAGGCAGTTCGAAGCGCGTTTTCCGCGCGGTCCGGCCCGAAACTGATCACCGTCACTTCGCCGCCGTGTTCCTCCTTGAGTTTGATCGCTTCCTCGACCGCATACTCATCGTACGGATTGATGATGAATTCCACGCCGTCTTCGCTGATGGCGCCGTTTTGGATGACAATTTTTTCTTCTGTGTCAAACGTCTGCTTCAACACAACGAGTATATTCATGCGGATCCCCCTTAATGTGGAATGTTTGCGGATGCCAAGCTACAGACAAGCTGCATACAGAATTGCTAAAATTATGCCACAATCAAGCGCGGAAAGCCACTAACGGTCGGAAAAACAAGGCTTGCGCTTTTCCAGAAATGCGGCGACGCCCTCTTTGCGGTCCTCTGACAAAAACGCTTGCCCAAACAATTCTGCCTCTTGGCCATAGCCTTCTTCCGGCGAAAGCTGAGCGGAAGCGCGGATCGCCTCCAAAGCGAGCCTGACCGCTACGGCGCTTTTTTCGCTGATCGCCTGGGCCAGCCTTTTCGCCTCCTCCAGCAGCTGTTCGCCCGGATAGGCCGCATCTGCCAAACCGATCCGGCCCGCCTCTTCTCCGCTGATCAGGCAGGATGAGAGGATCAGCCTGGCCGCCCGTCCCCTGCCGATCAGACGGGGGAGCCGCTGTGTCCCGCCGTATCCCGGGATGATGCCCAGGTTCAGTTCGGGCAGTCCCAGTTTTGCCTCGAAAGCAGCCAAACGGATGTGGCAGGCCATCGCCAACTCCAGTCCGCCGCCCAGGCAGGCTCCGTTGATTGCGGCAATCACCGGCTTGCAATAGGATTCCAGGCGGTTAAACAAGGATTGTCCCCGCTCCGCTGCCGCCTTCGCCTCCTTGGAATCCATTGACGCAAACTCCTTTATGTCCGCACCCGCGCAAAAGAAACGGCCTTCTCCTGTCAAAACGATCACTTTAATGGCAGGATCGTTCTCCCACTCCGCAAGACACTCCTCCAGTTCATCCAGCACCGGACGGCTCAGCGCGTTGGCGGTGGGATTGGAAATCTTCACCAACGCGACGCGATTTTCCACTTGCACCTTCCAAAACTTGCCCATCTTTACATTCCTCCATTTCCATGGCAATGAACAAGGCGAGGAAAGGGGACGCCAGCTTACCGAGCGATCGATCAGTTTCCTGCTTTTCCCATTGTAGCAAAGGATTTCTGTCAAAAAAAGCATTTCTTGCGGCAAGCCGCTCCCCGCCGGCATCCTTTCCGTACTTGCCTCATCCGGCAGTCTGTCCGCGCAAGTTTTCCCTCTTGAAATCAGCCAAAAGGCCCGCCTGCTTTCAGTTGGGCGAGCCCTTCCCCGCAGCCTTGCTTCCTTACCCCGATTGGCTCTCTTCCCGCTTTTCGCCTTTTTGCCTTTCTTCCTCCCTCAGCCTCTGCCTCAACACCTTGCCGACCATCGTCTTGGGCAGTTCGTTGCGAAATTCGTACAGGCGCGGGACCTTGTAGGCGGCCAACTTCGCGCGGCAGTGACGATCCAGCTCCTCCTCGCTGACCTCCATTCCCTGTTTGCGCACGACATACGCCTTGACGGTTTCACCGCGGTACGGATCGGGAACGCCAATCACCGCCGCCTCCTGAACCGCCGGGTGTTCAAACAGCACTTCCTCCACTTCCCGCGGATAGATGTTGTAGCCTCCTGCGATGATCATGTCTTTTTTGCGGTCGACGAGGTAAAAATAGCCGTCTTCATCCATGTAGGCCATGTCGCCGCTGAAAAGCCAGCCCTCCCGCAGCACTTCCCGCGTTTCCTCCGGCCTGTTCCAGTAGCCGGCCATCACCTGCGGTCCCTTTACCGCCAGTTCGCCGATCTCGCCGGCAGGGAGCTCTTCGCCCGTCGCAGGGTCGACGATCCGGCTGTCGGTGTCCGGCCAGGGCAGCCCGATGCTGCCAAGTTTGCGGCTGCCCCAGATAGGGTTGGAATGGGTGACAGGGGAGGCTTCCGTCAGCCCGTACCCCTCCACCAGCCTTCCCCCGGTCAGCTGCTCGAAGCGGTTCTGCACCTCCTGCGGCAACGGGGCCGAGCCGCTGACGCACGCCTTGATGGAAGAGAGGTCGTACTTCGGCAGCGCGGGGTGGTTAATCAGCGCGATATACATCGTCGGCGCTCCGGGAAACAGGCTCGGCTTCAACTTGTCGATCAGTTTGAGGATCTGCCTGGCGTCAAACTTTGGCACCAGAATGATTTCCGCCGCGATACAGACTCCCTTGTTCATCACCGTCGTCAGCCCGTAAGCGTGGAACAGCGGAAGGGCTCCGACGATCTTTTCCCGTCCCCTTTGAAAATCGTACAGCACCGCCGTGCATTGGACGGCGTTGGCCACCAGGTTGGCATGCGTGAGCATCACGCCTTTGGCGATGCCCGTGGTTCCGCCCGTGTATTGCAGCAGCGCGATGTCGGCAACGGGGTCAATGGCGGTTTTGACGGGCGTGACTGCGCTTTCCCGCAAAACGGACAAAAAAGGCTCGACGCCCCCGCCGTAACTGATTTGCGGTGCGGAACCCTGTTTTCTTTCAACCAGCGGATGGAGCATTTTTTTGAAAAAGGGGAGGTAATCAGCGATTCTGGTCACGATGATGCGTTTCAGCGGGGTGGAGTTTTTGACGGCGGATACGCGGTGGTAGAAGATGTCGAGGGTAACGATCGTTTCGGCACCGGAGTCGTTCAGTTGGTACATCAACTCCCGCTCCGTATAGAGAGGGTTGGTCATGACCACGATTGCCCCGGCGAACAAGGCGCCGAAGTAGCTGATCACGGCTTGGGGGGTGTTGGGCAACATGATGGAGACGCGGTCCCCCTTTTTTACGCCGCGCTCAATCAGCGCGTTGGCAAACTGGTAGGACATGGTCAAAAGCTGGCGGTAGGTCAGGCGTTTTCCCATGAAGTAGAGCGCATGGTTGTCCGGGTAGGCGGCTGCTGACTGCTCCAGAAAATGGGTCAGCGGAACGCGTGGGTATTCCAGTGACGGCGGTGTCTCAGGCGGATAATGGGCATGCCACGGCTTGGCATGTGACACGGCTGTTCCCTCCATCCCGTTAGGGCCTTGTCTTCCCGTCGGTCAGCATTTTTCGAACCTCTTCCTGTTCTAAATATTTAGTCAAATAAACATAGAATTTTTCCACCCAATTTGCTCCGTTTTCAGCCGGCGGCGGCAAGTCAGGCAGAGAAAAGGGGCAGAACGGTTGCCCCTTGCCCCGCTGTTCAGGGCTTCAGCGTCTGCAGCAGGACGTTTTGCACCCGCTGCCGCTCCTCGCGGGGAACGAGGTGGTACCAGCCCATCACGCCGTTGCGCCAGATCCGCTCATCCCTGCCTTCCAAGGTGTCGGTCGCCACCCGATTATCCCCGGGAGTGCCGAAGGAAAGAAGCAGTGAAGCCATTTCCGCTTCGGTCAGGTCGGTTTTGACGTGCTCCCCCGCTATTTCCAAAAGCGGGTACAGACGGGCCAGCGCCTTTGCCGAAACGGCTTCTTCCGCAATCGCCCGGATGATTTCCTGTTGTCTGGCGATGCGCTGGTAGTCGCTGTCTTCGCCGCCCAGGTCGCTCTTGCGGAAGCGGGCGTAATCCAGCGCCTCCTTTCCGGATAAAAGCTGCACGCCAGGCTTCAGGTCAATCGAAGTACCGTCGCTGGGATCGCTGTACCTCATCCGCTTTTTGACCTCGACCCGAATCCCGCCCAGTTCGTCCACGACCCTCCGGAACCCTTCAAAATCGACGGTGACATAGCGGTCGATGCGGATGTCGAGAAAATCTTCCAGCGACCGTTTGACAAGACCGGGTCCCCCGAAGGCCATGGCGTGGTTCACCTTGTCGTGCCCTTTTCCCGGGATGCCGACATAGCTGTCGCGCGGGACGGAAACCAGCGAGGCCGATCGTTTGGCCGGATTGATTGCGGCCAGCATGATGGCGTCTGCGCGGGCGCTTTTCCCGTTCCTGCTGTCCACGCCGAGAATCAGCAAAAGGATGGGCTGAAGCGGCACTTTTCCCGTCAATACGTCGCGCGCAGGCGGGGGATTTCCCTGCATCCGCCCGTCCTTTGCCGCTCCGTCGGCATGTGCCGCCTGACTGTCGATCGGGACGTACCATTTTTGCGCAAGCTGCCTGTACTGGTGCACGGAGTGGCCGATTGCCGCCAAACAGAAAATCACGCCGGCTGCAAGCAGACGAAACATCATTCGCCTTCCGAACATGAAAGAAAACCTCCCCCGCTGAAAAAGGTCCAACGCCGCCGTGGCAACCCGGACCTGCTCCCATTGTTAACGAGGGAGGGATCGTTTAAACCTCTGCCGTCTGTTTTCACGAACACCCGCCTGGTCAGACCCGCTCCAGCACCATGGCCATGCCCATGCCCCCGCCGGCGCACAAGGCGGCCAGCCCGTACCTCGTCTGCCGCCGTTTCATTTCATGCAGCAGCGTGACGACGATGCGGCAGCCGGTGGAACCGACCGGATGTCCCAGCGCGATGCCGCTGCCGTTTACGTTGGTGCGTTCCCGTTCCAAACCCAGCAGCTTTTCCACGGCCAGGTACTGCGCCGCAAACGCCTCGTTTACCTCAATCAGGTCAATGTCGGCAAGGGAGAGTCCCGCTTTGGCCAGCACCTTCTGCACCGCCGGGACGGGACCGTAGTCCATCAGGTCGGGCTCCACGCCGGCACATGCCCAGGAAACGATCCGGCCGAGCGGCTCAATGCCCAGTTCCCTTGCCTTCGCTTTCCCCATCACCGCGACAGCGGACGCGCCGTCGTTGATACCGGAAGAGTTGCCGGCGGTGACGGTGCCGTTTTCGCGAAACTGCGGACGCAATTTGGCCAGGCTTTCCAGCGTGACATCGCGGCGGGGATGTTCGTCGGCCGTCACCCACCGCGTCTCCCCTCTCCTTTTCACGGGAACGGCGATGATTTCCTCGGCGAACTTTCCGCTGTCAATCGCCTGGATGGCATTTCGTTGGCTGCGCAAGGCGATCTCGTCCTGCTCCTCCCGGGTGATGCCAAAGCGTTCGGCCAGCCGTTCCGCCGTCTCGCCCATGAGGATGCGGTGGTGCGGATCCGTCAGCAGTTCCCACATCGCATCCGTCATTTCCCCGTGCGTCAGGCGCTGGCCCCAGCGCGCACCTTTCAGGATGTAAGGGGCGTTGCTCATGCTTTCGACTCCGCCGGCGATGACGATCTCGCTTTCGCCCAGCATGATTTGCGAGGCAGCGCTGGAGATGGCCTGCATCCCGGAAGCGCACTGCCGCTGGATGGTAAAACCGGTCACTTCCTTGCCCAGGCCGGCGTCCAGCGCAGCCACCCGTGCGATGTTGGGCGTGTCGGTGTGCTGGATGCAGTTGCCCAGGATGACTTCGTCAATCTGTTCTGCGGCAAGGCCTGCCCTCTCCATGACGCCGCGAATCACCGTCTCGGCCAGTTGGCGGGCGCTCACCTCCTTGAAAACACCTCCGAACGAACCGATCGGCGTCCTGACACCGGCGGCAATCACCACATTCTCCATCCCGCTTCCCCTCTTTTCCATTTTTTGTATATTGTAGCACGTCAGGGTTGCAAGGGGAGAGACGGAATGAGCTTTGGCTTCATTAACCGGCTGCGGGAGATGAGGGGTGATGGCGCATCATCAGGGTCACCCACTCTTCGCTTCGCCGCTCCTGCAAGAGCGCAAATCCTTCCCGCTGGTAGGCGGCAAGCACCTTCTCCCGGTTCCATTCGACGATGCCGGAAAGAAGAACCAGCCCGCCGTCCGCCAACTTCTCCTTCACCAGCGGAAGCATCGCCACATCCTCGTCCCCGCCGATGTTGAGCAGGATGAGATCCGCCTGCTCCGGCAGCTGCGCGGCCACGGCGGGATCCAGCGCGTCGCCGGTCACGACCTTCACCGCGTCTTCCGGCAGTTGGTTAAGGCCCGCGTTGTGTTTGATCTGCCACTCGCTTTCCTGGTTAATGTCGACCGCCCATACCGGCGTGGCGGAACCGTTGAGCGCGCAAAACAGGGAGAGTATGCCCGAACCAGCCCCCAGGTCGAACACGCGCTTTTGTTCCAGGGGCATTTCCTGCAAAAACAGCAGAAGGTCCTGCGTCGTTCCGTGGTAACCGGTGCCGAAAGCCGCTCCCGGATCAATCCGCAAAATCCGCTCGGTCCCGGCCAGTTTTTCCGCTTCGGTCCAGGATGGCGCCACCCACCAGTTGCCGACCCGCACCTCGCCGAAATTTTCCTTCCAGGACTCGTTTTCTTCGGCCACCGGCTCTGCTTCCCTGAGGACGACAGCCCCTTTCCATTGCTGCAGGTAGGATTCCAGACGCCGCACCTGCTCTTCCAGCGTCCCTTGCAGCGGTTCAAACAGGTAGGCGATGACGGGGGCATCGGCGTTTTGCGCGTAATCGTAGCCGTTGTCCGTGGTCAGCACTTCAATTTGCGGCTCCACCCACCCCAGCGTGTAGGGACTCTCCAGCACGGATGCGACAAACTCGTCTTCCGCTTCTTTGGCGACGGTCAGCGTGTATTTCAGCCAGGTTTGTTCCATGAATGCTTTTCTCCTTTCTGTGCGCCTGTCGGATGAGCAGACAACGGAAGATGGCGAGGATCCCAAAGGGCGTGGTATGATACGAGAATGAACGGTATAAACTTTCAATTTTCCATTTTCTTTTTGGGAGGCTCGCCATGTTTGACGAATTTTTTTACAGGCGGCGAAAGAACAAGGGCTTGTACTTCCTGATGATCGGGATGATGGCCATGGCGGCCGTCATGGTGGTCATGGGAGTCCTCTATTTGCTCTAGCTCGCTTTACTTCCCGTTGATGACTCGATTATACTTGAGAATGTGTTTTTCCTGTACGTTTGATATAGAAAGAAGGTTCCCTCCATGTCGCGAATTCTCATCTCCGGATACTACGGCTTCAACAACGCCGGAGACGATGTGGTGCTGTACGGCATCATCAGCTCGCTCACGCGGGAACAACCGAATATATCCCTGGCTGTTCTTTCCAACCAACCGGATCGAACCGCTGAGCTGTTCGGAATTGAGGCGTACGACCGCTGGAGCCTGGGAACCATCATCCGCGAGTTGAGGCGATGCGACATGCTGGTGATGGGCGGCGGAACCCTGATGCAGGATGTGACCAGCCCGCGCAGCGTGCTTTACTATCTGGGCATCGTCATGATCGCCAAGATGCTGGGCAAGCCAGTGGTCTTTTACGCGCAGGGGTTTGGGCCGATCCTTCGCTCTTTCAGCCGGGCCATGATTCGGTACGTGGTCAACGGGGTGGATGTGATCACGGTTCGCGACCACGAATCCGGTGAAGATTTCAAGGCTTGCGGCGTGAAAAAGGCACCGATCCACGTCACGGCCGATCCGGCGCTGACCATTATGCCTGCACAGGTGTCCGATACGCGAGGCAAGGAGCTTTTGCGGGAATTGTTCGACGATCCCGAAAAACCGCTCGTCGCCTTTTCCGTGCGGGACTGGAAGCAGGAACAGCAGTTCAAGCAGGCGATTGCCCGGGCTGCGGACTGGTTTTGCCAGCAAGGCTGGAATGTGCTGTTTGTGCCGATGCATTTTCCCAGCGACCTGGAGCCGTCCCGGCAGATCATCGGCAAAATGGAACGGCCGGGTGCCAAGCTCCTGGACCTTCCCGTATCCTTCCGCGATATCATGTCCGTTCTCAAGCAGTGCGATTACGTTGTCGGCATGCGGCTGCACTCGCTGATTCTGGCGTGCATGCTGCGCATTCCCTTTACCGGGATCTCCTATGATCCGAAAATTGACCGGTTTGTCGAGCGGGCGGGCATGCCGAATGCCGGCCATATCACCCAACTGGAGGAAAAAGCGCTTCTTGCCTTGCTTCAGGAGAAGCTGGCGAGGCTGGAACAGGAAAAAGAGACGATTGCCGCCCGCTCCAAAGTGCTGGAAATGGAAGCGGCCAAAAGCAGCCAGTTGGTGCTGCAGGCGCTTCGCCGCAAAGGCTGAACGCCAGCGCTCCCAGGGCAAAGGGCACACATCACGCAATTCCTGGCGCCGCGCCAAGCGGGCAGGTTGAGCGGAAAAAACGGATATAAAAAGGGGATCGATGTACATGTCTGTTGCCGCACAGTTGTTGCTCCGTCTGAATCGCTTGTTTCCCCTGCCGGTCCATCCCTTCAACTTGGCAAATGACGGGCAGATGAGCTACACCGAGTGGCAGTTTCAAAAAGGAGAGAAGACGATCCAGTTTTTCCTCCCCTACCACAGCCAGGAGCAGATGTTCACGGGGAAAACCGTTCTCGACATCGGCTGCGGCGGCGGCGGAAAAACCTGCTACTACGCCACGTTTGGCCCCAAAAAGATAATCGGCATCGACATCGTGCCGCATTACGCCGAAGAAGGAAACGCCTTTGCCCGGGAAAAGGGGCTGGCCGACGTCGCCTCCTTCCAGACCGGGGATGCGGCCAATATGGCGTTTGCGGACAATACCTTCGACACGATCATCATGAACGATGCGATGGAACACGTGGGCGAACCGGAAAAGACGCTGGAAGAGTGTTTTCGCGTGCTGAAGCCGGGCGGCCATCTCTACATCAATTTTCCGCCCTACTTTCACCCCTACGGCGCCCATCTTTCGGACGCCATCGGCATTCCCTGGGTGCACGCCTTCTTTCCGGAACAGGCGCTGATCGAAGCCTACAAGGAACTGGTTCGCGGCCTGCCGGACGGCAAGGACCGCATTGCGTTCCGCTTCAGCAAAGGGCCGGACGGACGGGAAACCATTTCCTACATCAACCGGATGACCATCCGCCGCTTCCGCCGCATTCAACAGGGGGTCAAACACCCCGTCGTGTACGAGCGGGAAATTCCGCTGCGCGCCCCGTTGCGGCCCCTCGCAAAACTGCCGGGGTTCCGGGAATTTTTCATCAAGATGGTCGTCTGTGTGTACCAAAAGAAATGACCGGTTTCCGGGTGCAAACGAAAGCAAACGAAAAGGGCCGAGGCAGAAGGCTGGTTCCAATCTTCCGCTTCGGCTCTTTTTTTGTTGGAAACATGTTGGCGGCCCTGTGCAGGCTCAAGCCTGAAGGTCGTACAACCCCGGACTGTGCTCGACGGGAGATTCCGGCAAAACGGGAAGCTTGAAGCCGTTTGGAGGAGGCACAACCTGCAGGTTCCCGTCGTTTCGGCTGGGCGACGTGCCGCTGAAGATTTCGCCGATCCGCGTCTGGTCCAGACGGAAATTGAATTGGGCGTTGTGGTATCCCTTCTCCACATACTTGCGGCATTCCGGGTACTTGTTGATATCGTAGTTAGGCACCGGGAACAGCTTGCCCCAATTGACGCCCAACGTTTCCAGCGCCTTGGCAAAGGCGTTTTGATGGGCATTGTCGCGAACGATGAGAAACGCGACTGTCTCGCGAAACGTCTTGTTGCTGCTCATTTCGTAAATCCGCGTCTTCTGCAGAACGCCGGTCGATTCCACCACCAGGTTGTCGAGCAGATCGGCAATCAAATTCCCGTGACAGTAGACGTAATTGCCCATCCACGGATTGCCGGAAGCGTCCACAGGCAACGAGCCCTGCGCGCCCATGATATAGTGATGGGGATTGGCATGCCTTACCGCGTCATTCAGGGGAGCCTGGTCCGTCCCCGCGTTGCCCGGCACATCCTCTCCGCTTCCCGTCAACAGTTGGTTGATCGTATGCTGGACGAGCTCAACATGGCTCAGTTCCTCCAGAAAGATGCCGCGGATCAAGTCGCGGTATTGGGTTGCCTTTCCGCGGAAGTTGTTGCTCTGGAAAAAAAACTGCATCATCGTGCGCATCTCGCCAAAACGTCCGCCCAATGCCTCCTGCAACACTCTGGCCGCTTCCGGATCCGGCTTGTCCGGAACGATCATGTTGATCAAATCCTCTTTGTAAAAATACACACCTTGTCCTCCTTCTGGAAAAATAAATATGGAACCCATCTTAATTTTCATCCGGAAAGGAAAAGTCATGCAGTCATGCGGACCATTTTTTCCAACCGCCAAACAAAAACAAGTTGGCGCGACAAAACATCTGCGCCAACTTGTTTGCCTTCTTCTCCGTCCCTCTTCTCCTGCACATTTACACCTTGGAGGAAGCCGGTTTCTTGCGGAACCGCTGCATGAAGGAACGCAGCCTGCCGCCGCCGGGAATCCACTCCAGTTCTTTTTCTTCAATCAAGGGGATGACAAGCGCGAGCCCCAGATAGACGAGCAAGCCTACCGCCACGCCCGCGGCCGTTTCAACCGCGCCAAGCAGGCGAAGCTTCCCTCCTCCCAGCCAAAAAGAGACAGCCTCGGTCGCGCCCCACGCGAGCACCAGCATCAGATTGGCCGCGAGCAGCGGATACAAAAAGTCGAAGCGCCAGTTGACCGACACCTGCACCACTCGGCTGATGCTGCGCATGTTCAGAACGCAGACAAATGCCGTCGCGCACAGCCAGGACAGGGAGAGCCCGTCCATCCCCAGCCAGGAGGTAAACAGGAGGGTGGCGGCGATTTTCACGATCACCCCGTACAGCAGGTGGCGTGCAGGAATTTTTTCCAGACCCAGCCCCTGCAGAATGCCGTTGGTGGCCAAAAGCAGGGAGAGCGGAATCGCGCTCACGCCGAGAATCGCCATGGCCCGGGTACCCTCCGCGTCTCCGTACAAGGCGAGATTTGCCCCCTCGGCTACTGCCGTCAGGCCCAGTCCGGCGGGCAACCCAATCAGCCAGGCAAAGCGAATGGAGAGTTTGGTCAAGGTGGCGACCCGCTCCCCATCTCCCTGTCTGCACGCTTCGGCAATCGCCGGCACAATGGACAGGGCGATGGACGAGCCGAACAGGCTGGCCAACTGCAACAGCGGACCGCCGCGGCTGTAGATGCCAAACCAGGTGTCGGCGGTCAGCCCGTCCACGTCCCAGATGTAGCGAAAAATGTTGATGGCCAGAAACGAGTCGGTCAGGCTGAAGATGGGAATCACCAGGGCGCTGAGACAGATCGGCCAGGAAATCCGCCACATCAGGGCAAAAAAAGAACGGTCGAACCACCAGTCCCAGCTTTTCCACGCTCCCTGCAGGGAAACGGGGTTTTTGCGGTTGTGCAGCCACATCAGAAAGCCAAGGAAACCGAGGCTTAAAAATGTGCTGATCATCGTCCCGAAGTTGACCCCGGTAATGACCGTATCCGTGTCTTCTCCCAGGCGGACGAGGTAGAGGGAAGCCAGCAGGATGAACGCGACCCGCAGCGTCTGTTCCATGATCTGCGACAAGCCGACGTACATCATTTTCTGATGCCCGTAAAAGAACCCCCGCAGCACCGCAATCAGCGGCACGAACAAAAGCGACAAGGAGATCGCGCGAATCGGGTCCACCAGATGGGGATTGCCCATCAGCCTGGCGATCAGCGGCGAACTGAGGGAAAGAAGCGCAAACAGCGCGATGCCGATGGCTCCCATCATGACCATGCTGCGGGCGAGAATCTGGCCGATTTTCTCCTGCCTGCCCTCGGCGAGCGCTTCGGCGATCACCCTGGAGAGCGCGACCGGCACCCCGGCTGTCGCCAGCACCAGAAATGTCAGGTAAAGCGGGTACACTTCCTGGTACAGGCCAAGGCCGTTGTCTCCCACAATCTCCTGCAGAGGAATCCGGTAAAACATTCCGATTACCTTGGACAAAACCCCCGCGACGGCAAGGATCAACGCCCCCGCGAGGAAATGACTTTTCTTTGCCATGGATATCTCCTTTTACGAGTCCGAATGGAAAAACAGGCACCAAAAGGCGAAAGCCCACTTCCTATCCTACTACCATTTGCGCCTTCCGGCAAACAGGTATAACGGCCTGATCGGGCTGGAATACTGGTGGGAGCAACTGCCATTGAAATGCCTGAAAGCGTCTGGCTGGCAAGGAGGATGGAAGTGGGCGCAACCGGTTTTTTGATTCGCCACCTGCATTGGCCGTTGATGGAGAGTTTGAAGGGGAACCGCACGCGCAAGTATCTGCAAGAACTCGTGGAGGCACAGCAACTGGAGGCGCAAACGCTGGAAAAGCGGCAGCGCGAAAAGCTGGGGGCGCTGTTGGATCACGCCGTGCGCCACGTGCCTGCCTACCGGGAATACGCCCGCCAGTGGGAGCGGCAGCAGGAATGCCCCGACAGCTTTTTGCGAAGCCTGCCCATCCTCACGAAATCCCGCTTTCGTCAAAGTCCGGAACAATATCTGGCGGCACGTGGCAGCTGTTCCCCGCTGATCCCCAACCGCACCGGCGGTTCCACCGGGGAGCCGGTCAGCTTTTACCTGGACCGGCCTGCGGTCGAACGCTACGAGGCGGCGCGCTGGCTGGGGCTGTCCTGGCACGGCATCCGCATCGGCGACCCCTGCGTGATGATTTGGGGCTCGCCGCTCGAATTGAACCGCCACCAGCTGAAACGCTACCGCTGGAAGGAGCGCTGGCTGAAAAACCGGGTGATCGTCTCCGCCTACGACCTGGACAAGCGCCGGCTGGAGGAGTTTCTCAAGCTGCTCCGCCGCTTTCGCCCCGCCTACCTGTACGGTTACGCTTCGGCGCTGCACACGCTGGCATTGATGTTGCTGGAGCGCGGCTGGTCGCCGGGCGTGCCGCTGAAAGCGATCGTCTCCACCGCCGAGAGCCTGCACGAGCACCAGCGAGAAGCGATGGAACAGGCGTTTTCCGCGCCCGTGGTCAACGAGTACGGCGCGCGCGACGGCGGGATGATTGCCTACCAGTGTCCAAAAGGCAACATGCATGTGTTCAGTGAAAACTGCTACTTGGAAGTGGTGGAGCCGATCACCGGCATCCCTTTGCATCCGGGGGAAACGGGACTGCTCCTGGTTACCGACCTGCACAATTTCGCCATGCCCCGCCTTCGCTACCAGCTGGGTGATCTCGTCCGCCTCTCCCCGGACAGTTGCGATTGCGGGATCGGCTTTCCCTTGCTGGCCAAAATCGACGGGCGGGTAGACGACATGTTCGTCACCCGTCAGGGCAGGTACGTGCACGGCCATTACTTCAACCACATCATCCGCGGCATGAGCAGCTTCCGCGGCTTTCAAATCGTCCAGCACGATCCGGGCCGGATCAGCCTGAAACTGGTAAAGGAACCGGAGCGCTTCCTGCCCTGGGAGGAGGCGCAGCTGTTGGCCTGCATACGGGAAGCCCTGGGAAACGTGGTGATTCAGGTCTCCTATGTGGAAAAGATCGCCCCCAGCGCTTCCGGGAAAATCCGCTACGCGATCCGCGAGTGCCCGCTCACCCCCGCCCCTTTTCGCGACTGAAGCGGGCGCGCAGCTTTTGCAACAGTTCTGCGGCCAGCGGCTCGCGAAGCAGGGTCAGTGCCGTCCCAAAGAGGATTGCCCCCAAGCTGACTCCAAGCGTCAGATAAAGCCAGAGCGGCAGCCGGGAAAGCCACGGGCCGGCCAACCAAATCCCGGCTAACATCACGGCACAGGCCAGCAAGGTTTTTCCAACCGTAGTCAAAAAGCTCCTGCGCACCGGCGCGCCAATGCGCCGCCAGAGCAGGATAAAGAGCAAAACCGCCTGGCTGGTCGCCGACACAGCATTGGCCAGAGCGATGCCGCCATGACCCAGAACGGGCATCAGCAGAAAATTAGCAGCGACGTACACGCCGATGCCAATCACTCCGATCGCCACGGGTGTGCGCGTGTTTTCCAAGGCGTAAAAGGCGCGCGTGAGCAAGTCGCGGGAAGCCAGGCCGTACAGGCCAAGCGCGTAAAAGGGCAGCGCCCAAGCCGTCAAGGCGACGGAATGCTCGTCAAAGGCTCCCCGTTCAAAGGCGAGCCGGATTACCGATTCCGCGTAAAAACACAGTCCTGCCGTGACCGGCACCAGCAAAACAAACAGGTAGGACAGCCCCTTTTGCAACACCTGCTTCATCTCTTCCATTTCTCCCCGCTTCACGTAACTGGCCAGGAGCGGAAACAGCGGCAGGGTAAAGGCGCCGACGAAAATTGCCATGGGAATCTGCACGATCTGGTTGGCATTGGCGAGCGCGGAAACCGCGCCCGTCCCGGCAGACTCGGCAAAGCCCCGCTCAAGAAACGTGGTGGCCTGCGCCACGACAGCCCCGATCAGAACCGGCACGACCCGTTCGCCCATCCCGGCCATCGCCTCGTCCCCGCGCTCGGGAAGCGCGAGGCGGTGACGGTAGCCGAAGCGGCGAAGCGTCGGCGCCATGGAAAGCATTGCCGCCAGATACCCGAGCAGGGTGGCAATGGCCAACCCTGCCGGTCCGTACAACGGAACGAGGATGTACATGAAGACAAGCACCGTTGCTCCATTGGCAACCGTTCCCAGCGTCGGCGTGAAAAAGTGCTGATGCGCGTTCAGCACGCTCTGCCAGAGTCCGGCCATCCCGATAAACAGGGCGGACGGCCACATCCATCCAAGCATCTCTGCGGTCAGTTCCAGCTTTTCCCCGGTCAGACCAAACAGCGCCGCCGCTTCGCGGGCAAACAGCACACCGAGCAGGGACAAAAGGGCAAACACGCTCAGAACGACCGTCAGCGTTTTTTGATACAGTGTCCCCGTGTCACGCCCGCCTTCCAGATAGCCCCGCATGGTGGGAATCATCACGGCGTTAATCGCCCCGGGAACCACCAGGTACAAGGCAAGCGGGATGGTGGCGGCGATGTTGAACGCATCAGCCTCTATGCCAGTCCCGTACAGGCTCGATACGTACACGCTTCGAAAAAAACCCAGCAATCTTCCCACGAGCGTCAGCACGACGATCATGGAAGCTGTTGTCAAGAGACTCATTTCCCCGATCTCCTATTCCTGCAAACCGAAGTACGGATGAAAATGCACTTCGTTATCATATCTCATTTTCTTTCATCCTTCCAGGCACTCCCCTCTCAACTTGCGGCCTGGCTGCAAGATTCATTATAATAGTTTGGTTAATCCCTATACAGGAGGAAGACAAATTCCATGAGAAAAACCGTGCTGCAGTGGGGAAGCCAGCCTTCGACCTGGATCTATCTGCTTCTGGCCTACCCCGTGATTGATTACGTGTTGCGGAACATTCTGCCAATTCCTGTCATTTCCTCTCTTTGGGATGAGGGTTTGCTTCTCGTGCTGTTGCTGTTTACCCTTCTGGCCTACATAAAGAAAACCCGGTCCATGCCGCCCGTTAGGCATCTGCTGGCCGCTTTCTTCGTGCTCGGCGCGGGCCTGACCGTGTCCGACATGGCCAACTGGGAGGCCAGCGTAGAAGGCTTCCGCGCCGTCTACCAGTACGTGCTGGCCTTTTTTATCGGCTTCTACCTGTTTTCGACAACCGAGCAGCTGGAACGTTTCCTGAAAGTGCTGACGCTCATCGGCTTTCTCGCCGCACTGGTCGGCATCATGCAGGTGGCGCTCGGCGTGAAGACGCCCGGTTCCTGGGTGCAGGAAGGGGAAGCGATCACCACCCGCGCCTATTCGTTTGTCACCAGCCCCAACGTGCTGGGAAGCTACATGGCCCTGATCGCGCCAATCGCGGCCGGACTTGCGCTGAAAGTCCCCGGCCGCAAGGAAAAGCTCATCTGGGCGGGGGTGACCGCGGCGACGCTGTTGGCCCTGCTGTTGACCGCCTCCCGCGGAGCCTGGTTTGCCCTGGCGTTTGCCCTTTTCATCTGCTGCTGTTTCTGGAGCAGGCGAATCGCCGCCGGACTGGCCGCCGCCGGGGCGGCTGGAGTCGCGGGTCTCTTTTTCGTCCCGGATTCTGTGCCGCTGATCGGTTCGGTCAAAAACCGCATTTTCGGCCTGTTCACCTCCGACTACATCGCTTCCAGCATGCAGGCGGGGCGGCTGGAACGCTGGGGAACCGCCTACGACAAGATGCGGATTGAACCGTTGTTTGGCGCGGGACTTGGCCACCACGGAGGCGCCGTCGGTTCCCGCCACTTCGGAACCATCTACACCGACAGCTACTTCTTCAAAAGCTTGGCGGAGTTCGGGCTGATCGGAACCATCCTGCTGGTCGCGCTGGCAGTGGTGATGATGGTGTACAGCGTGCGGGTCATCCGCCGGCAAAAAAACACCTCTGCGTTTTTCCTCCTGCTCGGACTGTTTGGGGGCCTGCTCGCCGTCGCGATGCACAACTTTGTGGAAAACATTTTTGAAGTGCCGTTCATGGCACTTTACTTCTGGCTGTTCTGCGGCTTCTTCTCCGCAATGTACGACGAACAAATACTGACTAAAAAGGGGTGAGCTTATGCGCAAAAATCCAGTCGTTTCCGTGATCAGCTGGGCCTTGTACGCAATTGCCCTGCTTCTGATTTACCACCTGCTGATCAAGCCGGCCTTTCTCGATCTCAGCTGGATCGCCCTTCTCATCTTCCTGCCGCTGATGGCCTTCTGCTATTTTATCGTGCATCCGGACGAGCGCCGGCAGGTGGTCGTGTTCAGCATCGCCTTTCTGTTGCTGGACCGCTCGCTGACCCGCGTCGACGTCAAAACGACGGCCGCCATCCTGATCGGCGGTGCGGTTGCGGTGATTGTCATCGCCCTTCTGGCCAAATGGTACGGAAGACTCAGCTGGAAGGCTGTCGGTGCGTTGGTGGCGGTCGCCGTGCTGGCCAACACCACGTTTCACCGCGAAACCTTGACCGGCTTGAGCCACTTTACCGTAATTCACGAAACGGACCGCCTCTACAACGGGCAGTGGGTCGACTACTTCCCGATCACCCTGTACGACGTGAATCAGGACGGCAGGCAGGAAGTGATCACGTACGGCAATGCCTGGGAGTTGCCGTTGCCGGAAAGCGCGGAAAAGCCGGAAACCGAAGAAGAGAAAAAAGCGCTGGCGGAGAAGCTGGAACATTTGCAGACAGAGCCCCTCTCCCTCTACGTCCTGACCTGGGAAGACGGGGAACTGGTGCGAATGAAAAATGAAGAGATCCCCGCCGAAGTGATGGAACGGATCAAGGAGCAAATGCCGACGGATTATCCCGGCTTTCCCTACTACACGATGAAGGATGACCAACTGATTCCAAACGTGCAGCGGCAAAATTACGCGGAAGGCATGCTGCAAATCGGAACCGCACCTTACCGCGCCTTCATGCTGGACATGGGGCACATCGCCAACCTGCTGGCGGAAAACAACGGCAGCATGGACATGCGGCATGAGCTTGGGGAGAAGTACAAGGATTTGCACATCAAGGACGGCATGCTGACGGGAACCTATGACGGCAAACCGTTCACCGGTCCCACCGACGCCACGAAGATCCTGACGACGATGCGCCTGCCGGACGGACGGGAAGGACTTTTGGTCATGGGCGAGCACGTGGGCGTCATCGTCGTCGAAGCGGACGGCAGCATCCGCGAAGCCTATGCGCTGACGCGCCAGCAGGCGGAACTGGCAACTGCGGAATTCATTCCGGCCGACATCGACCGCGACCAGGTGGACGAGCTGCTTCTGGCGGGCAAGCCCTCCTACATTCTCAAGCCTAGAGAGGAAGGCGAGTGGGAAATTCTATGGGCGAGCAAGGAGAACGACCCGAGTTTCCGCTTCTCCAATTTTGCCGCGGTGGGCGACGGAGAGCCGGAAATCATCGCCAAGGCGAAAAGCTGGGTCAGCACCACGGACAGCCGCTACCTCGCCGGCTTCAAATACACCCCGGAAGGCCTGAAGCAAAACTGGCGCATTTACCTGCCGCTGATCAACGTGCAGGTGGGCGACGTGGACGGCGACCGGGAGAACGAAATAGTGGCGACGATTTACAATACACACCGCATCCTGGTGTTTAAAAAGCACGGCATTCCGATCCTGCCGCTGACGATCGCGCTGTTTGTCGGTCTGCTGGGATACGCGGTCGCAAGGAGGGTACGCCATGCGTAAGTTCAACAAATTGGCCGCATTGCTCGCTGCATGCTGCATCGCTGCCCTGCTTGGCGGATGCACCTACGAATCCGGCCCACGGGAGTTTGCCGCCACCAATTTCAACAAGACGCCGCAAGCGCCGCCGGAAGGCTTGGACGAGTCCCCTCGCGAATGGCTGGAGACTGCTCTGGAGAAGGGGCGGACGGACCCCGAAGCGCAAAAGTTCTGGTACAAGGGGCATGTGAAGAACATGATCCTCTCCCGCTCCGTAACCAGCATGTTCAACGGCGCCGTGATCAACGGCAAGGGCTACAACGTGGACGCGCGCATCGCCGCGCAGCCCTACCAGTATTACCGGATTGACGACAAGCACTTCATCCGCGCCAACGATTACTGGGTCACCGCCCGCGACGAGCCGCTCGCCTTCGACGTGCTGGCCGGCTTCGAGGACTGGCTGCCGTTTATGGACCAAGCCGTGCAGCTCGAGGATGACAAGGTGTACGGCACAGAGACGGCTGTCTTCCAACTGAAGATGACTGGCGCCGATTGGCTGGCGCAAAGCCAAAGCCCGCTGTTTGAACCGCTTCGCCAGCTGCTTGCGGAGCGTCCCGAGCTGACGTACATTCTCGACAAATCGACGATCAAGACGACATTCTGGATCGGCAGGGAAGACCGGCTGATTCACCAGTACGAGACCTGGATCATCCTGCCGCTGCCAAAGGCGGGCACGATTGACCAGCAGGTGCTGTTCCAGCTGTACAAGTACGACGATCCGGGAATTGAGATCAAGGATCCGGAGGAAGTGGAGAAGTATTTGCTGTACTAGCTCCCAGCTCCTCTGGAAATGAGAAAAGACAGCCCGAACGATTTGGCTTGGCTGTCTTTTTTCTGTCACTCCTCCCAGCTCAGCTGCCACGAGACTCCGTAGCGGTCCTGGACCCAGGCGTATTTTTTGCTGAACGGATACGCATCCAGCGGCATGAGAACCGCTCCGTCCCGGGACAAGGCTTCGAAGGCCCGGTCCAATTCCGCTTCCGTGTCACACTTTACAAACAGCGACATGGACGGGGTAAACGTAAACGGGTGCCCTTCGCTGTCAATGCACATGATCTGCTGCCCCTTGATCGAAAACAAGGCCTGGTACACCGTCCCCTCCTTCCCCGTCTCATTGGGGCCGTAGCGGGAAATCCGGATGATTTCCGATCGTTCAAACAGCCCGGTGTAAAAATTCATCGCTTCTTCCGCTGTTCCCGCAAACATCAGGAAGGGAAACACCTTTTGAGCTCCTTCTGCCATTTCATTTTTCCTCCTTTCGCTTCCGCAGTTTTCTTGCTTATCCCTCCCCATCCAGTGTAACCACAATGCTGATGAGCTATTTTCCTGGCTGCCATTTGCGGAGGCATACGGAAAAAGATCATCTGCGGCCTTCTGGAGACAAAACAACCCCGCAGCAAGAACCTGCTGCGGAGTTTAGCCACGAGCCCAGCCCAATCCTGCTTCAGCTTCCTCACGATTCTCCGATCAACTCATCCATCAGCCGCGCCAGCTGTCTTGCCTGCTCGCGCCGTTCGTAGCGCTTGACCCGCTCGAAGAAGTCCGCGCCGCGCTCCGCCTCTCCTGTGGCTCCGTTTGCTTTCCACTCCCGGTAGAGGGCGAGATAAGCCTCCTTGATCGCTTCCTTATCCTCCGGATCGGCCACCTGACCCAGGCCGAACTGCCGGATGATCTCGGTCGCCTCTCCCGCCTTGTTGAGCGCCAGAATCGGCTTGCCGATACCCATGTACTCGTACAGCTTGCCGGGGATGTACGCACCGGCGTCCGGAGAAATGTCGCCGATCAACAAAAGCGCGTCCGCTCCTTTCATCAGGCTGAGCGCTTCCCGGTGCGGCAGGTTGCCCAACACGCGCACCTGTTCCTCAAGTCCCAGGCGCTGGACGCAGTCCTGATTTTCCGTGTAACCCGGGTAGTCAAACACCCCGGCAAAGCTGAGGAGGATGTCCTCCCGCTCAACCTGGCCTTCGTCGATCAGTTCGCGAACCGCCTGCAGCAACAGGCGCGGGTTGCGCTTCTGGTACAGGATCCCGGCATAGACGGCGTGAAACTTGCCGGGAACGGCGCAACCGGGTTCCAGGCCTGCGAAATCGGCCTTGTCAAATCCGTTGTAGATCAGCTCCAGCCGCTTGATGCGAGTGCCGTGCTTTTTCCGGAAATTTTCTGCAAAAGTGGCCGTTACCGTCGTAATCGCGTCCGCCTCGGCCATCACCCGCTCCTCCATTCGCTCTTCCAGCCGCTCGCGCCAGGCAATGCCGGAAGCGTGCATGTTTTGCGTCCACGGGTCGCGAAAGTCCGCCACCCACTTGCAGCCTGCCTCGCGGGCCAGCTTTCGCGCCACCAGGTGGTTGGTGACGGGGCCGGAAGTGGAGAAGATCACATCGATCCGTTCCTCCTGGATGATCTTCCGCCCCAGCTTGACCGCAGCGGGCAGCCAGAGAATCTGATCGTCGGGAATCAAGAGGTACGGTTTCAACTTTTTGAGAAACTGGAAAAGCTGCTTTTTCAGCGCTGCCTTCCAGGAGGGACGGGCCGGAACTTCGACAGCAGCGTTTGCGCCCGCCTCCCGGGCGGCCGGAGACGCCGCGCCTGCGTTCGCCTGGTAAGCCTGTCCGGCTGTACCGGATGCGTCCCTTTTGGCTGCAGCCGCGGCCGTGCCGCCTCTCTTCGGAAGCAGCGGCAGCTCTTTGGCCCGGTAGATCTTCACCTCCTGCGGCACCTGGGCTAACAGCGACGGGTCAAGCGTGGGGTGGTAAACCGGGTCCACCGTGAGCACATGCACATTCCAGCCAAATTCCCCCAGGTATTTGGCCATTTTCAACGGACGGGGCACCCCGCCTCCGCCGATGGGGGGAAAAATATAACAAATCATCAGCACATTTTTTGCTTTCATTCAGCTACCATCCTTAACTCCGATTGATACATCCTCCAAGATACCACAAGCGGCGTCTTATTGCGAATCCATCGGCCATCTGCTATAGTGAAAATGGCTTTGTTACTACGATTCGGGTGAATTTCCATGAGCAAATTACGAGTCCTCCACGTGATTGGCGGGGGGGAATACGGCGGTGCTGAACAACATATTTTGCATCTGGTCACCACTCTCCCCCGCGATGAAGTGGAGGTAGCAGTGGTCTGTTTTTACGACTCCCTCTTCGCCAGCAAGCTGCGGGAAGCGGGCATCCGGGTGATTCCGCTCCATCAGTTCGGACGGTTTGATCCGCGGCTGTTGCAGGCGTTGCGAAAAACCTTTCACGCTTTTCAGCCTGCCGTCATCCATACGCATGGCGTCAAGGCCAATTTTTTTTCCCGGCTTGCGGCCCGCACCCTGCGGGTTCCCCTGGTCACGACCGTACACAGCTCGCTTCGTTACGACTACAGAGGAACGCTCACGTACCTGCTCGTCAGCCTGATGGAACGGGGAACGCGCAGGTGGAACCGCCACTACATCGCCATCAGCGAGGCGCTTGCCGCAATCTTGCGCGAACAAGGGGTTCCCAGGGAGAAAATCAGCGTGATCTACAACGGCATGGACTTGGCTCCCTATCGGCAAAACAAGCTGCGCGAAGCGGACAGAACCAGGCTGCGCGCAGAGTGGGACATTCCTGAACATGCCTTTTTGTTTGGCACCGTCGCCCGTTTTGTCCCGGTCAAAGGGCTGCCCGTGCTGCTGGAAGCTTTTGCCCAGCTGAAAGCGGACGAGGAGACGCCGCTGTTTCTGGTGCTGGTCGGAGATGGGCCGGAACGGGGCCGGCTGGAAGAAATCGTGCGGAAACACCGGCTTGAACAGCGCGTCCGTTTCGCCGGATTTCGCCAGGACATCCCCGCCTGTCTGCACGCGTGTGACGCCTTTGTCCATTCATCCCTGTACGAAGGCCTGGGATACACCCTGATTGAAGCGATGGCTTCCGAAGTGCCCGTGGTGGCCAGCAACGTGGGCGGTGTAAAGGAGTTCGTCTTTGACGAACAAACCGGGCTTGTCGTACCCCCTGACAACCCCGCGGCATTGCGGGATGCGATGGAGCGGCTGTGGAAATCGCCCGCGCTGCGGGAAACCATGGTGCAAAACGCCCTGCGGAAGGTGGAGAGTTCGTTCTCCATCCAGTTGATGACGGAGCGAATTTTGGCCTTGTACAAGACGCTGACTTCCTGAAAACGCGGCACTTCCCTGTTCGGGATGGCGTCGCGTTTTTTCATTCCATTTGGCCATTTGCGATTTTAAGTTGCGCCCGCCCCCTGAATCTGTTTTTAATAAAAGTGGGACATTTCCCGCAAGCGGGAATTATCCGAATTTGGCAGCCGAACCGGATATTTCAGGCTGCTGCGGCTCAAAGAGATTTTCATTATCGAAATTTTTTGAGAAAGGCTGGAAGCGAAAGTGAAACTTTTTCTCTCCGTAGACATGGAAGGAATCTCCGGCATTGTCGACACGACTTACATCAATCCCGTTACCGGCATCAATTACCAGCGCGGACGCCAGTTCATGACGGAAGATGCCAATGCCGTCATTGAGGCTGCCCTGGAATCGGGAGCGAAGGAAATCGTCGTTGCCGACAGCCACAACACCATGAACAACATTTTGTGGGAGTCGCTGCACCCCAAGGCGCGGCTTTTGGCAGGCACTCCGCGCGACTGCTCGATGGTGCAGGGGCTGGATGACAGCTTTGACGCGGCGCTGTTCATCGGCTACCACACCCGGCAGGGAGTCCCCGGCTTGCTCAGCCACACCATGTCCGAGGTCATCCGCAACCTCTCCATCAACGGACAGCTCATGGGAGAATTCGGCTTTAATGCAGTCTTCGCCGGCTTGTACGGCGTCCCGGTGATCATGGTTTCCGGAGATGACCAGATCGCGAAGGAAGCGCGCGAACTGATTCCCGGCATCAGCACGGCGGTGGTCAAACAGGCGGTCTCCCGCACTTCCGCCCTCTGCCTCTCGCGCGAAGAAGCCACAGCGGAACTGAAGCAGAAGACAAAAGCGGCCCTTGCCAACCTGAAGCAGATTGAACCGCTGAAAGTAAAAACGCCCCTGGAGCTGGCTGTCCAGTTTGCCCATGCCGGACAGGCGGAAATGGTGTCGATCATCCCCGGCACCCGCCTGGAGAAAGAGACGTCCACCGTCTACTATCAGACTTCCGATCCGCAGGACATGTACAAGACGTTGCGCGCCATGCTGAACCTGGCCGGAGAAGTCGATTTCTTCTGAACCGCGTGAAGCGAAATACAAAAACCTCTGCAAAGCCTTGCATGTGCGGCTTGCAGAGGTTTTCCTTTCGTCCGGCAACCAATCCGCCTCAGATGCGAACCACGCTCACCTTGCTGTCCAGGGTGCGCGGTATGCGGTTTTTCGTATCGACCAGGACAGGCTCGTCCGCCATCTGGCTCACCACGGACAGCCAATCCGTCTCGGCGAATTCCTTTTGCACCGCAGTCAAAAACAACGCGTCCGCCCCCTTTACGGCCTCCCTGAGGCTGTCCCGCTTGTGCAGGTAAGCGCTGGGTACGGCAGGATCGTAGGAGGCCACTTCCGCCCCTTTTTCCTGCAACCGGGCGATCAGGTCGTGCACCGGACTCACCCGGTCGTCGTTGGAAAAGTCTTTCATCGCCAATCCCAGCACGGCGACGCGGCTGCCGGCCAGGGTTTTCCCCTTTTCCTTCAGCGCCTTCTCCAACATGCCGACCAGCACGTTCGGCACCCCGTCGTTGATGCTGCGCGCCTGCCGCAAGAGCGGCAGGGCGACGCCCAGCTCCTGCGCTTTGGGCAACAGGTAGTACAGCGCATTGGGCAGGCAGTATCCGCCCACACCCGGTCCCGGCGTCAGCAAGTTGACCCGTTTGTGCGTGTTGGCCACGCGAATCAGCTCAAAGGTGTCGATGCCAAACGATTCGGCAAAGCGGGCAAATTCCTGCACCATCGCAATGTTGACATCTCTCTGGATGTTTTCGATCACCTTGGCGGTCTCCACGACGCGAATGCTGGAGATGGTCAGCTCGGTTTCGCTGATGAAGGAGAGAAGCTCCCTCCCCTTGACGGCGCTCTCTTCATTCACCCCGCCCAGCACGAGCGGCATGTGGATAAACTCTTCGAAGGCCCGTCCTTCCGCAATGCGCTCGGAACAGTAGGTCAGGTAGAAATCCTTCCCTGCGGCCAGACCGCTCACTTCTTCCAGAATCGGCAGAATCACCTCTTCGGTCGTGCCCGGCACCACCGTGCTGCGGATCATCACCATATCGCCCTTCTTCAGCACTTTCCCCAGCGAATGGGCACAACTTTTCAGCGGGCCCAGATCGGGATCGCCGTTGTGCACCGGCAAGCCGACCGTGACGATATAGGAATTTACGTGCGCTGCTGCTTCCTCGTAGGAAGTCGTCGCGCGAAAACGTCCCGCATCCAGCTGTTCCCGCAAAATTTCCGGCAATGTTTTTCCCTGATAGGATTCCAGGTGATGGGATCGTCCCGCGTTGATTTCCTCGACGAGGTGTGGCAAGGCATCGATGCCGATGACGCTTGCTCCCTTCATCGCATAGGTCAGCGCAAGCGGCAGACCGACAAATCCCAAACCCACAACAGCAACGCGTACTGGTTGTGTCATCGCGTATCCCTCTTTCACGTCTCTATTCAAAACACCTCATGCAGGTTCATGCTGTCTGTTGCATCCCTACAGCAGATAATAAACGCCTGCGATGAAAAACAGCACACAGCAAACAATGAGCACCTTGTACAAGGTTTCCAAGGAATTTCCTCCCCGTCCGTCAGAAAATCCTATTTCCCCATATTCACTGCCAAAGGTTAATTATACTCCCGTTTGGATGAGGCTTCAACCTAGGAAGCCTCTCCGCCTCACCGGCTCAGGCTGGCGCCGATGATGTAGGAAACCCCGATGGAGATCATCATCGCGATCAGGCCGATCGCCTTGTTTCCCTTGCCGATTTCCTCGTCAATCCGGTAACCCGGCGTCATGAATTCAAACACGAAGTAGCCGACCAGCAGCAGGACGAAGCCGAATGCCCCCCACAGCAGAGCGTGGCCGAGCGAATCGTGCTGCTGAAGGGAGTAGCGGAACACATTGGCGATGCCGAAAATTTTCCCGCCTGTGGCCATGGCCACCGCCACGTTGCCCCGCTTCAGTTCTTCCCAGACCTTGTAGCGTGTCACCAGCTCAAAGATCGCCAGAAACAGGATGATCGCCAATCCGGTTACGGCGAAGTTGGCGGCCGTGGCAAAATACGGATTGTTCAGAAGGTCAGCCATGTCTGTTCCCTCCAAAGCCTATTTCAACTCGGCGATCGTGGCGCCCACGCCGCCCTCTCCCTGTCCGCCGAGGCGGAAAGATTTGACGTTTTTGTGCTGCCGCAAATACTCGTGCACGCCTTTGCGCAAGGCGCCTGTCCCGTGACCGTGAATGATGGAAACGGTATGCAAGCCCGCCAGCAGGGCATCGTCGAGGAACTGGTCGATTTCCCGAATGGCGTCTTCCACATTGTAGCCGCGCAAGTCCAAATCCATTTTGACATCGCGCCTGCTGCGTTTGAGGGTGGCAAAGGAAGCGGCCTGCTGCTGCGCGGGGGAGGTTTTGATCGGGTTCATGTCTTCCCGTTTTACTTTCATCTTCATAATCCCGATCTGGACGAGAAATTCGTCGTTCCCCACCTTTTCCAGAACGGTGCCCTTCTGGCCAAAGCTGGTCACCATCACGTCGTCGCCCGGCTTGATCTGTGCCGCGCGGACCGCCTTGGACGGCTTTTTCACCTTTTCCTTCTCCAGTTCCAGCACGGCGTTGTCCAGCCGCTGTCTCGCCTCGATCAAGCGGTGTTCCTTGATTTCCACACCCTCGTCCCGCATCTTGCGCAGCTCGCGAATGACGGCCTCCGCTTCCTCCTTGGCCAGCTGGACGGCTGCCCGCGCTTCCTGTTCGGCCTGCTCCAGCAGTCTGTTTTTCTCTTCGGCAAAGCGGATCCGCTCTTCTTCCAACTGCCGCCGCAATTCTTCGGCTTCCCGCCGCAGCGCTTCCGCTTCCCGGCGCTCGGCTTCAGCTGTTTTGCGGTTGCGCTCCAGTGAAGCAATCATGCTCTCCACCTGGTTTTCTTCCTCGCTGATGGAGCCGCGCGCCCTGTCGATGATTTCCTGCGGCAGGCCCAACCTTCCCGCGATGGCGAACGCGTTGGATCGGCCGGGCACCCCAACCAGCAGGCGGTAGGTGGGGCGAAGCGTCTCAACGTCGAACTCCACGCTCGCATTGATTGCCTCCGGCCGGTCGTAGGCGTACGCCTTCAGTTCGCTGTAATGTGTGGTGGCGACCAGGCGCGCCCCCGTTTGAATCACGTGGTCGATAATCGCCATCGCCAGGGCCGCCCCTTCCGTCGGGTCGGTTCCCGCTCCCAACTCGTCAAAGAGAACCAGACTTTTGGCGTCCATTTTCTTTAGAATCTGGATGATATTGGTCATATGGCTGGAGAAAGTGGACAAGCTTTGCTCGATAGACTGCTCGTCGCCGATGTCCGCAAACACGGAAGAAAATACCGTAACCTCGCTTTCTTCCGCGGCGGGAATGTGCAGGCCGGCCATTGCCATCAAGGACAAAAGGCCAATCGTCTTCAGGGATACCGTCTTTCCTCCCGTATTGGGGCCGGTAATCACAATCGCCCGGTACGCACCGCCCAGTTCCACGTCCATGGGCACGGCCGCTTCCCGGGGAATCAGCGGATGGCGCGCCTGTTTCAGACGCAGGTAGCCGCGGTCGTTCAGCTTCGGCTGGACAGCCTTCATGCTTGCCGCCAACTCCGCCTTGGCAAAGAGAAAGTCAATCTCGGCCAGCGCCCCCACGTTTTCCTTAAGCTCTGCGACAGCCAAAGAGACCTGCTCGGTCAAAGCCGTCAGAATGCGCTCCACTTCCCGCTCTTCGCGCAACCGCGCTTCCCGCAGCTTGTTGTTCGTGCCGACAATCGCTTCCGGTTCGATGAACAGGGTAGCCCCGGAAGCGGACTGGTCGTGGACGATGCCCCCGAAGACGTGGCGATACTCCTGCTTGACCGGAATCACGAAGCGATCGCCGCGAATCGTTACAATATTGTCCATCAGCATTTTCTGGTAAGCCGAGGAACGGATCATCTGTTCCAGCCTTTCCCGGATCCGCGCTTCCAGCTGGCGGATTTCCTGCCGCACCTGCCGCAAGCCAGGGCTGGCACTGTCCATCACTTCCGCGTTCTCGTCGATGCAGCGGCGAATTTCTCCCTCCAGTTCGCGCAGGCCCGCGATCCGCTCCGCCTGAAATTTCAACAGGGGCAGGTCCGCGTCTTCCGCCAGATCGAGCAGAAAGTTCTTCAGCCTGCGTCCGGCCGCGATCGTGCCGGAAATATCCAGCAATTCCGCTGGCGAGAGCATGGCTTTCAATCTGGCGCGCTGGATGGAGGCGCGGATGTCGCGAATCCCGCCAAGCGGCACACTGCCTTTCAAACGCAACACGGTCACCGCTTCCGCCGTCCCGCGCTGGGCTGTTTCCACCTGCTCCAGCGTGGACAAGGGGAGCAGTTCCGCTGCCTTTTCCTTTCCGTACGTGCTGGTCGCCTTTTCCGTCAACATGGCGACAATTTTGTCAAATTCCAAAGTTTTTAGCACCCGCTGCTCCACACTGATCCTCCTTACCTGTTTACCGGCAAACGCAGTGCTTTCCGGCAGCTGGCCGGCAGCTTGCCCAGCCATTCCTGCTCATTATATCACGACAGCGATTCCAAGGATAATTTTCCCCCACTGCAGTTGGAATAAGTCAGTTGCGAGTTAGAAAAAATGTAACTGATACCATCGCAAAGGAGGAATCGACTTGACGATTTTGCGCCATGTCGTCCGCTTTATTGTTGCAGCCATTGTATTGATGATTGTGGGATATCTTGTGCCCGGCTTCTCCGTCAACGGCTTTTGGACCGCTCTGGTAGCCGCGCTGGTCATTGCCGCCATTGGCTGGCTGATTGAGGCCATGTTCGGCGAGCGGATCTCTCCCTACCACCGCGGAATCGTCGGGTTTCTGGTCAGTGCCGCCGTCATTTACGTGACGCAGTTTTTCGTTTCCGGATTTCGGGTCACCATCCTGGGAGCGCTGCTCGCCTCGCTGGTCATCGGAATCATCGACCTGTTCATTCCGATCAAAAGCGGTTTCACCGGCGAAGACAGGCAAAACAGGCAAGCGACCTCGAAATAGACGTTTCCCGCCATTCTTCCCGAAAGAGTGCGGCATGCAAAAGACGTTCACAGCCACACAGACCCTACCTCATTTTTCCAAAAGGCATCCCGTATTTTGGCAATGAAAAGCAGCCCATGCTCCACGAGGAGACGGGCTGCATTTTTTCTGCCGGATGCAGTCATCAGCTTTCCAATTTGAGCTTTCCAATTTGCGACTTCCGAACACGTCAAGCGAATGCTCAGATCAGGGCATGGACTGGCTTTGGCGCGGTTGCCAGGCCTTTTCCCATCCCTACTTTTCCTTTGCTTCTTCCTGAAGGATCTTCAGCAGTTCTTCGTACTCCTGGCGCAGGCGGAAGTATTCGTCCGCGATATTGACAGCAGTCAGGACAGCGATCCTGGCCGTGTCCAGGCGCTGATTGCCGTTTGCAATCTCTTTCATCTTGTCGTTGACAAAACCGGCAACCATGCGGATGTGGTTTACACTTGCCCTGCCGCTCAGCCGATATTGTTGGCCAAAAATTTCCACCGTCAAACGATTTTTCCCGTCACCTTGCACGAAGGGTTCCTCCCAACTGCGACCTTTGCTCTACTGTATCCTTTTTAGGGTACTGAAAATGTCAATTTTCGTCAAGGTGTGTCTCCGGTGTTGTTTTTGCTACATGCGCAGTTCCGCACCCGTTTCGGTCTTAAGCGCCTCAATCACCGCTGTCGTCAACTGCTGAATCTCTTCATCCTGCAAGGTGCGCTCCGGATCGCGGAAAACGAGGGAAAAGGCCATGCTCTTCTTGCCGGCCGCAATCCGTTCTCCGGTGTAGACGTCGAACAAGGTAAGCGACTCAAGCAGCTCCCCGGCCGCTTCGCGGATGGCTGCCTGCAGCGCTTCCGCCGGTACATCGCGGTCCACAACCAGTGCCAGGTCGCGGGTAACCGCAGGGAATTTCGGCAGCGGACGGTAAAAGCCTTCCTTGTCGGCAACCTCTGCAAGCGTATCCACGTCCAGCTGGAAGACATAGGTTTCCGAAAGGTCGTACGCCTTTTCCACCTGCGGATGAATCTGCCCGAGATAGCCGAGACGCTTTTCCTGGGCCCACACTTCTGCCGTGCGTCCCGGGTGCATGCCCGCCAGCCCGCTGGCCGCCCGGTAGCTTGCATTCGCAACGCCCAAGCGCTCCAGCAGCGATTCCACGATGCCTTTTACCTGATAAAAGTCAACCGGTTGCTTCATGCCCATCCAGTTTTGCGGGTACCATTGGCCGCTCAGCACGCCCGCGACGTAAAGCCGCTCTTCCGGCAGTTCGGTCAGTTCTCCCCCTTGATGGAGAAACACTTTTCCCAGCTCAAACAGGGCAAGGTCGTGGTTTTGCCGGTTTTTGTTGTACGCGACCGTTTCCAGCAGACTGGGCATCAGGCTGGTGCGCAAAACGCTGCGCTCTTCGCTCATCGGCATCATCAGCCGGATCGGGGCGGTTGGCTCGGCATGCAAGCCGGCCACGGCGTCAATTTGATCCGGATGAACAAGCGAGTAGGAAATGGCTTCGTTCATCCCGACCGCGATCAGGTGGTGGCGAATGTTGCGGCGCAACCGCTGCGCCGGAGTCAATCCTCCCTGCGTCGTCACCCCGACAGGCAGGCTGGTCGGAATCTTGTCATACCCGTAGAGCCGCGCCACTTCTTCCACCAGGTCCTCCGGCAGGGTGATATCCCCCCGTCTGGTCGGAACCGTAACCGTCCAGGTTTCCTCGGATTGTTCGAAGGGAAACTGCAGGCGTTGGAAAATCGGCGACACATCGGAAACGGAAAGGGCGGTTCCCAAATGCCGGTTGATTTTGTCCAGGCTTAGCGATACGACCGCAGGCTTTGCCTCCCGCACGACCGAGGACACAACCCCTCTGGAAACTTTCGCCCCGGACAGTTGCTGGATCAGGGCGGCTGCCCGTTCGCCCGCTTCCTTCACGCGCAGTTGGTCAACCCCTTTTTCCCAGCGGGCGCAACCTTCCGTGCGCATGCCCAGTTTGCGGGCCGTGCGCCGCACCGTCTGCGGCGTGAACCAGGCCGCTTCCAGGATGATTTCCTGGGTCTCCTCGGTGATTTCCGAATTGGCGCCGCCCATAACGCCGGCGATGGCCAGCCCTTTTTCCGGGTCGGCGATCAACAAGGTTTTCTCATCCAACACCCGTTTCTGGTCGTCCAGCGTGACCAGTTCTTCCCCTTCCCGCGCCAGGCGGACGATGATGGAGCGGTTGGCCACCTTCCCGGCGTCAAAGGCATGAAGCGGCTGGCCGTACTCCAGCAACACGTAGTTGGTCACATCCACCACGTTGTTGATCGGCCGCATTCCGGCAGCCATCAACCGGTTCTTCAGCCACTGCGGCGAGCTGGCGATTTTCGCCCCGGTGAAATGGCGGCCGTGGTACTGGTAACAGTCGTCCTTCGCGTCAATGCGCACTTGCAGCGGGTTTTCCCCGCCATCCTCCACGACGTTGATCGGCGGCAACTTCACTTCTCTGCCGAGAATCGCCGCCACTTCGTACGCGACCCCCAGCATGCTCAGACAGTCGGAACGGTTCGGCGTAAGCCCCAGTTCCAAAACGTAGTCGTCCAGGCCGAGATACTTGACTGCATCTGTCCCGACCTCGGCGTCTTCCGGCAGCACCATGATGCCTTCCTGCTGGTCTTTGGCCAGCAGCTTTTCGTTCAACCCCAGTTCCTGCGCCGAACAGATCATTCCTTGCGACTCCACGCCGCGCAGCTTGGAACGCTTGATTTTCACCCCGCCGGGCAGATGCGCCCCAGGCAGCGCGACAACCACCTTTTGTCCCTGGGCCACGTTGGGCGCGCCGCAGACAATCTGCAGGTCTTCTCCCTGGCCTGCGTCGACGATGCAGAGGCTCAGCCGGTCTGCATTGGGATGCTTGCTCCGCTCCTTGACATAGCCGATGACGCAGCCGGAAACCCCGGCGTTGCGGGATTCCACCGCATCCACCTCCACCCCGCTGCGGGTGAGCAGTTCGGCCAATTCATGGGGCGTGACGTCCGTCAAATCCACGTATTCCGATAACCATTGATATGATACCTTCATCGTTGCCTCTCCTTTCTACGCACGGTTGAACTGACGCAGGAAACGCACGTCATTGGTATAAAAATGGCGAATGTCTTCGACGCCGTACTTCAGCATGGCAATCCGCTCCACGCCCATGCCAAAGGCAAAGCCGCTGACTTCCTGCGGATCGTAGCCGGCCATCTCCAGCACGCGCGGATGCACCATGCCCGAGCCGAGAATTTCAATCCAACCCGTGTGCTTGCAGACGCGGCAACCTTCGCCGCCGCAGTTGAAACACTGCAGATCCACTTCGGCGCTCGGCTCCGTAAACGGGAAAAAGCTGGGGCGCAGACGAATTTCCTGGTTTGGACCGAACATTTTTCGGGCAAAGGTAAGCAGAGTGCCTTTGAGGTCGCTCATGCCGATCCCTTTTGCCACGACCAGTCCTTCAATCTGCGTGAACTGGTGGGAGTGGGTCGCGTCATCGTCGTCGCGGCGGTACACTTTTCCCGGACAAATAATCTTGACAGGCGTCTTTCCTTGCTTTTTCAGCAGGGTACGGGCCTGCACGGGAGAAGTGTGGGTGCGCAGGAGAATTTCATCCGTGATGTAAAACGTGTCCTGCATGTCGCGCGCCGGGTGGTCCTTGGGCAGGTTGAGCATTTCAAAGTTGAAGTGGTCCATTTCCACTTCCGGTCCTTCGGCAATTTCAAATCCGAGACCGATGAAGATGTCCTCGATTTCTTCAATAATTCGGGAAAGGGGGTGCATCGTCCCGGCCGGAACAGGTCTGCCGGGCAGGGTGACATCGAGGGTTTGCGACGCCAGCTTGGCGTTCAGGGCCGCTTCCTCCAGCGCTTTCTGCTTGTCGGCAAACGCCCGTTCCAGCGTTTCCCGCACTTCGTTGACCATCTGGCCGACGACTGGGCGCTCTTCCGGAGACAGGCTGCCCATGCCGCGAAGCAATTCGGTCAACTCCCCTTTCTTGCCCAGGTATCGGACGCGCAAGTCCTGGAGTTGTGCGGCTTCCGTCACCTGGCCGATGCTTGCCAGTGCGGAATCCTTGATTTCTTGCAGCCTCGTTTGCACACTACATCGCTCCTTTTGTGAGTTCTTGACTGGAAAAAGAAAAACCCGCCCCATAAGGGACGAGTTGCTTTGCTCGCGGTACCACCCTTGTTAGGCAAAAGCAGCTTTTGCCTCAACTTTCGTCATCGCTAACGGGAATGATCCGGCAACTCCTACTGCGCCGCGCGCTGCGGCGGTTCAGAGCGCAGCGATGGAGGGAATTCGGCAGCTACGCGTTGAAGATGCTTTCAGTCCACGGCATCTTCTCCCTAAAAACCCGTAGAACCCTGCTTACTAGTCTCCATCATGGCCTTGGGCTATAATGGTAGAGTTTAGAGAAATTATAACGCATCAACTGGGAACTTTCAATTCCAGCAAGCATCCTGAATTTTTTCCAGCAATAGTCCAGTACCCAGGAAGGGGTTTGTCAGATGATTGACAACATCAGCGCACTTTACGACAAATCAGTTGCATGCCGTTGTTGCGAAACGCCCTTTACCACCAAGCGCATCCGCAGCGGCAGTCTTACCATGGTGCAAAGAGACACGGATTTTTGCACCTATTTCAAGGAACGTTCGCTCAATCCGATTTTCTATACCGTAAACGTCTGCCCGCAATGCGGGTTTGCCTTCACGGACCAGTTTGCGGAAAAATTGACGCTGGAACAGGCAAAAACCATCCAAAAAGAGATCACCTCCAAATGGACGCCCAAAAACTTCGGCTCCGTCCGAACCATGGCGGAAGCCATTGCCAGTTACAAACTGGCCATTTTCGCCGCCGAATTGACGGAACAGCCGCATTCGGTAAAGGCAGGCCTGTGCATGCGCCTGGCCTGGCTGTACCGGTTTGCGCAAAATGAAAAGGAAGAGCTCCGCTTCATGCGGCTGGCGGTGGAAGAGTACGAACAATCCTACATACACTCCGATTACAAGCAGGGGGACAAGGAAATGTCGGAAGTCAGACTGCTGTATTTGATCGGCGAACTGCATCGCCGCACCGGTTCCTACGAGCAAGCCATCCGCTACTTTGGCAAAGCGCTCGAATTCCGCGACCGCACCATCGAAAAGGGAATCCTGCGAATGGCGCAGGATCAGTGGCATCTGGCCCACGAGGAACACAAGAAAAAAATGGAGGGGGAACAAAAAAGCGTTCAGTCTTCAGACTGAACGCAGCTTCCATTACATTTCCGTGAATTTGGATCACCGCAATTTCCTTGACGTTCGCTGCCTTCTCGCCTCGTACACCAGGATGCCGGCCGCTATCGCCGCGTTGAGCGACTCGGCCCGCCCGTAAATGGGGATGTGAACCTGGGCGTCCGCCATCTCCACCAGCGCCGGGGAGACGCCTCTGCCCTCGTTGCCGATGACGATCGCCGTTTTTCCTGCGTAATCGGCTTCATCGTAGGAAAGGCTGCGGTCGCCAAGCGTGGCGGCTAACAGTTTTCCGCCCAATTGCTTCCATTCCCGGACGGCCTCCGGCAATGACAGGGAAAAAACGGGCAGGCGGAACAGGGCGCCCATCGTGGAGCGCACCACCTTGCCGTTGTACACATCGACGCTTCCCTTGCCCAAAAAGAGGGCGTCAACGGCCGCCGCCTCCGCTGTCCGGATGATCGTCCCGAGATTGCCGGGATCCTGGATTTCATCCAGCATCAGCACCAGCAAATGCTCTTTGTCCGCCGCCTGCTCCTGAAGCCAGCCCTTCCAATGGCCTTCTTCCCGCTTCTTCACTTCGGCGAGAATCCCCTGCGGCGAGCGGGTCTCCGACAACTTGGCCAGCACGTGCTCTGCGGCCGTCAGGATCTGAATGCCGCCCTCGCGCTCCGCCAGCGCCCGCTGGCAAGCCGGATCAATTTCCCGGTTCGGATCGTACAAAACCGTGACGACCTCTGCCCCGCTTTTCAGCGCTTCCTCCACCAGATGGGCGCCTTCGACCAGAAACCGCCCCTGTTCCTCCCGTCCTTTTCGCTCCAACAGCTTCCCAAGCCGCTTGACGAGCGGATTTTGCAGCGAAGTAATCATTTCCTGTGCCATCGTTACGCCTTCTCCTCAAAATTTTGCAGTTGCCGGTTATGGCCGATCACAACCAGCACATCCCCTTCCTGGATCATGTCGTCCGGGTTGGGAGAGATGTTGAACTTGTCCCCGTTTTTGATTGCGATCACGTTTACGCCGTACACGGCGCGAATGCCCAACTGGCGCAGCGTCTTGCCGATCAGCCGGGGAGAGGCGATCACTTCCGCCACGCTATAGTCTTCCGCCAGTTCAATGAAATCCAGCACATTGGACGAAACCAGGCTGTGGGCGAGACGCACGCCCATGTCCCGCTCGGGAAAGACCACCCGGTCGGCGCCAACCTTGTACAGCACCTGGCCGTGCCGTTCGTTTTGCGCCTTGGCCACGATCTTTTTCACGCCAAGCTCCTTCAGCGTCAAGGTGGTCAAAATGCTGGCCTGGATGTCCACGCCAATGGCCACCACCACGACGTCGAAGTTGCGAATCCCCAGCTCCTTCAAGGCCCGTTCGTCCGTAGAATCGGCAACCACGGCATGGGTCACAAACTGGAGGTTTTCGTTGATCCTCTCCTCGCTTTCGTCTATGCCCATCACTTCGTACCCCATTTCGTACAGGGTGCGGGCAACACTGGAACCAAACCGTCCCATTCCGATGACGGCAAACTGTCTGGAAACCATCTGATCGACTCCTTATCGTCCCCTGAAAGCTTTTTTCCCCATGGGGCCTTCTCCATACAAGGGATTATACCACACCGCTTTTCCCAGGCCGCATCGCGGTATGAGCAGATTGGAGCAGACGAATACTATCTGCGAGACCAGCAATTGAAAGGGGGAAAAACGGCATGAATATCGCTTCGCTCAACCTGCGGCAGGCCATCATGTACAAGATGCAGGGCTCCGACGCCGGCGAGGTGAGGGAGACCATTTCTGACGCGGTCAGCAGCGGAATGGAAAAGACCCTGCCCGGACTGGGAGTTCTGTTTGAAGTGTTGTGGCAACACAGTGATGAGCAGTCTCGGCAAAAAATGGCGCAGACCATTGCGGCCAACATCCCGGAAAAGGCTGATTCCCCTTTCTAGTCCGAAAGCAAACAGCCGGGAGGTGTTTTGTCCTCCCGCTCATCCCGCTCATCCGCAAAAGACTGGACGGGATCATCGCCTACTCCCCTTTCGCGTGGGTGTGGGCGGAATGCCTTTTTCGGATTAAAAGAAACGCCGCAACAAGCGCAATCCCGATAAAAAGGGTGTACAACCCGTACGAACGGATCAACCCCACCACCGTCCCCACGTTTTGCCCGAACACGTATCCCAGGAAGTAAAAGCCGACCGTCCACAACAATCCGATCGGATAGGAAAGCAACGCGTAACGCCGGTACGACATGCCGCCCATCGCCACAAGGTAGGGAACCAGATGGCGGACAATCGGGAACAGGTAGCTGAAGCAGAGGGAAGCCGTGCCATACTTTTCGAGGAGTTTGGTGGAGCGTTCCACCTTGCTCTTCATCTTTTCCTTTTTGGACAGCCAGGCCAGAATCGGTTTGCCAAAGTACTTTCCCAGCAAAAATCCGATGGTTAAACCTGATGCGACCCCCAGATAGGAAGTCAGCAATGCGTAAAAAGGTTTCAAGAGCCCTATCGAGACCAGGAACCCCGCCGTTGCCACCACCAGCTCGTCCGGAATCGGCAAGCCGACGATTCCCAGCCACAACAGAAGAAAGATGGCCAGGTATCCGTACTGTTCGATGATCGACATCAGAAGCGTTACTTCCATCAGGCAAAATCTCCTTCTTTTCCTGTCTGCCTTCCGCCTGTCCCAAGCTTACCTGACTTTGGACAGGTCCTGCTCCACCACGACAAACGAATTGGGCTCTCCTTCCTGATAGGGGAAGTAGACGACCAGCCAATACTCTCCTTCCGCCCATTCCCCGCGCCGGATCCAGGCTTCCAGGTCAAACGAGACACGGGTTGTCAGGGTATGTTTGTAGTATTCCTTCTCCGAAGCCGCATGCTGGGCAAAATGGGCGGGCAGGCGGTCCCGCTGTTCCTGGACGGCGAGATAGGCCTGCTTCAGCTCCTGTTTGTCCAGAAGGTCATCCCACCAGAGCTTGCGCGGACGATGTTTGTGCGTCAACAGATAGTCGAACTTCATCAGGCTCAGCGCATGTTCCAGATGCGGCACCTGCTTTTCCGCCAAAAAGCTGTGCAGACGGGTGAACAGGTCCTCCAGTTGATGGCCGATCCGGCTCCATCCCTGTTCCTCCCAGTAATCGCCGAAGGATTGGAAGAAGTCAAACGGGGTTTCAAACGCGTGCTGAAACAGCCATTCCAGCGTATGGTCCATGCGGTGCGCGTTCCAGTATTTTTCCAGCACGTCTTCCACCCGCTTGATCTTCTGAATGTCGGCAAAAGAAAGCACGTTGTTGCCCAAAACCTCGTAAGGCGGCTCATCCATGTAAATGTAGCCGTGCTGCGCTGCGCGCGCCCGCACGCCCGTCCCGCGCAGCATCTTCAAAAATCCGAGCTGCAGCTCTTCCGGACGCAGGGCAAACACGTCGTTGAACGTCTTGCGAAAAGACGTGTAGTCTTCCTGCGGCAGTCCGGCGATCAGATCAAGGTGCTGGGCAATTTTGCCCGACTGCTTGATTCGCGTGACCGTTTGCGCCAGGCGGTCAAATCGCTGGATGCGCTGCACCAGCCGGTTGGTTTCATCGTTCGTCGACTGCACGCCAATCTCGAAGCGAAAAATCCCTGGCGGCGCGTTTTCCGTCAAAAACTCCAGGACGTCCTGGCGCAGGATGTCGGCGGTGATTTCAAACTGGAACACCGTTCCCTTGTGGTTGTCAATCAGGAACTGAAAAATTTCCATCGCATACTTTTTGTTGATGTTGAAGGTCCGGTCCACGAACTTGATCGTCTTTACCCCGTGGTTAATCAGCCGCAGCAGATCGGCTTTGACCCGCTCCAGACTGAAGTAGCGCACGCCGTCCTCAATCGAGGAGAGACAGTACTGGCACTTGAACGGGCAACCCCGCGAGGCCTCGAAGTACACCACGCGATTGTCCAATTCTTCCAGATGATCTTCGTAAGGAGAGGGGATCGTGTCAAGATTTTCGATTTGCGCCCGCGGCCGGGTAAAACGGACCCGCTCTTTGTCGCGGTAGGCAATTCCGTCCACTTCGTCCAGGCGGGGCGGCTGTCCGGTCTCACGCGCTTCCCGGTAGGCCGCAAGCAGTTCCAGCAGGGTTTGCTCCCCTTCGCCAACGACAACGACGTCGATTTGCGGATGCTGTTTCAACCAGTAGTCGGCGTCGTACGTCACTTCCGGTCCGCCCAGTACCACCGGAACATCGGGAAGGACCTTCTTCAGGTTGCGGACAACGTCCAGCGTCTCGCGGATATTCCATATGTAACAGGAAAAGGCGACAACATCCGGCTGCCGTTTGTACAGGTCCGCCACGATGTTCAGCGTCACGTCGTTGATGGTGTATTCAACCAGTTCCACATTCGGAAACGCCTTTTTGACGTAGCTGCGCAGATATCGCAAAGCCAGTGATGAGTGGATAAACTTGGCGTTTAACGTCGTCAGTACAATCTTCATCAGGGTTTACTCTCCTTGCGCGATTCAGCGGCTTGCGCTGCCATCCATTCGCAGGCAGGCATCACCGCTCAACTCCCTTTCGTAACAGTAACATAAACGGGCCAGCCGGAGCAATCGCGCCCCGGCTGGCCACATTTAACAATTTATGTCTTTTTGTTCAATTCGCGCACCACATGCCCCAACTCCGGCACGATCAGCCTGTTCATCGCCAGGCGCACGGCGCCGGTGGAACCCGGTGTGGAAAAAATCATCTTGCCTTTGCGCGTTCCCGCGATCGCTCGGCTCAGCATCGCGGCCGAACCGATGTCTTCGCTGTAGCTGAGCATCCGGAACAATTCCCCAAATCCCGGCAACTCCTTTTCCAAGAGCCCCTTGACCGCCTCGTAGGTATTGTCGCGCGGCGAGATGCCTGTCCCGCCGTTGAGCAGGATAACCTGCACGTCCGGATGGGCAATGCCCGCCTCGATGGCCGCGATCACTTCATCTGGTTCATCCTTGACGATCCGGTAGAGGCAGGTGACGTGTCCCGCTTCCTCCAGCAACTGCTTCATCAGCTGTCCGCTTTTGTCCGTCTCTTCCGTGCGCGTGTCCGACACGGTCACGACCATGCAGCCAACCCTGTCAGGCGCGTCTGCCTTGTGCTCCTGTGCGCCCATCCTTGAAAAAACCCCCTCTCCCTGCGCTTTTTTCCTGTCTCCATCATACCATTTTCCCTGCCGGCTTGCCCTCCCAAGACGAGGCTTTAAAAATTTTTCACGGCCCCTGTTCCTTCCCGCTTCTTTTTCGCTATAATGCACAATAGTTGTTTGGACTGGTACAGTTTGAGGCACATGCCAAAACCAACGATACAGATCATCCGACAATGGAGGCTTTCGCATGGCAAACCGCCCTTTTTTCTCGTTTCACTTTCACAAACAATCCCATACGCCGATCTATGTGCAGTTGGCTGAGCAATTGCAGACCGCCATTTTGCGCGGCGCCTTTCTCATCGACGGGCAGCAGCTGATTTCGCTGCGTGAGATGAAAAAGGCAAGCGGTTGTTCGCTGGAATCGGTGAAAAAGGCGTATGACTACCTGGTCGCGGAAGGCTGGCTGGAAGCCGTGCACGGAAAAGGATACTTTCTGACCGGAAAGGCGAAGGAAGCGCGCATGGACTCGCGGATGCCGCTGACCGACATCCCCATCGCCTCCTTTTCCGATTCCTCTCCCCGCCCCAGCGAGGAACTGGTAAAACGGCTTCGCTCGGCGTTTTTCGAAAGCCTTGCCGTGCTGGACGAGACATCCGCCGAGAAAAAGAAGCGCCGCGCGCATGCGAACAAGGTGTTTGCCGACCATCTCAAGCGGCGGGGATTGCCCCATTTTCCGGAGCGATTGCTGCTGTTTAACCGCAGCACCAGCGGGTTTGCCTTTCTCGCGCAGCGGATTATGACGCCGCGCGACGTCGTCTACGTGGAAGAATACAGCTACCCCGTCTTTCTGCGCCTGCTCAGCCAGTGCGGCGTCACGGTGCGGCCGATCCCGATCGACGAGGAGGGAATTTCCATCTCTGCCCTGGAAAAGGAACAGGAGCGGTATCCGGCCAACTGGCTGCTGACCAACCCGCACTACCAGTTTCCCACGGGAATCAGCTACTCCCGCGAACGAAAGGAAGAACTGCTCACCTGGGCCGCACGCCGCAACGTCCGGCTGGTGGAAAACGACCACTACGGGGATCTCTGGTTCCGGGAGCCAAGCCAGACGCTCTACCAGATGACGCTGGAGCAGAACCGCCCCGTGCACGTATACTACCTGCACTCCCTGTCCAAAACCTTGGCTCGGGACCTGCAGCTGGGTGTCCTGCTGCTTCCTGCCGACCTGGAAGACGATGAGCTGGAACGGTACCGGCAACTGGTCAACATCACCGGTGCGGAACCTTCGCTCCTGATTGTCGAAGCCGCCGTGCAGCTTTTGTCCGATCCCTGGTTTTCCGAGACCTACCTGGAAGAAAGACGGGCGATTTTCGCCTCCCGTTTCGAGATGCTGTGGAGGGAAGCGGCGCACGCCTTGCCCGCGCACGCCCGGATGTACCCGACCACCGGAGGGCTGAACACGTGGATCGAATGGGGCTCCCCTGTCGCCAACGCGGCCGTCCTGGAAGACCGGGTGGTGTCGCTCCTTTTGCAGGAAGGGTTGGAGCTGACCCCGGGTAGCGCCTTTCGCGTCCCTGATGAAGCGGCCGACGCCATGCGCCGCCCCGCCGTGCGCTTTCCCTTTGGCCACGCGGATACAGACGAATTAAGGCACTGGCTGCACCGCCTGGGAGCCGCCCTGCTGATCTGAAAAGTCGCAACCTTCGTCTCGCCGGATGCCGCTTGCTGTTTTCACACAGGCAAAACTTCCGGGTTGTAATAACATTGCCGCCGACGCCTCGTGATCCGGCGGCACATTTTTTGTGGCTTTTACAACTGCGGCTTGTGCCATTCCAGCTGATTTTCCTGCTTTCTTTTCACCTGGAGCCAGCCAAGCAGCAATGCGGCAGCGCTCCACAAGCTGCTGACGACCAAAGGGTCCACGCCTGTCAGCCCGTAGAGCCACCAGGTCCAGAGCAGGGAAAAGAAAGGGGCTCCCCAGATTGCTGCCGCAGCCCATTTCCCATTCACCGGCGCGAGGTTGAACAGGTAGAAAAGGATGGGGAAAAAGATGGTCACGCCGCGCAGCGTCATCGCCAGAAACGCCCAGTGCAGAATCATTGCCTGATCGTCCAGGCAAACCACGGCGTAGCAAACCGCGATGATAAGCAGAATCAGCGTGCGGGACAGCAAAAGGCTCCTGGTTTCACTGCGAAATCTCCTGCTGTAGCGCTGGATGACGTCTCGGTTGAGAATGGTGGAGATGCTCAACGTCAGGGAGGCCCCGGTCATGACGATCGACAGGAGAATGACGGCGTAGGCGGCCCCGGCGATCCAGGCTGGCGTCTCGTGCAGGAAGAAGTACGGAATCGCCTCCCGCGGCATCAGTTTCGGGTAATGATCCGCCATGAACATGCCGATCCATGCGCTTACCAGTCCGAGCACGATGATGACCACGCCTGCGGTGATCGCCCCGGATCGCGCTTCCCGGACGCTTCTGCCGGCGAAAATCGGCTGCAGGTAAGCCTGCGTGGAGACAATCCCCACCAGCATGGACAACCCCTGTGTCCAGCCCAATCCTGCCTCCTCGTTCACCAGCGAAAACCTGCCTTCCTGCCACCAGCGCGCATAGGTGGCGGCATCTCCTCCCCACCACAGCCATGCTCCGGTGCCAAACAGCAGAAGAATCAACATTACTGTTTTCATCGACCCAACCACGCTTGCTCCCATAAAGCCGCCCGCCCAGACATAGGCGATGATCAGAAGCGCAGGCACCAGCGCCACAAGGGAAAACTCGGCCCGCCAGAAAGCGCTGACAAAAGGCAGGGCAGCCAAAATTTGCGCGATGACCTGGATGAACATGCCCAGGGACAAGAAAATGCTGCTGCCCAGCCGCGCGTTTTCCCCGTACTGCTTGCCGATCAGTTCCGGCAGGGTTTCCACATGCATGCGCCGGAATTGGCCGGCAAACACCCCGAGAAGGATGACCGTAACGCCTCCCCCCAGCGTAAACCAGAGTGAGGCCAGGCCGTAGGAATATGCCAGCTCACCCGTCCCGACAATCGACGTCCCGCCGACAAATCCCCCGACCAGTGCGCCAGCCACCATCCCCGAGGTCAACGAAGCGCTGGCGTTGCTGAAATCGCTCGCCGCCTTCACCTTCCAGCGGGCGGCCAGCCCGCCGATTACCGTAAGCGCCAATATGAACAAAAAACTGAGCAAAAACGGATAAGAGTGCAACAGTAATCTCCCCTTAAAATACCAGTAACAAGTAAATTAATGAATATAGTATAGTAGAAGACTTACTCCATTTACAATACAGAGTCCTGCCTTTCCCAGAAAAATTTTCCATGCAAAAAACCCTGCCAAATTCCCGCAAAGGAATTGGCAGGGTTTTGCCAGTCACTTTTGTTGTGGGTTATTGCTGTTTCAGAATCTTCGCCAGCTCTTCGCGCACCAGACGGCCCATTTCCACGGTGCCGACCGCCTTGCTGCGGTCGGCGGCGATATCTCCCGTGCGGTGTCCTGCTTCCAGCACGGACCACACGGCTTTTTCCACCGCGTCGGCCGCTTTGTCCAGATTGAGCGAGAGACGCAGCATCATGGCAGCGGAAAGGATGGTCGCCAGCGGATTGGCAACACCTTTTCCGGCAATATCCGGCGCCGAACCGTGAACCGGCTCGTAAAGTCCGAAGCTGCCCGCTGCCAGGCTTGCCGAGGCCAGCATCCCGATGGAACCGGTCAACATGGCGGCCTGGTCGCTCAAAATGTCGCCAAACATGTTCTCCGTCACAATGACGTCGAACTGCTTGGGATCGCGCACCAGCAACATCGCGCAGGAGTCAACCAGTTGATGGTTCAGTTCCACATCCGGGTAGTCGGCTGCCACGCGCTCTGCCACCTTGCGCCACAGGCGGGAGCTTTCCAGCACGTTTGCCTTGTCGACAGACGTAACCTTTTTCCTCCGCTTGCGGGCCAGGTCAAACGCGACGCGAATGATCCGCTCAATCTCCTGTTCGTTGTAAATCAGCTGGTCTTCCGCTACTTCGCCGTTTGGCCCTTCGTAGCGCTTTTTCTCTCCGAAGTAGATGCCGCCGGTCAGTTCGCGAACGACGACCAAATCCACACCGGAGACAACCTCCGGCTTGAGTGTGGAGGCTTCCACCAGCGAGCTGTGCATGTAGGCAGGGCGGATGTTGGCAAACAGCCCCAGCGCCTTGCGAATGCCCAGCAATCCTGCTTCCGGACGGAGGTGGCCCGGATTTTGATCCCACTTGGGCCCGCCTACCGCGCCCAAAAGCACGGCGTCCGCCGATTTGGCCAGCTGTACAGTGGCCTCCGGCAGAGGCGTACCGTCCGTATCGATGGCGATTCCCCCGATCCGTCCCTCTTCGAAGGTAAAGGTGACGCCTTCTGCCTCGCCTACCAGCTCAAGCACCTTGACTGCTTCCTGCATGATTTCTGGTCCAATCCCGTCTCCAGGAAGTACTGCGATGCGATAGTTTTTCTTCATGTCCATCCCGCTTTTCTATTCTGGTATGGTATCTTATGCAAGTTTTTTTGTCTGTTTTGTCCTCTGCGCCTCGAGGAAATCAGCTGACGGTTGCCGGCGCTGATTCCTTGCGGCGCTCCAGGATCTTGTTGACGGCGCGGATATAGGCGATTGCGCTTGCTTCCAGCACATCCGTGCTGACGCCGCGTCCGGTGACGGACAAATCTCCCTGTTGCAGGCGCACGTAAACTTCGCCCAGCGCATCCTTGCCGTGTGTGACAGAAAGGATCTTGTAGTCAATCAGCGTGACATCCTCGCCGGTAGCCCGGTCAATGGCCTTGTAGATGGAATCGACCGAACCGTTGCCCACGGCCGCTTCTTCGCATACGGTGCCATCGGCGCGCACCAGCCGTACGCTGGCGGTCGGCACGGAAACGTTGCCGTAGGAAAGCTGCACCGATTCCAGCTTGAACGCTTCTTCTTCGACTTTTACCTTGTTGTCCACCAGCGCGAGAATGTCGTCGTCGGTGATTTCCTTCTTCTTGTCACACAGTTCCTTGAACGCTGCAAACGCGGCGTTGATCTCTTCCTGATCGAGGTGGTAGCCCAGTTCGATCAGCTTATCCTTGAAGGCGTGGCGCCCGGAGTGCTTGCCGAGAACCAGTCTGTTCGACTTGAAGCCGACTGTTTCCGGACGGATGATCTCATAAGTGGACGCTTCCTTCAAGACGCCATCCTGGTGAATGCCGGATTCATGGGCAAAGGCGTTGGCCCCGACAATCGCCTTGTTGGCCGGCACGATCATGCCGGTCAGACGGCTGACCAGCTGGCTGGTACGGGCGATTTCCTTCAGGTTCAGCTTGGTCGTCGCCTTGTAATAGTCCTTGCGGGTCTCCAGCGCGAGTGCCACTTCTTCCAGAGCGGCGTTCCCCGCGCGCTCGCCAATGCCGTTGATCGTTCCCTCTACCTGGGTTGCGCCGGCCTCAATCGCCGCCAGGCTGTTGGCGACAGCCATGCCCAAATCGTCGTGGCAATGGCAGCTGAAGCGCACCTTTTCCGCGCCCGGCACAGTCAGCAACTCGCGGAAAATGTTTCCGTACTCAATCGGCGTCATGTAGCCCACGGTATCCGGAATGTTGATCGTGGTCGCGCCAGCCTTGATGACCGCCTCTACCACCTGTTTCAAAAAGTCAATCTCCGTACGTCCGGCGTCTTCCGCCGAGAACTGCACTTCGCTGAAGAACTTCTTGGCGTAGGTGACCGCTTCCACCGCACGCTCCAACACCTGTTCCTTGCTCATGTTCAACTTGTACTGGCGGTGAATCGGGGATGTGGCCAGGAAAACGTGGAGGCATGCGTTTTCTGCGTTGCGAAGTGCTTCATAGGCCTTATCCATATCATTCTTGACCGAACGGGCCAGAGCGACAATCGTGGCATTCTTCACACGTTTGGCCACTTCTGCCACCGATCTCAGGTCACCTGGGGAGGCAGCAGGGAAGCCTGCCTCGATCCGCGTAACGCCAAGTTTCTCCAATTGAAGGGCGATTTCCACCTTTTCGTTCGTGCTGATGTTGACACCCGGAGATTGTTCCCCATCACGCAAAGTCGTGTCAAAAATCTCAATGGTCCGCATGAACTTTCACCTCCACAATTTTCCCAGTCATCGATATCTATTGATTATTCAATCGCTTGCTTTCGTTTTCTGGTTATTTTTATTTTTCTTCCTTGTTCAGCCAGGACATCATGCTGCGCAGCTTTTTGCCCACCACTTCGATTTGATGTTCTGCCTCCATCCGGCGACGGGCGGTAAAGGCAGGACGGTTTGCCTGGTTTTCCAAGATCCAGTTGCGGGCGAAGGTGCCATCCTGGATTTCGGCAAGCACCTTTTTCATTTCCTTGCGGGTTTCTTCGGTAATGATGCGGCGGCCGGTGCTGTAATCGCCGTATTCGGCAGTGTCGCTGATGGAGTAGCGCATGCGGGCCAGACCGCCTTCGTACATCAGGTCAACGATCAGTTTCAGTTCGTGCAGGCACTCGAAGTATGCGATTTCCGGCTCATAACCTGCTTCCACCAGCGTGTCAAAGCCAGCCTTCACCAGTTCGCTGACCCCGCCGCAGAGAACGGCTTGCTCACCGAACAGGTCGGTTTCGGTTTCTTCGCGGAAGGTGGTTTCAATGACGCCGGCCTTGGTGCATCCGATTCCGCTGGCGTACGCCAACGCGATGTCTTTCGCCTTGCCGGTTGCATCCTGTTGAACGGCGATCAGGCCAGGCACGCCGAAGCCTTCTTCAAACACGCGGCGAACCAGGTGACCCGGGCTTTTCGGCGCGATCATGATAACGTCCACATCAGCGGGCGGAACGATTTGAGCAAAGTGGATGTTGAAGCCGTGGGAGAAGCCGAGCGCTGCGCCCGATTTCAAGTTCGGCGCGATCTCATCGCGGTATACTTGCGCCTGGCGTTCGTCCGGCATCAGGATTTGCACGACATCGGCCTGCTTGGTTGCCTCGGCGACGGAATACACTTCAAAACCGTCTTTTACCGCCTGTTCCCAGGATTTGCCCTTGCGCAAACCGATGATTACCTTGTAGCCGCTGTCGCGCAGGTTTTGCGCCTGTGCATGTCCCTGGCTGCCGTAACCGATAACGGCGATTGTTTTGCCTCGCAATACCTCTTTGTTCACGTCTGCTTCATAGTACATTTTTACCATTTAGGTTTGCCTCCTTGAAAATGTGTTGGGATGTATTATAGAACTACCTTGCCTTAAACCGTTTCTGCGGCTTCGGCAGGAACAATGCTGCGCGCCATCGCAACAGACCCCGTGCGCGTCAGTTCGAGCACGCCGTAATTTTGTAAGAGAATGAGCAGCGCGTCAATCTTTTCGCTGTCCCCCGTCACCTGAATGATCAGCGACTCGGGACCGACGTCGACGATGGACGCGCGGAACGGTTCGACAATCGCGTTCAACTCGGCCAACTGGCTCGGGGAGGCACTGACCTTGATCAGTGCCAGTTCACGGGACACGTAAGGGTTGGCGCTGAGGTGGGTGACGGAGATGACGTCGATCAGCTTGTGAAGCTGTTTCATCAACTGGTTGATCTGCTGTTCGTCTCCGCCTGTGCTGATCACCATGCGGGACAACCCTTCTTCCTCAGAGCCGCCCACCGTAATGCTGTCAATGTTAAAGCCCCGTTGACCGAACAGCGTTGCCACGCGGGTCAAAACTCCAGGTTTGTCGTTTACCAGTATGGCAATGGTATGTCGCTGCATCTAGTCTTCCCCCAATTTCATCTGGTCCAAGGTGTCGCCTGCGGCTACCATTGGATACACGTTTTCTTCCTGCTCAACGCGGAAGTCGACGACCACCGGACCGTCATACTGAAGCGCCTCTGCCCATACCCGCTCCGCTTCTTCCGGCGTGCTGGCCCGAAGTCCCTTGACTCCGTAGGCTTCCGCCAATTTGACGAAGTCGGGGCTGCAAGAGAGGTCGATCTCGCTGTAACGGTGCTCATAGAAAAGTTCCTGCCATTGACGAACCATGCCCAGGCACTGGTTGTTGAGGATGGCCACCTTCACCGGGATCTTGTACTGGTTGAGAATGGCCAGCTCCTGACTGGTCATCTGGAAGCCGCCGTCCCCGACCACGGCGATTACCGTGCGGCCCGGATTGGCAATTTGCGCGCCGATCGCGGCCGGGAAACCGAAGCCCATGGTGCCCAGACCGCCGGAAGAGATGAGGGAGCGGGCGTGTTTGAACTTGTAGTACTGCGCCGTCCACATCTGATGCTGTCCGACGTCGGTGGTGATGACCGCTTCGCCCTGCGTGGTCCGGTACAAAAGCTCGATGACCGCTTGCGGCTTCAGCACGTTGCCGTCTTTCTTGTACTTGTACGGCCGTTGCTGCTGCCACTCCCTCAGCTGCCTGATCCAGTCGGCAGTGTCACAGGCGGACACCAGCGGAATCGCCTTTTGCAGCGTGCTCTTCACATCGCCGGCGACGGAGACTGCCGTGGCCACGTTTTTGCCCAGTTCGGCCGGGTCGATGTCGACGTGGACGATGCGCGCATGGGGCGCGAACTCCTTGGTGCGTCCCATGGTTATCCGGTCGTCAAAGCGAACGCCCAGACCGATGAGGCAGTCCGTATTCAAAATCGCCTGGTTGGCCGTGTAGTTTCCATGCATCCCCGGCATGCCGAGGGAGAGTTCGTGGGTTCCCGGGAAACCGCCCAGCCCCATGAAGGTGCTGATCACCGGGATGCGCGTCTTCTCCGCAAAAGCGAGAAGTTCCTTGTCGGCACCGGCGGCGATGATTCCGCCCCCCGCCATGATGACCGGCTTTTTCGCGGAACGGATGGCGTCCACAAACTGCTTCACTTCTTCATCGCTGGGAACCAACGTGGCGCGGTAGCCGCGAATTTCCACCTTGTCCGGATAGTAGAACGGCGCCTTGGCGGTCGCCACATCTTTCGGAATGTCAATCAGCACGGGTCCCGGACGGCCGGTGGTGGCGATGTAAAACGCTTCTTTCACAATCCGCGGCAGGTCGCGGACGTCGCGGACAAAGTAGTTGTGTTTGGTAATCGGAATGGTGATCCCGGTGATGTTCGCCTCCTGGAAGGCATCGGTGCCAATCAGTTTTTGCGAAACGTTGCCGGTAATACAGATCAGGGGAACGGAGTCCATCTGTGCCGTGGCAATCCCGGTGACCAGGTTGGTTGCTCCCGGCCCGGAAGTGGCGATGCAGACGCCGGGTTTTCCGGTAGCCCTGGCGTAGCCGTCGGCAGCGTGGATGGCGCCCTGTTCGTGACGGGTCAAAATGTGCTTGAAGTAACTCCCGTACAGCGAATCGTAAATCGGCAGCACAGCACCGCCAGGATACCCGAAGATGTGTTCCACTCCCTCCAGAATCAGACAGCGCAACAAGGCCTCTGCCCCCGTCACCTCCTCGCCAAACTGAATCTGCGGCGCGCCGTGTTTTCTTAACTCGGCAATTTCAACGCTCATTTTCTCTCCCCCTCCTGCTTTTTGAATTTAGGTTTATTGAAAAAAGCTATGACCAACATAGAAAAACCCTTTCGCCCCGACATGCATTTCCATGTGTCTTGGGGCGAAAGGGTTCGCGGTACCACCCAACTTCATCGGCGCCTCACGGTCAGCCGACCTCAGCCAGTCAAAACCAAACGTTGACTGTAACACGCTAACGGGTGTCAGACGGTTTTGCCTACTGACCGCCTGTGTGGGCAGCGTTCAGCAAAACGGCTCGGAGGTGAGCAGTACCTCGCTCCCTTTACCCGGTTCGCAGCTACCCCGGGCTCTCTGAAAAAGAGAAAACGCGGCCTATCCTCGTCATAGCCTGTTTCTATGAAATCTTCTCATTGTCATAATCATGGTCGAAAATGAAGCGTTACGTTGATTATATCTGGGCCCAACAAGGGTGTCAACGCATTCTTTTACATTTCCACCCACTTTTGTGCGAACGAACGCTCAGCCGAAATGGCAAAGGGCAAACGTTTTCTTGTTGAAAACGCATACATAATGCCGTTTGGGTTTTCCCCCAAATGTGCGGCCCGCCTTCCCGGGGCTGCGCCGATCGCCAGACAGTCGAGATCCGCCAGCGTCCACTTGTCTGACGGAACCCTAAAAGCAAGAACAGAGCCGCCAGCGGAAAATGCATGGCGACTCTGCCCGCGTTTTTTTTGCATTTGTTTCTGTGCGCCTGGATGCCGAAGCCAAAGCGCACAGCCCGATCATCCGGCGCCTGTGCGGCGCTTTCCGGTCAGTCTCTGATCTCGAGGATGTCGCGCGGAGCTCGGCGCGTATCCTGAATCCGCCGGATCTGCCGATTGGTCAGGTTGCGCCCGATGAAAATCAGCGACGAGGTGCGGTTGTTGAAATTGCCGAGGTTGCGGACAGCCTGTCTGCCGCGGAAGACGCGAAAATCTCCCTGGTAAGCGGTTCTGCTGAACAGCACGAGGGTTGCATTGTCCGCGTCGGCTCCCCGGATGCGGAAGCTGGAAAGATCGTTGTTGAAGCGGAATACTGCCATGTTGCGGATCGCAACCCCGCGCCGGCGGAACCGGATGCGTCTGTCCCCAAAGTTTCGGTCAGCCCAAATACTCAAACGCGGCATTCACTCTCACTCCTTTCTGTTTCAGTTGCTAGCATCCTATGAACACAGAAAGGTTCCCGCTTGGACAGGTGTGACAAGGTGAAAGCTGATTTTTTCGTTGTTCAGGCACATCAAAAAAACCGGCCCTCCCCCATGGGAAGGCCGGTTTCAAAGAGCCGTTTAGGCGTTCAGTTTTGCCTTGGCAACCGCAACCAGTTCGTTGAATGCAGCCTTGTCGTTTACAGCAAGGTCTGCCAGCATTTTGCGGTTCACCTCAATGCCGGCCACTTTTAAGCCGTGCATGAGGCGGCTGTAGGACAGGCCGTTCAAGCGGGCCTGTGCGTTGATCCGCGTGATCCACAGTTTGCGGAAGTCGCGTTTCTTTTGGCGACGGTCGCGATACGCGTACATCAGGGATTTCATCACTTGCGCGTTCGCGGATTTAAACAGGCGATGCTTGGAACCGAAGTATCCCTTCGCCAGCTTCAAAATTTTCTTATGACGACGGCGTGTAACAACGCCACCTTTCACTCTCGGCATACTAACTCCTCCTGGTCTTTCCAGCATGGCGGCCTGGCATCAGGCGCTTAGGGAGCTCATGCTGCGTAATGATGTGTAATCGCGAATCTTACAGGTAGGTGACCAATTGCTGGATACGCTTTTGATCCCCTTTGGAAACGAGGGCAGCTTTGCGCAGATGGCGCTTTTGCTTGGTGGTTTTGTTTGCAAACAAGTGGCTGCCAAATGCGCGGTCACGCTTCAGTTGGCCGCTTCCGGTCTTTTTGAAACGCTTCGCTGCGCCTCTGTGAGTTTTCATTTTCGGCATCTGAAAGTCCTCCTGTCTAAACTGCAAATCTTACTTTTCCGATTTGGGAGCGAGAATCATGATCATGCTGCGCCCCTCGATTTTCGGCTTGCGCTCAAGAACGGCAATTTCCTCGCACTGGGCGGCAATGCGCTCCATCACGGCAAGCGCGATTTCGGAGTGGGTAATTTCACGTCCGCGGAAACGGATCGTACACTTCACCTTGTGCTGATCCTCCAAAAACTTGCGGACATTACGAAGCTTTGTCTGAAAATCGTGTTCTTCAATGGTGGAAGAGAAACGCACTTCCTTCAGCTCGATGATCTTTTGGTTCCTGCGCGCTTCCTTTTCCTTCTTCGCCTGTTCGTACTTGTACTTGCCGTAATCCATGATCCGGCAAACAGGCGGTTTGGCTGTAGGCGCAACGTTCACCAGATCCAAATCGGCTTCCTGGGCAATGCGCAACGCTTCCTTGAAGGGCACGACTCCCAACTGGGTCCCGTCGGGTCCGATCAAACGAACCTCACGGGCACGGATCGCTTCGTTTACCAACAGTTGATCCTTGCTAATACTTGCCACCCCCGTAAATTTCGAGAAGGAACAAAAACGGTCACGTTCTCATTACATGAAAAACGTTTCGAAGCGTTTCCCACAAAAAATGTGCGAACGCATTCCACGCCCGCACCTGTCTCACCTAGCAAAAAGGATCAATTCAATTGATCTTTTCCTGTCAGACCTGTCAACAGTCGCCTGGACGTCGACTCAGGTGAGAAGCTGGGCGCCTCTGCTTGTTCTCGAAGTGATGAAGTGTTTCTACACGAATATTATCTTACCGGTTTGCCCAACCTTTGTCAAGACGTGTATCTGCCTATCCTCCGATATGGGACATTTCCACCTTGTCGCGGGGAGTCAGTCCGGGTGTCTTGAGCAGCCTTTCCTCGGAGTAGCGGTCGTCGCGCCCTTCCCATACGCTCTTGATAAACGCGCGGATCTCCTCGTCCGTCTTGCCGGAGCGAAGCGGCTCGCGCAAATCCACTCCGGCGGAGGCGAACAGACAGTTGTACAACTTCCCTTCTGCGGAAAGCCGTTCGCGCGTACAGGTGGAACAAAACGCCTGGGTTACCGACGAGATCAAACCGATCTCTACGTTTGATCCGACGTAGCGGTAGCGGGAAGCCACTTCGCCGAAGTAGTCGGGAGTGACCGGTTCAAGCGGCATTTCCCGGTGGATCATTTCCACGATCTCGCGCGACGGGACCACCTGATCCAGCCTCCAGCCGTTGGTGTTGCCCACGTCCATGTACTCGATGAAGCGCAGGATGTGTCCCTTCCCGCGGAAAAAGCGGGCCATCGGCAGGATCTCTGAATCGTTGACGCCGCGCTGCACCACCATGTTGATTTTGATTTTTTTGAAGCCAGCCTGTTCGGCCGCCTCAATTCCCTTCAATACGTCGCCCACCTTGTAGCCCCTGCCGTTTATCTTTCCGAACAACTCGTCATCCAGGCTGTCCAGGCTGACCGTCACCCGGTCCAATCCGGCCGCTTTCAGTTCTGCGGCGTGTTTGGCGAGCAGCGAGCCGTTGGTGGTCATGGCGATCTCCTCCACGCCTTCCACCTGGCGGATCATCCGGATCAGGACGGGCAAGTCCCGGCGCAACAGGGGTTCTCCGCCGGTAATCCGGATTTTTCTCACGCCCAGCGAAACGAAAATCCGCGTCAGCCTGGTGATTTCCTCAAACGTGAGCAGCTTGTGCTGCGGCAAAAACGGATAATCCGGTCCGAAAATTTCAGCTGGCATGCAGTACTGGCAGCGAAAATTGCACTTGTCGGTAACCGAGATGCGCAAGTCGCGGAGAGGACGATTTCGTTTATCAAACACCTGTTCGGACATGCAAGGACGCCCTCCTTTTGTTTTATTTGCTCTGGCTCGCCATGCCAGGGATTGATTCGTACAGGATCGTGCCGGAATCGCGGCAGCTGTATCCGCCGAGGGCCTCCACTTCCCGGGCGAATCGGGGGGAACGGATGCAGGCAAGCAATTCCTGTCCTTCCTCGCTGCGGAAGAATGTTCCGCTGAAGAGCAGGTCGTACCGCTCTTCGGCAACCGGCACAAAATCAAGATTCATCGCGGCTGCCGCGGAATAGATGCCCAGCCCGGCATCCGCGCTTCCCCCGGCTACGGCAGCAGCCACGCTCAGATGGGAGACAGCCTCGCGCGAATAGCCGTAAATCGCTTCGCGCTGCATCCCTTCCCGGGCAAGCAGGTAGTCAAACAGCAGGCGTGTACCTGCTCCCCTCTGCCGGTTGATGTAGGTCACACCCGGTTTGGCCAGATCGGAAACAGAGCGTATTCCCAGCGGATTCCCCTTTTTCACGATCCATCCCTGCTGGCGGTAGACGAGCTGTACCAGGACGACATCCTGATCCCGCAAGTACTTTTTCAGATAGGGTAGATTGTACATCCCTGTCTTTTCATCAAACAGGTGAATTCCCGCCACGTGTGCCTCTCCTTTTTGAATCGCGAGGATTCCGCCCATGCTGCCGACGTGCGAGGATACGAGGGAGCGGCCGGGCGACGCCTCCTGCAGCAGGGATTGCAGCACATCCAGCGAAAGGTCGTGACTGCCCGTGGCGACGATGGTCCGCCGGATTTCCTCCGGTGAGCGGTACAATTCCACCTCTGCCGTCTCCCCCTGTTCGTATCCCAGATGACCAGGAGGAATGCGCAACATGCCGTCCGCCCGAACCATCGACATGATGACGCCTGCGGAACGCGTCAGAGGATTGGCGATGTATCGGCCGTTCACGTATCCGATCGTCATCCGGACGAAATCCTCCGCGCCCATGACGGAAACCACCCTTCTGCCCAGGGTTACAGACAGGCGCTGCCGCTGCGGTTCGATCAGTCCGTAATAGTGGCAGACCAGAAAACGGGCAAACCATTCCATGTTCAGGTAAGCGGAAACCGGATAGCCCGGCAGACCAATCACCGGCTTTTCCTCCACGATGCCAACCACGACCGGTTTTCCCGGCCGGGTGGCGACACCGTGGGTCAGCACCTCGCCCAACTCCTCCACGACATGGACGGTAAAATCCTCCCGTCCCGCTGATGATCCAGCATTCAAGAGTACCATATCCGCATCCCGAACGGCAGCTTTTACCGCATCCCTGATTTTTCCGTAGTCGTCCTCAACGATACCGTAATAGACAGGTTCCGCTCCCCACTCCTGCAGATAGGCGGCGAAAACCGTGCCATTAAACTCGATGATTTCTCCCTCCGCCACCTGTTCAGAAGGTTCAATCAACTCTGTTCCAGTGGGAATAATTGCGACTCGCGGCTTGCGCAGAACGGGCACGGTGACGTTGCCTCCCGCCAGCAGAGCTCCCAGATCGACGGGACGCAAACGGTGATGGGCGGGGACGATCACTTCCCCCACCACCACGTCCTCTCCGATGGGACGAATATGCTGCCAGGGTGCTGCCGATTCCAGAATCTCCACCGTATCCTCATCCACCTGATGGATGTTTTCGATCATGATCACGGCATCAAAGCCGTCCGGAATCGGGTCGCCGGTGTCCACTTCCACGTAGCCGCTTCCGCGCACGAGGCGCACCGGATGCTGTTCATCCGCGCCGTAGGTGGATTCTGCCCTGACCGCAATTCCGTCCATCGCCGCCGCGTGAAAATTGGGCATGGACACCTTGGCGTACACCGGCTGCGCGGTCACTCTTCCCAGCGCCTCACGCGTCGGAATCACTTCCACCTGCGGCGAAAATCGAACGCGCTGTTTCAGCCGCTCCTGCGCTTCCCTCAGCGGCGTGTCTTCCAGGTAGATTTTCCGCATGTCACTTCCCCGCCTTCCCTTCCTCCCTATCAATGTACCAGACTATCCAAACAAATGTACACGGACAAACTCTCCTTCCAGAATGCCTTCCTTGTTGGCTGCAATCTCGATCATTCCATCGCTTTTCACCAGCGTGGAGATCAACCCCGATTTGCCGAAGACAGGGATGGCCCACAAGCCGTCGCTTCGCTCCTCCAATTTGACCCGAATGTAATCGGAACGGCCCACCGCAGAGGGGATGTTGCGGGAAATTCGCGCCGTCACCCTCCGGTCAAGCAGTTTTCCGGTTTGTCCCTGCAGCCGGGCAATCAGCGGAGCAGCAAACAGGTGAAAAACGATCAGGGCGGAGACTGGGTGACCCGGCAAGCCCATTACCGGCTTTCCCTGCGCCTTGGCCAGAATCGTCGGCTTGCCCGGTTTGATGGAAACGCCGTGAACCAGAACGCCGGGTTCACCAAGCGACTGCATTACCCGCTCGGTGTAGTCGCGGGTGCCCACAGAACTGCCTCCCGACAAAATCAGCATGTCGGCCTGTTCAAACAGTTCCCGCGAACGCTTGCAAAAGCTTTCAAAATCATCCTTGACGATCCCGCCATCCACCACAATCGCGCCGCATTCCCGGGCGGCCGCCCCGATTGACACGCTGTTCACATCGCGCACTTCTCCGGGAGCGAGATTTTTTTTATCGGCGGGAACAACCTCGTCGCCCGTAGAGAGAATGGCGACGACGGGGCGCGGGTACACCAGCACGGACGTCCTGCCGATGGCAGCCAGCACGCCAAGGTCCTGGGGCCGCAGCTTCTGTCCAGCTGTCATCACCTTTTCTCCCCTGGCTACATCGTCTCCGGCGCGAATCACATTCTCCCCGGGAGCGACCTGGCGGAACACATTGAGCAGATCCCCGATTTCCTCGACGTGTTCAACCATCACCACGCTGTCCGCTCCGTCCGGCAACATCCCTCCCGTGGGGATGGCCTGTGCCTGTCCTTCGCGAAGCGGAACTGCGGCCGGTTTGCCCATCTCGATTTTGGCCTTTATCTCCAAAAATGCCGGCAGTGACTCGGAAGCTCCGAACGTGTCCCTGGCCATTACCGCGTATCCGTCGACGGTGGAACGGGAAAAATGGGGCACTTCCTCCTCCGAAACCACTTCCTCCGCAAGCACCATTCCCAGCGCTTCCGGCAACGGCAGGCAAACGGGCTGACGGACAGGACCGAATTCCGCCGCAATGATATCCAGCGTCTCGGCAACGGTTTTTACATTGAAGAATTTCATGACTGCCACCTCATATCCAAGTATTTGTAATACCATTGCGATCGAATATAATGAATATAATAATTCGGAAAAAGGAGAATTTTCTGGGATGAAAGTGAAATTGTTTGCCAACTTTCGCGAGATCTGTCAGGCAAAAACAGTGGAAATTCCGCTTGACAACGGCGATCGGGTCATTGATGTGATGGAAACCCTGATCCGGATGTATCCTGCCCTGGAAGAGGAGGTCTTCACACCGGAGCGAACATTCAAACCGTTTGTACATGTGTTCTTGAACGGCCAAAACATCATTCACCTGCAAGGGTTGCAAACCCGCGTCAAGGAAGAGGATCAGTTTGCACTGTTCCCGCCGGTGGCAGGAGGCTGAGCATGTACGAACATACCATGGAACTGCGGGGGATTCCCCTGTCCCAGCTCGTGGACTACCTGAATGAGTGCGCGGGCCGGCTGGCGGTTGCCGACAACTGGACGGACGAAGCCGTGCAGCTTCCCCTGCGCATCCAAACAGGCGAGTGGCAGGCAGAGATCTTGCGGGAGGAAATCGTCACGATCACCTCCCGCTTTCACGTAAACGCCGTCTTTATCCGCTTTGCAGCGAAGGAGGAGGAAGCATTGTCGCGCCTTTTGGCCCGCTTCCGCACCAAGGTGATCCGGGTTGGGGGATAACGGACTTAAAAAAGGTGGAGCGTGATCCACCTTTTTTTGTGATCAAACAATTTGCAGTTCCTTCAGTTTGCTCTCCGGAACCACGCCATCCACCCAGCCGCGAACCTGGTAGTATTCGTCCAGCATGATGTCCATCCGGCTTACATGGCCGGCGCTGTTGCCGGTTGCCGGCTCTTCCGTAAAGCGCTTGGGCAAATAGTCGTCCTCCCGCCTGTTGAATCCGGCGAGGTTGTTGTAATGGCGCTCCAGATTGTAGATGCGCTCGCCGATTTTCATCACGTCGTCGGCGGTGATGGAAATGCCCGTCATGGCCGAATACTGCTCCGCGTAATTTTCCGCGTTTTCCGAGAAGGAGGAGAATTTGCAGATGTTCATCGAATCGGAGAAGGCCAACAAGTCCTGGAAGGTCTTTAACAGTTCCGCCTTTCCTTCCGGTTTCAAGCGGTCGGTCGGCATGGGAATGCCGGCGATTTCGCTTGCAACCGTGTAGCCGCGCAGGTGGCAGGCGCCGCGATTGCTGGTGGCGTAGCCGAGGCCGATACCCTGAATGCCCCGCGGATCGTAGGCGGGAATCGCCTGTCCTTTGACGCACATGGCCAAGTTTTCATCGCCGAAGTGTCTTGCCGCCCGCAATGTGCCTTCTGCGAGCACATCGCCGATCCCCCTGCGGAAGACCAGCATTTCCGCCAGTTCAATCATCCGGTCGGCGTCGCCCCAATCGATCTTCTCCTCGATCAGACCGCGCTCGGACGCCTCCATCATGCAGGAGAGGGTATTGCCCAGTTCAATGGTATCCATGCCGTATTCATTGCACAGGTTGATCAGGTAGGCGATCGGCTCGGCGTCGCCCAGGCCGCAGTTGGCGCCAAGCGCCCAGCCGGATTCGTATTCGAAGCTTTCCACCCTCGTCTTGTACTTGCCTTCCTTCACTTCCACCTCTTTCTTGCAGGCAACCGGACAGGCGTGGCAGGTGTTGTCGGCCACCAGCAGCGTAGCGTTCACCCTCTCGCCGCTGTGTCCTTCCGCCCCGTCAAAATGGGTGGTTTTGGAGTTGAACGATGGAAGTGCGCCCACTTCGTTGATGATGTTGGTCAAAACGTTGGTGCCGTAGACGGAAAGGCCGCCTTGTTTCGGCTTGGTCAAACCGCCTTCCAGAACGGCCTTGAGCGCCTTCTGGTTGGCCCGCTGGTAGTCCTCGTTGAGGGCCGGAACGGGCATGTTGCCTTTTTGCGAAGCCTTGATGACGATCGCCTTCAGCTTCTTGTATCCGGCTACCGCTCCAGTGCCGCCGCGTCCCGCTGCACGGTCGTGCTCGTTAATGAAGCCGGCGAAGCGAACCAGGTTTTCTCCCGCTTGTCCGATGCAGATCACACTCAGGTCTTCCTTTCCGTAGCGGTCCTGCATCGCCTTCACGGTACCCCTCGTTCCGACGCCCCAGAGGTCGCTTGCGTCACGCAGTTCGCCCTGTCCGTTCTCGATGTACAGGTAGACCGGCTTGTCGCTTACTCCCTTGATGATGATGTTGTCGATGCCGGCCCATTTGAGCCTCGCTGCCGACCAGCCCCCCATGTGGGAATCGGTAACCGTTCCGGTCAGCGGAGATTTTGTCACCATGCACAGACGTCCGCTCATCGTGGAACGCGAACCTGTGACCGGTCCCGTCATCACGCAGAGAATGTTTTCCGCTGAAAATGGCTCTACCTGCGGGCCGTTGTCATACACGTACTTGACGCCCAGTCCGCGTCCGCCAATGTACTTTCGCGCCAGTTCCTCGTTGATTTCCCGGTATTCAATCTTCCCCGCGGAAAGGTCGACGAGTATCTCGCGGTTTTTGAAACCACCCAGTTTCACGGCTTAAATCCCCCTTTTCATCTTTTTTGGCAAATAAATACATTACAGACTCATTTCGACTCGGGCCCTTCTTTTCCTTCAAACAAACGCTGAGAATTCGCAAAAAAATAAAATTTTTAAAAAAACAATCTTGTTTGAAATCTTTCTTTAAAGTATGTTATTTACAAGTAAAAATATGGTAAATCAACAAAAGCAAACAAGACCAAACAAAACCAGCATCAGCAAAGGGGGTGAGTGTTTGGAACCGGAATACCTGACTCCCGACGAGGTTGCTGCCGAACTGAAGCTGACCCGCTACACCGTCTATGAGATGATCAAGCGCGGAGAACTGCCCGCTTCCAGAATCGGGCGGACGCTTCGCATCAGCCGCAGTGACCTGGGTCGGTTCATGCAACAAAACAAATTACGCGAAGATTTTCTCCCTCCTTTCACCAGCCCTGCTGTGCGGCCTGCAGCAGACAGAGAAATCTTCTTTGCCGGCAGCCATGATCTTGCCGTCGATTTGCTCGGCCGTCATCTCTCCGCCAAGGGTATTACGCTGTTGCCCGCCTTTTGCGGAAGCCTCGACGGTCTGATCGAATTGTACAAGGGGCGCGTGGACATGGCGGGATGCCATCTGTTTGACCCGCTCACCGGCGAGTACAACCTGACGCATATCCGCTCCCTGTTGCCCTATCAAGATGTCTGCGTCATCCATCTGGTCAACCGCTGGCTGGGGTTCGTCGTCCCCAAAGGAAATCCGCGGATGATTACCAGCTGGGAAGAGCTTTTCAGCGGCCGGCACCGAATCGCCAACAGACAGCGCGGTTCGGGCACACGCATGCTCTTGGACTACCATTTGTGGCGCGCGGGAATTCCTGCCGAAAAAATCCCCGGCTACGAACAGGAGATGTCCACTCATTACGCCACTGCTTCCGCCATTGTGCAGGGCAAGGCAGATGTCGCGTTGGGAATCGAAAGCGTTGCCCGCGGGCTGGGACTTGATTTTTTCCCCATCCAGGAAGAACGCTACGATCTGGTCATTCCGGCCCGCTTCTTGAAACAGGCTCGCTTTCAGGCCCTGCTGGACGTCCTGCGTGATCCTTCTTTCAAACAAGCCGTTGTTGCACAGGGCGGCTACAACGTCGCCCATACCGGCAAGGAGCTGCGAGCTGTCCGGTAGCCAGCCGGATTTATAGGATTTTTATTCAAGGGAGCTGAAAAAAATGAAACGTCTTTTTGCTTTTCCTCTCGCCATTCTGTTGATTTCATCCTTGTTCATCGCAGCCTGTTCCCTTTCCAACCGGACCGTTGACGCGAAGCCCCAGGCTGATGCGGAAGCTCAGGAAAATGCGACGCCCCAGGAAATTACCCTGGCGACCACCACCAGCACGCAGGACTCCGGCTTGTTGGACTACCTCCTTCCCGTGTTCGAGGAAAAAACCGGCATCAAGGTAAAAGTTGTCGCTGTCGGCACCGGACAGGCGATCAAGCTGGGCGAGGACGGCAATGCCGACGTGCTGCTGGTCCACTCTCGCGCAGCGGAAGACGAATTCGTGGAAAAAGGCTACGGAATCAACGCCCACGACGTCATGTACAACCAGTTTCTCATCGTCGGTCCCGCTGCTGATCCCGCCGGAATCCGCCAAACTTCGTCCGCGACGGAAGCTTTCAAGCAAATTGCGGACAAACAGGCTGCCTTCATCTCCCGGGGCGACGACTCCGGCACGGACAAGAAGGAAAAGAGCATCTGGAAGGAAGCCGGTATCACCCCGGAAGGCAGTTGGTACATTTCCGCCGGCCAGGGAATGGGAGAAACCCTGCGAATGGCGGATGAAAAGCAGGCATACACCCTGACGGACGAAGCCACTTTCCTCTCCAGCAAACTGAATCTGGAAGTGCTGGTGCAGGGAGACAAAACGCTGTTTAATCCCTACGGCATCATTCAGGTAAAATCTTCCCGGAAGCAGGAAGAGGGGCTGAAGCTGATCCAGTTTTTCACCGGCGAAGAAGGCCAAAAACTGATCGGGGAGTTCGGGAAAGAAACTTACGGCAAGGGACTGTTCGTTCCGGATGCCAGAGCGCGGTAGGGATTATTTATGTATATGACGGCAGACGTGACAGAGGTGATCTTGCTTTCCCTGAAAGTAACCACTGCCTCGGTGCTGATCGGCGTGCTGATCGGGGTTCCTCTCGGCGCTCTGCTGGGCCTCTCCTCTTTTCCCGGGAAACAGTTGCTTGTGGCCGTAATCTTCACCCTCATGGGCCTTCCTCCCGTACTGGTCGGCGTGATTGTCTACCTGCTGCTGTCCCGCTACGGCCCGCTCGGCTCACTTGATCTGCTGTTTACTCCGGAAGCGATGATTATCGCCCAAGTGGTGCTGGTCACCCCGATTCTGGCCGGGCTTTCGCTGACCGCCGTGCACGCCAAGGAACGAAGCTATTGGGAAACGGCGAAAAGCCTTGGCGCAACCCCCTTTCAGCTGATGTTGACGATCTTGCGGGAAGCCAGAGGGGGGATTTGGGCCGGAGTGGCAACGGCATACGGCAGGGCAATTTCCGAAGTGGGAGCAGTGATGCTTGTCGGGGGAAACATTGAGCACCACACGCGGGTCATGACGACCGCGATCATCCTGGAGACGCGGACAGGCAATTTTTCCGCCGGTCTGCAGCTCGGTCTTGTCCTGATGGCGATCAGCTTTCTGTTTAACAGCTTTTTGATGCTGGGGATGCTCAAGCAAATGAAAACAGGGCGGCGATACTCCTCATGAAGCAACTGGAACTGCATAATCTGAAAGTGAGCTACGGCGGACGAACAGTGCTGCAAGTGGAGCGAGCGTTTTTTCAACAGGGCCGCTTCTACGGCGTGGTCGGCCCGAGCGGTTCGGGAAAAAGCACCCTGCTGCGCATCCTCAACCTGCTGGAAAGGCCCTTGTCCGGCCGCTTGAACTTCTTCGGCACGGAAATCGACCTGGCTCACCTAACGTACAAAAAAGGAATTCCGATTCAGCGGCAAATGGGCTACGTGGCACAAAAGCCGGCGATGTTTCAGACTTCGGTATACGACAACGTGGCATTGGGTCTGCGCTACCGGGGAGTGGACAAAAAAACGATCCGCCGGCTGGTCATGGAAGCGCTGGAACAGGTGGAATTGGCCCATCTGGCGGATCAGCGGGCCGACACCCTCTCCGGAGGCGAAGCACAGCGAATCGCCCTGGCCAGAGCGCTGGTCTGCGAACCAACCCTGCTGTTGCTCGACGAACCGACAGCCAGCCTCGATCCGTACAACATCACCATCTTTGAACGAGTGGTGCAGACGTTTCACAGAGAAAAGCAAACCACCATCCTGATGGTCACCCACAATCTACCGCAGGCCAGGCGGCTGGCACAAACCTGTCTGTTCGTCTTCCAGGGTGAAATCGTGGAAACGGCGGAGACGGACACCTTTTTCAACCGGCCGGCCTCCCCCATGCTGCAGGATTTCGTCATGGGCAGAATGATTTGTTGAGGAGGGAATAGGTATGGAGGACCCCCTGCGCTATTCCAGGCAAATGCTGTTCGCGCCAATTGGAGCGAAAGGGCAGGAACGGCTTGGGCAGCAAAAAGTGGCCATTGTGGGGATGGGCGCGCTGGGCACCGTCCTGGCGAATCACATGGTTCGGGCAGGCGTGGGGCATGTGCGCCTGATCGACCGAGACTTCGTGGAGACCAGCAACCTGCAGCGGCAGATGCTGTACGATGAACAGGACGCGGCAAACAACCTGCCCAAGGCAGTGGCCGCAGCGGCAAAACTGCGTGCGATCAATTCAACCGTGCAAGTGGAAGAGGTCGTGGCTGACCTGCATGCCGGCAATGCGGAACCGCTGCTTGCCGACGCTTCGCTGATTCTCGACGGAACGGACAATTTTCACGTGCGTTACCTGATCAATGACGTCGCCTGCAAGCATCGGATTCCCTGGGTCTACGGCGGAGTTGTCCGCGCCCGGGGCATGGTTGCGGTGATCCGGCCGGGAATTACTCCCTGTTTTCGCTGTCTGTTTCCCCTTGCGCCGGTCGGGCGGGGAGAGACATGCGATACGGCAGGCGTGATCGGCCCGATCGTCCACGTTATCGCCTCCTTTCAGGCCGCGGAGGCGCTCAAACTGCTGGTGGGGGCGACCGAAGCGCTCAATCCAAACCTGGAACAGATCGACCTGTGGGACAATGACATGCTGTCCATCCCCCTCTCCCACGGCAGAAATCCGGATTGTCCCGCTTGTGTCCACGGTCAATACGAACATCTGGAGCTGCGCTCTGCCGATGCGGAAGAATTCGCCACTCTCTGCGGTCGGGATACGGTCCAGATCAGGCCCGGAACACCGCGAAGCGTCGATCTGTCCGCTATGGCCGCGCGTTTGGGCGCGCTGGGAAAAATTGAGCAAAACCGCTTCCTGCTTCGCTTTCAGCCTCGGGAAGGGCACACGCTCGTCTTCTTTCCCGACGGTCGCGTGCTGGTGCAGGGAACGGAAGAGATCGCAACAGCGCGCACGCTTTACGCGAGGTATGTGGGGCATTAAAACATGGGCAGGCAAAAAAATCCCCCTGCGCCAGACAGCAAGGACTTTTCCCGTGCTGTCTTGGCTGAAGGGGGATTTTGCTTTGCAAAGCTATTTCAAATCGTTGATTTCTGCGCGGATCTTGTCGATGAAGGCGTCGACCGACATGGCTCCTTCGTCGCCTACTCCGCGGCGGCGAACGGACAAGGTGCCGTCAGCCGCTTCTTTTTCCCCGACCACCAGCATGTAGGGGATTTTTTGCACTTGCGCTTCGCGGATCTTGTAGCCGATCTTTTCGTTGCGCGCGTCCAGTTCCACGCGAATGCCGGCCAGCTGCATCTTTTCCTTCACTTTTTCGGCGTAGGGAACATGCGCTTCGGTAATCGTCATCAGGCGGGCCTGGATCGGCGACAACCAGACCGGGAATGCGCCGGCGTAGTGTTCGATCAGAATGCCGATGAAACGCTCCATGGATCCGTACATGGCGCGGTGCAGGACCACCGGACGGTGTTTTTCGTTGTCCTGTCCCACATAGGTCAGGTCAAATTTTTCCGGCATCTGGAAGTCGAGCTGGATCGTTCCGCACTGGTGGCGCCGTTTCAGCGCGTCGGTAATCTGGAAGTCGATTTTCGGACCGTAGAACGCCCCGTCTCCTTCCTTGATGTCATACGGCATGCCGGATTCCTCCAACACCCGCTTCAGCGAGCTTTCCGCGATTTCCCACAGCTCGTCGGAACCCATGGAGTCTTCGGGACGGGTGGAAAGCGCGACGCTGTATTCGAAGCCAAATACCTTGTAGATTTTGTCGATCAGCTGGATCATGTTTTTGATCTCGCTTTCGATCTGGTCCGGCCGGACGAAGACGTGGGCGTCGTCCTGGCAGAACGTGCGCACGCGCAGCAGCCCGTTCAGCGCGCCGGAGTACTCGTGGCGATGCACCTGGCCAAATTCGGAATAGCGAATCGGCAGATCGCGGTAGGAGTGCATCGTGTTTTTGTAGATCAGCATGTGCCCCGGGCAGTTCATCGGTTTCAGCGCGTAGGTGGTATTGTCCACCTCGGAGAAGTACATGTTCTCGTGGTAGTGGTCCCAGTGACCCGACTGGTGCCAGAGGCGCTCGTTCATGATAAACGGCGTGCGCACCTCGGTGTACTGGGCCAGTTGCTGCAGGCGGCGGGAGAATTGCTCCAGCTCGTTGCGCAGGGTGAAGCCTTTGGGAAGGTAAAACGGCATCCCCGGCGCTTCCTCGGAGAACATGAACAGCTCCAGTTCCTTGCCCAGTTTGCGGTGATCCCGCTTTTTGGCTTCCTCGATAAAGTGCAGGTACTCTTCCAGCTCCGACTGTTTCGCCCAGGCCGTGCCGTAGACGCGCTGCAGCACCTGGTTGTCCGACTTGCCGCGCCAATACGCGCCAGCCACGCTCATCAGCTTGAACGCCTTGATGAATCCGGTCGAGGGCAGATGGGGCCCGCGGCAGAGGTCGAAGAATTCGCCTTGCTCATAGATGGTGATGGTCGCATCTTCCGGCAGGTCGCGGATCAACTCCAGCTTGAGGTGGTCGTTGATCTCCGTATAGATCCGGATTGCTTCTTCCCGGCTCACCACTTTCCGCCGGATCGGCAAATCTTCCTTGACGATCTTTTCCATTTCCGCTTCAATCTTGCGCAGATCGTCCGGTGTCAGCGTAACGGGAATGTCCATGTCGTAGTAAAAGCCGTCTTCGATGACGGGACCGATGCCCAGTTTCACCTCTTTTCCGTAGAGGCGTTTGACCGCCTGGGCCAGCAGGTGGGCGGTGCTGTGGCGGTACACTTCCAGCCCTTCCGGAGATTCGAGCGTGAGGATTTCAATGACCGCGTCCTCATGCAAGGGCGTGGAAAGGTCGACCACCTTGCCGTCCTTTTTGGCTGCCACCGCCTTTTTCTTCAGGCTTGTGCTGATTGAGCCGGCGATTTCGGCAATGGTAATTCCTGCTTCAAATTGACGCACGGCTCCATCGGGGAACGTTACGTTGATTTGTGCCACTTCGGTTCTTCCTTCCTTCTTGGTTAAAGTAAAAAGTGTTGAAATAAAAAACACTCATCCCGAAAGAGGGACGAGTGCTGTCTCGCGGTACCACCCTGATTCAAGCTCGCCGGCGCCGATCCTTCCATCAAGGCCAACAAGGCGCGGCAAACTTCTTCATTGACATAACGGTTTGTCACCGGCTCGCCGTTACTGGAAGCTCCTGCTTCGTTCCCGGCGGCTACTCGAAGGGGGTAGAGCCAAATGCCTTTCGCAGCGGGCTTCCAGCCAATGTCCCGCCTCTCTGTCGCGATGTTTGCAAAAGGTCCATGTCCTTCTCATCGTATTTGCCCTGTTCAATTTGTTTTTTTATTATAGGGTAGTTTGGCTGTGCCCGTCAAGCAAGCGTTTCCCGCTCTGGCAAAACGGGCAGGAGCGGCAGGTGGACAACCGGTTCTCGAAAATGCTGCGGATGGTTTGGACAAGTCCCGGCCGTTCAGCGGCCATGTGCAGCACAATGTTTTCCGGAGCCAGCGTCACGAGGGCGCTGACAAGATAATCCTCATCCCGGAACGGATATTCCTCCAGGTTGAACACGCTGTCCAAATGTTCCAGCAAAAGCGGGTTTCCTTTTTTGTCATAAAGGCGAAAAGGTTTGTCCACACTAGGAATGACATGCACAACTTCCTGTTTGGGTTCCTGTACGGAAATGAAGTGGCGAAGCAATTCCAAAAATTCCTGGTACTGCTGGTCTTCCAGGTATTCGCCAATGGCCATCTCGACCCATTCAAACAGCTCGCTCCAGTGCTCCTGCAGACGGAAGCGGACAAAACCGGTCATGTTGACGCAACGTTCCTGATCCAGGAAATCGAACGCCTTTCGATACACTTTCGCCTTGCGGACGGTGGTTGTCAGCAAATCCGTGTTGATGCCATCCATCTGCCCGGCATCGCGGCAAATGCGCTGCACGTAGGGAAGGATCTCAGACCATTCGGCAGACAACTGCTCCGCGTCCAGCAACTGGGAAGCCATCTCCTCGATCACCTGGGGCTCCTTTACCCGCAGGACCCACTCCGCTATGGTCAGGGCCACAAACGCTCTGGCCCAGTCAATGGTTTGTGCATCGTACTCCCGCTCGCACCAGCTTTGAAAGCGAAACACGGCGTACTCGCCCTGTTCCTGCTCACTGTACGTAATGTGCACGGGTGCCGTATTGACTCTTTCCTTCAACTCCTCGACGATGGCGCGATACGTGTCTCGAAGCGCAGGCGCGTCTTCCACCCAAACCTGAAATGTCTGCACAGCCTTCCCCCCAACCGCAATTTCGCAACTTGTAGTTAAAGTATATGTCTCGCAGGGAGTGGTATACTTTTAAACGGATGGAAACCGGACGGAACGCATGAAAAGACTGCGCAAACGCACAACGTAAAGAAAAAGGAAAAAGCCGCTTTCCCAAAGAAAGCAGCCTTTTTCACATGCCGCATTTTCCGCATGTTTAAAAAAAGGCAAGGCCGGTTATTGCCTCACCCCCGATTATTGCCTCACCCGGTATTTTTGCAGTTTGCGCACCACCGACGGCTGACTGATCCCCAAAAACGCCGCCATTTCCGCAGTGGTTCGGAAGCGTTCCGCCGCGTACCGAATCCATTTTTCCTCCACCTGCTCCAACGCCTGTTTGAGCGTTACCCCGGAAATGTCCGGTTCCGCCGCCGGCGGCTCGGCTGATACGCCGCGGATCTCCGCCGGCAGGGATTCGGGCGTGATGAGGTCTTCGTCCGTCGTGACCACCATCCGCTCCAGAACGTTTTCCAATTCGCGGACGTTGCCCGGCCACTCGTAATGGAGCAGCGCGTTGGTCGTGGCCGCATCCAGCCGCTTGTCCATCCCGTAGCGCTCGTTTAAATTGCGCATGAACCGCTTGAGCAGGGCGGCGATGTCTTCTTTTCGCTCCCTTAGCGGAGGCACGCGGATCGGAACGACGTTTAAGCGGAAGTACAAATCCTGCCGGAACTTCCCTTCCTTCACCATCTTCTCCAGATCTCGGTTGGTGGCGGCGATCAGGCGGAAATCCACTTCCCGGTATTTGGTGCTGCCGATTCGCTGCAGCTGCTTTTCCTGGATCACTTTCAATAGCTTCGCCTGCAGCGACAGCGGAAGTTCCCCCAGTTCGTCCAGAAACAGCGTGCCCTTGTCGGCCAGCTCAATAATTCCCGGTTTTCCCAGCTTGCCCGCGCCGGTGAACGATCCGGCTTCATAGCCGAACAACTCCGATTCCAGCAACCCTTCCGGAATGGAACCGCAGTTGATTTCCACGAACGGCCCGGCGGAACGCCGGCTGTGGCGGTGGATTTCCTTGGCGATGACGTTTTTCCCCACGCCGGATTCGCCCAAAATCAGCACGGTGGAATCCACCACCGCCACTTTCTTGACCAGCCGGTCGATGGCTTTCATCGGTTCGCTGACCGCCACCATGCCTTCCTGATTCTTCTCGCGCAATTCCTCGATTTCGCTTGCAAACTGCTTCAACTGCTTCGTCATGTTCTCGTAGCGCCGCTTCAAATCGAGAATTTCCGTCAGGTCGTGCGAATAGCTCACCACCGCTGCCAGTTTGCCACCCTGCGAAAAGATGGGATAGGCCGTCACCATCAGCTTTTGCCCCTGTTTGGTCTCCTGCATGATCGTCTGGGCGGTCTTCTGCTTCATGACTTCATGGGAAACGGAAGGGGAAAAGATCTTTTCCTTCTCCAGTTCGATCACGTTTTTACCCAGCAGCTCCTCCTTGCTTCTGCCGTAGATCTCTTCGCAGGAATTGCCGATCAGGCGGATGTAGCCTTCGCCGTCGGTAATCAGCAGATGGTCGCGCGACGTTTCCACAATGCCTTCCAGGACATCCTTGATCCATTGATAATCCAACTCTTTTTTCCGCCTGTCCTCCATCCTCACACAGCTCCCTTCATGCCGATCAAGCCGGGCAAGCCGACCATGGGGGGCATTACCATCCCTGCCCTTCCCTTCTGTACACCTCTGTCCTGCGGTTGCGCAGGTAGTCAAGCAGTTCCCGCTCGGGATTGGAATCGGCCAGATTGAGCGAAATCACGGACACATCCTCATTGTGTCCGGCCTTGTACAAAGAGATGCCGTTGGGGTGAACCACCTGGCTTTCACCAAAGAAGATGTTTTCGTTGTCCAACCCCACCATGTTGGCGGCAGCCAGGTAGACGTGGTTTTCCAGCGCCCTGGCGTGCAGGAAGATGTCCTGATAGTGCTGGTACGGCACCATGTTGGCGGCCAGCACCAGCAGCAGGCCAGCCTCTTTCAGCGCCAACAGGCGTGCCGTCTCGGGAAACTCCATGTCGTAAGTAATCATGAGCCCGACCCGGCCCTCGGGAAGGTCAAACACCGGCAGGTTCTCCCCCGGTGCGAACCACTCCTTCTCCTTGTGGTACAAGTGGACTTTCCGGTATTTTCCCACAATCCCGCCGTCTTTGCCGATGAACAGGGCACAGTTGTAGATGCGGGCTCCGTCCCGTTCGGGGAATCCGACGATGGCCCCCACCCGGCACCGCCTGGCCTGTTGCCTGATTTCCCGGATGCTCGGCCCGTCTTCAGGCTCGGCGAGGCGGTGAATGCGCTCGTCCATCAGGTAACCGGTCAGAAACAGTTCCGGAAACAACACATAATCGGCTTGCTGACGGGAGGCTTCCTCCATCGCCTGCAGGATGCGCAGCAGATTCATTTCCTTGTTGGCAAGCTCGCAGCGCAACTGCGCCAACCCGATTGACAAATGACTCATTGATGATTCCTCTCTCTGTTTTTCTCCATCTCTTCCTGGCGGTACTGCTTCAGCTTCTTGGCGATGGTGGACTGATCCACCTGAAGCGCTTCCGCCGCCTTGTAAGTATTTTCATAGCGCCGGTACGCGCGCAGAATCAATTCCTTTTCCAACTGTTTCTTCGCTTCTTTCAAAGGTGGCAACTCATCGCCGAACCTGTCCGGCAAAAGTTCGAAAGGTCCGGAACCCTCGCCCCATAGCTCCCCGCTCTCCTCGGAACAGGTGACCACCATGCGCTCGATCGTGTTTTCCAGTTCGCGCACGTTGCCAGGCCAATGGTAGTCGAGAAATCGTCGCCTGCTGTCGGCGGAGAGGGTAAACCGCCGGTCGTACTTTTGATTAAACACCTGCACAAAATGCTCAGCCAGGGGCAAAATGTCCTCTCTTCGCTCCCGCAGCGGCGGAATGGTCAGCGGAACCACGTGCAGCCGGTAATACAGGTCCTCGCGAAACCGCCTTTCACTCACCATCTGCTTCAGATCCTTGTTGGTGGCTGCGATGATGCGGATATTCGCCTTTTGCTTTTCCACGCTGCCGATCCGGCGAAAGGTGTTTTCCTGCAAAACCTCCAGCAGTTTGGACTGGACGTGAAGGGGCAATTCCGCAATCTCGTCGAGGAAAACAGTGCCGCCGTCCGCCGCTTCCAGCAGCCCCTTCTTGCCCCCCGATTTGCCGCCGGTAAACGAACCCGGCTCGTAGCCAAACAGTTCGGATTCGATCAGGCTGTCGGGCAAAGTGGCGCAGTTGATGGAGAGAAAAGGCCGATCGCGCCGGGAGCTGACCTGGTGAATCACGCGGGCAAGCATCGTTTTTCCCACCCCTGATTCTCCCAAAAGCAACACGGTGGAATCAACACTTGCGATCTTGTGAATAATATCCATAACCCTTTTCATTTTGCCGGAGCGAATCAGGTGGCCGGGGTACCCGTCGACTGCTGCCTGCAGCAAAGGTTCTTCTCTGGCGACATCTCCCAGGCGAAGCAGGACAATCAGACAGTCGAGCGCGGCGATGGACGGCGGCAATTTGACGACCGTCACCAGCACCGCATGCCCCGCCCGCGCGCGCAGCACCGTCAGCGGCTGGCTCAGGTCGGGGCGCTGCTCCGTTGCCAGTTCCCAGGAAATCTCCTCAACGCGCATCCCCGGCTGGACAAAGGGGCGCGGCATCATTCCGAAGATGGCTGTTGCGTCTCCCTGACATTCACTCACGCGATTCCGGCGATCCACATACATAACCATCATCATGGCTGCTTCTCCCATCTTCTTCGCCTTCTCGGATTTAATGAATTTTGGCATGATTGATGAATTTTATCATTTTTATCGTCAAAAACCGCAAAACAAGCCAAAAACAACGAAACCCAAGCCCTGTTTTGATGATTTTTTTCATCATTCTTCTTTTGATTTTATCAAAAAACGTCATCAATTCAACCTCTTGCCACTTGGCACAATTGTTGCTTTTAAAAAAGTTTACTCTCGAGCAAAGGAGGAACATCCATGCGTGTCGCACTTGCGCAATTCACACCGCGCCTCGCCGACAAGCAGGCCAATCTGGAACGAATCATTGGCTACATGAATGAGGCGAAAAATCAGCAGGCTGACGTTGTCGTTTTTCCTGAACTGGGGTTGACCGGCTATTCCGTCGGGGAGCAGCTGGAGGAGATCGCGGAAACGCTTGAAGGCCCGTCCATCCAGCGCCTGCAGGCAGAGTGCAGGAATGCCGGCATCGCCGCAGTCGTCTCATTTCCGGAACGAAGGGAAAACCAGTTTCACATTTCCACCGTCTGGATTGCGGAAGACGGCACGCTGGCCGGCGTCTACCGCAAAACGCATCTGTTCGACAAAGAAAAGAACTACTTTACGCCCGGTCAGGAGTGGCCGGTGGTGGAAACCCGTTTCGGCCGGATCGGCATGATGATCTGCTTCGACCTGGAGTTTCCCGAAGTGGCCCGCCTGCTGCGCCTCAACGGAGCGGAAATGATCGTCGTCAACACCGCCAATATGGTTCCCTATCAACGCTATCAGCAAGTCTTCATGCAAAGCCGGGCCATGGAAAACGAAATTCCGCTGGTCATCTGCAACCGGCTTGGCCAGGAAGGTGACTTGGAATTTTTCGGCGACAGCATGGCGGTTGACCACGAAGGAAACATCCTGCTGCACATGGGGCAAAAGGAAGGCGTGCAATCCGTCGACGTCCGGCTTGACAGCGCGCGTGACCCGGCGCTGAACTACGCCGGAAACCTGCACCCGCTGATCCGTTCGAAGCTGTTGCACCGCTGAATGGAACCGCTGAATGGAAAACAAACTGAACAAGAGAAAGGATGTCGCTATGAACACGAAAACCACATTGAAACGGACGCTTACCCTGACGCATCTCGTCCTGTTCGGGCTGGCGTACATGACGCCCATGGTCGTATTTGCGATTTACGGGGTACTGGCGGAAGCCACGCACGGGCTGGTGGCAACTGCCTATTTTGTCGCTATGCTGGCGATGCTTTTGACCGCCTACAGTTACGGCCAAATGGTAAAGGCCTATCCTGTCTCGGGCTCGGCCTACACCTACACGCGGAAAGCCATCCACCCCAATCTCGGGTTTCTCGTCGGTTGGGCGGTGTTGCTTGACTACGTGTTTCTGCCCATGGTTATCTGGCTGATCGGCAGTGTCTACCTGCAGGCCGCTTTCCCCGGCGTCCCGACCTGGATCTGGATTCTTCTGTTCATCCTCATCACAACCGCCATCAACTTCATCGGCATTCAGGTAACCGCCTCTGTCAACTTTCTGCTGATGCTGTTCCAGTTTCTCGTCATTTTCCTGTTTGTGCTGTTTTCCGTCATCAGCCTGACCAGAGGCGAAGGAATGGGCACGGTCTTTTCAGCCGCTCCCTTCTTCAACGGCGACGTTTCGTTTTCGCTTGTGCTCGCCGGCGCCGCCATCGCCGCCTATTCCTTCCTCGGCTTCGACGCCGTCTCCACGCTTTCCGAGGAAACGATCGAACCGCAAAAAACGATCCCTCGCGCCATCATGCTGATTGCGCTGTTCGGCGGCGGCATTTTCATCGTCGCTTCCTACTTCTCGTACATGGTGTTTCCTGACTACAGCCAATTTGCGGACATCGATTCCGCCGGGTTCGAAATCGCCCGCTTCGTCGGCGGCAATCTGTTCAGCGCGATATTCCTGGCCGGCATTATCATCGCTCAATTCACCTCGGGCTTGTCCGCACAGGCGAGCGCCGCGCGCCTGCTGTTTGCAATGGGACGGGACTCGGTGCTGCCCAAGCGCATCTTCGGCGCCCTCCATCCCCGCTATCAAACACCCATGCTGAATCTGGCGGTGATCGGGGTCATCGGCCTATTGGCCATCGTGATGGATGTGTCCACGTCCACCTCCTTCATCAACTTTGGGGCGTTTGTCACCTTTACCTTTGTCAATCTTTCCGTCATCGGCCACTACTATGTAAAACAGCGCCGGCGAAGCGGAAGCGATTTTCTCCGCTACCTGCTGATTCCGCTGGTTGGGGCCTGCTTCGATTTCTGGCTTCTGCTCAACCTGGACGTGAACGCGCTGACGCTGGGCGGGGTTTGGACGGCAATCGGCTTTCTCTACCTGCTGTACCTGACCCGCTTCTTCAAACAGCATCCGCCGGAACTTGATTTTGGCGACACCTGATTTGCCGGAAGGAAGATGAGACAGGCCAGTCCCGCTCTCCCTTCGCTTCGCCAGAGTCCGCTTTTGTCGCCGGCCAGAATTGGCTCTTCATTCCCCAAAAAAAGAAGCAAGGTTGCCGGAACAAAACGGCAACCTTTTTTCGCTAAACGCTCCCCCGCCCCAACCAAAAACGCTTACCGGCCAGTACCCCATCCGCGGAACATTTAACCGGTAAGCGTTTCTCTTCGCTTTTTCACCAGCTTTGGAATCTTAACTCCAACCGTTTTGCATGACAAAATCCTTTTCCGCCATCTCGCCATCCTTAAAGATGCGCAAAATGTTGTACTGGGTGTCGCGCTGCGCGGGGATCTTGCCGGCGCCGCGAATCAGCTCCAGGATTTGGTTGGTGTTCACCTTGTAGGTGCAGGCGGCAGCGGAAACGACGTTTTCTTCCATCATCGTCTGACCGAAGTCGTTGGCCCCGTATGAGAGGGACAGCTGGCCGTATTCCGGTCCCATCGTCACCCAGGAGGCCTGGATGTTTTTCACGTTGTCCAGCATCAGGCGGCTGATGGCCAGGCTTTTCAGGTATTCCTCCGGCGTGTTGTTAACAGCTTTCAATCGGGTGTTTTCCGGCTGGAACGTCCAGACGATGAAAGCCGTGAAGCCGCCCGTCTCATCCTGTGCCTCGCGAATGCGCATCAGCGAAAGCACGCGTTCTTCCAGTTCTTCGCCAAACCCGATCACCATCGTCGCCGTTCCCGGCAAGCCGAGGCGATGCGCGGTCTTTTGCGTCTCGATCCAGTCCTTCCATGAACCTTTCAGGCGGGAAATCCTGCGGCGCGTGCGGTCGTCCAAAATTTCGGCGCCCGCCCCCGGCAGGGAATCCAGTCCCGCCGCCTTCAGCTCGCGCAACACCTCTTCCACGCTCATCCTGGACACTTCGGCAATTTTCATGACCTCCGCCACGGAGAGGGAGTGCAGGGTGATATTCGGAAAACGCTCCTTGATGGAACGCAGCAAATCGGTATAATACTCCAGCGTCAAATCCGGATGGGTGCCGCCCTGCATGAGGATTTCCGTACCGCCTACGTCCACGGTCTCCTGAATTTTTTGGAAAATGACCTCTTTGGGGAGAAGGTATCCTTCCGGGGAGCCGGGCGGCCGGTAAAAGGCGCAAAACCGGCAATACCTGTCACAAATATTGGAATAGTTGATATTTCGGCTGATGACAAACGTCACGATTGGTTCCGGATGAAACTTCTGCATGACGAGATTTGCGTAGTGGCCGATCTTCTCGATTTCATCGCTCTCGAACAGCGCCAGGCCGTCTTCCAGACCGAGTCTTTCTCCGGCCAGCGCCCTTTCCAAGATTCTGTCGATCATCAGAATCACTCCTCGATTCCTCTATCAGTGCAATGCTCATATAATCTATGATAGCACATGCAACGAATCCGCGGCTATAGCGGGAGGGTAAACGGCGGTTGCGGCGCGTCATCCGGACAAGGCAAAAAGTGAGGGAGACTTCAAAGAAAAAGACAGCGGCTGCTTCGGACACAAAATTCGTGTTCGAGACTACCGCTGTCTTTTGACGTTAGAAGCTTCATGGATTGGTCTGATTGATCGGGCCCTGATTAAGCATGATCTGCTCTCCTTCGTCCGCTTTTCGAACACGTGTCTCCTTGCCGAGAATAAGGACGTTCAGAGCGGCAAAGAGACACGATGCAAAGAAGACACTAAAAATAACCGTAAACGATATGTTTGCAGCAACCAGATAGCCGACCACCATTGGACCGAGGATCGCACCGACACGTCCGGCCGCATTCGCCATCCCCGCGCCGGTTGCGCGGATTTCGTTATCGTAGTGGTCAGTCGTATAGGCATAGGTAGTGCCCGTCACGCCGAGATAGAAGAATGAAAGCGCCATTCCTCCTGCAATTAACATGGGAAGTGTTTCCGCATTGGCAAAGATAATGGCGCTAATGGCTGCCATCACGAGATAGGTGATCAGCACAATCTTGCGTCCCACTTTCTCAACCAGCCATGCCGCACTATAAAAGCCAGGAAGTTGAGTCAAGGTCATCAACAATACATATCCGAAACTTTTTATCAAGGCGTATCCTTTCATAACCATGATAGAAGGCAGCCACAAAAACATGCCATGGTAGGAGAACATGACGAACAGCCAGAGAATCCAAAGCATGGCAGTCGATCGGGCATTTTTGGGCGACCAGAGGTTTTTCAAGTTCTCGATAAAAGAGGTTTTCGTCTTTTCCCGCGTTCGAAAAACCGGAGAATCCGGAAGGCCAATGCGCATATAGAATCCCAGCAATGCCGGAAGCGCTCCTATGATCAATGCGGATCTCCATCCCCAAATGGGCATGATGAAGTAAGCGATGACCGCTGAAATAATCCAGCCCACTGCCCAAAAGCTCTCAAGCAATACGACCATACGTCCCCGCTTGTGAGGTGGAACATTTTCCGCCACAAGCGTTGAGGCAACGGGGAGTTCTCCTCCTAATCCCAGACCGATAAAAAAACGGAGGAAGAGAAAAACGGCAAATGTTGTGGCAAACGCCGATATTCCGCTGGAAAGTGAAAAAAGCAGCACTGTATACATCAAAACTTTGACCCGCCCGACACGATCCGCCAAAAAACCGGCTACAATAGCACCGATGAGCATCCCCACCGCATTGATGCTTCCAATCCATCCTGCCTGTTGCGGAGTCAAGTGCCATTCTTCAATCAAGGCTGCCGCGATGAAAGAAATAAGCCCTACATCCATTGCGTCAAACACCCAGCTCAATCCAGCCACAACGAAAATCTTTCGAAACGATACCGGTTTTGCATTACTCGCTTTCATTTTAATCCCCCTCTGGCGTATTGAGTGTTTGCTGCTACCACCGCTTCTCTCCACTTGGTGTTTCAAATCTTCACAACCTTGCCTTTTTCCATCAGGTCAAGCTATTCGAAAACATTTATACACATGTTCACGATCCGATTACTGGTGCAGACAGTCATTGCATCCTTGCCAAATTGGGGAATTTCCACCTGTATGAGCTGCCTGAAAGGGCAAGCTTGCAAAAACTTGCAAAATATTTTTACATTTCTTTATACTGTAAGGTAAATACGAATCGCGAATTCCCCCCTACATGATGGTGCGTCACGTTATTGGGGTACCAGGATACCTCTCACCTTCTTCCGATCCATTCCCTAACAGAGGAGAAACCAAGATGAAAATGGATACAGAAATGAACGGACATGGCATTCAGTCGTTGGAAATCGGCATTGACATCCTCAAAAAAATAGGGGAAGCAAATAAGCCACTGTCCATCACCGAAATTTCCAACCTGTGCCAAATTCCGAAAAGCAAACTTCATCGCTATCTGACCAGTTTCTGTCGAACAGGGTTCCTGCAGAGGGATTCTTCCCTTCTCTATACAATCGGAACAAATCTCATCATGATTGGGATGAACGCCGCTTCGCATAGCTTCAATATCATAGAGCTTGCCAAACCGACTCTGCTAAAACTTAGAGATTCGCTAAATGAAACCGTTTTTCTGACAATTTGGGGCGGAAACGGTCCCTACCCGGTTGTTTTGGAAAAAAGCCAACGCCCCATCAACATCGGGATTAAGGTTGGCTATCAAACCAGTATGGTTCTTACCACTTCCGGAAGATTGTTTGCCGCCTTTTTGCCCGAGAAACTGACCAAGAACATTCTTCAGAAAGAAATGGCAGAGCTGCAGGTAGACCCGGAAGAATTTCAGAAAGAGATTGAGAAAATCAGAAAAAATAAGTATGCAATTACAAAGGAGTCTCTCATTCCCGGCATCGTCGCCGTTGGATGTCCCGTATTTGACCGGAACGACAAGATTGTTGCAACCATTTCCGTTGTAGGCATACTAGGTGTACTGGATCTCTCCTGTGATTCGGCAGTTATTTCTCTGCTGAAAAAAGAGTGTGAGGAATTATCCCGGTCTTTGCCGTTTTAAAGAGACGAATCATGCCGCCGGCGAGATGGATTGGGTTACCGTTTATCCTCTTCTTGTACAGCTTGCAAAACCAATGTTACGGAATCCCAAATGTGTTCCATTGTCCGTTTGCGAGCCAGTTGCTCATCTCTCGCCATGATGGCCTCCAAAATCAGCCTGTGCTGGTGCGAAGTCATAAATGGACGATTCTTGTTACTCTTCCATGACATCAACTGAATAAAGTTGATTCCCGCGCGAAGCTGAGCAAGCGTATTTTTCAGCGCTTGATTGCCGCTCGCTTCTACGATCAGGTCGTGGAAATCATTGTTTGCCCGCAGTGCCTGAGAATCATGGAATTGGGGATTCTCTTGCATGTTTTTTTCCATCATGCACAAAACCTCGTCCATTTTTTGAAATTGCTGCAAACTTCCTCGCTTGGCAGCAAGCTGGGCAGCCAATCCCTCCAACTCAGCCCGCAATTCATAGACATCTTCAATCTCTTTGCGGGAGAGGGTCTTGATACGGACACCGTGATGAGGCACAAGCTCTAAGATTCGTTCTTGTACGAGCATTTTGAGTGCTTCCCGGATCGGTGTACTGCTCACTCCAAGCAATTCCTTGATATGGCGTTCGCGAATCCATTCACCGGGCTTGAAATAACCAGCCATTACCATGTCGTATAAATGCCGGTATACGACCATCGATGTCGTTTCTTTCAGCAACTTCCTGGATGATTGCAAGTCCTCCCCCCCATCCATCAATTTATTGACATCATGTAACCTATGCTGCCCGTCCATGCTAGAAAGTGCCCTGCAGCGAGTGGAGCTGTTTGATCACATCATTTACTGGTACAACATCCGCATATTTCTGCTGCATGTCAAAAAGATTGATCGCATGTGAAGCGATTCCTCTGTCAAACACGCACTCTTCCGGAACCACAACTTTAAAATTATGGGAAAAGGCATCGATAACAGAGGCGCGAACACACCCGCTTGTCGTACAGCCTGTAACAATCAACGTGTCCACCTGGTGGGCAATGAGATAAGAAACCAATGGCGTTCCAAAAAAAGCGCTCGGTTTTTTCTTAGAAAGGACAATCTCTCCATAGCGAGGCCGAAGTTCTTCCACTACTTGGGCTCCCTTTTCTCCTTCCAGCAGAGCCGAGTGGTCAAAGATCCTTCCCTTTATGGCGACGTCTTTGTTGGATGAGCTTTTGCTTCCCTCGATCACCGTAAAATAGACAGGAATTTCCGCTTTTCTGGCTGCATCCAGAAGCTGCTTGATATGATGAATGGCCTGCCAGCTGCTCTCTCCACAGCTGGTCGGGTATGTTTGAATCGATTCTTCAATCGCCTCTGGAGAATCACCGGTAAAAGCGTACTGTACATCTACAATCAACAAAGCCGGTTTTCTTCCAATCCCCACCCTGCTCCCCAAACCCGCTTGGAGATAGACTTTCTTATCGCGTTCATCCAAATAATCATCCCAGATTCGTTTCATCCTTCTTCTCCTTACCCATAGGTAATGACTCGATCATGATCGACCGTCAACTGCACAAGAACGTTAGGTTCAGCAAGTTCCACCTGTTTTCCCTCCAAGTCCTCAGGGGTCAATCCGCGAGCACCGCAAGAAATTCTGGACAGATAAATTTTTCCGCCACCTTTGATGATGGTTTCGTAAGACTCGCGAAGCGAAGTTGCACCATCCCCAATCCCGATGACGCGATCCAAGATACTATCACGCATGAGCTGCACAGCGCTTCCCGCAAGGAACATGGAGACACTATGCCCTTCACGGATGGCCGTTTTGGCGATCAGAAATGCGCGATCCGCTTGCGTAGGCGACTCGGGTCCATGGGTGAGATGAATCAGAATTTTTGCCATTTGTTTCCCTCCTGTTCTCTGCTTTTTTGTCATCACCCATTCAATAGCCTCTAGCCAGAAGATACCCGGCGTTCGGAACCACTGGCTTAAGATTCAATCTTTTCAGTATTTGATAAACAGTAGCCGTTGCCGCCGAAAGAACGGGGATATTCAGCTTATCCTGCACGCTTTGAATGGCGGGGAGCGACTGCATTTGCACGCATGCAGACAGCACAACCGCATCCGCGTTGTTCGTGTTTAGTCGATCGACGATTTCAATCAAGTGTAATGGATCAAGCTTGCCGACAGCGATATTATCGGCAACCTCCAGACTGATGGAGTCGGTAACTTCAATTCCGGCCGATTCGATATAGTCAATGACTAAATCCGTTAGAGATTTCATATACGGAGTGACGATCGCGATTTTCTTCGCTTCCAAAGCTTTGACTCCATCGATCAACGCACCGGCACTGCTTACCACGGGTACGGCTGTACCGTTTCCCTTGGCAACCCCGGCAAGGCGCTCTTCAGACTGGCAATGATAGCCCGGACCTTGCGACATGATCGCAACGAGGCAGGCATACGCCAAAACATCGCAACGGGCGTCAGACAACTCCACTGCGCAGCGGTCGCTGTCGGCGTCCATCTTTGTCAGTTCCTCCTTGGTAACATGAAGCATGCGCATGCGACTGGAGTGGAAAGTAAAGTCTTCCAGCGGTTCAATTTGTTTACGAGCCTGCAGCATAGCCGGAATTTCTTTTTCCATGGTCGTATTCGAACTGGGCACAATCATCCCAATACGGTATTCTTTTTTCATCATGATCCTCCTTGCTTGCGTCATTTCGAAAACATGCGGACAATTTTTACACCGGGATGAACTTCCAAACCACTTCCTCCCTTTTTGCTTCCTTTACCGCTTGGTATACTTCCTCGTGCGAACCATATCGGATATCGGGAATTTTTCGCACCTGGACTGTTGTCTCCACTTCGGAATCAAAGGGAAACGGGTTTACTGTTACGCTTCCATCTCCTTGTCCCTGAACGGTAATCATACACCCTTGACTGTGTAAGGTTTGACGTACGGGGCCCATGATCATCTGATTCGTTGTATCCTGCGTATGCATTGAAACATACTGAGACAGACGGTCCATAAACTGGACAATCTCATAATTCATCCATAACTGATCTTCAAAATTGCTTCTGGGTTCCTCCCTGTTCCACAAATTCATTTTCAGGTCGATCCATGCCTTTTGCTGCTCCGTTACATGGTTTTGGATAAACGACGCCAGTTCCGGCGGGATTTGAAACGTGAATGAGGGGTCGTATCCGAACCGGTTCGTATACAAGCCAATCCAATGCATCCCAACCAACAGTCCTGCATAGGGATCCTCCGCTTTCACTCGCTCATATCCCTTTCCGTAAAAATCAACATGCTGCAACAAGTTTACCTTCAAAAAGGGAAGGGGCTGCCCCGTTTCAGGGTCGAACAGCACATTTTCATCCGATTCAATCCAGCCGATGTCGTGCTTCTGAACAGCCAAGCAAAGGGAATCAAAATGCAGCGGGCGTACGAAATCTTCATTTCCCCAATGCCTGGCGACTTCCCCCGCCTGTACAGAATGGTCATATTGATTGACGATGAGCAGGTATCCATCGTGCTTGGTCACAAACATAGGAAAACAATCCTCCCTTTCCGTTCTCCCTCCACTTGTCAGACAACCTGGCGGGAGTGATGGGCATCTTCTCTTTCTCCCGACGTCGGTTCATCATCTGTAAAGACAAATGATTTGTCGAAGTCAAGCGGTTCATCTCTGGTAAACAGCTGTTTGTATACATTCATGACGTCCGGCATTTTGGTGGCCATGCTGAATACGAGTGGTGCCAATTCTTTCTTGATCGGTTCTCTCGTCAAAAACTTTTCCAGTGTCACCTGCAGATTTTGGATCATCTTGATTTCTTTTTCCCGTCTTTTTTGTACTTGCTTGAGTGTTTCCAGGGACAAGTCGTCATTCTGGAACCCTTTATAAATCACGTCTGCCGCGACGATTGCGGTACTCATCGCCATCGTGCTGCCAACCGCTCCCCATGGCGTTACGCAATGGGCCGCGTCTCCAATCAGCAGGCAACCTTCTTTTGCCCAATCCTTTACATATCTCATTCGGCACAGAAGCTGCACAAACTCTCTGAAATCTGTCATTGGTTCGACATACGGCCTGAGAATAGGCATATCTTCGATGATTTTTGCCTTGAATGGCTCAATTCCCTCTTCCTTGATTTTTTGATACTCTCCCCTTGTCAATGAGATCCCGCATTGAATGTATCCGCCCAGCTTGGGCAGGAAGAGATAATTGTAATGGTTTTGGAAGTAGAAGTGATAGATATTGTAATCCCAGGATTCGGGTTTTTTGAAAGAGAACCATAACAGATCATTTACATAGTAATCGAGATCCAGCTCAAACTTAGCCAGTTTTTCGATCGTTGAATTTCTGCCGTCTACGCCAACCGTTAATCTGGCTTTGACGTACAAATCGCCTTCATAGGGCAGGTTTCCTGCCGCAATGTTCTCTTCTCCTTGCCGAGATTGCGCATAAACACCGACGATTTTTTCTCCGTTCCAGAGAAGATCCTTTACTTTTGTATTGAATAGAAGTTGGAAATTGGGATATTGTTTCGCTTTTTCCAACAACGCAGTCAACAGTGTGGGTTGTGTCAGTCTCATGCAGTAGCTTTCCTCTTCGATCAATGTTTGAAAGGCGAGCCTCATGATTTCCCGATGGTTGTGGAAAACGACTACCTCGGGAATTTTTACATGCGGATACGATTCAATATAATTTAACAGGTTTAACTGCTTCATCATTTGAACAAAACGCGGTTGCGTGATTTCTCCCCGATACTCCCGGTGAAAATCTGCGTTTTGTTCCAACACCAGAACCTCCAGGCCCTGTTTTGCCAGCAACAGACCGAGCAGCATACCGGCAGGACCAGCACCAACAATACACACATCCTTTTTTACTTCCTTGATCAATTTCTCCATGCCGCCAATCCTCCTTTCACAGGTTAAGAAGTGAATCTCATAGGCCTCCCACTGGATGAGAAGCTGTTATGTTGCGGAGACTTCCCTTGCCTGGCGAAGCAACTTCACAAGATGAGAAGGTTTTACCGGGATCGTTTCCAGCTTGATGCCCCACTCCCGCAATGCATCTTCAACCGCCGACTGGATCACGGCCGGAACAGGAATCGTTCCACTTTCACCCGCACCTTTTGCCCCCAAGGGATTCAAGGGAGAAGGAGTCTCGACATGAGCAATCTTCATTTCAGGAACCTCACATGCGGAAGGGAGGAGATAATCCATGAATGTGCTTGTCAAAAGCTGCCCTTGTCGATCGTACACGATCTCCTCATACAGCGCATTCCCGACACCGTTGGCGATTCCCCCCTGCACCTGTCCCTTGACTATCAGGGGGTTGAGCAGTTTGCCGCTATCGTGGATTGACGTGTAATCCAAGATCTTAATCGCTCCGGTATCCGGATTCACCTCGACCACGGCGATATCCGTCATCGAAGTGATCGATGCCGCTTCTGGAGCAAAGTAGTCGCTCACTTCCAATCCCGGCTGCACAGAATAAGGAAACGTTGTTCCAGGGGACACCCCCCTCGCTTCACGAGCGATTTCCGCCAGATTGATCCTCTTTTCAGGCTGGTCCGCTACAAACACACTCTCGTCTTTCATAACCAACCTTTCCACGTTTGCATCAAGCTTAGCAGCAGCAATTTGCAAAGCCTTTTCCTTTACACCTAGCGCCGCTCTGTATACTGCTGTTCCTGCAATCACGGCAATTCTGCTGGCGAATGTACCTGTTCCGTAAGAAATGAGACTGGTATCTCCCTCGAGCACAGTAACTTTTTCCAAAGGGACATCCAGGACTTCAGCGGCGACTTGCGCAAGTGTAGTCTCGTGACCTTGCCCCTGAGTGGCAGCGCTGGTCAGCACCGTGACCTCACCGTTTGCCTCGATCCGAACCGTCGCTCCCTCAAAGGAGCCAAAACCGGTATTTTCAATAGCTGTCGCCACCCCGATTCCAATGTAGCGCCCTTGTTTGCGGTATTCCTGCTGCCGCATGCGCCATTCAACATATCCCGAGAGGTCGACGGCATCATTCAATACCTTTTCATAATTCCCGCTGTCATATACTTGGGGCCTTCCATCCCGAGACTGGAGTCCGGTTCGATAGGGGAACTCATTCTCTTGGATCAAATTTCGCCGGCGAATCTCTACCGGGTCCATCTGCAGTTTTTCCGCGCCCAGATCCAGCAATCGATTCAGGATCAATGCAGCTTGCGGGCGTCCCGCTCCGCGGAATGGAGCCAACGGAACCGTATTGGTATAGAGGACCTTTGCATCGCACAGATAATGAGGCACTTTGTAGGGGCCGGGAATCAGCGTCGAAGTCATAATCGGAACGATGATTCCCCAGGGAACATACGCCCCCGTATTGGCCAGCATCGAATCGATCACGGCAAGTATTTTCCCGTCACGCGTAAGTCCGAGAGACGCTTCATGAATCTGTTCCCGCTCGTGAATCGCGCTCATCATGTGCTCCAGACGATCCTCAATCCATCGTACCGGGGATTGAACGATGCGTGCTGCCCAGGCAACGAGAAAATCTTCCACGTAAAAAATGGCTTTTGCTCCGAACGCGCCCCCGACATCCGGGGCGATGACCCTGATTTGGTTTTCTGAAATATCCAATAATTTTGACAATATTGAACGCATTTCATGCTGGCTCTGAGTAGCCGCATACACCTCTAGAGACGGTTCTGGCCCATGAAAATTCCATTTTGCCAGCAAGCCTCTGGTTTCAATCGGCGAACAGCTTACACGACCAATCTGAAATCGGTGCTTCACGACGACCGGAGCTTCTTTCATGGCTGCCCTCGCGTCCCCCACTTTTTGCTGAAAATGGGCCGCCACATTGGACTGCAAATGCTCATGGGCAAGAGGCGCACCGTCTTGCACTGCATCCTCCAAATGGGCAACTGCCGGCAGCGGTTCGTAATCCACGTGAATCAAGTCCAGCGCATCTTCCGCGATGTAACGATTCACGGCAATGACCATCGCCACGGGCTCTCCGACATGGTGAACGACGGAATGAAAAGGCCGTTGCGTTACCGGAATCAGATTGGGATGCGGGAATAGCAAGGGCAGCGGTTGGAAGTCACTTCCATCTTCAGGTCCAAATACGGCAACAACTCCTGGCAATTTGCGGGCCTGCTCCAGATCGATTGCACGAATCCGCGCATGTGCATGAGGACTTCTCAGAAAGGCCGCACTTAGTGTACCTGGAATGTTCAGATCCGCAATATAGCGCCCATTGCCGCGAATCAAACGAGGGTCGATTTTGCGTTTGATCGCTTTTCCGAGATACTTCATGCTTTCACCTCCCTGTTCCTTACCGCCTCTTGTTTTATCGCCTTCCGGATCACTTCCGCGCGGATGGGAAGGGATGTAATTTCAAGCGATGCATCATTCAAATCATTCAAAGCGTTCATGATGGCATTCGCCACTGCTGGAGCAACCGCTACCGTTCCGCCTTCCCCTGCCCCTTTGACGCCAAGCGGATTTAGCGGTGAAGGGGAGTGTTCCAGGATTTCAACCTCGATATCGGGAACTTCCATCGAGCTTGGGATCAAATAGTCCATAAAGGTACCCGTTAGGAGCTGACCGTTCTCATCGTAGCGAAATTCCTCAAAAAACGTTCCGCCAAGCCCCTGGGCCATGCCGCCGACAAGCTGGCCGCGAACCAACATGGGGTTGATTGCCCGCCCGATATCGTAAGCGATGAAATATTTTTCAATGGTCACTTTTCCTGTTTCAGGATCCACTTCGACTTCAGCCGCGTGAATTCCAGAGGGATAGGACATATGATCTATCGAGAAGGTGAAGCTTTCCCGCAGCGACACCCCGCCCTCCCTGCATTCCGCCAAAATCGCTTCAAACGTACAAAGGTTTCGCCCGTTGGACGTTTGGATGACGCATTGGTCCTTCAGGTCGAGTTCGTCTGCCGGCAGACGGAACCGCTCCGCTGCCACCTTCAGCATTTTCCTTTTCAACGCCTCTGAAGCAAGCCAAACAGCGGAGCCCCCTACCACGGTACCTCGCGTCGCAAACGAACCGTGGCCTTTTTCCACTTTGTCTGTATCCCCGTGAATGACATGAACTTTCGAATACGGGATGCCCAACTGATGGGAACAAATCTGGGCGAGCATCGTCTTTACCCCTTGCCCGACGTCCGCCAGTCCGGTTTTACAGGCGACCTCCCCGTTTTCCAAAATCTCAACCTCACCATACTCCCACGGTCCCAGACCGGATTTTTCCACAAACATGGCAAAGCCTAAACCGATGAGTCTGCCCTCCATCCTGGCCTTGGCTTTCCGCTCGCCGAAGCCCTCCCAATCCATCGCACGGCGCGCTGTATCCAGCAAGAGCGGAAAGTCACCGCTGTCATATTCAATTTCCTCTCCAAGTGCTGAGATCCCGTTGCTGTAAGGCATTTGTTCCGGTCTTATCAGATTTCGCTCACGAACCACCGTCGGATCGAGGTTGAGTTTTTTCGCAACCATGTCGATGATCCGCTCCCGCACAAAAGTGCCTTCAAATCGACCAGGCCCGCGATAGGTACCGACCGGTGTTTTATTCGTTGCCACAACATGGGTCTTGCATTCGAGTGCAGCAATATCGTAAGGCCCGGGGAACATTCCCTGTGTCAACGCCGGTACGGTAATGCCATGCGTGCGGATATACGCCCCGGTATCAACGAAAATTTCATTGCGTACGGCGTGGATTCGGCCAGTTTCATCAAATCCGACGACTACACGGTGTTTTTGCTCACGGGAATGGTTCGTGGCCTTCATATGCTCGAGTCGGTCTTCAATCCACCTGACCGGCCGTTTCAGGCACAGGGCGGCATAGGGGATCAGGTAATCCTCGGGATAGAACTCTCCTCTCGGCCCGAAACCACCGCCGACATCGGTTTCGACAAAATGGATGTCGCTGGGTTGCTTTCCCAACAACCGCGCCAAAATCTGGCGATTGAAGTGAACCACTTTTGTTGGTCCATAAACGGTGAGCCGTCCATCTTCTTCCACTACGGCAAGTAGACCCCGCGTTTCCATTGGAATCCCCGAATGCCGCTGAATGTATAACTCCTCTTCCAGTACATAGGGGCATTTTTTCAATTGTTCATCTACGGACCCTTTCTGGGAATGTATGAAAAAGAGATCGTTGCTCCCCATATCGGGATGCAGAAGGATCGTATCCGGTTGAACGGATTGATAAACATTCGTGACAGCTGGCAGCGGTTCGTATAAAACCTCGATAAGATCAGCAGCATCTTCTGCGGTGTATCTCGTCGTCGCCACGACAAGCGCAACAGGCTCTCCGACGTACCGAACCTTCTCATTAGCCAAGGGAAACTGCAAGGCTTTCTCCAATGATTGGTCGGGCGACAACCGCATCGGAATGGGAGGAAGATCGGGGGGAAGATCCCGGCCTGTCAGCACCATTAAAACATCAGGAAGGTTTTTCGCTTTTTCCGTGTTGATCCCGAGAATTTTCGCGTGAGCATGGGGACTGCGCAGAATCACCGCCTCACATTGATCGGGCAATCGGATGTCCCCGACATACCGTCCTTTTCCGGTTAGCAGCCTCGGGTCTTCGATCCTTTTTACACTGGCGCCGATGCTCATACGTTCACTTCCTTGCCGGTCTGTGCCGTACTGCTACCAGATTTCGATTTCCTTTCCCTGTCCAACCATTCTGCTGCCAGTTCCACGGCATCGACGATACTTTGATATCCCGTACAGCGACACAGATTGCCGGATATCCCTTCCCGGATTTCGTCACGAGTAGGGTGAGGATTTTCCTTCAGAAAATGATACGCTGAGATGAGAACCCCTGGTGTACAAAACCCGCACTGAAGGCCGTGTTTTTCCCAGAAGGCCGCTTGCAACGGGTGAAGCGTACCGTCCGGACCTGCCAGTCCTTCCACTGTAAGAATCTCGGCCCGGTCCGCTTGTACGCCAAACACCAGACAAGAGCGAACAGGTCGCCCGTCCATGATCACCGTACATGCACCGCAAATACCGTGCTCACAGCCGACGTGCGTTCCCGTCAAGCCCAGCTCGTCGCGCAACACATCGGACAGCAGCATTCGCGGTTCAACCTGTACCGTGTGCTCCACGCCGTTCACAGATATAACGACGGTTTTCATTTTGCTTTGACTCACTCTCCCACCTCCATAGAAATGGCTGTCAGATCACCTATAGCCGATAAGCACGCTGGGCTGCCCGTTCAAGCACTCGTCTTCCATACGTCACACAGAGGTCACGTCGAAATTCGGCGCTTGCATGAACATCGGACTCTGGATCTACCAGTTCCGAAATGATTCCGCAGCATGCTTCGATACGGTCACGATCAGGGGGATACCCAATTAGCCCCTCGGTCACTTCATTCAGAAGAACCGGAACGCCGTCAACTCCTCCCAATCCCAGCGCAGCCGCTATCACCCTCCCCTGGTCATCCAGAGTTATCGAAGCAGCAGCCAAAACGATGGCAAAATCCCCTTTTCGCAATGTAAACTCGTCAATCGCAAATCCCGTATTAGCAGCGGGCCGAGGGATTTGGACCGATATCAGAATCTCATTTGGCTCGATCGTGGTTGTCAAGTACGTCAAAAAGAACTCTTCAGTCGGAACTGTTCTCACTCCTTCGCTGGAAGCAAGAGTAACACTGGCTCCCAATGTGCGCAGAATCACCGGGAGCTCCGCAGTCGGATCTGCGTGAACCACGCTGCCCCCAATTGTTCCGCGCGATCGGATTTGAGAATGACCGATCAATTTCATTCCTTCCGTGATTAAAGGACAAGCCTGTTCGATCTCTCGGCTATGCTCTAATTGATAGTGGCGAGTAAGCCCGCCAATCTGAATCTCCGAATCGGAAATTCGAATATAATTGAGTTCCTCTATCCGGTTGATATCGATCAGGATTTTGGGACGAGCCAAACGCATGTTCATCATCGGGATCAGACTTTGACCGCCCGAGATGATTTTCGCGTCACTGCCAAACTCATCCAACAGCAATAATGCTTCCTCGAGCGTCGTCGGAGCATAGTGCTCAAATACCGCTGGTTTCACGCTATACCCTCTTTCCTGGTTGAACTGTTTTCCATCTAGCTCGCTTGTCTTGTTTTCGCTTCCTTGGCAATCTTTTTGAAAAAATCCTTTACGATCATTTTTGCGATTCCTGACAAGATCCGCTGGCCAACACCGGCTACCAGGCCTCCGACTTGTGCCTCCCCCTCGTAACGAATGATCGTATTCGGATGATTGTACTCCAGTTCGACTGTCGCCTTTCCTTCTACAAATCCCATGGTGCTGTCTGCTTTCATCAACAGACAGTAACGGTTTGGCGCAGATTTCTCAAAAAGCCGGATCGTTGCTTCATATTCTCCGCGTACCGCAGCAATCCCGAGGGAAATATCCGCTTTATACGAATCAGGCTCTACTTCTGTCAAGGTTTTACATCCAGGCGTCGCTTTCATCAGAACATCGGGATTGTTTAGTGCATTCCAAACCTCTTCCTGGCTGGCATCGACGAGAATTTCTCCTTGTACTTTCACTGAGGCAACCACCTTTTCCATAAATTTTTAGCTGTTTCCGATTCGTAAGGCCAGTTCCGACCGCATTGCAGGCATTGAAGAACAATGTTTACGTTCTGGTGCAGGACCTTACGATTACCCCCTTTCTCTCTCCAATTGAGCGAATATTCGTTTTATTGGGAAAATTGTATAATATATGATGCACAATTGTGAAATACCGCATTTTTATAAAGATATAAAGTTACTGAATGTATGGCCTGGGTTGTGAGATCCAGCACCAACCCTTTCTGTTTACTCGCTCCAAACCAGCTATCTATTTACCAATCGTGATTATCCATTTACAATTGGTAAATCAATGATATAATAAAGTTCGTAAATATTTGATTATTCCAAATATTCTGTTTCGGTAGTGCGGTAAGGGGGAGATTCTTATTAACATACTCTATTTGGAGACCTTTTTGGTTGTTTGCAACTATGAAAACTTTACAGAAGCAGCAAAACAGCTTCATGTTCCACAACCGACGATATCCAACCGCATTCGCTATCTGGAAGAAGAACTTGGACAGGAACTGTTTGTGAGAGGAAAAAAGGGTAAGCGAAGTGTGGAATTGACCAGGGCGGGAAAAAATTTCTTCCGTATGCGCAGCAGGTGATGGACACATTGCATACCGCAAAAAACGAGATAAACCAAGACACCCATGACAAGCTTATGACCATTGGCAGCTCAGTTGCTTTAACACACCCCTTTATCTATGAAAAAATCAGTTTGCTCCATCATGTACACAACCGAAACATTAACCTTCTCATCATGGATCACTCAATCATTCCCCAATCTCTTGTCGATGGCAAGCTTGATTTAGCTTTTGTCACGGAGCCTATTATCCATAAACAACTGGATTGTTACCACGTTTATAGTGAAAGAATCGGATTGATTGTCTCCCGCAGGCATCCTTTGGCCGGTAAAAGCTGCTTAGACAATCTATCGGATCTGGAGAAAGACGATTTGATTTTTTACAAGCCTTTCTATAAAGATCAGACTTTTGACCAAACAATCAAATGCAGAAAGCGAATTATGACAAATCAGCTTGAATTGGTACACGACTTGATTCTTCATCATGATGGGGTATCCTTTCTCCCGGAGAATACTTTCCAAACCGAGATCCGGAATGGAGCCTTTGTTCATATTCCGATTCATCACAATGTGCTGGATCGAGTTGTTCAGTATTTTTTGGTATCCCGCAAGTCAGAATTGTTTTATGTGGACATTTTCATGGGAAATGGGAACAGCCTACATACCTCAATATAGAAAGCAATTGTTTCGAAATCGTACGGCAAAAGAAGCTGCCCCCGAGTCATGTTTGACTCGGGGGCAGCCTTGTCGGCCTTGGCCATGCTCATCGCTTTTTCCGCTTATTCAAATCCGATCTCTTCGTACACTTCCGGTTCCCAGTAAATCACGGAATTGGCGAGCGGCAGATTGGTCTCACGGGCGCCGTTTGGCTGCCCGTTGAAGTAAATGATCTCTGTTACCGAGATGCGGTCACCGCGGATATCAATTTCCCCTGTGAACTGCAAGTTGGTTCCATCCGGTGCGTAGTAGACGACTTTTCCAGATCCTACTGTTTTCATGGCTCCTCCCACTATTTCCCTGTCTTTCTTCTATAGTAGTAGATACTCTTTCCTACCGTCAATGACAAACCCGGGACAATGGCGAGGGAAATTCTCGCTTCTTACGTCATCCTTTGCGTCCACGCGGCTGTTTTCCTTCCGCCTGCTGGGTCAAAATTCCCGTGGTGTCCGTCATGTCTGTCTGCAGTCCATCGGCAATCAGCGACGTGTCCTCGACAGGCGTTCCCTGCGGGGAAGGAGGTGCATAGCGGGAAGTTGCGCTCACCGGCTGCATGGAATGTCCGCCGGTCTGGAGCGAAGCCAGGTTCCCGTTGCTAAACGCCGGCTGCGCACCGGCGTACGCCTGTCCGGAAGCATCGCCTGACATCGCCGGCGCTGTCCCCAACCCTTGAGACGCGGAAGCGACAGGCTGATAGGTTCCCAGCAACTGGGCTCTTTCCGCTTCCGGCATGACCGCCTTGGGATAATATCCCTTGCGCTGCATGTACCCCCATACCTCGTAAGCCTGATGGGAGCAGTTGACCGCCGCTTGCAGCAGCATGTCGCGAATTTGCGGATGGCTCGCTTCCAGCGCTGCGCTCAATCTCAACTTTGCCCCCGCCTTGTGCAAGCCCAAAAGTGCGGAAGCCACGTCCCGGTCCTGCAGGGGAGCCGCGTACGCGTTGGCCTGTGGACTGGCAGACATGCCCTGGCCCGCCGGCTGCTGACTTCCTGCCGCCAGGTTCCAAGCGGAACGGTACGGCGCGATTTCACCGGCTCCCAAGCCGCGTACCGCGTGGACCATCCCGTTGTACTCCTGCTGCATGAACTGGAACTGGTGGCGAACAAGCTGGGTCAATTCCGGGTCGGTCGCGTAAGGGAGATACAGCTGCACCGTATTGAGCGCATCCCCCGCCTGATTCAACACCTCGTGCAGTTCAATCACTTCATGGGCACCGTATTGTGGTTGCGTGTGCATGGCATTTGTTCCCTCCTCGTCATGTGGCGAAATCGCAGCCCGCCTTGCCGAACCACCGGCAAAACGGGAAATTCCTTACCAGTATGTCCAATCCCGCCCAGACGTAGAAGTTTCAGAAAAAACAGGAATGCCTGTGCAGGACTCCCCTCTCCATTCACCCATCCTGCGCATCGCCCATATATTGGCATTGTAGTTTTTCGAGGAGGTGAAGCATTGGCCGTTATCAAAGCGAACAGCAGAGAAATCGCGATGCTGGCGCGGTTGATGCGGGCAGAGGCGGAAAGCGAAGGCGCGCTCGGCATGCTGATGGTGGGCAATGTCGGCGTCAACCGGATTCGCGGCAACTGCCTCGACTTTGTCGGCATACGCACCATCCCGCAGATGGTTTTCCAGTCTCCGGGCGGCTTTGAAGCCGTGCAAAAACCTTACTTTTACCAGCGCGCCCGACAGAAGGACATCCGCCTGGCAAAACGGGCCGTCAACGGAGAACGCCAGCATCCCGCCAGCTATGCGCTGTGGTTTTACCGTCCGCAGGGCAACTGCCCGCCAACCTGGTACAACCAAAGAAATTCCGGCCGGTACAAGGCACATTGCTTTTTTGTGCCGGAGCCGGCAAACTGTCCCAGAGTCTACTAGAGAAAAAACGTAAAGGAGCGAGTACATCGTGAGTCAACCCGTACCCTATCCCGGCTATCCATCCTACGGATACGAGATGTATCCGTCCGCCCAGTATCCGTCCATGTTCCCGCAACAGCCACAGATGATGCAACCCCCGATGCAGATAGTTCCCATGCAGCCAAGCGGCCAGATGATTCCCGGCCTTCCCCTGGCTCCCGGCCAGGTGCGGTTTGAAGAGTCCTACATCGAAAACATCCTCCGCCTCAATCTGGGGAAAGTGATGACCGTTTACCAAACCTTTGAAAACAACACACAGTGGAACGCCAAGATTTTTCGCGGCGTGCTGGAGGCGGCCGGACGCGATCACATCATCCTCAGCGATCCGCAGACCGGCAGGCGCTACCTGTTGTTGATGATCAACACGGACTACATCACCGCGGACGAAGAACTGAATTACTTCCTGCCGCCGCAGGTGCGGTAGCCTTGCAAAAAATGAACAGTCCCGCTGATTTGAGCTGGGCTGTTTTCATTTTCCGACAACAAAAAAAGCCCTGCCTCCCTGTAGGGGAAAACGCAGAGCAATCTTGCAGACAACCGGGTACGCGTTTTTCGATTCAAGCCTGAACCTTCGACAGTTCCAGCAAAAATTGCTTTGGATCTCCATGAAAAAAACGGCTGTCCTTGCCGATCCTCTTGGTTCGGTACCGAATGGCCATGAGATTTACCAGCTGATTGATCTTCTGATGTTCGGACTCGTCCATGGTAAAACGAACCGCGTATTCGTAAAAGATCTCTTCCCACGGTACGCATCGCACGAGATGGCCGTACATGGAAAGTTTCTGACCGGCCAGTTCCGTATCAAACTGCAAAACAAGCTGGTCGCTGGCGGGCATTTTCAAATGGGAAAGAAAGCGGAGTCCGCCTGCGCTCAAGTCTTCGATCAGCACGGTCGTACTCCCTGTCTCCAGAGACTTGCCCCGAATCAGAACAATAGTCATATCTGCGCAAAGGGGAGGGTCCAGCTTCAATCGAAAAAACTGGCGTTGCTTTTTCAAAGTTGCGTCGCTCATCTCTTACACCTCTTTCATTACGCGAAACCACAACGCCGCCTAACCGACTCTATCTTTTCTTCTGTTTGGACAGTTTCATTTCCTCCGCGGAAATATTGCGATTTTTCCACAGATGCTCGCGGTCAAAGGAATACGAATCATGTTTATTCAGTTGAAAAAGGAGTTTGACGAGATACAGGACGACCAGCAAGAAGAGAAAAAAGACGACAAGTGTCAGGTACAACATGGCAAAACCCCCTCAAGTGCAAACGCCTTCCTGGAGGCGTTCTTCTACATCATATGGGAGGAAGAGGGGAAACATGCGGGATTTCGCTTTCTTTTAGACAATTTTGTGACAAATTCTTCTCCAGCAGGCCAAGCGGAAAATTCCGCCAGGCAGCAACGCTTCGCATCTTCGCCGGCTGTCCCCGGCAAAAAGCAAAAATCTCACCTGCCCTTTTGTGCAGGTGAGATTTTTCTGCTCCGCTCGTTTCAAGGGTTCCCCGCTTACTCCGTTACCACGACGGACCAGCCAAATTTGTCCTCCAGCTGTCCGTACTGGATACCAGTCAGGGTATCGTAGATTTTCTGCGTCAATTGCCCGGTCTTGTTGTCGTTCACGGTCATTACATGTCCGTTCCAGTTCAGCTCGCCGATCGGGGAGATGACAGCCGCCGTCCCGGTGCCGAACGCTTCTTCCAGCTGGCCGTTTTGGTAGGCTTGCAGCAGTTCTTCCACGGCGATGCGTTTTTCGATGACAGGAACTCCCCAATCCTTCAGCAACTGAATCGTGGAATCTCGCGTGATGCCCTGCAAGATGCTGCCGTTGAGCGCAGGTGTCCACACTTCTCCGTTCACCTTGAAGAAGACGTTCATGCTGCCGACTTCCTCGATGTATTTGTTTTCAACGCCGTCCAGCCACAGCACCTGATCGTATCCCTTGTCGTGCGCTTCCGCCTGGGCCTTCAGGCTGGCCGCGTAGTTCCCCGGCACTTTGGCTTCTCCCGTTCCGCCGCGCACCGCGCGCACATAGTGGCTTTCCACGTAAATTTTGACCGGGTTCATTCCGTTTTCGTAGTAGGCGCCTACCGGCGAAAGCAGAATCAAGAGCTTGTAGGTGCTGGAGGTGCGAACGCCGATGTACGGCTCGGTGGCGATGACGAACGGACGGATGTAGAGCGAGGTTCCCGGTTCAGTAGGAATCCACTCTTTTTCCACGCTGATCAGCTTTTTCAAAGCTTCCACCATAAATTTCTCATCCACTTGCGGCATGTCCAGGCGAGCAAGGGAACGGTTCATTCGCTTGAAGTTTTGATCCGGTCTGAACAGGCGCACTTCTCCGTTTTTGTTGCGGTACGCTTTCAGCCCCTCAAACACGGCCTGGCCGTAGTGAAAAACCATTGCCGCCGGATCGAGCGTCAGCGGACCGTGCGGAATGATTCTCGGATCATGCCATCCTTTGCCCGCAGTGTAATCCATCATAAACATGTGGTCGGTAAAGTGAATACCGAATCCCAGTTTGCTGCTGTCGGGCTTTTCTTTTCTCTGATCCGTCAGTGAAATGCGCAACTGACTTTCCATCATCAACATCTCCCTTGTCTTTTTCACCATCATTTTACTGCGAATTGTTTGGCTAGCGCTACCTGGCTGGCAAATGAGAATTCCTTTCATCGGCACCTGTCAGCCCTGAGCTGTTTTTCACAGTCTATTATATATTATAGGGGATTTTCCCAAGGGACAGGGACAGAAACTTGTATCTCATGTTTGGAAAGTCCCTGACGCGATGAGCGTGCCAAAGTCCAGGGCGTGGACGGTTCTGCCCCTTCGGCCCGTGGTCGTAACCGCTTGCGAGAGCGAATTGTAAATGGCTTCCTCCGTCGCTTCGGCGCTGGCGGCAAACAGCTGCTCCATGATGGGATGATCCTCCCGCAACTGGAAGCGCGTCTCCAGGCAACTCTCTGCCTGATGGGGAATTTTGTGCGCGGTGGAAAAGGCGATGACGATGTCGCCGCTGCCGTGGCTGAAGTGACTGCCCGTCCGCCCCAGTCCAATCCCGGTTCGCTTGGCAAGGCGCAGCAGTTGCCGGTCGGAAAGCGGCGCATCCGTTGCCAGGACGATGATGATGGAACCGTCAGCCGGATTCTGCACCGCGGGCGGTTGGAGGTTTGCCGACGCCAGCAGCTGCGGCAGGCGAAGGTCTTCTTTTCTGCCAAAGTTGGACAGCACCAACACCCCAACCGTAAAGCGCTTTCCATCGGCCTGGACGACGCGCGATGATGAGCCGATCCCGCCTTTGTAGCCGAAGCAAACCATGCCTTTGCCGGCGCCGACCGCCCCTTCCTGCACCGGATCGGTGGAGGCGCGGCGGATCGCTTCCATCGCATGCTCCGGCGTCACCGCACAGCGGCGGATCGAATTGAGATGGCTGTCATTGCACTCGCCCACGACGATGTTGACCGTCCCGGTCGTCTCGCCGATCTCTTCGTGCTGCTCCAGCATGTACTGCAGGGTGCCCTGTGCGACGGCTGAAACGGAAAACGTGTTGGTCAACATGATGGGAGATTCCAACAGCCCCAGTTCGTTTACCTGGACGAGCCCGATCGTTTTGCCAAAACCATTCAGCACGCAGCTGGCCGCCGTCACTTTTTCCCGAAACAGGCTGCCGCCGTGGGGCAATATGGCGGTTACGCCCGTACAGACGTACTCCCCTTCTCCCTCTTCCAGCGGGTAGTCAAGCGTCACATGGCCAACCCGCACATCGGCCACATCGGTAATGTCGTTTTTGGCGCCTGTCGGCAGTTTTCCGACAGACAATCCGTACGCGCGAATTTTCTGCTTTCCTGATTTGACACTCATGCCCTTACCCTTCCTTGTTTCGGCCCTTGTTTCGTCCTGTTCATCAACTGTCAAGTCTCTGCCCTTATTTCGGGCGGTTGCGCAGGAAATTTTCCCCGGCAAAACCGCGCACTTCCTCTTCGGAGTAGTGCTTCAACAGTTCGTTGATCAAGTTGTAGGTCATCCCGGCATGCTCCAGTCCTTCCACCTTGTTGTCATCGATGCCGTCGAAGTCGGAGCCAAGACCGATGTTGCGAACGCCGCCCAGCGCGCAAAAGTGATCAATGTGCCGGATCAGATCGGAAATGGTGGCCCCTCCCTGCTCCCTGACGAAAGGAGGGTAGTAGACCACATGCAGATTTCCGCCTTTGGCAAACAGCGCCTTCGCCTGATCATCCCGCAGGTTGCGCGGGTGGTCGCACAGCGCTCTGGCGTTGGAGTGGCTGGCGATCGGGTATTGGGCCAGTTCGATCACTTCCCAGAAACTTCCTTCCGAGAGGTGCGAAACGTCCGTCAAGATCTTGCGTTCGTTGTTAAACTTCACGATCTCCCGGCCAAACAGGCTAAGTCCGCCGTTTCTCGGCTCGCTGGCTCCGTCCGCAGCGAGATTGGCGAAATTCCAGGTCAGGCCTACGGAAAGCACACCCAATTCAGCCAGGTGGTGAAGTTTCTTCAGGTCGTTGCCGATCGGCTCCACCCCTTCCAGCGTCAGCACGGCCCCGATTTCGCCTTCCTGCAGGGTGTCAAAGTCGCTCCATGTCTTGATTTGCCTGATCTCCGGGTTTTTGGCCAGCACCTCGGTGCGAAAGTAGTAGATCTGGTCCAGCGCTGCCTGGTAGCGTTGCTCGGAAGGCAGCTTGGGCGGCGTGAAAATGGCGAAGCACTGAACCTTGATTCCGCCTTCCTTCAGCCGCTTCTTGCTGGTATCCAGCTCCTCCGTGTCGGCATAGGAAAGTTTTCCCTCGGACCGCCACAGTTTCAGAAGCGCATCACAATGCAGGTCGATAATTTGCATGACAATTCTCATCCTTTTCTTTTTTCTGTATTCAATGCTGGCACGATGTCCGTCTCAATGATAGGATATCATATGTCAGAAGATTTCCAACACAAAGTCACCTTTACAAAAGCAAAGATTGAAAAATTTTTTCGCAAAACGGAGTTTTTCCCATGAACATGGAACAGATTGAAGCGTTTATCTTCGTTTCCCTTACCGGAAGTTTCAGCAAGACAGCCGAACTGCTCTACCTTTCCCAGCCGACGGTGAGCATGCGGATCAAGGCTCTGGAATCCTACCTGGGCTGCAAACTGTTTCGCCGGACCGGACACACCATCAGCCTGACGCGGGAGGGTGAGGTTTTTCTGCCCTACGCCCAAAGCATTTTCCAGTCTTTTCAGGACGGACAGAAGGCGCTCAACCGCTCGCAGGGAGAGATGGAAGGGGAGCTGGCCATCGCCTCCGTCTTTACGGCCGCGTATTCCCTTCTTCCGGAACTGGTGGACCAGTTTCAAAAGGTGTACCCCAAAATCAAGCTGACGATTCTCACCGGCCATTCCCATCAGGTGCTGGACATGGTGCTGCGGCATGAAGTCGCGTTTGGCATCGCCCGGGCGGTGACACACCCGCAGATCCATCAGATCAAGCTGGTGTCCGACCAGATGGTGTTGGCGGTGTATCCCGAACACCCTTTTTCCCGGCAGCAACTGGTCCGGATCGAGGAGGTGGCACTGGAGCGGCTGATACTCTTCAATCGCGGCTCGCTGGACTGGAAGCTGATCGACAGCGCCTTTACCCATTACCGGCTGCAGTACAAGGTCGTCATGGAAGTGGACAACATCGAAGTCGTCAAGCGGCTCGTCAAACAAAAACTGGGCATCGCCTTCGTTCCCCGCTTTTCCATCCAGCAGGAACTGGCATCCGGAGAGCTGCACGAGCTGGAAGTGTTCAACCTGCCGCAAATCCAGCGCGATTTTGAGCTGATTTACCTCAAGGACACGCCGTTTCAGGGAATCATGCGCACGTTTGTCGACTTTTTGATGCAGAGCAAGCTGAGCCCGCAACCCCACTCCGTTGCCGCCACAAGTTCCCCGGCACTAGACCGCCTTGAAAAAAAATAGTTTTTTTCTTCTAATCCTCATTGACAACCTGGTTCTTTGCGCATAGAATGTTCCCAGATTCGAAAAGATTCGACAAGTACCCACAAAATGAAAAGGGCAAAACCATCGAAAGGTGGTGACGCAAAGCCACGGGTCTAAAGTCTCTGGGACTATGACAGCCGGGTTGCCATTGGGTCGAGCCAGTTCGACATTTCGACATTGTTGAAATCGTTTATGGAATCCAGGCTATCCGAGGCATCCGTCCAGCGGGTCCCTCGCATAGCCTTTTTTATTTCGTTCCGCCACGTTTTCAGGAGGTGCAAACATGAAACCCGTCGTTTCCCAACAATCTGTCGCCGAAAGCAAAAAGGAGGAGATGGATCGCATCATCAACTCCATTTTCCGTCTTCCCGACCAGGATGAACAGAAAGCGATCAAAGATCTAATTCTCTATCTGAATCAGTTGTTGCGCATTCATTTCACCACGCCCCCCACTTCTGAAGTCATGATTTTTCTGCGTCATACCAAACCAAAACTGTTTCACAGCACCCGATTCGCCCTGTCCAAGAGCAGCCACTTGGCCATGCTGTTCCAGATTGACGGGGATCTGGAAATTGCCCGCAAGCGCCTGGAGGAGCTGGGCGTCTCCCTGCTCACTTGAAGTTTGTTTCCTCCTGTTCATGCTTGAACAAACCTGTTCAAAAGCCGGCGACAACAAGGTTGTTTCGAAAGCTTTCCCGCTTTCGAAACAACCTTTCTTTGCAATGCCCTGTTTCTGCACTGTCCAGACAGCCTTCCGCCACCCTCTCCCTTTTGGTAAAAAGCAAATCATTCAAACGGCTCAAGCGCTTTTCGGATCTTTCCCTTGGCCTCCTTCAGCAGCCGCTTCGCCTCTTCCTTGGACGCGCCGGTCAATTGCATCAGGATCGCCGTTTTGGCATCGCCATCGGCCAGCCCTGCCAACTTCTCCGCCTCTTCATAGCTGACACCGGTTCCTTCCATGATGATGCGCTTCACCCTCTCCTGCAGCTTTCGGTTGGTTCCCTGCACATTAACCATCAGGTTGCCGTACACCTTGCCAAGGCGGATCATGGAAGCCGTGCTCAGCATGTTCAGCGCCATCTTTTGCGCGGTGCCCGACTTTAACCGCGTAGAGCCGGCAAGCAATTCCGGCCCCACCACGATGTTGATCGCCACATCCGTTCCCTGGTCGATCAGCGCGTTTTCGTTGCAGGAGAGCGAGATGGTCTTGGCGCCAATCGCCTGCGCCTCCTGCAAAGCCCCGATGACATACGGCGTGCGCCCGCTGGCGGAGATGCCGACGACCACATCCCGCTCCGTCACGCCATGCGCCCTCATATCTGCTCTTCCCAGTTCCGCGGAGTCCTCCGCTCCCTCGACGGCCCTGACCATCGCGGAAGGGCCGCCGGCGATCAGGGCCTGCACCATTTCGGGGGATGTGCCGAAAGTCGGCGGACACTCGGATGCATCCAAAATTCCCAGCCTGCCGCTTGTCCCCGCGCCCACGTAGAAGAGCCGCCCCTCATTCTCCAGTGCGGCGACGATGACTTCCACCCCTTTGGCGATCTGGTCCAGCTGGCGCTCAACCGCAAACGGCACCTTTTTGTCTTCCTCGTTCATCAACCGGACAATCTCTCTCGCGCTGAGGCGGTCAAGGTCCCGCGAGGCTTCATGCTTCTGTTCCGTCGTCAAGTTCTCCAGGTTTTCCAGCATCAATCCCTCCTGTCCCCCGCATGTTCCCTCCTTGCCTGTCTTCCTTCCTGCAGATGGCAATAAACCCAGTGGCCATCCGCGCATTTCTTCCACGCAGGCGCGCTCGTCCGGCAAACGTCCAGGCACCAGCGGCAGCGCGGATGAAAGGCGCATCCAGACGGCGGATCGGCCGGGCTTGGCAACTCTCCCTCCAGAATGATCCGCTGCGCCTGGCGGTTTGGGTCCGGTACGGGCACTGCGGACAGCAAGGCTTGCGTATAGGGATGGGCCGGCTGTTCATACAGCCTCTTCTTGTCGGCCACCTCCACCACTTTTCCCAGGTACATCACTGCCACCCGGTCGCAAAGATGGCGCACCACGCTCAAGTCGTGGGAAATAAACAGGTAGGTAAGCGAAAACGCCTTCTGCAAGTCCTGCATCAGGTTGAGGATCTGCGCCTGGATGGAGACGTCCAGCGCAGAAACGGGTTCATCGGCGACGATCAGCTTGGGCCGCAAAATCAGGGCGCGGGCAATGCCGATCCGCTGCCGCTGTCCGCCGGAGAATTCATGGGGAAAACGGTCCAGCTGCTGCCTGCCGATGCCGACGATTTCGATCATCTCCTCCACCATCCTGCGCCGCTCGGCCGCCGTGCCGATCCCGTGAACGATCAGCGGATCTTCCAGAATTTGTCCCACTGTCTTGCGGGGATTCAGCGAGGCAAACGGGTCCTGGAAGACGATTTGCATGTCGCGGCGGAGTTTGCGCAATTCCGCTCCCTTCAGGCGGCGGATGTCCCTTCCCTGAAAAAGGATTTCCCCGCCGGTCGGCTCCATCAGCCGCAAAATACAGCGTCCTGTCGTGGTTTTTCCGCAGCCGGATTCCCCCACAAGGCCGACTGTTTCGCCGGGATAAACGGTCAGGTTGACCCCGTCGACCGCGCGAATCACCTTTTCCTTGCCAAACAGTCCCCGCCTGACGGTAAAATGCTTGGTCAACCCTTTTACTTCCAACAGCGGTTCCGCCACGTTACCCCTCCTCCTTTTGCAGCCAGCACCTGCATCGCCTGCGGTCGGAAAGGAAAAACAGGTCAGGGTTTTGCCTTCTGCAGATGTCCATCACATGAGGACAACGCGGAGCGAACCGGCATCCCTCCGGCATCTCCGCCAGCATCGGCACCGTGCCGGGAATGGCGTTCAGCCGCTCCTGATCACCGCTCAGGCTTGGGATCGACCGCAAAAGCCCTTGGGTGTACGGATGTTTCGGCTCGGCGAACAGCTCTCCGACGTCCCCCTGCTCGACGATCTGGCCGGCGTACATCACGATCACCCGGTGGCACATTTCCGCCACGACGCCCAGATCGTGCGTAATCAGCAGAATCGAGGTGCCGCGCTCCTGGCGAAGTTTTTTCATCAGTTCCAAAATTTGCGCCTGGATCGTCACGTCCAGGGCCGTGGTCGGCTCGTCGGCAATCAACAGTTGCGGCCGGCACGCCATCGCCATCGCGATCATGGCCCGCTGTCTCATCCCCCCGGACAACTGGTGGGGGTAATCGGAGATGACTTCTTCCGCCCGCGGAATGCCCACTTCCCGCAGCAGCTGGATCGCTCGCTCCCTTGCTTCCTTTCGCGAAACGCGGAAGTGGCGGCGCAGCGGCTCGCCAACCTGCTTGCCAATCGTGTGCAGCGGGTTGAGGGCCGTCATGGGCTCCTGAAAAATCATCGCGATCTGGTTGCCGCGAATGCTTTCCATCTCTTTTTCCGTGAGCGCAAGCAACTCTTTTTCCTGAAAGCGGATGCTTCCTTCAATCACCGCATTCCTTCCCAAAAGCCGCATGATGGAGAGGCTGGTGACGCTTTTGCCGCAGCCCGATTCGCCGACGAGCCCAACCGTTTCGCCCGGTTTCACCGTCAGGCTGACCCCCTCGATCACCGTCAGCTTTTTGCCCGCCTGCACGAAGGAAGTGCGCAAATTTTCTATTTCCAGCACGGCGTCTGCTCCCCCCTTTCCAGTCAAGCTCGTTTCACGGGTATGGCGGCGAACAGACGGTTGTGGTGCGCGCGCCGCCACCTGTTCATCTCCGGGTTGACGGCCGGATGCACACGGTTTGTCAGGGTAATCAGGACAGCCCCCCGCCCCGGGTCGGACCAGATGGAAGTCCCTGTAAAGCCCGTATGGCCGTACGCCTGCTCCGTCAGCAAATCTCCCCCCGTACATCCATGTGCAACCTGGTTCAGTCCGCCGCCCGCCGTGGACGCTTCCCAGCCGGCCGTCCGGCGGGGCGCGTGCGGATCGGTCAGCGGGCGGGTGGCCAAGGAACGCAGCACGGGATCGATTTGCACCGGCGCGTCATCCGACGTCCAGATCGCCATGTACCGTTCCACATCGTTCAGCGTGGAAAAGAGACCGGCGTGTCCGCTTACCCCGCCCAACCCGTGATAGGCGTTGCAGTCGTGCACTTCGCCGCGGATGACGCCTTCGCGCCAGGAGAAACTTTCCAGCGCCTCCCGCCACTCGGCCGCGCGCGGGTCTCCCATCACCTCAAGCTGCAAAAGATACTGCTGGACCATCTCCCGTTCATGCCCGTTTCCAACCTCCGTCGGCGCAATTACGCAATCTCTCCAGGCCGTCTGCTGCCGCGGCAGATACCCCGTATGGAACATGCCGCACGGCCGAAACAGCTTCCGCCAGGCCAGCGCCGCAAGTTCCTCCTGCCAGATTCGCTCCAGCAAAAAGCCCAGCAGCATAAAGCCCAAATCGCTGTAGACAACCTGTTCACCCGGCCGCCCCAGCAAGGGTTCCCCGGCGATCATGCGCAGGTATTCCGCATGGCCGCTACCGCGAAGAAAATAGGGGCGCCACGCCGGTAGCCCGGAGGTGTGGGTGAGCAGGTGTATCACCCTGATCCTTTCCTTTTCGTGCTTGTCTCTTTCTTCCGCCAATTCCGGCAGCCACTGGACAATGGAATCGGTGAGGGAAAGCCTGCCTTCCTGCACGCTGAAAAGTACCAGCGGCAAGGTCACCATCACCTTGGTCAAGGAGGCCACGTCGTACAAGGTGTCGGCGCTGACCAACGGCTCGCCGGCGGCCGTTCCCGTCCTGCCGCTGACAACCTTGAGGGCGGGTTTTCCCTCCTGCAGAAGGCAGACGGCCCCGCCGGGAAAAATCCCGGCGGCAATGCCGCCGTCCAGGCTTCGCTTCATGTTTTCCAGCAATTCACCCGGGTCCATTCCTTTTTTCCCTCCAGACTTACGTTTTGTCGTGACGCGGGTCCAGTATGTCGCGCACGGCGTCGCCAAACAGGTTGCTGCAAAGAATCGTGACCGTCATCGCCAGGCACGGCCAGACAATCATCCCGGGAGCCAGTTCCATGTACCGGCGGGCTTCGGCAATCATCCCTCCCCAGGATGGATCCGGCGGCTGAACGCCCAGCCCGAGGAAGCTCAGCACCGACTCGGTCAAAATTGCGCCGGAGATGGCCAGCGACGCCTGCACCAGAAGCGGAGCGGCAACGTTGGGGAAAATCTCCCGGAACAGAATCCGCGGCGTGCTTGCGCCAATCGCCCGGGCACTCTCCACAAACTCCTGATTTTTGACGGCAAGGACAGCTCCCCTCACCGTGCGCGTAAACACCGGAATGTTGACAATTCCGATCGCCAGAATCGTGTTGAACGTTCCCGGCCCCAGGACGGCGACAATGGCCAGCGCCAAAAGAATCTCCGGAAAGGCGAACAAGACGTCCATGGCGCGCATGATCAACCCGTCGATCCAGCGGCCGAAGTAGCCGGCAATCAGCCCGAACAAGGCGCCGCAAGCGGCACTCAGCAAGACTGCGGAGAACCCCACCAGCAGAGAGACGCGGGCACCGTACATGATCCGGCTCAGCAAATCGCGGCCGAACTGGTCGGTCCCCATCCAAAACTCAGAAGAACTGCCGGCCATCCGGTGGTCGTGAAACATTTCCGTCGGATTGTGGGGAGCCAGAACCGGCGCCAACAGCGCAACCAGGCAAAGTATGGCCAGCAGAAAGGAACAGCAGACAGCGGTTTTATTGTTCCAGAATCGCTTGTGAAATGTGTTCATGTGCGAACTCTCTCCGATCAGTACTTGATCCGCGGGTCGATCCAGGTGTAGATCAGGTCGATGAGCAGATTGACCAAAACAAACACCAGGGCAACGAAGAGCACGCCGCCCTGCACGACCGGATAATCGCGCAGGTAAATCGCTTCCAGAATGTACTGGCCCAAACCGGGAAGGGAGAAAAGCTGTTCCACAATCACCGCCCCGCCCAACAGGGAGCCGATTTGCATCCCGGCCAGGGTGACGATCGGAATGGAAGAGTTGCGGAACGCGTGCCCCATCACCACGCCCCATTTGCCGATGCCCTTGGCCCGCGCCGTGCGGATGAAGTCTTTTTCCAGCGTCTCCAGAAAGGCGGAGCGCGTCATCCGCATCACCCCGGCGGCGACGAATATGCCCATGGTCACAGCGGGCAAAACGAACACCTGGAACGCCTCCGCCGGATCTTCCCAAAAGCTGACGACATCAATCGGCGGGAACCAGCCCAAATACAGCGACACCCCCAGCAAGAGCAGGGTGGCGATGGCAAAGTTGGGAACCGAGATGCCCAACAGCGTAACGATGCGGACGGCGATGTCCAGCTTGGAATGGGCGCGGACGGCGGAGAGAATGCCGATGGGAATCGCCGCGAGCCAGCCTACCGACACGGCAAACAGCGTCAATTGCAGGGTAACGGCAAACCGTTTGAGAATTTCCGGGAGAATTTCCTTGCCGGTATGGACGGAGACGCCGAAATCGCCGTGCAAAAGTCTCCCGGCCCAGTGCAGGTATTGCAAGAGAATCGGCTGGTCCAGTCCCAATTGGGCGCGCAGGACGGCGACGGACTCCTCTGTGGCCTCCGTCCCCAGCATGATGGAAACGGGATCACCCGGCACCAGATGGAGGATGGCAAAGACCAATATGGAGATGCCGAACAGAATCGGGATCAGACTGAGGACGCGTTTGAGCAGATAGGTTCCCACAAGGCACTCCTCTCTTTCACCTGGCAGAAAATGATCGTCTGCAAAAAAGGCCCCGCCCTGTGCGGCGAAGCCACCCCATGATTCCTACTTGACGGAAGCTCGGACAAGCGCGAAGCTTTCTCCTGCCGCGGACGGCGAAAAGTCAATGTTGTCCCGCACGGCGTAGAAATTTTTTGGCGAAGCCAGGAACAGGTTGGGCACCTCTTCCGTGACCAGCATGATCTGCGCCTGTTCGTACAGCTTTCTGCGCTCATTCTCATCGACGGTGACCAGCGCTTTTTCCACCAGTTCGTCGTAGGCGGGATTGGCGTAATTCCAGACGTTGGCCGAACCTTCGCTGTGGAAGAAGAAGCGCATGGAACGGTCGGCGTCAACGCCTGACGTGTTGCGCCCCACCATCAGAGTCATGTCCTTCGACTTCCAGACGTCGATGTAGTTGCCCCACTCCAACTGGTTGATTTTGGCGTTGATGCCGATGCCGAGCAGTTGCTGCTGGATCACCTGCGCCGTTTCGATCATGTCGGGATAGGTGGCAGCGGTGTCGATTTGCGTCTCAAAGCCGTTGGGATAGCCGGCTTCGGCGAGCAGGGCCTTCGCCTTTTCCAAATTGGGGGTGTAAGAATCGTAACGCGCCGGATCAACCGCCCAGCCCTTGGCCGCGGGAGCGATCGGCCCGGTCAACTCCGCCTCCCCTTTCCAGACGGTTTGCACGATCTGGTTGCGGTCGACGGCATAGCTGATCGCCTGGCGCACGCGGGGATCGTCAAACGGCTTCTTCTTGACGTTGATGCCCAGATAGCTATACTCCAGCGATTGATAGCTCTTAACCTCCACGCCCTGGCTTTTCTTAAGCAGCGTCGCGGAGTCGGCGGAAACCGAGCTGATGTCCACCTTTCCCGCCCGAATGGCGGCCAGACGCTCCGCCTCATCCTTCATGATCTGAAACTTGATCGTTTCAAACTTGCCCAGTTCCGGTTTGAAGTAGTTGGGATTTTTCCTCATCAGCACGTATTGGCCCGATTCGTACTTTTCCAGCATGTACGGTCCGCTGCCCGCCGTCTCCGTGGTCAGGTCGCCCGCGCCGACCGGCACAATCGCCGTGGTGGCGCTGCTCGTATTGGCCATAAAGGCGGCATCGGGATGTTTCAGGTGGAAGACGACCGTCGCCGGGTCCTTGACTTCCACAGACTCCAGACTGGCAAAATACGACTTGGCGACAGAGCCGGTGTCGGGGTTGAGAATCCGTTCAAAGGAATACTTGACATCCTCGGCGGTCAAATCCTTGCCGTTGTGGAACTTAACCCCCCCGGCCAGGGTGACGGTAATCGTCTTGCCGTCGTCGCTCGTCTCCCATTTTTCCGCGAGATGGGGGATCAGGTTCAAATTCTCGTCCAGCTTGGTCAGGGTGTCGTAAACCAGCGCGTAGATGCGGGCGCTGGAAGCAGCCGGAACCTTGTGCGGGTCAAAACCGACCGGTTCCTGTTCAGCCGCCACAATCAGCTCCGTCTTGGCGGCCGCTTGATCCTGCCCGCTGCCCGCCTGTTCCCCGCTCGGCGCCGGTTCGTTCGTCTGCGACTGTTCGGACGGAACATTTCCCCCCCCTGTGCAGGCGGACAAAACAAGCGAAAACGCCAGAAAAACTCCTGTCAACACGCGATTTTTCACAATCCTACCTCCCCTGTGCAGGTTACCAGCAAACATTTCCCAATGGCACCGCCTTCTTCGCGCCTGTTGCGGAAGGGACGTTGGAAGGGCGGCCCATCAGTGTCTCATGCCCCAGTACGGCAAAAGCCACCGCCTCCTTGGCGTCGTCCGGAATCCCGAACTGCTCGGCCGTAGTCACCGCCACTTCGGCGGGAAGGTGTTGTTTCAGCATGCGCAGCAAGGTTTGGTTGTGCGCTCCGCCCCCGGAGACGATCACCTCATCCACTCGGAAAGCGGGAAAGATGAACCGCTTGTAAGCCTCGGCGATGGAACAAGCGGTCAGCGCCGTTACCGTGGCGATCAGGTCGGCGCCGCTGACGCCGGAAAGCCTCGCTTCTTCCGCCAGGCGGCGGGCAAATGCCGTGCCGTAAACTTCGCGCCCCGTGCTTTTCGGCGGGGGCAAGCGGTAGAAGGGATCGTCCAGCAGCCGCTCGAGCAGAGGCTGCACGACACTGCCGCCTGCCGCCAGCCGCCCCGCCTCGTCGCAGTGCTGTCTGCCCTCCGTCACGATCCGGACAACCTCGTCGATCACCATATTGCCTGGTCCCGTATCGAAGGCAAGCACCTGGCCGATCCCGCATCCGGCCGGCAGAACCGTCACGTTGGCGATGCCGCCGATGTTTTGCAACATGCGTCCTTTTTTGGCGTCGCGAAACAGGATGTAGTCCGCATACGGAACCAGCGGAGCCCCCTGGCCTCCAGCCGCCAGATCGCGGGCCCGAAAATTGCCCACCACGGGGATTCCCGTTCGCTCCGCCAAAGTGGACAGATCGCCAATTTGCAGCGAAGCGCGAACCTCCACCGTCCCCATAGGGCCGGGAAACGGCCCGCCCGACGCCATATGCCAAACGGTCTGACCATGTGCGCAGACCGCATCCACCTCGTCGGCCGAAACTTTTGCCTTTCCCAAAAGCAACTGCACGGCGTGCGCATACCATTCCGCCAAGCCGTAGTGAGCGAGGCTCAATCGGTCCAGACGCGCGGTTTCCACGCTGCACAGGCTGAACAGCAAACTGCGCAACTCTTCCGAATAAGGCAGGTAGGCAAAATGCTTAAGGGTTACCTGTTCAATCGCTCCCGTGCCATCCGTACGCACACACACCAAAGCTGCATCCACCCCGTCCAGGGAAGTGCCGGACATCAATCCGGCAAGCAGGTGATCCCTCTTTGCCCGGTAGTCCAGCAAACGCAAGTACCGCTGCACCGTTCTCCCCCCGCCCTTGACCAATTGAAAATCAGAAAAATCGGATAATTCGAAACGCAATTTTTCCATTTATTATAAGAAACAAAATTACAAAGGTCAATTTTAAACGGTAAACAATGTTTCAACCCTCTCGTTTAGTGGTCAATCATTTCCCTTCCCTCCTCTTGCATTTCCTGGCTTTCTCTCTTAAACTGGAAATGATTCGACAAAATTCGCCAATAGTCCCGGATCAAAATACCTGAAAAACCAACCAAAACACTCGATTATGCCACATCAAAGGAGCCATGAAGTGCTATGCTACCGTTGGAGGAGAATCCTGCCAGCCTGCTCGATCTGGCCAGGAACCACCTGTTGGCAACCTTGAGACGACATAAGAAAAAACCTTATTTGCCGGTCTGGGGTGAACTGTTCGCGTCGCTGCGCGAGATCGCCCGGGAAGGGGAACGCAGACAGGAAGACATCCTCATCTATCCGATCCATCCCAGCGGACAGCTTTGGTATATGTATCAGGAGAAGCGCTTTTTGGCCGACCTGCCGGAAACGGAGATCCGCATCGCTCTGACGCTGGAGCAGTTGATTGACTCGCTGATTGGCGGCAGTTTTGCCCCTCTCCCGCAGTCTCCGGAAAGAAAAAAAAGCCCAGGTTTTGCAACCTGGGTTAGAGGGTAGTACTGAATATTCACGTGAATGACTTTATTGTAAGGCTTATACCCCAAACTTTCTACCTGTAACTTTAGGCACTATTACCTAGATATTCTTCAGAAGGCAAAAAAAGAGGCGGCTCCACTGCTCAGATTCGAGCCGCCAACGCGAACTTCCCCAAGTTCGTTCATACAGGAATTGTACTATGAAATCTTTCTAGCGAAAAGTGTCAGGATTTGTTTTTCATGAAAAAACTTAAAAAAAGTATACAAGCGACATATCTTTCCACAGGAATTCCCCGTTTTTCTATTTCCCCAGGAGTCCTTCCCGCTGCCTTCGATTCATCTCATTCCATCCTTTGCGCTCCCGGCATCATCCTTCTCCCGCTCTTTCCGCAGGATCAACGAAAACACCGAACCGGATGAAGAACTCTCGCGCAACACCAGATTGCCGTCCAGCGCCTGGGCCATCATTCGGCTGAACGACAGGCCCAGACCAAGTCCGCGCCGGGTCTGCCGATTTCTCTCGCCGCGGAAAAAGCGTTCAAAAATGAGCGGCTGTTCCTCCTCGGGAATGCCTCGTCCGTTGTCGCTTACCTCGATGACGATTTCATTCTCCTTTTCCTGCAAGGTGACGCCAATCCTTCCGCCTCCGTCGATTGCCTGCGCGGCATTGTTCAACAGGTTGTAGAGGATTTGCTGCACCCGCAGCGGATCAATGCAGGCAAACACCGGTTGCTCCGGGGTTTGCACCTCGACGGCCAGCGACGCATCCTCCTGCGCGATGCGCCACTGATGCACGATTTCCTTCACCAGGCCGTTCATGTTCCGCCGCTCCCGGTTTATGCGGATGGCCCCCACCGCAAACGAATTGAAGTCCAGCAAGTCCTCCACCATTTTCTGCAGGCGTTGCGTCTCCCGGGCGCAGATGTGCAAAAACTCCCTGGCCTCTTCCCCGGTGACGACTTCATCCTTGACCGCCTGCACCAGACCGCTGATCGAGGTGACCGGTGTCTTCAACTCATGCGTCACTCCGGCGAGCAGTTCGTTGCGCATCCTTTCCAGCTGCCGCAGGCGATCCGCCATCTCGCGGAAGGATTGGTTCAGTTCGTGGATTTCCCGCTCGGGCCGATCCTGGTTCAGGCGGATGTCGTAATTGCCCTGAACGATTTGCTTCGCCGCATCGGATACATCGCGGATCGGCCGGGCCAGCCTTTTCGTCAGGAGGTAAATGACCAGCCAGCCGAGCAAGCCCAGGCTTCCCAGCATGATTAGCAGCAGCTGAAACTGCGTGGTGTCAGCGGCCAGGTTGACGTCGCGGGAAAACAGAAGCACCCAGCCCTTTTCTTCCCCGTTAACCTGGATCATCTGCTTGACGAACAGCAGCTTTTCCCCGCTGTCCAGCTGCACCTCGGTCATTTCTTTCTCCGCCTCCACCAGGTCCGCAACCAACCGCTTCAGCTCGGGAGGAAACTGTCCCGGCCGGTCGAACAGGAGCTCACGCCGCTCGTTCAAAATCAGCAGATACGGTTTGTAGCTGAGCCGCAGCGACTCCTGCCGGCTGTCCAGTATGCGCGACAGAAACGGCGCCATGCGGATTTGGCCGTCGGCGTCGACGATTCGCTCCGCGATTTCCGCCGCCATCAGCCTCATGATGTCCAGCCGGTTCTTGGCCTCGCTGTAGCGAATCCACATCGTCGAAGCAATCCCGATCACCAAAAGCCCCACGCACAACGTAAGCAGGTAGCGGGTCGTCCAGTAGCGGAAAAGGGAGGTGCGCCGCTGCCTAGCCATATAGCCGCAACCCGTTTTCCCAGTCCGTGCGGAAGCGATGCTTCCCCCGGGAACCGGTTTGATGCCTTCTCGCCTTCCCGCTCCTCTCGATCGGCCAGGCAGGATCGCGGACGGATCCCATGAAGTTTCTTTCTGCCAGCGCCGTTGCGCGTTTCATTTCCTGTTTCCTTCCTTTCCCGCAAACCAATTTTCTCTTTATGGTACGAAAGGAATATGTCAACCAAATGTCCAGCGCTGGTTCAGGCGAAAACGAACCGGATCTGTTGCCGGCAAAAAAAGCCTGACCCGGTTGGATCAGGCTGCTTCTTCTCAGCGGCTTGCCGTGCCATGCTTCTGCCAGCCTTCGGAAACCGGCTGTCCCACTTTTGCCAGACAGAGCGCCAGGGCAAGGGCAAGCAGCAAAAAGGAGGCAATGCCGGACGACCGACGCCGTGTTTCGGCAGTTGGGATTTACCCCGAAGATCACCTTTGACGGGGACAGGTTTTCTGCTTCTTTTGGCCTGTCGGGGGCCTGTTGTTCCATGCGTGTGCCGCTTCGCTTGGCCCATGCATGCGCCCCTTCACTGCGACGCTTCCGCATGGGCAAACTGGCTGGAAAACATCCGGTAGTAAACGCCGCGCTTGGCCATCAGTTCGTCGTGGCTTCCCTGCTCGACGATTCTCCCTTCGTCCACCACCATGATGTTGTCGGCATCGCGGATCGTGTTCAGCCGGTGGGCAATGACGAAGCTGGTTCGTCCCTTCATCAGTTTCAGCAGGGCTTCCTGGATGTGGATTTCCGTGCGGGTATCGATGCTGCTCGTCGCCTCGTCGAGAATCAGCAAGGCCGGTTTGGCCAGGATCACCCGGGCGATCGCCAGCAACTGCCGCTGCCCCTGGCTGAGGTTGCTGCCGTTTTCGCTGAGCAGGGTGTCGTACCCTTTGGGCAGCTTTCGGATAAACGGGTCGGCGTTGGCCAGACGCGCCGCCTCTTCCACTTCCGCATCCGTGGCGTCCGGCTTGCCGTAGCGGATATTCTCGCGGATCGTTCCGGAAAAGAGATAGGTGTCCTGCAGCACAAAGCCAAAGCAGGAACGCAGGCTGTCCCGCGTGTACTCGCGGATGTCCCGTCCATCCAGATAAACCGCTCCGTCCGTCACATCGTAAAACCGCGTCAACAGATTGACGATGGTCGTCTTGCCCGCCCCCGTGGGTCCGACCAGGGCGGTGATGCTGCCCGCTTTCGCCTCGAAGCTGACCTCGTGCAGGATCGGCTGGTCAGGCTTGTAGCCGAAGCTGACCCGATCAAACACGACATGCCCGCGAGGATTGGTCAGCGCGACGGCGTTCGGCACATCCTCCGCCTCCTCCTGTTCGTCCAGCACCTCGAAGACACGCTCCGCCCCGGCGACACCCGACTGCAGGAGGTTGAAAAGGTTGGCCACTTCGTTCAGCGGCCGGACGAACTGCCGGGAATAGGTGAGGAAGCTGGCGATCACGCCGACGGTAATCATGTCCTCCACCGCCAGCACGCCGCCGACGATCGCCACCAGGGCAAAGCCGAGGTTGTTGATGACGTTCATGAACGGCATGAGGAAACCGGAGAGGATTTGCGCCTTCAGGCCGACCTTGAGCAGTTGCCGGTTGGTCTCCTCAAACTGGGCGATGACATTTTGCTCCTGGTTGAAGGCTTTTACCACATGAATCCCGGAAATGGTCTCTTCAATCTGCCCGTTCAGTTTTCCCAGCTGGATCTGCTGTTCCTTGAACAGGACGCGGGTCCTTTTGGCGATGCTTTTCGTCAACAGCCAAACCAGCGGAACCGTCACCAGGCAGGTGAGCGTCAAAATCGGGCTAAGCACAAGCATCATCCCCAGTGAACCGGCGATCATCAAACCGCCGGACATCAGCTGGGCCGTCGATTGCGAAATCGTCATGCTGACGTTGTCGATGTCGTTGGACAAGCGGCTCATCACTTCCCCGTGCGTGCGCGAATCAAAAAAGGCGACGGGCAGCTTCTGCAGCTTGGCGAACAAGGCGCTGCGCAGTCTTTTGACCACGCGTTGGGAAATGCCCGCCACCATCCAGCCTTGCAGAAGCGACAACACCCCACTCGCGAAGTAGGCGAGCAGCAGGGCGCAGACGATCAGCCCAAACATCCCGGACTGCACCCCGCCTTCGCTCATCGCGTCCACCGCTTTTCCGATTCCGTAGGGAGCAAGAAGCATCAGCACAATGTCAACGAGCAGAATTAAAAAGATGACCGGCAGGATGCGCTTTTCCCTGCCAAACGCGTTCCACAGGCGGCGAATCGTCGCCTGGAAGTTTTTCGGCTTGCTGCCCCCCGCGCCAAAGGGAATGCCGTGTCGGGGCGGTCCGGGAGGGCCCGGCGTTCCAGGTGGCCCGGGTGGTCCCATGCCGGGCTGCATTCGCGGTTGCGCCATTCAGCTCACCTCCCTGCCCATCTGGGATTGGTAAATTTCCTGGTAGACGCGGCAGTTCTGCAGAAGTTCCTCATGCGTGCCCAGACCGGCCAGTTCGCCGTTGTCCAGCACGACAATCTTGTCCGCATCCATCACGGAGCTGATTCGCTGGGCGATGAGGATGCAGGTAAGGCCTCGCGTCCAGCTGCGAAGTGCCTGCTTGATGCGCGCTTCGGTCGCCGCGTCGACGGCGCTGGTGCTGTCGTCCAGAATCAGGATCTCCGGCTTCCGCACCAGGGCCCTGGCGATGGACAACCGCTGTTTTTGCCCGCCGGAGAAGTTGACGCCGCCCTGTCCGACGCGGGATTCGTAGCCGTCGGGGGCTGCGCTCACAAAGGCGTGCGCCTGCGCAATCCGCGCCGCCTCTTCCACTTCTTCGGGTGTTGCGTCTTCCTTGCCCCAACGAATATTTTCCATCACCGTGCCCGTAAACAGCACGGTTTTTTGCGGCACGACGGCAATTCGCTCGCGCAGTTTGGCCGGATCGATCCGGCGCACGTCCACGCCGTCAATGCGGACCGTCCCCGCGGTGGCGTCGTAAAAACGGGGGATCAGGTTGACCAGAGTGCTCTTTCCCGAACCTGTGGAACCGATAATCCCCACCGTTTCCCCGGGAAGGCAGCTGAAACTGATCTCCTTCAGGACCAATTCGCCTCCTTCTCCATCGTAAGAGAAGCTGACCTTTTCAAAATCGATCCGCCCCTTTTGCCCGGCCGCCGGCTGTGCGGCCGGCTCTTCCCAGGACATGTTGTTTTTCGCGGCGAACACTTCACCGATCCGCCCGGCGGAAGCCCGCGCCCGCACAAACATGTTGATCACCATGGAGATCATCATCAAGGAAAACAGGATTTGCGTCATGTAGTTGGTAAAGGCGATGACATGTCCCACCTGGATGTCGCCCCGCTGCACGCCCAAGCCGCCCAGCCAAAGCACGGCGACGATCCCCAGGTTGACGACAAGCATCACCGCCGGTCCGAGAACCGACATGACCCGGGCCGCTGCGATCGACGTGCTCTGCAGTTCCTCATTGGCTTTGTTGAATTTCTCGGTTTCGTAATCATAACGGTGAAACGCCTTGACCACCCGCACGCCGGACAAATATTCGCGCATCACGCCGTTTACCCGGTCGAGCGCCTGCTGTACCCCGGCAAAACGGGGAAAGCCCAGTTTCATGTTGATCGCGATCAACAGGCAGACGAGAGGAACCACCACGGCCAGCACAACGGACAACTGCAAATTGAGCTGAACAGCCATGATCAGGCTGCCGATGCAAAGCAGCGGTGCCTTGACGAAAATGCGCATCATGCCGTTGACAAACATCTGCAGCTGGTTGACGTCGTTGGTCAGGCGCGTCACCAGGGAGGCACGGTCGAAGCGCTCCACATCCGCCAGCGGAAGCGAATGGATTTTGCGAAACAGATCGGAGCGCAACTCGGCGCCGAAATTTTGCGACACATGGCTGGCCATGAGATTTCGAAACGTTGCGGCAACCGCTCCGCCCGCCGTGATCAACAGCATCAGGCCGCCCATTTTCAGCACGTGCGCCATGTCGCGATTGGCCACGCCTTCATCGACGATCCGGGCCATGATCGTCGGCTGCAGCAAATCGCTGATTGTTTCGAGCGCAAGAAAAACAAAGGAGATCACAAACGGGATCCCGTATTTCTTTACGTATTTTCCGTATATCCCCAAACTCTCACCCCATTCGGGACTGCCCTTGACGCAAACGGAAAATGCCGCATTCCCTTCGCGTCCTTCCGTCCCCTTCGCATTTTATCTCCTCTGTTGCGAAATGAAAAGATGAAAAGATGCTCCGAAAAATTGGGGGCCAGCCTTTTTTTTTTTTAAAAGCGCGGATAAAAATTTATCTTTTACTGTTGACATTCTTTTTTAACCATGCTAACATCTATTTTGTCGCGGGGCATTAGCTCAGCTGGGAGAGCGCTACACTGGCAGTGTAGAGGTCAGCGGTTCGAACCCGCTATGCTCCACCATAGGAAAACAGGAAGCGCAGCCGGAATACAGGTTGCGCTTTTTTGCTTGCCCAAAAACAGGCCGCCCCTCAGTGAGGCGGTCTATTTTTTCATCTGCGATAAATGAGGACGCCAACCCGGAAAAGCCGAAAAAAACCGCCAGCCTGTCACATCTTCACGTGTGACAAGCTGGCGGATCAATCAACCAGCAGCGCAATAATTGAAGCTTGATTAAAAAGGCGTTCAAAAAGCAGTAAACTTGCAAATCTTACGCGATCGTCTTGTTGTTTTCCAGTTCAGCCTCAATTTTGGACTCTTTCGAGGTTTCGCCCATGCGCCAGTAAACGATGAGGCTGATCAGGACACACGCAGCCACGTAGTAGTAGAAGAGCGATTCCATGCCAATGCTCTTGCACCACAGTGCGATGAACTCCGCGGTGCCGCCAAAGATCGCAACGGTTACCCCATACGGGAAGCCAACGCCCAAGGCGCGAATTTCGGTCGGGAACAGTTCCGCTTTTACAATCGCATTAATGGACGTGTATCCTGTCACAATGACGAGACCGGACAGCATCAGCAGGAACGCGGTGAACGAGCTGTCTGCGTGTTCCAGCAACAGGAACAGCGGCACGGTCCACAAGGTTCCCAGGACGCCGAATGCGATCAGCAGCGGGCGCCGTCCAATCCGGTCGGACAGCCAACCGGCAAGCGGTTGCAAGATGACGAAAATAAACAGAGCGACAAAGTTGATCATGCTGACCGACTCTTTCGGCAGCCCAACCGTGTTCACCATGAATTTTTGCAAATAGGTCGTGTAGGTGTTGAACGCGATGGTTCCCCCGAGAGTAAGACCGACGACGGCCATGACGGCTCTCGGATGTTTCATCAGCTCACGCAGCGTACCGGCTTTTTCCCGGTTTTTCTTTCCGATTTGAGCGTACTGTTCCGATTCATCCATGGTGCGGCGCAGCCACAATACGGCAAGCGCTCCCATCGCCCCCATCACAAAAGGAATCCGCCACCCCCATGCCACCATCTCTTCTTCGCTGAGGATTTGCTGCAGGATAATTTGCACACCCAAGGCCAGCAGCTGTCCGCTGATCAGCGTGACGTACTGGAAGCTGGAGTAGAAGCCCCGGCGGCCTTTGGAGGCCATCTCCGACAGATAGGTTGCCGATGTTCCGTATTCCCCGCCAAGCGACAACCCTTGCAGCAGACGGGCGAGAACGAGAATCACGGGAGCGAGCACGCCGATGCTCTCATAGCCTGGCGTACAGGCAATCACCAACGAACCGCCCGCCATGATGCTGACCGACAGCGTCAGCGCGGCACGGCGTCCGTGACGGTCAGCGTACCGCCCCAACACCAAGCTTCCGATTGGCCGCATCAAAAACCCGATGGCAAACACTGCCGCCGTGTTCAACAGTTGGCTGGTCGGATCGCCTTTGGGGAAAAACTGTGACGAAAAGTACACGGCAAAGGCAGCGTACGTGTACCAGTCGTACCATTCGATCAGGTTTCCCAACGAACCTTTCACAATGTTGCTTGTGACGCGCCGCTTATTCGCGCGATCACTCGATTGCGCCATTGATGCCCCTCCTTGTGTCTGACCGAACCCAATCAATGGGAATGGTTTACCGCTTGCCAATGAAACAATGCCGTTCTCCGCGAGAAAGGCTGCCTTGTAAGGGATTCCATTTTTTTGTGAATGGGTTCAACTAGTCTGAATCTGTTTTTATTCTAGGTAATTAAAGTTCACCAAATCTACAAAATCGTTCCGAGTGTGCAAAAATGAGTTCCGAACTGCCAATATTGTCAACTAAGTTGCATTGATTTGTCAGCACCTTCAGGCTACCCTTACAGCAGGGGGACTTTTATGACATTCACCATTTTGTTGACGCTGTTTAAAAATATCTCCGGAATCGCCGTCATCTCCCTGATCATCGGACAGATGGACTACTTCCGAAACCTCGTGTACGGAAAAAACAACTGGCTGCGGATTGTGCTCCTCTCCGCCCTGTTTGGCCTGCTTTCCGTGATCGGAACCGAAGAAGGAATCATGATCAATGATGCGATTGCCAATACGCGCATTGTCGGAGCTGTCGTGGGCGGACTGATCGGCGGGCCTGTCGTCGGCTTTTTTGCCGGCCTTATCGGAGGGATTCACCGCTACTCGATCGGCGGTTTTACTGCTGCAGCATGTGCCCTTTCCACCGTGTTGAACGGTTTGTTGGGCGGCTTGATCAGCTCCAAAATCAACCTGCTGCGGTTGAATTGGCAGCATGTGGTGCTGTTGGGCCTGACAGCCGAGATGATCCAGAAGGCATTGGTGCTGATCATGGCCAGGCCGTTTTCGCAGGCACTCGAACTGGAAGGAAAAATCGCCATTCCGACAACCATCGTGACGATTATTGGCCTGTTGATCTTCACGCGGGTTTTTCAAAATCTGAAAATGATGCAAGACCAGTCCGGCGCACTGGGTGCCGATCTGGCCCTGTCAATCGCGCGCCAGACGCTGCCGCATCTGCGCACCGGGCTGAACGAATACTCTGCGGCCAAAACCGCTGAAATCATCCGGGAAGTGGCCAAGGTGGATGCGGTTGCCATCTCCGACCGCGAGAAACTGCTCAGCGTAAAAGGACCTGCGCTGGAACATTACCCGGAGAAAGAGGCGCTTTGCGCACGGGTGGCGAAAGCCGTTCTCTCCCAAAAGGAAGAGATCTACCAGGACAAGGACCTGGGCCTTCCCCGGACGCTCCGCCTGAAATCGGTGATTGCAACCACCCTCTACCGTCAAAATCAGAAGATTGGAACGCTGCAGTTCTATTTCAAAAACTCTTCCTCCAAGGCATCCCAGACCAACCAGAAGCTTGCGGAAGGTCTGGCCAAGCTTCTGTCGGTGCAAATTGAACTGGCGGAAATCGAGCATCAGGCAAAATTGCGGCAGCAGGCGGAAGTAAACGCCCTGCAGGCGCAAATCAACCCGCATTTTCTGTTCAACACGCTCGGGACCATCATGTCCTACTGCCGGACAAACCCCGACCAGGCGCGAACCCTGATTGGCCATTTAAGCGATATTTTCCGGCGCAACCTGAAAAGCAAGGGAAACTACCACAGCCTGCGGGAAGAACTGGACGGAATCAAATCGTATCTGGAAATTGAGAAGGTCAGGTTTGGCAACCGCCTGCAGGTGAACATGGAGATCGACGACTCCCTGCTGGACCGCAGCTTGCCTGTCCTGACGCTGCAGCCGATCGTGGAAAATGCCATACACCACGGGCTGTTTCCAAAAATAAGCGATTGCCTGCTGACGATTCGCGTTGAACCGTCCGGCGACGATGTCAAAATCAGCATCGAAGACAATGGGGTCGGAATGAGCGAGGAGCGTTTGGCGGAAATTTGGAACGGACAATCGCGGGGAATCGGCCTGACCAATGTCCACCAGCGCCTGCAATCCATCTATGGAAAGAAATATGGCCTGACGATTCAAAGCAGGCCCGGCTGCGGCACGGTCGTGTCATTTACGGCTCCATTGGCTTACGCGGAAAAGGAAGTGGATTCACGTGTTTATCAGAACCATCATCATTGATGATGAGCCTGCCATTTGTTCCGAATTGGAGTTCTTGCTGAAAAACCATATCGACATCCAGGTGATCGGAGTTTATACCAATCCGCTGGAAGCGTTGTCCGCCATCATCGCGGACGAGCCGGATTTGATTTTTCTCGATATTCAGATGCCCGGGATGAACGGGATGGACCTGGCCAAAAAGTTGAATCAGTTGTCCAGGCCCCCTTTGATTGTCTTTTCAACCGCCTTTCACGAACATGCGCTGGAGGCATTTTCCACTCCGGCTGTGGGTTATCTGACCAAGCCGATCGCAGAAGCGAAGCTGGAAGAAGTCATCAAAAAGGTGAGGATGCTTTGGCGCAGGCCGGACGCGCATGCCCAGGCAGCACCGCCGTCGCCGCAGCTGGAAGAGCATGTCTGCATCCGCAAAAACAACAAGATTATTCCGCTTCACGCCAGCCAGATCTTCTATGCTTTTGTGCGGGACAAGGACGTGTATGTGGGGACAAAGGAGAGCGTGGAAAAATGCGACCTGACCTTAAATGAGCTGGAGGCGATCCTGCAACGCTCCCGCTCCTTCTTCCGCAGTCACCGCAACTATATTTTGAACCTGAAGCAGATCAGGGAGATCGTTCCCTGGTTTAACAATACCTACCTGATCCGGATGAAGGACGACAATCAGACGGAGATTCCCGTGAGCAGGGGGAAAATGAAGGCGTTTCGGGGTTTGATGAATTTGTGATTTTTATAAAAAAGAAAGAATGACAAACGGAGCGGAAGAGGCTGCCTTCTCGCTCCGTATTTTGTTAGATACTTTTGTTCGGTTACCTCTCGATGATGGAGAGATGCCATTGAACACTTTTTCAGATTACCTCTGTCGCAATCCCCATTAAGTCGGTAGTAGACGATATAATGGCATGTGTACAACGCCATAGTATATAGCCATCAGTTGAAGCCTTCACTTCGTGAATTAATTTGCCTGTGTAGTCGCTAATGGAGGCAAGCAATTGTCCCTGAACCACTTTTTCACCAGGCTCAACGTGGTATCGACACCATCCATCAACTTCCGCACGCACCCATACATACTCTCTGGCGACAATTGGCTTTCTTCCTAATGAAGGCGGCTGTAGATCCATCATGCCAAGCAATCCAGCTATTCGCAGCACACCATTTCGGAGAAAACTGACATTATGCTCTTCAATGACACCATTTCTTCCCGCTTCGGCAAAAGCAGCGTGTTTGCCTTGCATTGCTCTTCCGCTACAGCTTCGACCTGGCTTTGCAAGCTGATCGGGACGAAGTTGAACAATGATTTCAGGTTCAAATGCTGCCGCTAACTGCAAATTTAATTGATCAAATTTAGGATCACCGATCATTGGGGCTACGGTAAATTGAGCGACAGTTTCACATAAATCTCCACCATGAAGATCAATGAGGCAATCTGCATCAGCAGACCATTCGTTTAATATAGCGTCAGCAAGGGCTTCACTAAATGTGCCCTCACTAGATCCGGGAAAGCTAAAATTGATATTTTTTCCATCGATTGGACATATGTATTCTGAGCGAGATTGCAGGGCTGGCGTATTTACGACAGGAATAATTGAAACCGTTCCGCGCCGAAGGTCAGTTCGAAACTTTTCAATTAGTTGAAAAGTAGCTTCAATACTAGAGACTTCATTGACATGGATTCCTGCCATAATGCAAAGTTTCGGACCTGTTTCCTCTGCCACGATCTCATGTACCGTCCACTGATGTCCTGCCAATTTTGGGGAACGAAATGTGAGTTGATAGGTTAAGACCTGGTTAGCCTGATTTTTGCATTGATATCCGCTTTTCATATTCTTAATCTCCATTAATTGTTGTTTGCCATGGGCAAAGAGGATTCATTCACCAATTCCCCTGCCCTTCCTTTTTGGTTTTTGTTGTTTGGAAAAACTAAGGAAACGATGACAATGACTATGATACCTACGATATAAGCGGGAATAATAGGTCTCCAATTAAGAGGGTTACCCATAAACAACCAGATAAGCCCAGTTAGAGCACCAGCAATCATGCTGGAAATGGCGCCTGCGGCACTGGCCCTCTTCCATAATAACCCGGCCATCATGGGAATGAAGGCACCGCATGACAGAGCTGTCCATGCTAATTCCATATTGGTCATCGCTTTGTCGTAGAAAGACGCGATCGCCCAACAAATAATACCGAGAATGAGAGTTAGCCAAATATTAATGGACAGTTTTTGTTTTTCCTCAAATTTATCAAAGGCAACAAAATACTTACAGATATCGTTCGTAATGACCGATGACGCGGCAATTAAACAAGCTGAGGCAGATGACATTATAGTGGCTAATACGGCAGAAATGGCAAGTCCTTTCAGTCCTAATGGAAGAATGGTTCCAATCAGAAGCGGGGTAATCATTTCTGGATTTTCAACATTGGGCCCAAGAATTTGATAACCTAAGATTCCAATTAATGGCATTGTAATCGCGAAGAAAATAACTCCTATGGAAGCGTAGTAGCACGAGTTTCTTGCCACTTGTGGGCTTTTGGCACTCATGATCTTTTGAATAATATCGAATGAACAGAAAACAGCAGGTATTGCATAGAGGACTTGCGCAATCACTGTTGATATCTGCCCATCCTGTACCAGACTAAAATAACCATCTGGAGAGGAATTGATTAAATTGGTGATTCCACCCGTTTCAAAAATACCATAGCCTACGAGCGCAGTCACTCCGAGAAACATAACAAACATTTGAACGAAATCCGTGATGAAGACGGCCCATAGGCCTCCTAGTACAGTATAAGTTATACAAATTGCCGAAAAGACTAATATCGCTATTTTTAGATCCCAACCGAGCAATACGGAGAAAAATAGTCCTCCAGCTACGAATTGTCCAGCCGTAAAAGCAAGTTCGGAGATGGCAATCGTTAAGGAGGTAAACAGTCTACTCTTCTCGTTATATCGATTGCCAAACCATTCGGGTAAGGTCTTACTGCCAATGGCTTCCCTTAGCGGCTTTGCACCAATCAATCCCAAGACAATAAAGGTGAATATATTGGATATAATCCACCACCCACCTGAATATCCAATGGAATAACATAAACCAACAAAACCAATGATTGAACCGGCACCAATTTGAGTAGTTAGAAGGCCTGGAGCCAAGTAGTGTGTTGGTACTTCTCTGCCAGATAAGATATGGTCCTCATACCCTTTCAACTTTTTTCCTGCAAAAAAACCGATTGCGACCATACCTAGCATGTATGCGCCAATAATACCCCAATCCACCCCACTAATGTTAAACAAAATTGATCCCTTCTTCCAACTTAAATTTAAAAACAACACGCCATTCTTAAATTTTGTTGATTCATGGTGCGTTTCTTTACCCACAAACGTCCCATTGCACTCTCATTTTTGCATTGATTCACCTCTCCCAATGATGGATGTATTCGTGCTTGTCCACGATATAGAAAACCTAAAAATTTACTTGCCTCCCAAGATAATGTCAGCTAGTACGTTCTTATATTTTTCTATATGACTTGTCGTAAGTTCACCCACGAGATGATAGTCTTCCTGTTCAATCGCTTTGATAATCTCTTCGTGCTCGTCAAGGGAAGAGACAAGGTGGTCTTGGGACGAAGCGTATACGTGCAAATAACGTGATGCTCTCTGACGAAGCTGATCAACAATAGTGCAGATATACAAATACCCTGATGCGCGGTAGAGAATCTTGTGGAACTCTTGATCGAGTCTTAGAAACTCTACAGGGTCTCTATTACTTACTGCGTTTCTTTGCGCCTCCACTAATTTCTTCAGTTCAATGAGTTGGCTCAATCCACACTTCCTTGCCCCTTTACTGGCTAGCATTGACTCCAACAGTGCTCGAGCCGTGTAAACCTCTATCATATCTTCGACACTTAGAGGCGTAACGGTCGTGACTTTATTCGGAATATAGGAGACCAATCCTTCTAATGAGAGCTTAAGCAGCGCTTGTCGGACAGGCATTCGGCTGCAATTCAATTGATTTGCAATGATTGTCTGGTCTAATGGTTCCAATGGCTTGAGTCTACCTTGTATAATCTCATCCCGTAAATATTGATAGACTACCTCAATCTTGTCCTCATTTTGTCGAGTTTTTTTAGTCATAAGCAGTGTTCTCCTTGTCTAAACTCGAAAATATTTTGGATCAAATCATGGTCCATTTAAATCCAAAACGGTTAACATGGATCCATTTTGTTTTATTCTGGTTAATCTGTCAAGTGTATTCTGTAAATTTTGACAGGTTTAATAACATGCACTTCAGATAAGTCTGAAACTGGAGTTATACCTGTCGTTCTCGTCAGGGAATTTCTTCGTTGATCCCTCATGCCAATTGAACGTATTTCCGGAATTGAACATTGAATCCAGCCGTACCCCGGGATGAAGCGAACAGGCTCCCGCCACTTTTGTGGGGGAGCCTCACATACTTAGGCTATTCCTGCGAAACCAGGCTTATCCCATTCTCCCTGGTTTCGTTGCCGCATGAAACCATTCGGCGATATGTGCCACCGCTTGCTGGAACGCATGGGCCGCCTCCGCGATCTCTGCTTCGCTCATCACCGTGGAAAGGTTCCACATTCCGCGCGGCGCCGTAAACACGCCGTGGTTGAGCAATTCGAGGTGCATAATCTTCGTCCATGGCTTGAAAGGGCTGGCCGTGGAAGCGTAATCGCAAGGGGCCTCCCGGGTGAAATGGACGGCCAGCATCGACCCCGCTCTGGTAATGGAAAGGGGCATCCCGCTTTCCTCCGCAACTTTCCGCATGCGCGACTGCAGATCGGCGGCAAGTTCCTCAAGCCGCTGAATCGCCTGCCGATCCAGCAGTTCCATGGAAGCCTTGCCGGCCACCATGGTGATGCGATTTCCATTGAACGTGCCTCCTTGCGACAGGAAATGGTCCCGGTACGGATTAAACAGATCCATGATCTCCTTTTTCCCGCCAAACGCCCCTACCGGAAAGCCGCCGCCGATGATTTTCGCCATGGCCGTCAGGTCGGGGGTAACGCCGTATTTATTCTGCGCTCCTCCCCAATCCAGCCGGAGCGTCTGCACCTCGTCAAAAATCAGCAGCACCTGATGCTGATCGGCCAGCTTGCGCAGTTGTTCCAGGTAACCTGGCTTTGGCGGGATTACTCCGGCCACGCCCATCACCGGTTCCACGAGAATGGCGGCAATCTCCTCCCGCTTGCGGAGCAGGATTTCCTCCACCGCTTCCGCATCGTTGAAGGGAGCGATATAGAGATCGCGGGCGACGTTTTCCGACAACCCGTCGCAATCGGGAATCGGCTGCCAGGGCTCTCTGCCGGAACGGCTCCCGTGTGCAGGCGTAATCGAGTATTCCACCAGATCATGCGTACCGTGGTAGCCGCCTTCCATCTTGATGATCGCCGTCTTCCCCGTAAAAGCCCGGGCCGCCCGAATGGCGAACATGGTTGCCTCCGTTCCGGAATTGCAAAACCGGACGCTCTCCACGCCGGGAACGCGGTTGCAGAGGATTTCCGCCAGTTCTGCCTGTTCCGCGATCGCGGCGGCATAAGCGGTTCCCCGGGTGAGTGCAGACTGCACCTTTTCCGTAATATAGGGGTGGGCATGGCCGTGGACGAGGGAAGTGTAGTTATTGAGAAAGTCGAGATAGCGGTTGCCGTCCAGGTCGTACAGGCAAGGTCCTGCTGCCCGTTCAACGGTGATTGGGTACGGCTTGTAGAAGGCGACCGTCCTCGTGTCTCCCCCCGGCATAAACTGCTTTGCCGTTTCGTAAGCCTGTCGGGAACGTGCTGTCTTCGCCGTGTAGACGTCCACACTTTTCTGATAAGCTTCTGCAAAGTTCATTTGGAGACCCCTCCTGCGCATTTTTGCTGGTTCCAGGTTGCCGGTGTCTGCCGCTTTCTATTTCGGTAGGAAAAAATACACCCAAATAAGATGCAGAAAATTCCGGCGCAAAAAGCAGCATGTTCGGCTTCCCTTGAACCCGTTTTTCGCCAGCCATAGAAAGTGGAAATCATGCCTATGTTCTCCCCTATGTTCTCCGCTTCAAGCGGTATTCCTGCTCCAGGAATGGAGCAGCGGGAACAAAAAAACCTGTAACCGCCGCTTTCCAAATGAAAACGAGCGGTCACAGGCTCTGTCATACGGGACACTCCCATTCCTGCTACAGTTTGAAACGCGTAATGAGCGACTGCAAGTTTTCGGCCAGAGTCGACAAAGTTTGCGCGGAAGAGGCAATTTCCTCCGTGGTGGCAAGCTGCTGTTGGCTGGCGGCAGCGTTTTCCTGCGACAGTGTCGCACTTTCCTGGCTGACTCTGGTCACGTCATCCAGCGATTCGACGATCTTTTGCGTGCCGAAGGAAATTTGTTCAATCGCATTTGCCACTTCCTGGATTTTTTCGGTGACACGGGTGATGGATTGTTCAATCACTGCGAACGATTCCGCCACATCCTCCGTTCTTGTCACACCGTCCGCAACCTTTTGCGTTCCCTCTTCCATCGAGTTGATGGCCAGCTCGGTTTCCCGCTGGATTTGCGCGATCAAATCGCCAATCTGCTTTGCAGAATCGGACGACTGTTCCGCCAGTTTGCGTACCTCATCCGCCACCACGGCGAAGCCGCGTCCGCTTTCCCCTGCACGCGCCGCTTCAATGGCAGCGTTCAATGCCAGCAAATTGGTCTGGTCGGCAATGGCCGTAATCATTTCGACGATCTGCCCGATTTCCTGCGAGCGTCTTCCCAGGCCGCGGATCAGCTCGGCGGTGTGCGCAACGGTTTCGCTGATTTCGTTCATCTGGGTCCTCACCATCTGGAGCATGCCCAGACCTTCTCTGGAAATCTCCAGGGTTTTCCCGGACATTTCCGACACATCTTCGCTGTTGGCAGCCACTTGCTGAATGCTGGCGGACATCTCGTTCAAGGTATTGGCAGCTCCGCGGAAGCGCATCAACTGTTCCTCGGCGCCGGCTGCCACCTGTTGCGTCGTCGCGGCGATTTGTTCGGATGCCTTGCTGCTCTGGTCCGCACTGGCCGACAGTTCTTCCGAGGAGGCGGCCAACTGGTTGGACGTATCCGAAACCTGCGTCAGGACACCGCGCAAGTCTTTTACCATTTTATTGACAGAACCCACCAGAACGCCGATCTCATCCCGGGATTTCACCTTCATTTCTTCGATGGTGAGATCTCCGCCCGCTACGCTCTCAAGCACTTGCGATACTTTCCGGACGGGTCTGGAAATGTTTCTGACAAAGAAATAGGCGATGAGAATGGTGCCGGCCAGAGCGACTCCACTGACGATGTACATCGTCAGGATGGCGGCTCTTTCCGCCTGTTTGAAATTGTTCCATGCTTCCGTTTTCACATTCTCCACAACTAGTACGATCTCTTCATAGGTTTTCTGCAAAGCGTCAAACAGCGCTTTTCCCTCGCTCATCTTAATGCGGGCCACACCCAGTTTCCCCTCCTGGGCGAGCGAAATCATCGATTCAAAGTACTCCTGAATCGCCGCGATCTGCGGCTTGGCTTTCTCCATCAATTCTGCCATTTTCGGATACTTCTCCAGGAACGTTTGCATGTACTGAAGCTCAATATCAACGCGCTCCCGTCCCAAATAGTAGGAGTTCAGATACTCCTTGTCCAGCGTGATCAGGTAACCGCGGATTCCCGTTTGCTCGTTGATCAGCTCGGACATGATATCCTTTGCCGCATTCCCAAACGGAATCGCTTCCTGAATAATCTCCTCCGCTTCCTTTTTCATTTGCTGCATGCCGTAAAGACTGGCGCCGGCAACCCCGGCAAGGAAAAGCAGGATGACAAAATAGCTGATGATGATCTTTTTCCCCAGTGACATGATAAGGCGATCCTCCATACTTTCAAGATAATGAGTATAGATGAAAGCGGGTTGTACAACTCTCTTTTGTCGGGCTTTTGGAAATACACGATTCCTTTACCCTTTTTTGCCCTTTATAAACATTATCATGATGTACACTTTTCGAAACTTCAAGAACAACATTGTATACGAAGAAAAAATTCGCCTATGCCCACCTCCTTCCAGCATGGGACAAGGTGTTCACAGGCGTCATGCAAAGAAAAAAGCAAAAAGTGCCGGGAGCGAAGAACCCCCGGCTTGGTCCGGGCGATTACCGGGAACGAATTTCCTGGCGCATGAACAGCACGTAGGAAAGCCCGAAGCAAAGCGCTGTCCCCGCAATCAATCCGATGGTATGCGGCCAGATGAGCAAAAGGCTTTGTCCGAGCGGCAGCGGACTGGGAATCGCCCCGTAAATTTGCTCAATGGTCAACGGCCCCAGGCTGCGGACCGAAGGGGTCAGCATGGTCGTCGTCGCTTCGCTGAACAAGTGGCTTGGCGACAGGCGCTGCAAGTAGGTGACAAACTGCTGGTGGGTGAGCACGCTGCCTGCGTCTTGCGCCTGGCTGGGGAAGGTCGCGGTCGCGATCAGATTGACGATCATCGAAAAGAAGACGCTGAAAAACAGCCAGACCGCGATGCTGGCCAGCGCCGATGTGGCAGGCTGGCGAAAGCGGACGGAAAACAGGATCGCCAGGTTCAGCCAGAAGGCGACGTAACACGTGCTGAGCAAAAGAAAGATGACCATCCGCCAGAACTCTTCAGGTGTAGGCGGAATGCCAATCATCATCAGACCAAGCCCCATGACGAGAAAACCTAGCGCAAAAAACATCACGCCGATCACCAAAAGCGCGGCGACAAACTTGGCGTGAAGCACGAAGTCACGGTGAATCGGCTGGGACAAGAGCCGGCTGAGCGTTCCCTTGTTCCGTTCCGAGTTGACCGCGTCGAAGCCAAGGCCAATCCCAAGCAGCGGCCCCAAAAAGCTGATGAAGGTGATAAACGTCGGCAATGTTCCGTCCGAAGCCGTAAACAGTTTGAGAAAGAGGAAGCTTTGGAACGCGCCCTCGGAGGAAGCGGCATCGCGAATCGACATCATCGCCGTGTACAGGGAACCGATGCAGGTCAGCATCATTAAAAGCAGCAGGATTTGAAAGCGCCAGCTGTGCAGGTGATCGGCCACTTCCTTTTGCACCAGCACCCAGAAAGGATGGTACTGCTTTTCATCCCTGCCGGAGCTTTTGGCTTCCTTTTGGGCCAACCGGCCGCCAAGCCCCTTGATCGCTTCCCATGCCTTGTTCATCCGCGTTCACCCCCTTCGAAGTAACGATGATAGATTTCATCCAGTCCGTACTGCTTCTGGGTCAACTGCCGCAGGGACGCACCGCTTTGCACAATCGCGCGGGAGATCTCTGCCGTCACATCCCGGTCGCAGGAAATGGACAGCAGATCGCCGGGATCCGCCTCAATCTTGCCCACGCCGTCAATCTGCCGCAGCCGGTCAAGCAGTTGCTCGGTGACCGGGCTTGCCTGCGCTTCGATGACGATCGGTTCTTCCTGGAAAAGCTGCCGAGACAGGCTGTTGACGTCGCCTTCCGCCAGCAGCCGCCCGCCGACGAACAAACCGACCCGATCGCACACCTGCTGCACCTGGTGCAAGTGGTGGGAAGAAAGCAGCACGGTAATTCCCTGCTCCCGGCTCAACTGCCAGATCAGCTGCAGAAACTCGCGAACCCCCTCCGGGTCAAGCCCCAGGGTTGGTTCGTCGAGAACAATCACTTCTGGATTCTTGATCAGCACGTCGGCCAGCCCCAGCCGCTGCCGCATGCCGCGGGAATACTTGCCTGCCTTTTTCCCTGCCGCTTCGCGAAGGCCAACCCGCTCCAACAGGGATTCGGCTCTCGCCACAGCCTCCCTTCGCGACAAACCGTTCAGCCGGGCGGTGAACAGCAGGTTTTCCAGTCCGGTCATGTCTTCGTAAAATCCCACGTCGTCGGGCAGGTAGCCCACTTTCCGCTTGACCAAAAGCGGCTGCCGCGTCGAATTGACGCCGCAAACCGTAGCCGTTCCGGACGTCGGCTCGGTCAATCCCAGCATCATCAAAATCGTCGTCGATTTGCCGGCGCCGTTGGGGCCAAGCAGTCCAAAAATTTCGCCGCGGTTGATCCTGAGCGTCAACCGGTCGACGGCCGTCTGTTCCCCGTACCGCTTCGTCAATTCAACCAGTTCGATAATCGGCTCCGTCATCTGTTATCTCCTCCCGTAGGTACGGAACAGGTAGTACACGCCTCCAATGACACCGAGAATGATCAGGACGCCCAGCCATCCCCACAACATCGAGGTTTTCACCGAGACGCGGAACGTCGCTTCAGAGGAAGCTTCAGGCGAGCTGGCCTTCATGTTGACGACGTAGTCGCCGGCAATGGCCTGGTCAGATGCCTTGATCGTGGCTGTCACTTCCGTCGATTGGCCCGCTTCCAGCTTGTTGATTTGCTTCGGCTCAAAGGTGACTTCCCAGTCAACCGGCGTATTGGCGCTGAGCGTGATGTCCCGCAGGTCGGCGGAACCGGTGTTGGTGACGGTAAGCGTCAGATTGCGCTCGCTGCCGGCCGTCACATCGGTGCTGAGCAGGCCCGTCGGCGTGCTCAGTTCCACGTCGTAGGAGCCGGTGATGACCACTTCAAACTCGGTGCTGGCCGATGTCGACGTGGTGGCGGCCTTCACCGGAATTTTGTAGGAACCTTTCGTCACTCCTTCCGGCGGCTTTACCGTGATGTCAATATCCTTGGCCTCATTCGCTTCGACGCTGACGGACGTCACGGACTTGCCATCCACCTGAAACTGCACATCCCACCCCTGCGGCGCATTCGCGGTCAGCGCGTAAAGCTGCTTTTCCGCCGTGCGGTTGCGCAAGGTGGCGTTAAAATTGAACGACGAGTTGGAGTGGCCTTCCATGTTCGGCTGTTCGGTCGTCAACTCCGTTTTGAACGTCCCCTGTTCGGTAACCTGCACCGCGAGCGGAAGCGAGGCTTTTCCTTCCGCCACCAGTTCGAACCGGTACGTTCCCTTGTTGATCTCCAACGGAACTTCCACCTGCAGCGATACGCTCTGCGGCTCATTCGGCAGCACGGCAATCCGCTGCAGACTCCAGCCGCCCGCTGTCAGCTGGTATTCCCAGTCAGCCGAAAGCCCCCGGACGGAAAGCGCAGTCTCCTGAACCGCGCCGGTGTTGTTGATGACCTGCACGTTGTAGTTGATGGATTCCCCCGGCGTAACCGCAATGCTGGTATACGGAGTGTACAAGGTGATCTCCCCGGCCGCGCGGGAAGGGGTGATCCCGATTGTCAACAAGCCAAGCATCACGGTGAGGACGAGTGAAATCCTTTTGATCCAATGCTTCTTGACCCAATGATTCGTCATCTCTCTTCTCCCCCTGACAATCAAAGTTTTCGGCAATCATCAAAGGTACGCAGGAGATCCCGATTTGGATTTGTGCTTAGCATAAAAAATTTTCCCAGGGTTTCAAACCAGCCGCAAATTTGCTAGTAGTAATAATAGCAGTCTACTTCGTCGGAGGTGGAGGAGGTTTGGCCCAAGAGGATCTGGATGGCATGCATCTGCTGGGTGAAATCGCCGCCGGTTCCATGGACGCATTTGAACGGTTTTATGAACAGTACTCCCCGCTGGTACTGCATATCGCCCTGCAAACGGTAGGCGACCGGATGGAAGCGGAAGACGTATGCCACGACATCTTCCTCGAAGTTTGGAAAAAAGCTGCCCAGTTCGATCCCAAGCGGGGCAGCGTGGAAGCGTGGCTTGCGGTGAAGGCGCGCACCCGTTGCCTGGATCGGCTGCGCCGAAAACAGCGGCTGCGGATCGCCCCGGCGGACGACCCTTGCCTCGAGCGGATGAATGCGGAAGCGACGATCGAGGAGAACGTCTTTCGCAAAATGGAACGGGAAGTGTTGCAGAACGCGCTGAGCAGCATCCCCGCTGCGCAGGCGCGCGCCTTGCGCGGAATGTATGTGGAAGCGCAAACGCAGCGGGAAATTTCGGAACAGATGAAGCGGCCGCTGGGTACCGTGAAGTCGCTGATCCGCTACGGATTGGCCAACATGCGCAAACAGCTCTGCCAGTTGGGCTGGCTGGAACCCTCCGGAGGTGAAAAGAAGCATGACTGACACAACCTGCAACTGGCCCGAGGAGGAAATTGCCGATTTTCTCCTGGGCAAACTGGCGGAAGAGCGGCGCACCCGGCTTCAGCTTCACCTGGCCGACTGCCCGAAATGCGCGGCACTTCTCCAAACTTGGACAGAATTGCTCGGCACTGCCCAAAACAAGCCCTTTGCCTCCCCTCCCCCTTCCGTCAAACGCCGGCTGATGCGCCGGATCGCCTGGGAGCGCCGCCGGCCGGCGTGGTTGCGAAGCGGCCTGATCGCCGGTTCCGCAGTTTCCGCCGCTGCTGTTTTGCTTTTCTCGCTCGCCGGTCTGTCCGGCTTGCCGGAAGACGGTTCCAAGCAGGCAGAGCTCCCTGCTCCCGTCCTGCCGGCGGCGGCCGCCAGCATACCGGAAGCCGCCATGGTGATGAATCCGGATACGGTGTTGCATATCGTCCCTGTTGTGCACAGCAACAAAAAAGGTTACATCTGGGTGAACGACGCTTCCCACGAAATGCTGATCCTCACCGAAGGGCTCACCCCTTCCGAGGAAAACGATTACCAGGTCTGGTTTGTCAAAAAGGAGGGCCGCTTCCGCGTCGGCCTGCTTCATTGGCAGAATGGCATGGGCCATCTGTACTTTCGCGGCAGCGAACTGGGAGAGGTGGAAAACATCGCCGTCAGCCTCGAACCAAAAGGCGGCAGCTTCGTTCCGACAGGCCCCGACGCGATCTTTGTCAATCTGCGATAGACTTCTCCACATAAAAACGCCCGGAAGAGTTTTCCGGGCGTTTTGTCGGGAAAGTTATCTTACATTCACCACGATCTTGGTGCTTTTGTTGCCGTATGTGACGGTGATGATCGCCTTTCCGGAGCCGGTCGCCTTGATGATGCCGTCCTTCACATCCGCGACCAGCAGGCGGGATGTGGTCCACAGTGCCGGTTTGGTGACATCCTGCTCGGTGCCGTCCATATAGGTGGCAACCGCCTTCACCTGTTTGGTTTCCCCCTTGTTCATCACCAGTTGCACCACATCCGTCTTCAGGTATTTCAGCACATCCACTTCGACGGGAATCGACACGCTCTTGTTGTTGTACCGGGCGGTGACGGTCGTCTTGCCGTAGGCCACGCCGGTAATCAGCCCCTTGGAGACATCCGCCGTTTTGTAGTTGCCCGATTTCCAATCCGCCATGGAGGTGACATCCATCGTCCGGCCATCGGAGAAAGTGGCGGTCAGGGTGACCTGTACGGCTTGCTTTGACTTCAGGGAAACAAAGTGCTTGTCCGCTTCCAGCTTGGTCAGAATCCCCACCTCTACAGGAATGCTGACCGACTTGCCGCCGTATTTGGCCGTGATCGTCGTCCGTCCGCTGGAAAGTCCGGTCACGCTGCCATTGACCACGTCGGCGATTTTGACGTTGGCCGAGCTCCAGACCGCGTCACCGGTAACCCGGGCGGTATTTCCGGCCGAATCGGTCGCGGTCAGTTTGATCTCTGCCGTCTCGCCCACTGCCAGCACCAGCAGACGCGGTTCGGCAGACAGGCTTTGCGCCTGATCCACCTCGACGGAAATGTTCACCGTCTTGCCATTGTACGTGGCCGTGATATTGGTCGTCCCCGCCCCCACAGCGGTAATTTTGCCCTGGTACACTTCAGCTACGGCTGCCGATGCGCTGCTCCAAACCGCCTGATCCGTCACGTCCTTGTTCGTGCCGTCCGGATAGCTGGCCGTCAGCTTAACCTGTTCGCTGTCACCCTTGCTCATGACCAGCTTGTTCTTGTCCACGCTCAGGGACTGCAATACCCCGACAGATACCGGAATGGACAGCGTTCTCGTCCCGAGGGTTGCGGTGACGGTAGCAGAACCCGTTCCCACAGCGGCAATCAGCCCCTGGCGCACCGTCGCCACCGAGGTGTCGCTCGACTTCCACTCCGCTTGGTCCGTTACGTCCCGGCTTTCTCCATCCGGAAAAGAGGCCGTTACCCGCACTTGCCGGGTATTTCCCACCTGCAGCGCAACGGTGGCAACGTCTGCGGTAAAGCTGAGCGGCACGTCGACATCCACGACCAGCGTGGCGCGCTTTCCTCCGTAAGAGGCGGTGACGGTCGCGGTCCCCGCCTTGTAGGCGGACACGACGCCGTTTTTGGCATACACCACGTCTTCCTTGTCCGAAGACCAGCTTGCTTTGGCGGTAACCTCCTCTGTCGTGCCGTTGGCGAAGGATGCGCGCGCGATGACGTTTTTCGTCTCTCCTTTTTTCATCGTCAGCAGGGAGGGGATGATGTCAAGGGCGCGCGGCACCTCCACATCCACCTTTACCTGCGCCGTCTTGCCGCCGTAACTTGCCGTCAACACGGCTTCCCCGGAAGAGACGGCATGGATTTTCCCCCTGCTGTAGTAGGCGATGTTTTCATTGCTGGACGACCATTCCGCCTTGTCGGTCACCTCCGCCTCGCCTCCGCCGTTGGCGTACGTTGCCGTCAGCCTGATCTCCGTCTCTTCCCCTGCCTTCAGGAAGAGATCCTGCTTGTCCGCCACCAGTTTCTGCGTGGTATCCACATCCACCTGAATGGTTGCCTTCTTCGTGCCGTATGTGGCAGTAATGACGGCCGTTCCCGCGCCGTAGGCGGTGATGGTGCCTTTGAGCGCGTCGGCGACGGCAGGGTCACTGGAAGACCAGACTGCCTTGTCCGCAACGTTATCATTTTCCGAACCGTCCGGGAAAATCGCCTTCAATTGGATGGTTTCCTTTTCCCCCCGCAAAAGCGATACCTTGCTTTTGCTTGGTTCCAGCCGATGGGCGATCTCCACGCTGAGCGGAACGCTGACGCTCTGGCTGCCGTACCGCGCGGTGATGGTGCCGGTGCCCGAACTGATCCCCTTTACCTTTCCATTGATCACCGTCGCCACCGACGCGTTGTCGATTGTCCAGTCCGCTTTGCTGGTCACATCTTCGCTGGTGCCGTCAGCGTATACGGCAACAACTTCCACCTGGGCTTCCTGGCCGATTTGCACGTTCAGGGACTGCTGATTCGTCGTCAGCGCCTTTACCTTTTTGCTCACCGTGACGTCGACGATCTCCGTCTGGCCCATGTAGCTGGCCGTCAGCGTGGCCTTTCCTTCCGCCCGGGCCGTAATCAAACCGGCGTAAACCGACGCAATGTCGGGATTTTTGCTTTCCCAATCCGTCTTGATCGTGACGTTTTCCGTTGCTCCTGACACGTACACGGCCGTTGCCGTCAAGGAGAGGGTGTCTCCCGTCTCCAGCGTCACCTGATTTTTGGAAAGAACCAGTCTGCTGATTTGTTTTTCTTCAGCAAAACCCGTTTCCGTGTTTGCCAACCCGCTGATCAAGACGCAGGCCAGCAGCAAAAACAGCGTCTTTCTCCAAAACATTGCCATCCTCCCTGTCGTCTGTTGCATCACTGTATTGTATCGGCCGTTTGAAACGAGATTTTTACAAATATTTTTAACTTCAACGATTTAAGGGAAAACAGCCAAGTGATGTAACCCGGCGGCGGCTCCATCCGTCTATCTAGGGAGAATCACTCGACAACACGGGATTTGAAAACGCAAAGGAGAGTCTGAATGCGCCCGCAAAAGGAAAAACATCTCTGGCGAATCTGGCGAAGGAGCGCTCTCGCCGTTTTGCTGGCCCTATTCGCAGCCGGCATGGCCTGGTTTGCCTGCCTCTGGCAAAAAATTGACCAGAGCATTCAACAGGCCGGCCCGAGCAAGGCGGATGTAGGCATCGTGCTGGGAGCGGCAGTCTGGGGGGAACAGCCCAGTCCCAGTCTTCGCGAGCGCCTGGACGAAGCCCTCAAACTTTACGAAGAAGGCTATGTGCCCGTCCTGCTGGTGACCGGGGGGAAGGGAGAGGGAAAAACGGTGACGGAGGCGCAAGTCATGCGGGAATACCTGCTTGCGCACAACGTCCCTGCGGATGCCATCCTGCTGGAAGAAGAAGCGGGCAACACATACGAAAACCTGCTGTTCAGCCAGCAGGTCATGGAAGCGCACGGCTTGAAAAGCGCGCTTTTGATCAGTCACGACTTTCATTTGGCGCGGGCGGCGGAAATCGCGGCGGCTTTGGAACTGCCAGCTTCGCCGGTCGGCGTCAAGTCCCGCTATTTGCCGGAAACCTATTACCGTTTGCGGGAAGTGCTTGCCCTGGCTTACTGGCAGTTGACAAGGATGTTTTCCTAGCCGATTTCCCCCCGCTGGTTCTCCCGCAAAATCTCGTACACTTCGACGTAGTGGCGGATGCGTTCCATGATGCGCGCCGCTTTTGTCCGTTCGATGCGGTTGCCGTTGGAGATGGACAAGTGTTCTTCCAGTTCGTCAAGCGAGTAGTTGGAGGTAAACAGCGTGGGAAGATGATTGTTGACCCGTTGGTTGAGAATGACGCCGAGAATCTCGTCGCGCACCCACGGCGTCAGGTTTTCCGCTCCGATGTCGTCCAGGATCAGGACGGGAACCTCGCTTAAAAGTTTCAGCTTGTCGGCGTAGGAGCGGTCGGAGAGCGAATCTTTCATCTCCCGGATAAAATCGGGCACGTAGACGATCAGGGAGGCTACGCCGCGAGCAGCCAGCTCCTGCCCGATCGCTCCCATGATATAGCTTTTTCCCACGCCAAATGGGCCGTGCAGGTACAACCCCTTGACGCGTTCCCCCGCGCCGATCTTTTCGCAAAATTGCGTCGCCGCCCGCACTGCGTCCATGTTTCCCTCGTCAATCACCAGATTGGAAAAACTCGCCTTCATCGTCTCTTCGGAGATGTAGTAGCTTCGCATCAGCCGGCGCCGCTTGTTCTCCGCTTCATGGGCAAGCTGTTTGGGACAGGGGGAAAGGGAGCTCGCGATCGTCTCCCCGGTCAAGTCCAGACGGGTGCGGTGTCCCTTCACCAGGTTGGGACAGTCGGAAAGGCCCGGGCAGCGCTCGCACCAGTATTGCTCCTTTACAGCCGTGTAGACGCTGGGCAGCGAGCGCAGGTAATCTTCGCGGGTCAGCCCGGGATGTTCCCGCGAGAACGCCTGCAAATAGGCCGATGAGCGAAACATCTTGTCCAGCTGCTGCTCCGGAGTCAGGATCTGACGGGGAGTTCGTTTTGACAGCTCTTGCAAAAACTGGCCAATGGACTCCATCTACTCACTCTCCTTTCTGCCTGTTCTGCAAGGATGCCAGGCGATTTTGCAATTCGGGAAAATCCTGTATCGAATATTTCTTTCGGGTTTCTTTCTGCTGCTTTTCCTGGGACAGCTGCCATTCCACGGAAGCGGGCAGCTTGTCCTCCAGGACGGCCTTTCCGTTGCGCCGGGCCGGTGCCGGCGCCGGCGCTTCCCGTTTCGGCCGGATGGTTTTTTCCGTCATCTTGCCCCGCTGTTCTTCGCGCTCCAGAATCAGCTTGACGGCCTCATCCACTGTGCTGATCCGCTTGGCTTTCCAGCTGTCGCGAATGGTCTCCAGATACGCCTTTGGCAGCTCCATCTGGCTGCTGGCGAGCGTGTGCAAAAGCAGGGCGTTTGCCACTTCGCTCGGCAACCCGTCGGAAAACACGAGCGCCTCCGCCCGTTCCAGAAACACTTTGCTGATGCGGCCGCCCACCACTTTTTCCAGCAGGGTGAGCGGCGAAAGCGAGCGGCAGGCGCGGATGAACGCCTCGCTGCCCACCGGCGGCAAGCGGCCCGGTTCCCAATCCATCTGCTCGGCCGTGGGCGAAGATGCGGAACTGTCCCGGAACAGCCTGTCCTCCGTATAGCGCTGAATCAGCCGTTTGCGCAGAACCTCCCCATCCAGGCTGCGGTCCGGTTTGTACAACGTCCAGTCCCGCAATTCCTGTCCCAGTCCCCAGCTGTCCAACTGGTAGAAATGACAGAGCTGGTAGAGAAAGGCCAGGCTGTTTCCCGTCAGCACCTTTTGCGGATCCGCGTTGTCCGGCAGGCAGAGGCGAAGTGACGAGACGCTAAGCGCATGCCGGAACTGCGCTTCAAAACCCGACTTCAATTCAGCCGGCGGGAACTGGCTCTCCATCCGGGACAGGAACTGCTCCCGCTCCGAACCTCTTTGCACATCCAATTCGGACGGTTGCAGCGATTGAAAGACTTCGTAAAAATCCTTGGTAATGTTTTCCGCAATCGTATATTCCTGCTCCAGCTGGCCGGTTCGAACGTCAGCGTAAAGCTGCCGCAGCTGCTGGAAGCGAAAATGTTCGATTTTGTTCAACAGCATTACGGACAGGACGTAATCGGCAAAGAACTCCCCCGGTGCCAGCGGAGGCTTCACCACATACTCGTAGTAGTAGTCGCGCTCCTGGTTTTCCCTGCGGATGACTTCCAGCAAGCCGATTGCCTCCAACCGCTCACGGGCGTCCAGCAGCTTGTCCAGCGAAAGCGACGTGGCCAGCATCAGGCTGCGGTGCGTCCCTTCCGCCGCCGCTCCGCTCACCGGACTGACTTCATGGCTCAAGAACTGGTAGAGAGCGTAGGATTCCACGCCGATGATCGGCAGGTACAGCTGCGTGACAAACCCGATTTCGGCAAAGCTGAGCGGCCGAATCACCCGCACCAGATAGCGATCTTTGGGAGTCAGTTCATTCCATACCAGACGGCGCATGTGATCGTTCCTTCCTGACCGTTTTCATCATCCACGATGATCATCCTTCATTATAGCATGGCGGCCATGCAGCGTGAGGAACTCCTTTTCGAAAAGAAAAAAGCTCTCCGCAACCAAGCGAGAGCACGAACAGGCCGTTCGCCTTACTCCTCCTCTTTTTCTCCGGAATTCTGATTTTTCCGGGCATGCGCCAAAAGCTCTTCCAGTTCCTTCATAAATACATTGATATCCTTGAATTGGCGATAGACGGAAGCAAAGCGGACGTACGCCACTTCATCCACGTGGTACAGCCTTTCCATCACAATTTCGCCCACTTCCTTGCTGGGAATTTCCGACTGACCACGGCTGCGCAGCTCCTTTTCAATCTCATTGACGATATGCTCCAGGGCTTCCAGCGATACCTGGCGCTTTTCACAGGCGCGCACCAGGCCTCGCAGCACCTTTTCCCGGCTGAACTCCTCGCGGGTGCCGTCTTTTTTTATGATCAGCAGCGGGGTAACCTCCACCATTTCAAAGGTGGTAAAGCGGCGTTCGCAATTCTCGCATTCGCGCCGCCGGCGAATGGATCTGTTGTTGTTGAAAGGGCGCGAATCCAGGACTCTGGTCCCGTTGTATTCGCAGTACGGACAACGCATCGCGGTTTCAACTCCCCCGGAACGTTCTTGTTTTCAGTGTCCCTCACAATCATTTCGGAGTCAAGACAAACCTTGCACCTATGTACCTATTCAAAGGCGATTTTTCTTCAGGTACAATATGGTAATGTTGGAGGGGATTTATCATGCGTCTTGTTTCATTAAAACAGGCAAGGCCAGGAATGAAGCTGGCACGCCCCGTGCTTACCCAGGACGGAAAAATTCTGCTGGGAACGGGAATGACGCTGACTGAGCGGCTGATCCAGGGACTTGAACGATCCAAGGTGGATGCCATCTACATCGACGATCCGCAAACCGCCGACATCGTGGTCGAGGAAGTGATACGTCCCCAAACCCGGCAAGTCGCAGTTGAAGCCATCGAACAAACGATCAGGCAAATTACCAACTCAAACAAGCTGGCGCGGAAAATCTCCCTGAAGGAAATGGGTCTTCACTTCCAGCACGTATTCAGTGCCATTTTGGAAGACCTGATGAGCAACAAGGAAATCGTCAGTCATCTGGTGACAATTTCCAGCCACTCACCATCCCTCTACCATCACTCCGTCAACGTGTCGGTGCTGGCCACCGCCGTCGGCATGTCGCTCGGTTACAACCGCTACCAGTTGATGGAGCTGGGGATCGGCGCGATGCTTCACGATATCGGCAAGGTGAAGCTGCCGAAAGAGCTGCTGGAGCAAACCGACGTGCGCTGGACGGAGGAACAGCAAGAGATTGCCAAACAGCACTGTTACTACGGTTTCGACCTGCTCCGCAAGCAGCACGACATTCCCCTGCCGGCGGCGCACATCTGCCTGCAGCATCACGAACGGCTGAATGGCAGCGGTTACCCGCAGGGACTGAAAGGGAAGGAAATTCACGAATACGCGCAAATTGTCGGAATTTGCGATGTTTTCGAGTCACTTACTTCTCCCCGTCCCTGGCGAAAACGGTATATGCCCCAGGACGCCCTGGAGTATCTGCTCGGCTCCGGCGGCTATCTGTTTGAACATCACCTGATTCAGGCCTTCATCAGACATATTGCCATCTTTCCCATCGGCACCAGCGTCGTGCTGAACACGGGAGAAGCGGGTGTCGTCAGCAAGGTGGATCCTGACTACCCCCACCGTCCGACCGTACGGATCATCCGGGACGGACGCGGCAATGACATCTACACGCCGTTCGATTTGGACCTGAAGGAAAATCTCCGGCTGTTCATCGTCGGCTTCGAGGACGAGCAGCTGTTCGAACTTAACACACTGTTGCCCCATCCCCGCGCTCAGCAGGCGTAGATGGGCAAAAACAAGCAGGGTGTTCCCCGGCATTCGTGCCATCGGGGACACCCTGTTTCTTTGTTTCCTTATCAGTTTGCGCCAGCGGCGACGGCTTCCTTTTCCCGATCCTGATTGTACATGTCCGATACGTGACGCACCAAATCGACCACGCGGCAGGAGTATCCCCATTCGTTGTCGTACCAGGCGATCACTTTCAACTGGTTGGTGCCCATGACCATCGTGGAGAGGCCGTCAATGATGGAGGAGTGCTCATTTCCGTTGAAATCGCTGGACACAAGCGGTTCATCGCAGAATTCCAGGTAATTTTTCATGCTTCCTTCGCTGGCTTCGCGCAGGACGCGGTTTACTTCCTCCACCGTCACCGGCTTCGTCGTGTTGACGACCAGGTCGACCACGGAGACGTTCGGGGTCGGGACGCGCAGGGCAAAGCCGTTCAGCTTGCCATTCAGCTCCGGCAGCACCTTGCCCACCGCACGGGCCGCACCTGTCGTGGTCGGAATGATGGATTCGCCGCAAGCGCGGGCGCGGCGCAGATCCTTGTGCGGGTTGTCGATGTTTACCTGGTCGTTGGTGTAGGAGTGGACGGTCGTCATCAATCCTTGCTCGATGCCAAACGCTTCGTGCAGCACTTTGGCAACCGGCGCGAGACAGTTGGTCGTGCAGGAGGCGTTGGAGATGATGTGATGCTTCGCGTGATCGTAGACATGCTCGTTAACCCCCATCACGATCGTCACATCTTCATCCTTCGCCGGGGCAGTGATGACCACTTTTTTGGCGCCGCTTTTCAAATGCTTGCTCGCTCCCTCGCGATTGGTGAACTTGCCGGTGGCATCGACCACGATTTCCACGCCAAGCTCTCCCCACGGCAGATTGAGCGGATCGCGGTCAGACAAGAGGACGGTAGGTTTGCCATCGACCACGATTTTGTTGTCAATGACCTCCACCTTATTTTGCATGCGTCCATGAATGGTGTCGTATTTCAGCAGATGAGCCAGCGTCTCCGCCGGATAGCTGGCGTTGATTGCGACAATTTCGATGTCGGGGTCCTGAACGGCGCGGCGAAACACCATGCGCCCAATTCGGCCGAAACCATTGATACCAATTTTGATCGTCATATTTCGAAACCCCTTCCTCAATTAGGTTACGCTTATCTGATATCTTTATTATAATAAGTATGACATAATTATCAATGTGTTTTACTGAAAAATAAATATTTGGACGATTTATTCCACCTCATTTGGCCAAATCTGCTTTTCCGATTTCCGCAAACGCGCAGAAAAAACTCCCTCTGCCGGCAACTCGCCGCGAGGGAGTCTGTCTGCCATCGGAAGCATTCGTCGCATTGCGAACGCTCTCCCTTTGCCTGTTATCTTTTACTGAAGCTGCTGGTTGTATACGCGTTGGTAGCGCTCCTGATAGTACAGGACGCGCTGAACGTATTTGCGCGTCTCGGAAAACGGGATATCTTCAAGCGTTTCCCTCTGTCCGTTCCACTTCTTTTCCTCAATCCATCCGCTGACAGCACCCGGCCCGGCGTTGTAGGCGGCGATCACTTTGACGGGATCCTCGTCAAATTTCGTCAGCAGGTAGCGAAGATACCACGTCCCGATCCAGATATTCATCACCGGATCATACAGGTAGCGCTCATCCTTCACCTGAAATCCGGCCTGGGACACGATCCAGCTCGCCGTATCCGGCATGACCTGCATCAAGCCGATCGCCCCCTTGCGCGAGACGCAGTCGGGGTCAAAGCCGCTCTCGGAACGGATCACCGCCAGGATCAGATACGGACTAACCTGATACTGCCGCGATGCAGCCAAAATCTCGTCGCGGTACTTGATGGGATACATCCACTTCCAAAGGGTCGAAGACTGAAGAACCAGGAAGAGGCAGGTCAAGACGAACAGGATCAAGACTCCTCTTCTTCTTCGCGTCATGATCTCCGTTCCACTCCCAACGCTGCCAGCATTTCATCCACCTGTCGGGCGGTTTCCTCGCGCGTTCGGGAGTTGTCAATCAAAAAGTCGGCCTCCTGCTTCTTTTGCTCAATGGGGAGCTGGGCCCGCAACCTTTTTTTCGCCTGTTCCTCATCCAGCTCGTCCCGCTCCATCATGCGCGCCAGCTGCATTTCCGGCGGGGCGTAGACGACGGCAATCTTGTCCACCATGTGCTGCAACCTGCTTTCAAACAAGAGCGGTATATCCATGAAGACCACGGGAGCGCCGTTCTGTTCCGCTGCTTTCGCTTCCATCAGCATCACGCGCCGCACCTCGGGGTGAACGATGGCGTTCAGCTTTTGCCGTTCCGCCTCGTCCGAAAAGACGATTTCCCCCAGCCGCCTGCGGTTGAGCGTTTTGTCCGGCAGCAGGATGTCACGGCCAAAATGCCGGACGATGGCCTCGTACGCCGGTTTGCCCGGTTCCACGACTTCGCGGGCAATCTGGTCCGCGTCGATGACCGGTATTCCCCGCTCGCGCAGCATGCCGGTCACCGTGCTTTTGCCGGTCGCAATGCCGCCGGTCAATCCAATGATCATTTTTCATCCTCCCTCCCTGGCATCTTCGTCACTTCTTCTGGCACTTCGGGCAGATATGCGTACCCCGGCCTCCTACCACAATGCGGACAATGGGGGTTCCGCAACGCGTGCAAGGTTCGCCTTTTCTTCCATACACCAAAAGCGACTGCTGGAACATGCCCATCTCGCCCTGTCCGTTGACGTATGACTTGATTGAACTGCCTCCCTGCTTTACCGCCTCGCGCAGGGTGGAAACAATGCTCGCGTGCAGCCTGTTCACCTGGCTGGCGGTAAGTGACCCTGCCGGGCGTTCCGGATGAATGCCCGCCTTGAAGAGAGATTCGTCCACATAAATATTCCCCAACCCGACTATGCATTCCTGGTTGAGCAGAAGCGGCTTGATTTTGGCCGTTTTGCCTTTCAGCAAGCCGCGCAGCACCGTCGGCGTAAAGCTCTCGTCCAGCGGCTCCACGCCCAGCCTGGCCAGCGGTCCCGCCGTCGTCTCCATGCCCAGCGGCAACACGTCCATGGTGCCGAACTGGCGAACGTCGCGGTAGCGCAGCTCTTTTCCGTCCGTAAAGTGAAAGATCACATGGGTGTGCTTTTCCACCGGATCCAAAGTGTCGTACAAACCGTAGCGCCCTTCCATCCGCAGATGGGAAATCAGCACGTCCTGATCCAGTTCAAAAAGAATAAACTTGGCGCGCCGCCTGATGTCTCGGATTGTCTGGCCCGCCAGGCGGTGCCTGAAGGCTTCCACGTCGTCCGGCGTGCGGATGATTCGCGGCAGCGTTACGGTTACCCCGGCAATCGTCTTTTGCAAAACCAGCGTGCGCAAGGTGCGAACGACCGTCTCCACCTCCGGCAATTCCGGCATATGCCTCCTCCTCTCGCTGTCTTCTCTCCTGATGCCCGAAGTCTTCGCCTACTTTGCCTCGTACCAGCTGCGTCCGCAGCTGACGTCCGCCTTGAGCGGCACCTTCAGCTCGATGGCGTTTTCCATCACTTCCGGAACCAGCTTCTGCATGATGTCCAGCTCGTCTTCCGGCACCTCAAACACCAGTTCGTCATGCACCTGCAAAAGCATCCGGCTGCGCAGGCCTTTTTCCCGCATCCGCTCCTGCATGCGGATCATCGCCAGCTTGATGATGTCTGCCGCCGTTCCCTGGATCGGCGTATTCATCGCCGTACGCTCGGCAAAGGAACGCTGGTTGAAGTTGCTGGAGCGGATATCCGGCAAATCGCGGCGGCGGTGCAGCAGGGTGGTGACATATCCGGCCTGCTTCGCCTGTTTGACGATTTCCTCCATCCACCGCTTCACCCCGGAAAAGACACGGAAGTAGCGGTCGATAAATTCAGCCGCTTCCTTGCGGGTAATGTTCAGGTTCTGGGAAAGGCCGTAGTCGCTGATCCCGTACACGATGCCGAAGTTGACCGCCTTGGCCTGACGGCGCATCAGCGGAGTCACCTCTTGTTCGCTTACGCCAAACACATCCATCGCCGTGCGGGTGTGGATGTCCATCCCTTTGCGGAAAGCGTCAATCAGGTTTTCATCGCCGGAGATGTGGGCCAGAATCCGCAGCTCGATTTGCGAATAGTCGGCGGCCAGCATGTACCAGCCCTCTTCGGAAGGGATAAACGCCTCCCGGATCCGGCGTCCCTCTTCCATCCGGATCGGAATGTTCTGCAGGTTGGGCTCCGTGCTGGACAAGCGGCCGGTCGCCGTGGTCGCCTGGTTGAAGATCGTGTGCACCTTGCCTGTCTTCGGATGGATTTCCTTGGTCAGTCCCTCAATGTAGGTGGAACGCAGCTTGCCGAGCTGCCGAAACATGAGAATCGCATCGATGATCGGGTGGTAGGGAGCCAGTTTCTCCAGCACATCCGCGCTGGTGGAAGGCCCCGTCTTCGTCTTTTTCAGCACGGGCAGGGAAAGCTTGTCATACAGGATTTCGCCCAGTTGTTTGGGTGAGTTGATGTTGAAATCAGTGCCTGCCAGCTCGTAAATTTGCGCCGTAAGCTCTTCCAGCTTCCGGTCCAGTTCCGCTCCCATTCGCTCCAGCCGCCCGCTATCCACTTTCACGCCGTGCATTTCCATCTCCGCCAGCACGAGGCTGAGCGGCGCTTCCAGATCATTCAAAAGCCCGCTCATCTGGTTTTGCGCCAACCGTTCCTTCAGCACGGGGACGGACTGCCAGATGGCGGCCGCCTTGCGGGCGACATGTTCGGCGAGCACATCCGTTTTAGGCACGATCCGCTTTGCCCCTTTGCCGTATACTTCCTCGTCCGGCTTTACCTGCACCCGGGCGTACTGCTGGGCAATGCTGTCCACGCTGGGCGTGCTCTCCGTCGCATTCAGCAGATAGGAGGCGAGAAAGACATCGAAGCGGATGCCCTTGACCGTCAGTTGATGCCAGCCGAGCCCCACCGTGTCCCGCTTGCCGTCAAACGTCCATTTTTCCTTCTGCTCGTCCGCCAGCCATTCGCGGAACTCTCTCCATTCCGCCGCCACCTCCCACGGCACGAACAGATGCACGTCCTGCGTCGCAAGCCCGAAGCCAAGAATCGGGGCGCGGTGGTAATTCTCGCCGTTCATTTCCACGTACAAGGCCATCGGCGAAACCAGTTTGTCCGCGAATTTTCCGGCCGACTCTGCATCCACGATTTCATAGGAAAACGCCTCCCGGGTCTCGTCACCCGCTTTCGCCGCGGAGTCTGTCTTCACTTTTCCCAACAGCGATTTGAACTCCATCCTTTTGAAAAAATCCGTAACCGCCGCACCGTCGTAACCGGTATAGGCGGTCTGTTCCACATCCAGTTCAACCGGCGCGTCCCGCATAATGGTCGCCAGCGCTTTGCTCAAACGCGCCTTGTCCATGTTATCCCGCACATTTTCCTGCAGCTTTTTGCCGCTCAGCTCATCCACATGTTCCAGCACCTGTTCGACCGACCCGTACTGGTGCAGGAGTTTCAGGGCCGTTTTTTCCCCGACGCCCGGCACCCCCGGAATGTTGTCGGAGGGATCGCCCATCAGCCCTTTCAGATCGATGATCTGCAGCGGCGTCAGTCCGTATTTGTCCTGGATCACTTGCGGCGTGTACAGCTCGATCTCGCTGACTCCCTTGCGCGTCAAAGCGACGGAAACGTATTCCGAAACGAGCTGCAGCATGTCCTTGTCGCCGGTGATCACCGTCGTTTTCCGCTTCTCTTCCTCAGCCTTTTTCGTCAGGGTGCCGATGATGTCATCCGCTTCGTAGCCGTCCATTTCGAAGCGCTTGATCGAAAAGGCGTCCAGCAGTTCGCGGATCAGCGGAAACTGCTCCGACAGCTCCGGCGGCGTCTTCTTGCGTCCGCCCTTGTACTCGGCAAATTCGCTGTGCCGAAACACCACCTTGCCGGCGTCAAAGGCCACCAGGATGTGCGTCGGCTTCATCTCTTCCAGCACCTTGAGAAGCATCGTGGTGAACCCCAGCACAGCGTTGGTATGCAGTCCCGCCGAAGTGGACAAAAGCGGCAACGCGTAGAAGGCGCGGTTGGCCACACTGTTTCCATCAATCAAGACAAAATGACCCACGGACAAAAACCCCTCTCGTGACAAGACGTACTAACTATCATCGTAACACAGGGAAAAGAGGTAAGCCAAGTAGCGGAACGGACCGGCACTGCCGGACAAATGGCTGCCGTTTCCCGAACAAAAAAACGCCTCCCCCTGCCGCGGAACATCCCGCGCATGGAGGAGACCCGGTTTTTCACAGTCTCAAAAGGGGCTCACCAACCGCTCACTCAGCCCTTGCCACCAGCTTTCCTCAATCTCATCCAACTTTTCCTCCCTCATCATCTCTCCGGTCAAAAGCACGTATTCGCTGACGGCATCGCAAATCGCCCGGGCGATTTTCTTCTGTTCCTCGGGATTGGTCAGCATGGCCCGGTCCCGCGCGTTGCTGAGAAACCCCATTTCGATGATGACAGAAGGACAGTAGTTGTGGCGCAGCATGTAGTACTTCCTTCCCTTTACCGGCTTTCCGTCGGTGCCCGCGTAACGGTTGAGCGAGCTTTGCAACAGTTGCGCCAGCATGTAGCTCTGTTCGTTGCTCTGGTACAAAACGACCGGTCCGCGCCGCCTGGGATCGGCCGACCAGTTGACATGCAGGCTGATCATCAACTGGGGATCGATCAGCCTGGCCAGGTCCTTGCGCTGGGCCAGATCGCGCAAGTGGCGGGAAGGGTGCTTCAGCCAGCGGTTCTCCTCGCTGAGCGCAATATCCTCGCTTCGGTTCATGACCGCCTTGAAGCCTGCTTCCGTCAACTGCTGGTAGAGCTGTTTGGCCACTTCCAGGTTGATGTCTTTTTCGTACAAGTCGCCATACGTCGTTCCCGAATCAATCCCCCCATGTCCGACGTCGATGAGAATGTGGAAGTGGGTGAGCGGCAATGCCCCGCCTGGATCGGCAGATGAAAAGGCCAGCGCGGCAGTCAGGAGCGGCAGGATGAAGAATCGTAGCATTTTGTTTCGCATGGTTGTAGGATTTCCTGTTTTGCGCCAAACTTCTCCGCCAGGCGGCCAAGCCGTTCCATTGTGAATTTTGCCAATTCACTGTAAAATGATGGCGACATATGGCACAAACGGACAGCCGGTTGAGCGGAAGGAGCTAAACCGGCCAAAAGGAGGGGCGTCAGGATGAACCGCCATCCGCCGCAACGCAAAAGCATCCGTGAATATGTGAAAGGTCTCGGCTTCTGGGGCAAGATCGGCTGGACAATTCTCCTCGGCTATATCGCGGGGCGAATCCTTTACTTCCTGTACCATTTCGTTGCATCCTGAAAACCTGCCGCGCCGCGCTGGAATGCTGAAAGGGAACCCCCCGCCACCCCTCAGCCACCCGCTCAACCGCGCACAACAGGAAAAAACCGAAAAAGACAGCGGTCCTTTGCTCAGGCTGCTGTCTTTTGATCGTTTCTCGCTTCTTTTGCCGGTTCCGGCTTCTTGCGCAGGAAATACAAAAGGAAAAGAGAGAGGGCGATCGGGACCGCCGTAATCAGGAAAGTGTCGGCGATGCCGCGCACCAGCGCTTCCTTGGCCACGATGCCATACAGGATGCTGTACGCCCCGGGGGTGCCGTAGTCCGTATCCACCCCTACATTGGTGTAGAGCCCGGTCAGGTTCGTCAGCAGGGTCGTGGCCAGTTCGGAATTGATGTTGTCGGAGATCGACGCCATGTGGAAAATTTGCCGTTCCTGCATGGCCACCGTAATCAGGGCAATGGCGAAGGAACTCATCACCTGCCGAAGCACGTTGGACAGCGACGAGCCGTCGCTGATGCTCTGGCGCGGCAGCGCGTTCATCCCCACCGTGGACAGTGTCATCATGCAAAGGCCGATGCCCAAACCGCGAATCGTCAATACCAGGTTGATCCATTCGTGCGGGGAATCGACAGCCAGGTAGTAAAGTTCGCAGGTGGTGACCGTCATCACAATCAAACCGACCAATCCGATCGGACCTACCCCGTATTTGTCCATCAGTTTTCCGCTGATCGGCATCATCAAAGCCATGGCGATGGATTGCGGCATGAGCAAAATCCCTGACTGCAGCGCCGTCAATCCCTGGACATTCTGCAGGTAAATCGGCATCAGGTAGACCCCGCCCATCATCCCCATCATGACGAAGCCGGACGTCAGAATGCTGATGGTAAAAACGGGGATTTTCAACAGCCGCAAATCAAGCAGCGGGTGTTCCTTGCCCAATTCCACCCAGACGAACAGAACCAGGGAAAAGACTGCCACAAAAAACAGGCTGACGATGTACAACGAGTCCCATCCCTCGGACTGTCCCTTGCTGAATGCCAGCAAAAGCGCGCCAAAGCCGATGATGGACAGCGCCGCTCCCAGATAGTCAAACGACAAATCAGGCTTTCTCGGCGTTTCCTTCAACAAGGCGCTGCTAATCACCACGGCAAATACGCCGACGGGCACCCCGATCAAAAAGAGGAAATGCCAGTTGAAATACTCGATCAGGTAACCTCCCAGCGTGGGTCCCAGCGCGGGAGCCGTCATCGAGGCAATTCCGAAGATCCCCAGGGCCATCCCGATTTTTTCGCGGGGGACGATCATGTAGATCATGGCCATTCCAACCGGCATGATCATCCCGCCGCTGATTCCCTGAAGGACACGAAAAATGATCAGGGCCGTGTCGCTCCAGGAGACGGCACAGAGAACGGAACAAAAGGTAAACCCCGCAAGAGAAAGGATAAAGACCCGTTTGGACCCAAATTTGGTGGACAATGTGCCGCTCATCGGGATCATGACCGCATTGGCCAGCATGTACCCGGTCATCACCCACTGCATCGTTTCCGTGGTCGACCCGAAGATGTTGACCAGGGTTGGCAGGGCGACGGTGATGAGGCTGTTGTTCAAGATCGCCACGAAGGTTCCCATGAGAATGGCGAACAAGGAGAGCCACATGCCCCCGGATCCGCTTTTCTTTTCTTCCTGCCGTGCCACCGCTTCCGCCATGTCATCACCCCCGCTAGTTTGCGATCACCTTGCTGCCTTCTGACAGCGAGTCGGTCGGATTCAGCACAAGTTGTTCCCCTTCCGTCACGCCGGACGATACCACTGCCCAGTTTCCCTCAGTCTGGCTGACGGAAACTTCCTTCTGGTGGACGATGTCTCCTTCTACCGTGAAGACGTATTGCTTTCCATCCTTGCTGACGACCGCCGAAGACGGCACCCGGATGCCCTGATCTGTCTCTCCCGCCAGCGAGATTTCCGCCACCATTCCGGCCCGCAGACTGCCGTCCCGATTGTCCAGTCTGACTTTCACCGGGAAAGAGCTGCTGTTCGCATCGGCCACAGGGGAGACGAACTCGACTTTGCCTTTCCGCACCTTGCCATCCTCGCCGATTACGCGCACGTCCACTTCGGTGCCTGCCGCAAACTGATTGATTCGCTCCTGCGGCACGCTCGCTTCCACCTGCACCTCGTCCATTTTCACCAACACCAACAGCGGTGCCCCAGCCGTTGCCATTTCACCGGGGTCCACGTTCCGCTTGGCGATGACGCCTGAGATCGGAGCGGTGATTTGCGTGTTGGCCAAGCCGTTTTTCGCCATGGCCAAACTTGCGTTGAGTCTTTCCACTTCCGCTTCCAGGGCAGCCACCGTGTCGGGGGTTGGCCCCTCCTTGGCCAGATCGTACTGCGCCTTCGCCTGGGCCAGTCCGGTTCTCGCCTTTTCCAGCTCCAGCTCAACCTTCTCCAGTTCCGCCTGCGACAGCGCCCCCGAATCATACAGGGCTTTCATACGCTGATACTGGCTTTCCGCAACCCGCAAGCTCGCTTCCGCCTGTTCCACCGTGCTGGCAAGCTGCTGAAGCTGCTGCGAGCGTGTTCCGGCCTTCGTATCGCGAAGTTTGGCTTGAGCCCCTGCGATCGCGGCCTCGGCCTGAGCGATCTGATCCTGATAGTCGCTTGCCTCCAGGGTGACCAGGACATCCCCCTGTTTCACGACAGAACCTTCCTTCACGGCAACCGAGGCAATTTTCCCCGAAACTTTGGAGACAACCTGAATTTCCTCTGCCGGCGAAATCTTCCCGGTAACCGTCAGACCCGTTGAAACAGAGGCAACCTTCCAAGTTTTGACGACAGGAAGATTTTCTGCGGCAGGAGACGCAGATGACTCGCTACAAGCCGTGCTGACCAGCATGGCGGCCAGGCAAACCGCACCAAGCGTTTTCCACTTTGCCGTTGTTTTCATTCTGATTAACTCTCCTTCACATGCACTTTAATCTCGACGTTCAAACCGGCAGACAACGACAGACCTGCTGTATCGTCAATGGCAACCTTGATCGGAATGCGCTGGGTAACTTTGGTGAAGTTCCCGCTCGTGTTTACGGAGGGCAACAGGGAAAACATGGAGTTTGTCGCCTGTCCGATTTCAATCAGATGCCCCCGCAGCGTCTTGCCGGGGAAAGCGTCAACGGTGATGTCCACTGTTTGCCCGAGCTTGAGCCGCCCGATTTCCGTCTCTTCAATGTTGGCGGAGACGTACATGTCGCTTTCGTCGATCACCATGGCCACGGTCTGGCCGGTGGAGACCACCTCGCCCACCCTGGCATTCGTTTTGATCACCTTTCCGCTGATCGGCGCGCGCAGCAGGCTGCTTTCCAGCATGGCAGTGGGAAGGTTGCCGGGATCCTGCTGGCCGACAACCTGGTCCGCCACCACAATGTCCCCTTCCTTGATCGACAGTTCGATCAGCTTGCCGGTCATTTTCGGCATGACCCGATAAATGTCTGCGCTGATGCGCGCATCTTCCGTGGTTACGTAATGTTCGCCCTGGTACCAGTAGTAGTACCCGATGCTTCCTCCGCTTGCAACAAACAGCAGCAAGATCACATACAAAACCAGTTTTCGTTTCATCGTCTCTCCTCTGCTTTCTCCCTCTCCTCAATTTTTGCGACCAACGACTGCATAAGGTGGATAAAGGTATCCATGTCCTCTTCGGAAAAACCTTCAAAACTGCGCTGGTAAAACTCTCCGGAAAACTTGCTCACCTTTGCCATAAGCTCCGGAACCCTTTCTGTCCCGCGAATCCATATCACCCGGCGATCAGACTGGTCACGGACGCGGGCAACAAGTTTTTCCCGTTCCAGGCGGTCGATGATTCCGGAAACGGTACTGTAGGACAGTTCTACCCTTTTGCTGATTTCCCCGATTGTTCTCTGCCCATCCACGACCTGCCTCAACACCAGGAACTGCGGACCGGTCAACCCGAACTTTTTCAATTCTTTCCTGTAGGCATCCGCGATGATCTTGTTCAAGTGATGCAGCAGGTCCCGGATTTGCAAAGGTTTGTTCATCATACTCTCCTTCCTTCACAAATATATTTCGTATACGAAATGTTAAGGCACGAAATTACTATACGACGATTTTTCTCCAATTACAACCATATAAAAGTTTGCAAATATGCATATAAAAAAAACAGCACGCCGCCGTACGGGTGCTGACTACTCTGCAGGCAGGGAGATGAGTTCAATTGGCGGCGCCGGTCCTTCTTCCGGCATCTGGTTGCGCACGCCGGGTACGTAGCGGGGCTCGTATTCCAACTCCGGAAAGGATTGAATCAAAACACGAATCTGCCCGTGGGCGGAATGGGCCCTCACCAGGATCGGATAAGCGTAGCGGTTCTGGAAGACAAAATCGGGTCCGTACCAGCTGACGGTCGCGTCGCGGCCGGGCGGGACATAAGGGACATGCCGGCTGTGCGAATAGCGCTGGACGATGTGGACGCCAGCCATGTCCACGGCGTTGAACAGGGTGGAGGAAACCTGGCAAATGCCTCCGCCAATTCCTTCCGACAATTCGCCGCGCACGATGATGGGAGCCGGCAGGTAGCCCTTCTCCACCGTGCGCTTGCCCACGACCTTGTTGAAGGAGAAGGTCTCCCCCGGCAGAACCACGTAGTTGTTGATCGCCCGAGCCGCCAGCATGATGTTGTGGGCGCGGTTTCTGTTCCCCGGGTTGTAGTAGGTGACGTAGTGGCCGATTGTCTTTTTTCGCACCTGCGCAAGCAATCCGCTGTCCACCTTGGGGTGCACCTCCTGCAGGGGAAGATTGAGCCGTTTTGCGCCCCGACCGTAAAAGTAGTCGTACATCTCCCGGGCAAACGTCTGTCGATCCAAAGCCTGTCCCTTTTTTTCCGGGGCGATGGAGCCGTCGTCACGAATCGCGGCGTTGACGGGCTGGCGATACGCCTTTTGGTTCAACTCTTCAGCCACCAACTGCAAACGGTCCTCATCCACCAGCGGGATTCCGCCAAACGGCAGCGAAAAATCGGCCCGATCCAGCATCATCAGGACCTCGCCGCCGCTTTCGATCTGAATGAAATCGAGCGGTTCCAATGGCAAGGAAAAGAGCAAAAGTGCAAGCGACATGGCAAAACCCACCGGACGACTCACCTCCTGTTGGTAGTATGAGCAGTTCGATGGGCTTCATTCCCGTCCCCCGCCTTCAACCTGCGCATTTGCCCGGAAGCGCACCGGCAATCTCTTCCACAATCGCCTGAAGCCGCTGCGAATCGGCGTTTTCGGCATACGCCTGGTTGATCTGCAGGTGATATTCTTCCGCTTCTTTCAAGTGCGCGATCGCTGCCTTGATCGCCTGCCTGTAGCGCCCTTCAATCACGCCGATCTCCGCCGCATGGGCTTCATCCGTGCCGAGCGAAATCGCCAGTGCGTACATGTCGATCACTTCGTCGGATTCCTTCTCGGGAAAGTACTCGTGCGGAGCCGTACTGTCAAAGATCGCCACGCTTTTTTCCGGCAGAATGATCATGTCCAGGCTGTTCGGGTCCAGACCGCAGTGGTAAACTTCCGCATCGAAGCCGCGCTCTTCCGCTTCCCTGAGCAGTCTTTTCAGCAGGGTGGACTTGCCCGATCCGGCCCGTCCCTTGATGAAATACCGCTTTTCAAGCCCCTCCGTCAAATTGGGGAGGTAATCCACAGGTCCCTTGGGCGTGGAGGCTCCCAGAAACATGCGCCGAATGCGGGTTTTCTTGGCCAGTTTCCCGCCTTCGTACAAACGCGCGCACATCTCCTCGGCGACCCGGTTTGCCTTCTCGTGGTCCAGGTTTTGGATGTAGATCGCTTCCCACTCGTCGTGAATCCTCAGCGCCTCTGCAAAACATTCGTATGCCTGCTGATTCCTGCGGAAAAACTCCTCATGCCAAAACGCGATTTTCTCTTTCAGCGGGGCCAGGCGATCCGCGTGCAAAGCCGTTTGCAAATTCACCGAAATTTCTGTCAAACCAGGCGCCTTGGGCCTGAACCGGCGCGGATAGCTGTAATCCATGACGGCCGCTTTCCACCTTGGAAATACCACGCCGTCATACTCCCCGGCTTGAAAGGGAGAGTGGATCCATTCCACCTCGCCAGCCTTTTTTCCCAATTCCCTGCCGATTTGTTCGATCAGCGGCGAAGCCATTCCCTCCACCCCGCCGCTCAGGAGAAAAATTCGTTCCATTCCCTCCAGAACCGAGTCAAAAAAGGTGACGTACCCTCTTGCCGTATTGCCCGCCGCAAAAAAATGCCGCTCCTTCGCGGTCATCTTCATCCCTCCGCTGTACGCTTTGATCTCTTTATCTTATGCGCTTATGCAGCCAAATAGCTCTTTGGCAAACATCAATCCGCCGGCAACGTGACCGTAAATGTGGTCCCCGCCCCTTCGCTGCTTTCCACGTGAATTTCTCCTTGCAGAATTTCCACCAGGTGCTTGACGATCGCCAGCCCCAGACCCGTTCCCCCCGAATCGCGGCTGCGTGCCTTGTCGACACGGTAGAAGCGCTCAAAGATGCGGGGAAGATCCTCTTCCGGAATGCCGATGCCGGTATCCCTCACCATCAGCTTCACGTTTTTCCCTTCCGTTTCTGCCTCAATCGCGATCATCCCGTTTTCCGGGGTGTAGGCGACCGCATTGGCCAGAAGGTTGAGGAGGATTTGCTGCAGGCAGTCCTTGTCGGCCGTCAGCCAGATCGGCGGCTGCGGCTCCGGAAGACGTACGGTCAGGTTCTTGCGCTGCGCCTGTTCGCGGAGCAAAGCGGCGGCGGAGCTGATCAACTCCTGGAGGCAGATGCGTTGCGGCTGCAGCGTAATCCGCTTCTGTTCAATTTTGGAGAGGTCGAGGATGTCGCGGATCAACCGGTAGAGCCGTTCGCTTTCGTCGGAGATGATCTGCAGAAAGTTGCGGCAGGTTTCTTCCTCGTACATCGCGCCGTCCAAGAGCGTTTCCGTAAACCCCTTGATCGAGGTGATCGGCGTCCGCAGTTCATGCGAGACGTTGGCCACGAAATCGCTGCGCATTTTCTCCAGGCGGCGGATTTCCGTGATGTCGTGAAGCACGACGACCACGCCCATGGCCTCCCCCTTGAAATTGAGGTAAGGGGCGAAATTTGCGTCAAGGATGCGCTCCTGCGGATAGAAGACGTGCACCTCTTCCCGAAACTTCTCGCCCGTCTCCAGGCAGCGGTCGATGTATTGGCTGAGCCCAATGTTTTTTCCTGCTTCAATGTGCAGTTTACCCACGACGTCACTGCCGGAAGCGCCGAGCAGCTTCTCCGCTGCCGGATTGACCAGCTGGATTCGCCTCTGTTCGTTTACGAGCATCACCCCGCTCGTCATGTTGTTCAAAACTCCGGAGAGGCGCTGTTGGTTTTCCGAGATTTCCCGCATCTGTTGTTCGAGGCTGGAAGCCATGAAATTGATCGCCCCCGCCAGCTGGCCAATTTCATCCGTCGCCTTGATCCGCACCCTGCTTGCAAACTGGCGCTGGGTGATGTTGCGGGCGACGCGGGTGATTTCCTCGATCGGACGGGTGATGGAAAAGGAAATCCGGGAAACGACAATGGAACTGATGACGAGCGTGACAAACAGACCCGTGAGCACGCTGAACCACATCTGGTGAATCGCGCCGGCAATGCCTTCCATGTTCATCGCGCTGCGCACAGCCCCGATGATTTCCGTCCCTCTCGTCACCGGCACGGCCACGTACATCATTTCTTCGCCGAGCGTCTCGCTGTATCGCCGTGAAATCCCCGTCTTTCCCTCCAGCGCGGTTTGAAACTCCGGGCGTAGAAGATGGTTTTCCATGCCCTGGGGAGCGGAGTAGTTGTCAAACAACACATCTCCTTCGCTGTTGATGACGGTGATCCGCACTTCCTCGTTGTAGGCGATCATCTCCACCTCTTTCGCCAGCCTTTCCATCCGCAGGTCCGCCTCGGTCAAACGAACCACCTGCCCGATCAGGTTCGATTCCCGGTACAGAAGCTCTTGCTGGGTTTGGAGGTAGGAATTTTCCAGAATCTTGGCCAGGTAAAAGCCCATCAGGATGAGGACGAGCGAAATCAGTCCCAGGATCGTCAAAGTCAGTTTCTGCCGAAAGCGAGTCAAAGGATCAGGCCCCCCGTTATCCTTCCAGTTTATAGCCCAGGCCGCGAACCGTTTTGATGTAGCGGGGATTTTTGGCGTCATCCTCCAGTTTTTCCCGCAAATGGCTGACATGCACGTCCACAATGCGCGTATCGCCGATAAAGTCATAGTTCCAAACGGCGTTGAGCAACTGGTCGCGGGTCAGCACCCTTCCCTGATGAGTGGCCAGGCAGTGCAGCAGTTCAAACTCCTTCAGGGTCAATTCCACCTTGCGATCGTTTCGGTACACTTCGTAGTTCTGCGGATAGATGCGAATGTCTCCCAGGATGATCACGTTTTCTTCCGGCGCTTTCGCCTGCTGCGGAATCATCTGGTAGCGGCGCTGGATCGCCTTCACCCGGGCGATCACTTCGCGCGGGCTGAACGGCTTCGTCAGGTAATCGTCCGCCCCTATTTCCAGACCGAGAATCTTGTCCAGTTCGTCGTCTTTTGCCGTCAGCATCAGGATGGGAATGTTGTTTTTCTCCTGGCGAAGGGTTTTGCAAACATCCATTCCGTCCATCTTGGGAAGCATTACATCGAGTATAAGAAAATCAGGCCGCTCCCGCCTTACCATCTCAAGCGCCTGCTTGCCGTCGAAAGCGGTCAGCACCTGAAAGCCCGCTTTTTCCAGATTAAACCGCAAAAGTTTAACAATGGAAACTTCGTCGTCTACAACCAGTATTTTCGTCATCCCCAAATTCCCCTCCCCGAGTTTCCATTCATTTTTAGTCTGCCAAAGCGGCTTCGGAAAAGACAAGTAATTTTTTTGTTAAGACGGGGTGAAGAGGATCTGGGAAGCAAAAAAAAAAAAAGCGCCCTTCCCACAAGGGGAAAGGCGCCTTTTCGTTCGCAATCAGGCTATTTCAACGCTGCCAGCACGCTCCGGACGGAATCAGCCGATTTGTCCAATGCGGCTTTTTCTTCCGCAGTCAGTTCCAGTTCGAAGATTTTTTCGATCCCGTTGCCGCCGAGCAGGGTTGGCACACCCATGCAGATGTCGCGGTAGCCGTATTCGCCTTGCAACAGGGCGATGGCAGGCAAAATGCGTTTTTTGTCCTTCAGGATTGCTTCCGCCATCTGCACCAGGGATGCCGCCGGAGCGTAGTACGCGGAGCCGTTGCCCAGGAGGTTGACGATTTCGCCGCCACCTGTGCGGGTTCTCGCGACGATGGCGTCCAGGCGATCCTTTGGAATCAGTTTTTCCAGCGGAATGCCGCCGGCGTAGGAGTACCGGACCAACGGCACCATTTCGTCGCCGTGACCGCCCAGCACGAATCCGGTCACATCTTCCACCGAGATGTTCAGTTCCATTGCGACGAAAGTGCGGAAACGGGCCGTGTCCAGCACGCCGGATTGCCCGATGACGCGCTCTTTCGGGAATCCGGAAGTTTTGTAAAACGTGTAGGTCATTGCATCAACCGGGTTTGAAAGCACGATCACAGTGGAGTTTGGCGCGTATGTTTTCACTTGCTCTGCAACGGAACGCATGATGCCGGCATTGGTATTGACCAGGTCGTCGCGGGACATTCCCGGTTTGCGGGCGATTCCCGCGGTAATGATGACCAAATCGGCATCCTTGATTTCCGCATAGTCGGCAGTGCCGGTAATTTTGGCGTCAAAACCCAGCACGGGAGAGGATTCCAGCATGTCCAGGGCTTTCCCTTTTGTCGGGTTTTCCAGCTGGGGGATGTCGACCATCACGATATCTCCCAGCTCCTTCTGAGCGAGAATGAAAGCGGTAGTGGCTCCGGTAAAACCGCTGCCGATGACAGCGATTTTTTTGCGTTGAAATGCCATTTTGCTTCCCTCCAACTGTTTAAGTCGTGAAAATGGATCCCCGTTTCAACAAGCCTCTCCTCAGATGTATTCTTTTGTGTTTTCCCGTATGTTTTTTTTACATGTTTTTGATCAATTCGTCGGCGAACTGAGAGCATTTCAGTTCGGTTGCGCCTTCCATCAGGCGGGCGAAATCGTAGGTTACGGTTTTCGCGGAGATGGTTTTGGTCATGGATTTGATGATGAGATCGGCTGCCTCGTTCCAGCCCAGGTGACGCAGCATCATTTCACCGGACAGGATGACGGAGGACGGGTTCACCTTGTCCAGACCGGCGTATTTCGGAGCGGTACCGTGTGTCGCTTCAAAGACCGCATGTCCGGTTACATAGTTGATGTTGGCTCCAGGTGCGATTCCGATGCCGCCCACTTGCGCAGCCAGTGCGTCGGAGATGTAGTCGCCGTTCAGGTTGAGGGTTGCCACCACGTCGTATTCGGCCGGACGGGTCAAGATTTGTTGCAGGAATGCGTCGGCAATCACGTCCTTGACGATGATCTTGCCGGCTGCTTCCGCTTCCTTCTGAGCCTTGTCCGCGTCGCCGCCTTCCGCCTTGATGCGGTCGTATTGCGCCCAGGTGAACACTTTGTCGCCGAATTCTCTTTCCGCCAAAGCGTAGCCCCAGTTTTTAAACGCACCTTCGGTAAATTTCATGATGTTGCCCTTGTGAACCAGGGTTACCGATTTGCGCTTGTTGGTCAGCGCGTAGTTGATGGCGGCGCGAACCAGGCGCTCGGTTCCTTCCTTGGATACAGGTTTGATGCCGATACCGGAAGTTTCCGGGAAGCGGATCTTCTTCACGCCCATTTCCTTTTGCAGGAACTCGATGACCTTTTTCACTTCCGGAGTGCCTTCCGCCCATTCCACACCAGCGTAGATGTCTTCCGTGTTTTCGCGGAAAATGACCATGTTGGTCAGCTCAGGATGCTTTACAGGAGAAGGAACGCCAGGGAAGTATTGCACAGGACGCACGCATGCGTAGAGGTCCAGTTCCTGACGGAGCGCAACGTTGATGGAGCGGATTCCGCCGCCGACCGGTGTGGTCAACGGTCCCTTGATGGCGATCAGGTATTCGCGAATGGCAGTCAGGGTGTCCTCCGGCAGCCATTCATTAAATTTATTGTATGCCTTTTCCCCTGCATACACTTCAAACCATGCGATTTTTTTCTCGCCCTTGTACGCTTTTTCCACTGCTGCGTCGAGAACGCGGACAGCTGCTCTCCAGATGTCAGGACCAGTGCCGTCACCTTCGATGAAAGGAATGATCGGGTTGTTGGGCACTACCAGTTTTCCATTGTCTACGGTGATTTTTTCTCCGGAAGTCGGTTGCGACAGGTGTTTAAACACAAATATCCCTCCAAAATGTTGAAAGTTAGTTATTATATAGAACAGTCCAGACGCAGGAAAACTACCACTGCTGTGTGGTAGTTTCCAAGCTTGCGCCAGGATGTGCCACGCATGTCAGGGTCCTGATGCAACAAGCGCAAAAATTCCCTTCTCAGGCTTTAGCGCTGGTCGATCGGAACGTAATGCTGGTTGACCGGGCCGGTATACTCTGCACGAGGACGAATCAGGCGGTTGTTTTGATATTGTTCCATGATGTGCGCGGTCCAACCCGACATCCGGCTGATGGCGAAGATCGGGGTAAACAGGTCGATCTCCAAGCCGAGGGAAATGTACACGGAAGCGGAATAGAAGTCGACGTTCGGTTTCAGGCCTTTTTCCTTGCTCACCAGCTCGTCGATCTTGACCGACATCTCAAACAGTTCCTGACGCCCAACCTGCGCAGTCAGTTGCTGGGACATCTGCTTCAGCCACTTGGCCCGCGGGTCGCCATTTTTGTAGACGCGATGGCCAAATCCCATGATTTTTTCCTTGTTTTCCAGTTTCTTGCGGACGTAGCTTTCCACGTTGTCGATGGAACCGATTTCCGTCAGCATCCGAGCGACTGCTTCGTTGGCTCCTCCGTGCAGAGGCCCTTTCAGCGTTCCGATTGCAGACACGATGCCGGAATAGATATCCGTCAGCGTAGCAACCGTGACGCGGGCAGCAAAGGTGGAAGCATTCAACTCGTGGTCAGCGTGCAGGATCAGAGCGACGTTGAACGCTTTTGCGGCCGTCTCGGTCGGTTCTTCTCCAGTCAACATGTACAGGAAGTTTTGCGCGATCGAGTAGTCCTTGCGCGGCGAAACCGGTTCCAGCCCTTTGCGCAAACGGGCGAACGCCGCAACAATCGTGGGGGTTTGCGCCACCAGGCGGATGGATTTGCGGTAGTTTGCCTCCGGCGACATGTCTTGAGCTTCCGGATCGTAAAGCGCCAGGGTGGAGATAGCCGTGCGCAATGCAGCCATCGGGTGAACACCTTGCGGATAATGACGGATGCTGTCCAGCACCTCCTGCGGTACAGCCGCATTTTCACCCAATTGCTTCTTCAGTTCCTCCAGCTGTTCGCGATTCGGCAGTTTTTTGTGCCAAAGCAGGTAAATGACCTCTTCGAAAGTCGCATGCTCAGCCAGTTCATCGATGTTGATCCCCGCGTAACAGAGGACGCCATCGACGATCGAACAGATGGACGATTCAGCGGCAACAATTCCTTCCAGTCCACGAGTTGCTGTCATAGAATTCCCTCTCCTTTACCATTCGAGTAGTAGTGCTCCCAGTCCTCGCTTGTCCCTGACGGCCGACGAAACAAAAGAACAAAAGAACTGTTGTCCTGGGTCACTCTTTATCATGCAATTGTAAGCAGCGGTTTCTTACCCACCACTCTTCACCGGAATAGCAATCCAGGCATTTCCCCTGTGCCGGACAAGTGGATTTTTCGTATCACGCCAAAGGTCGGATCAGCTGCAGGTATCGTTCTCTATCGCATGGCGGGCAAAGAAATCCACCTTTTTAATTCGACCCAATTATAAAAGATTATTGCAACTTTGTGAATAAGGTTGGCGAAAAAATGTTTCGAAGGATGAAACGAAGTTTTAGTTTTTTTATGTCAAAATCAGCTATTTTTCAAAGGCAAACGCGGCAAACCCCCTTGCCCTCTTTCGCCTTGCCCCTGAGCTTCTACATCCTGCATAATAGGGTTGAAGGATGTATACTTTGGAAACGTTCGGAAAGGAGAACGCCTGTTGAACCGAGAAAACTGGGTGGATCGCCTGTTCCAGATCATTCGCTTCCTGTGGGTTTGCCTGTTGGGGCTCGCCGCCTACCTCGTGATTTTGTACGGAATACCCTTACTTTACCCATTTCTGATTGCCTTACTCATCGCCCTCCTGATCAATCGGCCCGTCAACTTCATGACGGCCCGGCTGCGCATTCCGCGCTGGCTGTCCGTCACCATCTCTCTGTTGCTTTTGATCCTTTTGGTGAGCGGTGCCATTACCCTGATCGTGACGCAAATCGTGGTGGAAATCAACGAATTGTCCCGGCTGATTCCGGGCTTTGTCAATGAACTGGCCCAATACCTGCAAATCACGATCTCACGGGATTTCCTGACAGGCTGGTACGAACAGGTGCAGTGGATCTACTCCCAGCTTGATCCGGAGTACAAGGAAAGAGTGGACAACACCCTGCAGAGCGGCATCTCCTCGCTCACTGCCACCGGACAGGATCTGGTCGTCAGCTTTCTCACCGCTCTCAAGAATTTCTTCCTGTCCCTGCCCAACATGGCGACCGTCGCCGTGATCTCGGTGATCGGCTCCTTTTTCATCGCCAAGGACTACCCGATCTGGAAAATCCGGTTTCGCCGCATTCTGCCGCGATTCGTCAACACGCGGCTGGATCAGATTCTGGCCGACCTGCGCTCTGCCCTGTTTGGCTTTGTCAAGGCGCAACTCACGCTGATTTCGCTCACTGCGGCGCTGGTCATCATCGGGCTGTTGATCCTCGACGTCAACTACGCCATCACCATCGGCCTGATTACCGGCCTGGTCGATCTCTTGCCCTACCTGGGGACGGGAACGATTTTTGTGCCGTGGATTATCTACCAGTTTTTCAAGGGGAACTACAGCCTGGTCATCGGCTTGTCCGTCCTGTACGGAATCGTGCTGATCTTCCGCCAAATCATCGAGCCCAAAGTGGTGGGCGAAAACGTCGGGCTTGATCCGCTCCTGACGCTGGTCTCCCTTTTCGTCGGGCTGCAGTTGTTCGGCTTTCTCGGCCTCATCATCGGCCCTGTCTCCTTGGTGTTGATCAACGCCCTGATCAAGGCCGACGTCTTTGCGGACTTGTCCCGTTACATCAAGTCTGGAAAAATATAGAACGGTCAACTGCAAATGGCTTTCTCCAAGCAAAAAAACCGCTTGCGCCAATGCAAGCGGTTTTCTGCTGTTTGCCAGACAAAAGCTTGTGTCCCCGGCTCCCGCCGGTTTCCTGCGCGAACCTCAACAGCCTAACGGCGGCGAAAAAACAGGTAAATCCGCCCCGTTGAAATCTGCTTCCACAGCCATTGTTTCACCAGGTGCCGGACGATCATCCGCGTGTAGGGGATGAGCAACAACAGTCCCAGCAGATCGCCGAAAAATCCGGGAGAGGTCAGGAGAATCCCGCCTGCCAGGACCAGGATTCCGTCCAGCATCGCCTCGGCGGGCATCTGACCGCGCGACAGCTGGAGCTGGACCAGACGGAGCACCTGCAAGCCCTGCCGTTTGGCCAGCCAGGCGCCGAGAAAACCCGTCAGGATGACCAGGGCCAACGTGTTCCAACCTCCGATGATCTTGCCGACCTGAATGATCCCCCACAACTCGACAGCGGGTGCCACGATAAACAGGATCAGCAGGATCCGGAACATCAACTTTCCCCCCGGTGCTGCATCTCCAGCCAGCGGTACAGTTCCGGTTCCACGCGGGAAAGGCGGATCGGCTTCAGATCCCTCGTGGTAAAGACGTGCATGGTTTTTCCCCATACGAGCAGTTCATTCTCGGGCATGCGGTAGATTTCGTAGCGGAAGGTAAGCCGCACAGGGGTAAGTTCCTCGACAATCGTGCGCACCTCCAGCTGATCGTCGTAACGCGCCGGCTTTTTGTAAGTGATGACGGCGTCCGTAACCGGCAAAAGCACACCTCTCTCTTCCAGTTCCCGGTAGGAGATCTGCGCGCCCCGTATCAGCTCCGTACGCCCCATTTCGAACCAGTTCAAGTAGTTGGCATGGTACACCACTCCCATCTGGTCGGTCTCACCGTAGCGGACGCGAAAGGAGTGGGTGTGTTGAATCGGACTCATTTTGCGCATCACCCTTTCTCTTCCATTTCATTCTACCACAGTTGGCGCATGACGATGAATGCAGAAGAAAAAGGGAGCAGCCGCCATCGCGCTTCTGCTCCCCATATCGCTTTTTTTCATCCGTCAGCGGATCGGGCAAGCCCCGCCTTCGCACGCATCCGCCGTCGACAAATCCAGGTCGCCGCCTGTCTCGTAAAGTTGCAGGATGGCCGGATCAAACGGCTTCATCGAAGCTTTCAGACGCTCGTACTCTTCCTTGGTGCACTCTTCGTAAGGAGCCAGTTGGTAGCTTCCGCCGTCCAGCTGCAGGAAGGAGACGCCGACAAACCGATCCCAGTTCTCGTAGACGATCTCTTCCACTTCGTCCCACTCTTCCTTGCGCACGGTGATGGTGTTGGAAGAGTTGTGCTCGGTGTAGGCTTCCTGAAAGCGGAAATAAGTTTCGAACTGGCGTCTGGCGCTTACTTCGTTCTTGGTTTCCTTCGCACCGGAAGCAACCGGGAAATCGATCACCAGGGTGCGCGCATTGGCCATGCGTTCCTCATGGGTTTCGCCCGGTGTGCCCACTTCCGGGTGAACGGTCCAGCCCAGAGCCTGTACGGCTTTGGCCAGCGGATCCTGCGCGTTGATGCGGATGCGGCGGATGTAGTACGGCGAATGCGACCAGTGCAGGCCGCTGGATACGCCGCCCGCTACCTGGGAAAGCGTGCCCTCCGGTTTTACCGTCGTAACCAGAAGCGGCGTATTCACCCGCAGCTCATGGGCGTAACGGTTCGCTTCCTCACGGGCGGTTTTGCCCAACAGGCGAAGCAGTTCCAGTTCCTGCTCCTCGGTGTAGCCCAGCGTCGCCAGCGCGTCCTTCACCCCGGTCAGCGACGTTCCCAACAGTCTGTCCCGCTTTTGCACCACGTCCCAGTGCGGCAACTCCAGCGTCACCAGGGTCATGCGAAGACCGGCACGGGCCGACATGCGCTGCGCTTCCAGCAGACCTTCCAGGTCCAGGTAGTGGGAACCGTCCGGACTTTTCTTCACGAACGCGACCAGGTTGACCGTCGTCAGGTTGCAGACGCCGTAGGAATCGAGCAGGATTTCCGCGCAGGGGTTCAGCCCTTCCGCATTGGGACGCCGGCGGTTGGCCTCTTCCAGGTTGACGAAGCCCGGTTCCCCTTCCTGCTGCAACAGCGTAAAGACCAGGTGCAAGAACTCGCGGGAAGGTTTCTCGCGGAAGGCGATGGAGTTGTTGGACATCCGGCGGTGATCCAGGCCAAAACGTCCGTCTCCCACCTTTTGAATGCGGTCGAACCAGGCCGGTTTTTTGTCGCCCAACAGCTCCCCGACTTTGCGGTGGTGGGCCAGCTGCTCCTCCGTCCAGAAGCCGTTGATGCCGTACTTGGCCAGCATGCACTCTTCGTCGTCAGGATCAAACAGGAAGATTTCCGCGGTGCGGCGGACGCCGCCCACCACCACGTTGGCTCCGATCAGGTTGCCGATGTCGAGGATATGTATGGGCCGCACCCTGCCATACCCCTTTTCGTCCGTTTCGATCGGAGGCAAATCAGGGTCGATCTGGTTTTTCAACACTTTGTCGATGCCTTCAAACATTTCCCGAAGCGGTTCATGCCCGCTCGCGGTCCCCCCGAAACGCATCAGCCGTTCCCCTTTGGGGCGCACGCTGTTGTAGGAGATCTTGACGGTGTGGATATGCTCAAACTCTTTCTTCGTCAGGATCTGCAGGTAGAGGCGCAGGGCTTCCACCCAGCCTTCCTTGCTGTCTCCGACGTAGATTTTGGCAAAACCGTTTTCCAGCACCTTCAGTTCGGAACGCTCCAGCCGCTGGTGCTTCGGCAGCGGTTTGTACTCCGACGACAAGAGGGTAACGTTGGTGCGAATCGGCGGGAGGTTGGCCGCCATTTCCTTGGTGCACTTGAACCCGACGCCCGTGCCGACCAAAAGCAGGTAGAACAGGTCGCCCAAATCTTCCCAGGAGCGGATGTTCAAAAACGAGCAGTTAAAGTTGGCCAGCGGGTACATGTCAGCCACGCCGTTTTCGGCGCCGCCCACCCACAAGGTCCGTCCAGAGAGGAACTGGCGCAGGTTGAACATGTTGTCGAACAGTTTTTCCGCTTCTTTTTCCAACTTTTCTACATCGGGAGTCATGCCGATGCTTTGCAGGTGCTGGTAGGCGAGCTTGATATTGTAATCCACCGAGCGACGGCAGGTCTCTTTCCAGGTTTCCCTTCTTCCCTTTTCCGTAAGAAAGCGGGAATAGGTCCGGTAGTAGACAAATTGGCCGAGCGGTGTCATATGTTCAGGAAAATCCGGATATTTTTCCAGGAATTCATCCCGCAAAAAACGGGTTTTGGAAATCGCTTCAGTGGCTGGCATATTGTTTCCCCCTTCAAATCTTTCCTCTCTAGTAAACTCCTTTTCCGCAAAAAACTCAATAGCTTTCTCAATATATAGTACAAAATATTTTTCGACAACACTATATATAGTGTTTTCAAGAAAAAAAGCTTGACAAAAAAACAGGTATTTGCGACTAGTTTTCCATGGCTTTCGGCTGCCATCCAGCGCGGCTTGAAAAAAGCGCAAAAAAGTGTTCCGCCGACTGGACAAACCGCGCGAAACCGGGATCTTCTTCGCGGCTGAAACAGGGGGTTTGCCCTCACAGGGAGGAAAAAAGGACGGCGCAGTGCCGCCCTTTTTTACCAGCCGCATGCAAAAAATCGTTCTTTGTACCTACAGCACCCGGGCATGTCCCGCGTAGATATGTCCCCGCCCGGAATCGACGGTGACGATCATCCCTTCTTTCAAAATCTCGGTGGCAGAGGGCACTCCCAGAATCACGGGCACGTTCAGATTCAGTCCGACAATTGCCGCATGCGAGGTGAGACCGCCTTCCTCGGTAATCACAGCCGCAGCCTGCTCGAACGCTTCGATCATATCGGAGTCGGTGCTGATGGTGACGAGGATGCTGCCTGGTTTCATTTTCGTCAGGGCTTCCTCCGCCGATCGGGCGATGACGACCCTGCCGGTCACCACCTTGCGCAGGATGCCCTGTCCTTTGGCCACGATATCGCCGATCACATGGATTTTCATCAGGTTGGTCGTCCCCACTTCGCGAACCGGCACGCCCGCTGTAATCACCACCAGGTCGCCGTGGCGGACATAGCCGTTGTGCAGGGCTTCTTGCACGGACATCTCCAGCATTTCGTCCGTGGTGTTGGCAATCTTCCCCAAAAGCGGGTAAACGCCGTTGACCAGCGCCAGGCGGCGAATTACGCGGGGATGAGGGGTAACCGCGACGATCGGCGCCCTGGGCCGGAATTTGGAGACCATGCGCGCCGTATGTCCGCTCTCGGTCGCCGTAATGATCGCCGCCGCATCCAAATCCAGCGCCGCATTGGCTACCGCCTGGCTGATCGCATCGGTGATCGTGACCTGCTTCAGGCGCGCATTCTGATAGAGAATTTCCCTGTAGTTCAGTTCCTGCTCGGCCCTGACAGCAATCCGGTCCATCGTCAGCACCGATTCCACCGGGTACTTGCCCGCCGCCGTCTCGCCCGACAGCATGATCGCATCGGTGCCGTCAAAGATCGCGTTGGCCACATCGCTCGCCTCGGCACGGGTCGGACGGGGATTGCGCTGCATCGAGTCCAGCATTTGCGTCGCTGTAATCACCGGCTTGGCCCGCTCGTTGCACTTCTTGATCAGCTTCTTCTGTACAAGCGGCACTTCCTCCGCCGGAATTTCCACGCCCAAGTCGCCGCGAGCGACCATCAGCCCGTCCGACACGTCCAGAATCTCGTCCACATTGTCGACGCCTTCCTGGTTTTCGATTTTGGCGATGATGTCGATGGAAGCGTCGTGCTGTTCCAGAATGTGCCGGATTTCCAGAATATCGGACGCCTTGCGCACGAAGGAAGCGGCGATGAAGTCAACTCCCTGTCGGATGCCGAACACGATGTCCTGGGCGTCCTTTTCGGTAATCCCCGGCAGGTTGATTTTGACGCCCGGCACATTGACGCCCTTCCTGCTTTTCAGCGTGCCTCCGTTTCGAATCTGGCAGACGATGTCGCTGCCCCGCACCTCTTCCACGGTCAGGCCGATCAGGCCGTCGTCGATGAGAATCGTATCGCCGGGCTTCACGTCCTTGCACAGTTCCGCGTAGGTGATGGAGACGCGCTCTGCCGTTCCAGCCACTTCTTCGGCCGTCAGGACAATCCGTTTGCCTTCCTCCAGTTCAACCGAATCGGAAACCAATACGCCCGTGCGGATCTCCGGCCCTTTGGTATCGAGCAGGATGGCGACCGGTTTGCCCACTTCTTCCGCCGCCCGGCGAATGTTGGCGATACGCATGGCATGTTCCTCATGGGTCCCGTGGGAAAAGTTGAGCCGGGCCACATTCATGCCTGCCTGAATCAGCTTTTTCAGCACCTCGACCGATTCGCTGGCCGGACCGATCGTACATACGATTTTCGCCTTTCTCAACATCTGTGAAATCCTCCTCTGTTCCTACTCCGTCAATCTCCGCTGATCAGATGGACAGCGTGCGGGCCAAATGGTAAACGGACAGATCAAGCCGATGCTTCCGGGAAAACGCCTCGGCAAAGTCCACATCGACGATCCGGTTGTTTTGAATGCCTACCATCCGGTTGCTTTTTCCTTCCCGCAACAGGTCGACGGCTGCCGCTCCCATCCGGCTGCCCAGCATCCGGTCCATCGCGGTGGGCGATCCTCCCCGCTGGATGTGCCCCAAAACGGTCACCCTCGTCTCCCAGCCGGTTGCCCGGGTGATCGCTTCGGCGTAGGTAGCGGCGCTGCCCACACCTTCGGCCACAATGATGATGGAATGCTTCTTGCCCCGCCGCACACCGGCGCGGAGCCGTTCCAAAATATCGTCCATGTCCTGATCCGCTTCCGGAATGATGATCGATTCCGCACCAGCGGCAAGACCCGCCCACAAGGCGAGATCGCCCGCGTCCCGCCCCATCACTTCGATGATGTAGGTGCGCTCGTGCGAGGTGGCGGTATCGCGGATCTTGTCAATCGCTTCCACGATCGTGTTCAGGGCCGTATCGAATCCGATCGTAAAGTCGGTGCAAGGAATGTCATTGTCGATGGTCCCCGGGACGCCGATGGCGGCGATGCCTTTCTTCGCCAGATCCTGTGCGCCGCGGAACGAACCGTCTCCGCCGATCACGATCAGCCCTTCAATGCCGCGCTTCCGCAACTGCTCCACCGCTTTCTGCTGGCCTTCTTCCGTCTTAAAGGCTTCGCTGCGGGCCGTGTACAGGATCGTACCGCCGCGGTGGATGATGTCTCCGACCGAACCAACGCTCATTTCCTCCATATGACCGTTCATCAGTCCCTCAAACCCGTGGTACACACCGAAGATTTGCATCCCGTAAAAAGCGGCGCGGCGAACCACTGCCCGCACGGCCGCGTTCATCCCGGGAGCATCCCCACCGCTTGTCAGCACCGCGATCTTTTGCATGGACACCAACTCCCACTTCAGATTAGCGTGTCTTTCTTTGGGAAACAGTATGTGCCAATCCGGCAATCACTCATTCTGTACTACTCAAAATTTCTTTTCTGTTATACAAAATCGCAAAATGTGCCATACTTTTTCGAAGGGTGAGGGAAATTTTTTCCGATTCCGATTGTAGCAGATAACTCAAGGCTTTGAAAGAAAAAAAGCGCCCCCTGCGTCTACAGGGTGGCGTATGCGCCGATCTTTTTGAACTTCTCGTAACGATCCTGTATCAGTTCTTCCGGGGCCATTTGGGAAAGCTGTTCCAGTTGCTCCACGATCACTTTTTTCACGTTCTCGGCCTGCTTTTGCAAATCGCGGTGGGCACCGCCAAACGGCTCGGGAATGATCCCGTCGATGACGCCCAGCTCCAGCAGGTCGGGCGCGGTAATTTTCATCGTCTCCGCTGCCCGCATGCCAAGGCCCGCATCCCGCCAGAGGATGGCTGCCGCGCTTTCCGGAGCGATGACGGAGTAATAGGAGTTTTCCAGCATCCAGACGCGGTTCCCCACGCCGATGGCAAGGGCGCCGCCGCTCCCGCCTTCGCCGATGACGATGCAGATGATCGGCACGCCAAAGTTGGCCATCTGCCGCAGATTGCGGGCGATCGCCTCGCTTTGTCCGCGTTCCTCCGCCGCCTTGCCGGGGTACGCGCCCGCCGTGTTGATGAAGCTGATGATCGGCCGGCCAAACTTGTTGGCCTGTTCCATGATGCGCAGTGCCTTGCGGTAGCCTTCCGGATGCGCCATGCCGAAGTTGCGCCGAATGTTGTCCTTGGTGTCTTTTCCCTTCTGGTGCCCGACGATCGTCACGGGGCGGCCGTCCAGTTTGGCGATGCCGCCGACGATCGCCTGGTCATCGCCAAACACCCTGTCGCCGTGCACCTCCAGAAAGTCGGTGAAGATCAGCCTTATGTAGTCCAGCGTCGTCGGCCGTTCCGGATGTCTGGCCAGTTGAACCCGCTGCCACGGCGTCAGGTTTCCGTATATTTGTTCCGCCAGTTCTTTTGCCTTTTGCTCCAGGCGCATCACTTCTTCGGACACGTCGATTCCCTTTTCTTCGGTAAACCGCCGCAGTTCCTTGATTCTTTCCCGCAGCTCGACTAAAGGCTTTTCAAAGGGGAGCTCGCCCGCCATGCTTCCACTCCTTCCTGCGCGGTGTGCATTTCCACCAGCTTCGCCAATACCCCGCGCAACTCCTTGCGGTGGACCACCATGTCCAACTGCCCGTGCTGCAGCAGGAATTCCGCCGTCTGAAAATCTTTCGGCAGCTCCTGGCGAATCGTCTGCTCAATCACGCGGCGTCCGGCAAAGCCAATCATCGCGCCCGGTTCGGCGATGTTGTAGTCGCCCAGCGAGGCGAAGCTGGCCGTCACCCCGCCAAATGTGGGATGGGTCATGACGGAGATGAACAGCAGACGCTCCCGATCCAACCGGGACAGGGCCGCGCTCGTCTTCGCCATCTGCATCAGGCTCAGCACGCCTTCCTGCATGCGCGCTCCGCCCGAAGCGGAGAACAAAAGAAACGGCAGACGTCTTTCGATCGCCCGCTCGATCGCCCGCGTAATTTTTTCCCCCACGACAGATCCCATGCTGGCCATGCGGAAACGGGAGTCCATGACCCCGATGATGATCCGGTTGCCCATCAGAAGACCTTCGCCGGTGATCACCGCTTCCTTCAAGTTGGTAGCCGCCATGTCCTTCTCCAGCTTTTCCTCGTAACCGGGGAAGCCGAGGGGATTTCCCGTAACCAGCTCCGCGTCAAACTCCTCTGTCAGCACACCGCCGTCGAGAATGGATGCCAGACGTTCCTGCGCAGTCATGGAAAAGTGATACTGACAATTCTTGCAGACGCGCAAATTCTTCTCCAAATCCTTGGAGTAGTGAATCGCCCCGCATTGGGGGCATTTATTCATCAGTCCCTCGGGCACTTCTTTTTCACGGGCCCCCGCCTGCACGGCCACATCCTCAGAAGCGGGAACGCGTGAAATGGTTGACGAAGGGACGGTTGCAAACTTTCTTTTTTTGCCAAACAAATCCTTTAGCACTGCTGCACCCCACCTCTCTCTTCAGTGAAGGATCGTGCCGAATATTTCCTGAACTTCGGAGACTTCGCTTTCCGGTACGAGAATCTCGTATTGTTTGGAAACCTTCCCCTCGCGTACCTTTACCAGAAATCCTTCATCTGTCAATCGTTGCTCAATCCGTTTCGCGATTTTCTCATTCGGGGCGATGTAGATGACCGTCCACACGCTGACTTCCTCCTTCATCACCAATACAGGTCTGCATCATCATATCACAGCGTCTGTACGGGCTGCAAATGGAGAAAGCCTCTCTCCGAAGCCTTCTCAAGGAGGAGAGACCGCGTTTTTTGCCGATAGTCGGCCTTGCTGCATCCGGCTGTGGACCAGCCGGTTTGGCATCTGTCCGGCGGCACTCTTTACAGCTTGCTGTTTTCCAGATGCCGCTTCATCCTTTCGACGGCCAGCTTCTCGTCTCCCGCGCGAATCGCCTCCATGATCTCCCGATGTTCGACAAGCGCCGCTCTCGCTCTGCCTTCGCGGGACAGCGAATCGACGCGGACGCTGTTGCTGTATTCCACCAAAGGAGCCCAGATGCGGTGCAGAATCGAATTTCGGCTGGAGCGGCAAATGATGCGGTGAAACTGGTAGTCTTCCTCTGTGGGCACCTCTCCGCGCTCCACCCGTTCTTCGAAAACGGCCAGGATCCGCTCCATCTCTTCAAAGTGCTTCTCGGAAGCGCGGCGGCAGGCGAGCCGGACGGCGTCGATCTCCAGGATCTTGCGCATTTCCACGAGGTCTTTTTTGGACTTGGCATCCTGCAGGATAAAAAAGCCGAGAATGTCAATCAAGCGATTGTGCCGGTAGTTTTTCAGAAAGGTTCCCTCGCCCCGGCGCGTTTCGATCAGCCCGAGCAGCTCCAGCGCCCGGAGCGCCTCCCGGACGGAAGAACGGCCCGCCCCCAGCAGCTCAGACAGCTCTCTCTCCGAGGGGAGTTTGTCGCCAGGACGCAGCTTGCGCTCCCGCACGATTTGATGGATTTGCAGGAGAATTCCTTCGTAAACCTTTCGTTCCTGGGAAGCGTCGAGCACGCTTTCTCCTCCTTTGCAAATACGGCCGGAAGGAAAAACCCTGTCCGGCCGCAAGTGTCGCCTTACACCTGCTGGTAGGAAATGGACGCCAGCTTTTCGGTTTTCGCCCGAACCTCTTCCGGATCGACGGTAATCCGGGCCACGCCGCTCTCCATCGCGGCTTTGGCTACGGCAGCGGCCACGCTTGGCGCGACGCGCGGATCAAACGGAGCCGGGATCACCTTGTCGGCAGACAGCTCTTCCGGACCAATCAGGTCGGCAATGGCGTAGACGGCCGCCATTTTCATCTCTTCGTTGATGCAGGTCGCGCGCACGTCCAACGCTCCGCGGAAGATGCCCGGGAAGGCGAGCACGTTGTTTACCTGGTTCGGGAAGTCGGAACGTCCGGTTCCCACCACGGCTGCTCCCGCCGCCTTGGCTTCCGCCGGCATGATCTCGGGCGTGGGATTGGCCATGGCGAAGATGATCGGATCGCGGTTCATCGATTTCACCATTTCCGGGGTGACAGCGCCGGCCACGGAAACGCCGATGAAGACGTCGGCACCCTTGATCGCATCGGCCAGCGTGCCCTGCAGCTTTTCACGGTTGGTGATTTTGGCCATTTCCTCCTTCACCGGGTTCATGCCGTACGTGCGTCCTTCATAGAGGATTCCCTTGGTATCGCACATGATGACGTCTTTTACGCCCATGTTAAGCAACAGCTTGATGATGGCAATGCCGGCAGCACCGGCGCCGTTTACCACGATGCGGATCTCTTCCAGCTTTTTGCCGACAACGCGCAGCGCGTTGATGAGTCCGGCGGCAGTTACGATCGCAGTGCCGTGCTGATCGTCGTGAAAGACGGGAATACCCGTTTCCTTCTTCAAGCGTTCTTCGATGACAAAGCAGGCCGGAGCCGCGATATCTTCCAGGTTGACGCCGCCGAAAGTCGGCTCCAACAGTTTGACTGTTTCCACGATTTTGTCAACGTCGTTGGTTTTCAAACAGATCGGGAACGCGTCAACGCCAGCGAACGACTTGAACAGTACCGCCTTGCCTTCCATGACCGGCATGGCCGCTTCCGGACCGATGTTGCCCAGGCCGAGCACGGCGGTGCCGTCGCTGACCACGGCGACGAGGTTGCCTTTCATGGTGTACTCGTATACTTTGGAAGGATCGTCAAAAATCTCCTTGCACGGTTCTGCAACACCGGGAGAATAGGCAAGGCTGAGATCGCGCGCATCGCGAACCGGCACTTTTGTGACTGCCTCCAGTTTCCCTTTGTGTTTTCTGTGAAGCTCCAGTGCTGCTTCTCTGAGATTGGACACAATAAACCACTCCATTTCGCAGTTTTCTCTGTATTTGTGCGGTAAGCGATGCAGATATTGCTATTGCTCGGACTTACTCCGCCAGTGGTCTGACCACTTCTCCGGTTATGTACCCATTATAACAAAACGCGGTGTCCTGTAAACTGTTTCTGTTGAGAAAAAAAGGGAGGATGGGCTTATCCTCCCTTTTTCAGCGGCAGTTCTTTCCGGATTACACTGTCAGGACCGACAATTTCTCGCGCTTTCTCCAAAAACCAGGCATCCGCCTCCACGCGAATCTCATCCGGCAGGCGAATCGTCTGTTTTTTTCCCTCGTAGTACAAAATGACGGGGATTGTTCCCTTTTTTTGCAAAAACAGCTGATGCAACCGGTGCAAGGTCGAATCCCGCTCCTGTTCTGCGGCGATTTTGACAAAAACCACTGTCTCCGCAGCCGTCTCCTGCGGCTTTGCCGCTGTTTTGGGCAGAAGGTCCGCGTCCCAGATGCGGGAAGGCAAAAGCTTGACGAGATCATCCTGAAAGTCGATGCGCGCTTCGACGACGAGGACCTTTTCCTTTCCCAGCAGATGGGCATGCTTGGCAAACACCTGCGGAAAGACGACCAGCTCCGTCTGGGCCGTCTTGTCCTCAAGGGTGACGAACGCCATCGCTTCCCCCTTTTTGGTCTGGATTTGCCGCACATGGGTCACCATGCCGCACACCTTCACGACGCTGTTCCGCGGCATCCCGGAAAGTTCGGCCAGGCGCACCACTTCCGGACGGTTGGTCAGATGGGCGTACGCATCCAGGGGATGTCCGGACAGGAAAACCCCCAAAAGCTCCCGTTCCTCCTGCAACTGCTGGCTGTGGGAAAACGGCGGCACCTCGGGGTATTCTTCCGGCTTGCGGAGGCTGACGGTCTCCTCGGCACCGGCAAACAGGTTGAGCTGGTTGGCATCCCGTTCGATCCGCCTGCCCGCCGCCTTGCCGATCGCCTCGTCGAGCAGAAGCAGCAGCTGGCTGCGATGCCCCGGCAGGGAATCGAGCGCTCCGCAGAGAATCAGCGACTCGGCCACGCGCCGGTTGACGAGACGGCCGTCCACGCGGGCGCAAAAGTCAAATACGTCCCGATACGGCCTGCGCTGCCGCTCCCTGACAATCGATTCGATCGCGCCGTAGCCGACGTTTTTCACCGCCGCCAGGCCAAAGCGGATGGCATTTCCCTCCACTGTAAAAAAGGCCTCGCTCTTGTTTACGTCAGGAGGGAGCACCTCCAGCTTCATCCGGCGAGCCTCTTCCGTGTACTCGGCGATTTTCGCCTGGCTGCCGATCGACAGGGAAAGCAGGGCCGCCATGAAGGCCAGCGGGTAATTGGCCTTGAGATAGGCCATCTGGTAGGCAATGACGGCGTAGGAGACGGAGTGCGCCTTGTTGAAGCCGTAATCGGCAAAACGGACGATCAGGTCGTAGATTTCATTGCCCAGTTTCTCCCCGTATCCGTTGCGGATGCAGCCGGCGACAAATTTCTCCCGCTGTTCGGCGAGCAGTTCCCGCTTCTTCTTGCCTACCGCGCGGCGCAAAATGTCTGCTTCCCCCAGGGTAAAACCGGCCAGTGTGGAGGAAATTTGCATGATCTGCTCCTGGTAGATGAGAAAGCCGTGCGTCTCCTTGAGGATCGGCTCCAGGACCGGATGGGGATAGGTCACCTTGCTTTCGCCGTGCTTGGCCGCGATGTAGCGGGGGATGATCTCCATCGGCCCGGGGCGGTACAGCGCGAGGACGGCGACGACGTCCTCCAGGCATTCCGGTTTCAACTCGCGCAGAACGTTGCGCATCCCCGCCGATTCCAGCTGGAACACTCCGGTCGTATCCCCCTGCGACAGCATTCGGTAGGTTTTGGCGTCATCCTGGGGGATGCGGTCCAGATCGAGCTCAATCCCCTGCTGGCGCAAATGGCGCAGTGTCTCCTGAATGATCGTCAGGTTGCGCAGGCCGAGAAAATCCATTTTCAACAGCCCGACCTCTTCCAGGTTTTCCATCGAATACTGGGTGAGGGCAAGTCCCTCGTGCCCGGTCTGCAGGGGAACGTACCGGGTCAGCGGCTCGCGGGAGATGACCACCCCGGCAGCGTGTGTCGAAGCGTGGCGGGGCAGGCCCTCCACACCCTTGGCTGCCTCGATCAGCTGTCTGGCCTGCTTGTTTGCCGCACACAGCCTGCCGATGTCGGGATTCAGCTCCATCGCCTTGTCGATGGTCATGCCGGGGGATTGCGGAATCATTTTCGCCACCCGGTCGACCAGCGAAAGCGACAACCCAAGCGCCCGTCCTACGTCCCGCACTGCTGCGCGTGCGGCCATCGTGCCAAAGGTGATAATCTGCGCCACCCGGTCGTGTCCGTACTTGTCCGCGACGTAGCGGATCATCTCGTCCCGCCGCTCCACGGAAAAGTCGATGTCAATGTCGGGCATCGTGACCCGTTCGGGGTTGAGGAAGCGCTCAAACAGCAGATGATGGCGCAACGGGTCGACATTGGTGATCTGCAGCGCATAGGCGACCAGGCTGCCAGCCGCCGAACCGCGCCCCGGTCCGGTGGGGATGCCTTGTTCGTGCGCATAGCGCATGAAATCCCAGACGATCAAAAAATAGTGGGTAAAGCCAGTCCGGGTGATGATCTCCAGTTCGCGGTCGAGCCGTTCCCGCACCGCCGGCGTGATTTCCCCGTAGCGGGCGATGCACCCCTGCTCGCACAACTTCCGCAGGAATCGCGCCGGTTCCTCTCCTTCCGGCAACGGAAATTCCGGCAAGATATGCCGGCCAAACGACAACTCCAACCGGCAGCGTTCGGCGATCCTCGCCGTATTGGCCAGGGCCTGCGGCGCGTAGGCAAACGCCTGCGCCATCTCTTCCCCGCTTTTCAGGTAATACTGGTCCGTTTCGTAGCGGCGGCGGTTTTCCTCCGTCACAACCCTGCCCTCGCCGATGGCCAGCAGGATGTCATGGACCGCGTGATCCTCACGCTTCACGTAGTGGACGTTGTTGGTCGCGACGAGCGGGATGCCCGTCTCCTCGCTCAACCGGACGAGCCGGGCGTTCAGCCTGCGCTCGCTCTCCAGCCCGTGGTCGGCAAGCTCCAGGTAGAAGTGTTCCGGCCCAAACGTACGGCTGTACCAGAGTGCCGCCTCTCTGGCCGCCTCAGTTTGGCCGGCCAGCAGCAGACGGGCCACTTCGCCCTCGCGGCAGGCGCTCAGCGCAATCAGTCCGGCGGCGTGACGGGCCAGCGTCTCCTTGTTCAGGCGCGGCAGCACGTAATGCCCCTCGGTGTTGGCGATTGTCGCCAGCTTGAGCAGATTGCCGTAGCCTTGTTCGTTTTCCGCCAACAGCACCAGATGGAAGGGGGGAGGCGCCTGGCGCTGGCGATCCTGCAGGCTTCCCTCGATCAGGTAGATTTCCATTCCGATGATCGGCTTGATTCCCGCTTGCCGGCATGCCTTGTAAAAGGGAATCACGCCGTACATGTTGGCGTGGTCGGTAATCGCCAGGGCCGGCATGCCAAGCGCAGCGGCCCGGGCGACCAGTTCGTCGATCCGCGCGGCGCTGTCAAGCAGGCTGTACTCCGTGTGTATGTGCAGGTGGACAAAGGAATCCATCGCTTTCCTTCTCCTTCCCTAACGTTTCTCTCCGTCATTTTTTCTATTATAACGGAAATGTGCGGGGAAGAGGAGAAAACAAGAACGAATGTTCTCCTGAAAATTTGCCATCTTTCCTTCCATTTGCTAGGATAGAACGAGACTTGAGAAAGGATGATTCTCTTCCATGTGGCAGGCCATATTCCTGACCGGCGTTGTCGCCACGCTGACAGCCAGCGTGTATTACAGCATTACGGCGCGAAGAAGGGGAATCCATCCGCTGGAGTCGCGGATGATTCTGGGAAAAATGAACATCTCCCTGGGAATCCTCGTCACTCTGCTTGGAGCCAACCAGTTTACGTTTGAACCGCTGGACGCGATTCGCGTCATCGTCGCTCTTTTGTTGATTTTTGTCGGCGCGGTCAACCTGGTTCTGGGCACCCGCAACTTCTTCCGCTACCGCAACCTGTGGCAGAAAGAAGCACAACAGGAAAGCTAGCAAAAAAGGTCAACACGCACAGGAAAACTGGGGTCGGTCCCCGGCTCCCCTGTGCAGGTTGACCTTTTTTCTTTTTTCTTTCGCTATCGCTCAATGATTTGCGCCGCGATCATCGCCCTGCCCACCAGCTGATCCTGATGGAAGACGGAAACCTCCACCTTGCCGAAACGGCGGCTGATGTCCAAAAGGCGCGGCTTCACCTGGATCGGACTTTCCATTTGCACGGGCTTGAGGAAATATACTGTGATGTTTTCCGGCACCATGTCGCCGCGGCGATGCAGACGCAGCAGGTTGCAGGCCGCTTCCACCATCACCGTGGTCATGATCCCGCTGGCGATCGTGCCGAGATGGTTGGTCATCTGCGGCGAAACTTCCCCGGTATAGGTAAGTTCGTCCCCATGCCGCTCTTCCTTGAAGTGAGACATGATCAGATTGGGGAACGTCTCGCTCATCTGCGGCTGTTTGGCGGTGAACTGCAGCGCCTTCAAGACGTCGTTGCGGGTGAGCACGCCGATCAGCTTGCGGGAGTTGTCCACCACCGGCAAAAGTTCGATGCCCTCCCAGACCATCAAGTGGGCCGAGGAGGCCACGGAAACGCGCGGCGAGGTGGTAATGGGATTTTTGGTCATGACCTTGTCAATCGTAGCCGTCTCGTCATGACCGATAATATCTTTTGATGTGACAATTCCGATTAGCCGCATCTGCTCGTCAACGACGGGAAAACGGGTGTCCTGGTACAGTTCGGTGTACTGGTGCCATTTCGCCACCGTGTCGGTGGGTAGCAACACCGGCGTTTCGGCCAGCGGTTTCAGCACGTCCTCCACCATCATGATTTCCTTTTTGATGAGGCGGTCGTAGATGGCCCGGTTGATGAGGGATGCAACCGTAAAGGTGTCGTAGCTGGACGAAATGATGGGCAACGCCAGACGGTCGGCCAGCTGCTTGACCTCCTCGCTGGTGTCAAAACCCCCCGTAATCAGCACTGCCGCCCCCTGTTGCAGGGCAATCTTGTGCGCCTGCAACCGGTTCCCCACAATCAACAGGCTTCCCGCATCGATGTAGCGCATCATCGCTTCCAGCTGCATCGCGCCGATGACAAATTTGTTCAGTGTTTTATGTAAACCTTCCCTGCCGCCCAGCACATGACCGTCCACGATATTGACAACCTCGGCAAAGGTAAGCCGCTCAATGTTTTCTTTCTGCTTCTTTTCGATCCTGACCGTTCCAACCCGTTCAATGGTGCTGACGTAGCCCTGGGTCTCCGCTTCCTTGATCGCGCGGTAAGCAGTTCCCTCGCTTACCTCCAGATCCTTGGCGATTTGTCGGACCGAGATTTTCGTCCCGATTGGAAGGCGATCGATATACTGCAGAATTTGCTCGTGTTTCGTTGCCATTTTCTCAATCCCCCTCCTCTTCTTTCGACCGCTTCTGGCCCATACGCAGCTTCTTCGACCAATATACCCGAAGGAGAAGCAAAAAAAAAGGGTAGCTTTTTTAAGCTACTCCAACAGGAAATATATCATTAAGGGGGTTTTCATCGTATTTTTATCTTACCCAGCTTTTATTACAGAATGATTACAGCACAGTTACATTTTCTTTTCAGATTCTTTAACTGCTTATCAGCGTCAACACGCCCTGCACCAACCCGATCACCCCCCCAAGGATAAAGCCGAGAATGGTAATCATGCGAAATTCCCTGCCGGAGATGGCGATCACCATCTCCTCGATCCGCTCGATCGGAAAACTTTCCACTTGCCGTGTTACGATGTCGCTCACGGGCAAATTGCTGAAAATCCGTTCCGCATTCTTTTCCAAGAGCTCCACCAGCCGGCGGGCAAGGCGTGGAACGGCTTCCGCAAACAGCGCTTCCCGAAGCGGAAGAGCCAGTTTGGACAGCGGCTCGTCGATCAGATGCAGGCTGCCCGCCTCCGCTTTCGCAAACAGCGCAGCCGCCCATTGCCGCACCTGCTCTTCCCCCAGCCAGCCCACGATCTCTCCCGTCCGCCTGTCCATCAGCCTGTCTGCTTCCGCCCGCAAAAACTGCTGCAACCGCTCGTTCAATTCCTGGCTTTGCAAAAGTTCATCCAGGTGCGGCAAGATCTTCTCGACCAGTTTCTCTTCATGGAGAAACATGCCGATAAACCCTCCGAACACGCCTCCGCCCAAAAGCAGACGGATCATGGCCTGCAAGGTCTTTTGTCCTTGCGGTGTATGGAGAGACTGGCGTATCCTGCCGAGCATCCATGGCCCCAGCGTCCCCGCCGCCGTTTCCACCCGTTCCCGGCCGGCGGCAGAGAAGAGTTCGCCCAGCTTCTTTTCCCCCAACTGGCGCAGCGAATGTTCGACGAACGCCTGCCAGCGCAGGGCGACCGGATTGCGGACAGCTTCGCTCCAGTTCCCGTTTCCGTCCAAAACCCCGGGGACGGCCGCCTGCAGGATCTGGCGCAGGGTGTGCTCACCGGACAGCAAATGTTCGGTTGCATTTTCCAGCCACCTGGTCAGGTTCTGCTCCAGTTCCCCTTGGGCGATCGCCTTTTTGATTCCCTCGGTGGTCAGCAAATGCTCGGCCACCAGTTTGCCCATTTGTCTTGCGATTTCATCCCGTCTGGCGGGGATCAGGCCCGGGGTGAAGGGAACGCGCCAGTTGCCGATGCGCCAGGGGCGAAGCGGACGGAAAAGCATGCGGATCGCCAATTCGTTGGTAATGCCGCCAATGGCGGAACCGACCAAAACATTCACCAGCAACATCCAACTGTTCATAAATTCGCTTAACCTCTCTTCTCAGCATGGCACCAAACCAAATGGCTGCTCATACCATAGACTAACTTCATGCATGATGGGAAGGGGATCACCATGTCTCACGTGCCAACTGTCGTCTACCCATTTCAGCCAGAATCGGAAGTTGACCTGTACCTGCCCCGGGGACACATGCGCAAATGGAAACTCACCCCTACGACACTTACCGTGCAGTTCGGGAATAAAACCGTACGCGCCCGCATCACCGGAAGCAATCGAAGCAGCCAGTGCCTGCTGCGCAAATCTCTGCTGGACTCCCTGCATTTGCCTGCCGGTTTGCCTCTCCGCGCAACCTATCAGGCAAACCGGCAAACGCTGGTGTTCGGCCCGTACCTGGGAATCCTGATCTCTTCCTACAATGCCCAATATCCGCGTTCCCCGTTTGGCCCGCTTACTCCCTTTTTCAACGAAACGGCTGACGTCTGCCGGAAGCGAGGCGGGATCGTCTGTGCCTTCCGGCTGCAGGATGTCAACTGGGACGCTGGGCTCGTACGCGGCCTGGTGCGCAGGGGCGATCTGTGGAGAGAGAAACTGCTGCCTCTGCCCCAATGCATATACAACAGACTGGTTTCCCGCCGCCGGGAGCGCAGCGAATGGATGGCGGCCTGGGTTCAGCGCTGCAAGAACGCCAATATTTCCTTCTTCAATGAACAGTTCCTGAACAAGTGGGACGTCCATTCCGCTCTGGAAAACCAGGAAGGGGCGCAAGCCCACCTCCCCGGCATGATGCGCTACCAGGGCGAAGAACAGCTTGGCGAAATGCTTTCCCGTTACCGTTCCGTCTACGCAAAACCGTCCAACGGAAGCATGGGACGGGGCATCATCCGGCTTCGCCGCAACCAGAACGGCTACGAAGCGGCCAGACCCGGCGGTGCCCGCAGACAATTTGCCAGTTTGCCCGCTCTGCACCGCTATTTGCAGAAACTCACCAACGGAAAATCCTATCTGCTGCAGCAGGGCTTGCCGTTGATCGGCCTGCAGGGCAGACCTGCAGACTTCCGCGTGCTGGTGCAAAAAAACCGGGCAGGCGAATGGGCCGTCACGTCCATGGTCGCCCGGATCGGACAGAACCGGATTGTCTCCAACGTCTCCCGCGGCGGTTCCATGCTGGCTCCGCTGCAGGCTTTGCGTCTCTGCGGACCGTGGCACGGGAACATCCGCCCCTCCCCGCAAAAGTTGAAAAGCGTCGCCTTGAAGCTGTCCGTATTGCTCGATCAGGCACTGCCCGGACACTATGCGGAATTTGGCATCGATCTGGGAGTGGATGTATACGGACATGTCTGGCTGCTGGAGGTGAACAGCAAGCCTTCCAAGACGGCCAACGCTGTTCCCAATCCATCCGGAGCGCCGGAAGCGACGCGAAAAGCCCGTCCCTCCGTGATCCGCATGTTTGACTACGCCTCCTGGCTGTGCGGCTTCCCCCGCGCTGCCAGAAAAAAGCCAAAGCGATAGAGACCCGACTCACCCGCCGGGCTGAAAAGCAATAAAATGATTCGTTTCCTTGTCTCTTTTCATCCTTCATCGCAAACGGACGTTAACGGCAACACGCGAAAGAAATCCAGACGAGGGTGAATGGTATGCCGGCAAAGCAGCTAAGCCTGGGCATCATGACGCGATGCCAGGGCTCCCGTTTTGCAGATAAAGGGTTTTACCGGAAATTGACGGAATACGGGCGCAAACGAGGTTTTCGCGTCTTCGTCTTTTCTCCGCGCACTGTCGATTTTGCCGCGAGAACCGTAAGAGGCTTTGAATACAGGAATGGCATCTGGGCAAGCGGCACGTTCCCGCTTCCCGATTTGGTCTACGACCGTTGCTTCGTAGGCCCGTCTTACCGCCACTATAAACCATTCGTGGAAAAGTTGCAAAAAGACCCGAAGATCACTTTTTTGGGTCACGGCCTGTCCGGCAAATGGCAGGTGCACCAGATGCTGATCCAATCGCCAAAGCTCGCTCCCTTCCTTCCCCCGACCGAATTGCTGAGCAAATCTTCGCTTCAACAGGTCCTGAAAACCTTTGGTGCTGCCGTGATCAAGCCGATGGCCGGGACGCACGGAATCGGGGTTGCCCGGATTCGCCCCGCTGGCGGGGGATACGAGATTTTGGGGCGCAACCGGGAAAACAAGCCGTTTCGCCGACGGGTCAAAGGGCAGGCAGGGCTGAATCTCTTTCTGCGCTCTTTCACCAGCGGGCGAAAATTCCTGGTTCAGCCCTACCTGCATCTGCACACCGCGGACGGCGTTCCCTACGACGTGCGCGTCCTGGTGCAAAAAAACGGCATGGGCCAATGGGAGACGACAGGCATGGCGGTCCGTCTCGGCAACAGGCACAGCATTACCTCCAACCTGCACGGAGGCGGAAGAGCCGTCCCCCTCTCCCCCTTTCTCTCCCGGCATTTCCCGCCATCGCTCCAAAACCGCATCGAGCAGCAAATCCACACACTGGTCAGCGAACTTCCCCTGTTTTTGGAGGAGTCGCACGGCAGACTGGTAGAACTGGGAATTGACGTCGGAATCGATCTCGACGGCAAGGTGTGGCTCATCGAAGTAAACAGCCGGCCGGGCAGAACTGTCTTTCGCATGATTGACGACCATCAGGCGCGTCTGCGTTCCATTACCCAGCCCATTCGTTACGCCGACTATCTCATGAAAGCGCGTGTAGGAGGTTACTAAGCATGGAAACGACTCGAGTGCGATTACGCTTTCTTTCTCACCCCGATGTTTGCGGAATCGTTCTGCCGGCAAATCTGTTTCAAAAGTTGGAGCTCCGTTCCAATCAAAAGATCACGGTGATGTTGGGAAAAAAGGAAATGGCGGCCACCGTTCTGCAGGATCGGCGCAATCCGGACAGCAACGTCATCAAGGTGACAAGCTTGCTGCGCCAGGAACTGGGGATTCCCCACGCCGGTCTCGTCAACATCAAGCGGGAAGGAGACGCCCTGCGCATTGGGCCCTCCATCGGAATCGTCACGACCGGCCTGCGAAAAGACCCGCGCAACCCCATCGGACCGCGCACCTCGTTTTTTTACAAGCTGCTGCAGGCGCAGGAAGGAAAGGGCGTTTTCTACTTCATTTTCTCTCCCCATGACGTCGACTGGAACAACCACACGGTAGACGCCTGGTTTTTGCGCCGCACCAAGAAGGGCGGATACGTCTGGCGCAAACTGACCACGGCCATGCCTGACGTCGTCTACGACCGGATTCCCTCCCGTTCGGCCGAGAAGCACGAAGCGGTGCGGGAGTTCAAATACAGGCTGGCCCACTTTCCGCACACGCCCGTTTTCAACCAGGGCTTCTTCAACAAATGGAACGTCTATCAGATGCTGTCCCCCAATCCCGAGGTCAACCAGTACATCCCGGAGACGTACTCCTCCCCCTCTCTGCAAACCATCCGCAATCTGCTGCGGAAATACCCCACCATTTACCTGAAACCGAAAAACGGCAGCCTGGGATACGGAATCATCAAGGTCGTCCGCGCTCCGGGAAAAGGGTATGAGGCTTACTACCATACCAGTGCCGGGAACGTCAAACGCACCTTCGCCAAACTCTCTTCCCTCTACCAGCATCTGTTTCGCACGCGCCGGGTCAGTGCCTACCTGGCCCAGCAAGGCATCCCCCTGCTTACGTTCAACGGACGACCGTTTGACTTCCGCGTCCACTTGCACAAAAACCAGCAAAATCAGTGGGTCGTCTCCTGCACGGCAGCCAAGGTGGCGGGTTCCGGCAGCGTAACCACGCATGTCCGCACCGGCGGAACCGTGATCCCGGGTGACGAACTGCTGCGCCATCTGTTTGGCAGACACGAACAAATCATGAGTGACCGCATCAAGGAAGCCGCGATCCGGCTGGCGACCGCCATCGAGCAGGCCAAGGGAACGGAACTGGGCGAACTTGGGCTGGATATCGGCATTGATACCCGCGGCCAGGTGTGGATGTTTGAGGCCAATTCCAAACCGGGCCGCTCCATCTTCAAACACGCCCGCCTCAAACAGGCGGATCAGGAATCGCGCAGGCTTTTGGTGGACTACAGCTGTTACCTGGCCAACTTTTGACATGGGCCAAGGCAAAGCACTCTGTTTTTCGGAAGGAGGAACATCCAGTGCCACAAACGCACTCCAGTTGGTTGACCGTCCTCCCCAGCGGCAGATGGTACTTGCAACTGCCCCGCAACATGGCAAGACTGCGAAAACGCCCGCTCATCGCCAGCCTTGGTCCGTTTGCCCAGAAGAAAAGACTGTATCCCGGCCTTCCGTCCCAGCAGCCTGGCCGCATCCGCACCCGGATCAACTGGAGATTGGCCAACGATTCCCTGTTGCTTGGACCGCTGATCGGCATCCTGACGGTCGGAGAGAAAACGGGCTTTCAGGGAAACCGGGAAAACTTCAAGGACATCTTTCTCTCCGGAAAAAAATGGGGGGCCCTGGTTTACGTGTTTACGCCGGACGGCATCAACTGGGAGAAAAAAAGAATCCGCGGCTACCTGTACAACGAGCTGGGCAACAGCTGGCAGGAACTGACCCTGCCCTTCCCGCACGTCATCTACAATCGGATTCCCACGCGAAAGGCGGAACAGCGTCCCAACGTGATCGAGACGCTTCGGCGCATTCGCGAGATGCCCAACGTCACTTTCTTCAACCGCTGTTTTTTTGACAAGCAGAAGCTCTTTGCCATGCTGGAAACACACAAGGAAATCCTCCCCCACCTGCCGGAGACGAAAAAACTGGACACCCTGCCGCGCTTTCGCCACTTTTGCGGCGAACACCGCTTCGTCTACCTGAAGCCGGTTCGCGGCAAGGCCGGAGAAGGGATTATGCGGATTGACTACCGCAACAACCGGTGGCGGCTGCAACGGCTCAAGGACCACAAGGCGCTTACCCGTCGCTTTTCCAGTCTGGATGACATGTGGCCTTACGTGAAACGGCAGATTCGAAAGAAAAGGTATATCATGCAGCAAGGCATCCGCCGCGCCTTTTATCAGGGCAAACCGTTCGACTTGCGCGTTCTGGTCCAGAAAAACGGCACCGGAGAATGGGGGGTAACCGGAATCGGCATCCGCCGCGCAGGGTCGCAAAACATTACCACGCACGTGCCGAGGGGCGGTTCCATTCACTCCGTCGCCCCGGTCCTTTCCGCCCTTTTCCCGCACGACAGCCAGAAAGTGAAGGACGAGATCCGCAAAACTGCCCTGGCCATTGCCCGCGCGCTTCAGGAAGAGATTCCCGATCTGGCGGAGATGTCGATGGATCTCGGCCTGACACAAGATGGAAAAATATGGTTGTTTGAGGTGAACGCCAAGCCGGAAAAATTTGATGAACCCGCGATTCGCACCCGTTCCCTGTCCAATCTGATTCACTACGCCCAATTCATCTCCCGCCTGCAAAAAGGGCGGGAGGAAGCCGTTTGCTGATTCCTCCCAAACAGGTTCGCTGCCGCAAGTCGACATGCCGGTTCCGAACGGCATGTTTTTTTGCCGCCAAAGCGGGCCTGCAATTTGCTCGGATGAAAATGCTGATCTTTTCCTTTCCCATGCATCAGTTTGCAAGACTTGGACAAAATAAGCACAGGAGGTGGTCAAAGATGACCTATAATCAATCATTCAACCAACAACAGGCATACCCATCCATGTTGTCAAACCCGAGCGTCATGTTCCAGCCTGGTTACGCCGGAACCAACGTGCAGGAAGTGCAGCAGCAAAACCAAAGCTTCCAAAACCAAAACTTCCAAAACCAAAACATTGCCCGATCTTCCCCCGCCCTTACATACGGCTATTCCAATGCGGGGGTCTACGGCGCGGCTCAAGCCATGTTCCAGCCCGGTTTCGCCGGGACGAACGCAATGGAAGTCAGGCAGCAGAACAACGCGGTTTACCCGCAGCAGCAATTTTTGGGCTACAGCCAGCAGCATCAGCCCTTGACTCAATCCTCTTTCTCCGGACAAGTCGGCATCGGGTCGATCTTTTCCCCGGGGTTCGCAGGCACCAATGTCCAGGAAGTGCAGGCCCGCAACCAACCGGGAATCAGCATGGGGTTGGGCAGCTTCGGCGCTTCCGGGTATTCCCAGCAGCAAGGCCAGCCCGGCATAAGCTCCGCACCGTTCCAGCAAGGGTACAACCAATTGCAGCAGCAGGCATATCGTCCGCAGCAGCAATTCCCCTCCTATGCAAGCCCGCTGGGAACTGGCGTGCAAGCCATTTTCAACCCGGGATTTGCCGGGACCAACGTCCAGGAAGTCCGGGCTTTAAACGCTGAACAATCCCCTTCCCAAGCCGCTTCCATTTTCCCGGGAAGTTACTAGAGCAAGCAAAAAAACGTGATTGTCCCGCTGAGACAATCACGTTTTTGTGTGGAAAGCAGGTATTGGAAGATGCCGTGCCGCCTTCATGCCGGGGCAAGCCCGGTTGCATCCGGCCGTTTACTGCTGGTTTTCTTCCAGTGCGGCCAGCGCCTTTTTGATGCGGTTCGGGTTGAAACCGAGGATTTGCTTGTCGCCGATCACCGTCAGCGGAACGGACATGATGCCCATTTTGGCCAGCTCTTGGCGCGCCTCTTCGGATTCGTCGATGTTACGCTCTTCATAGGAAATGTTTTGCTCATCGAGGTAGGCTTTCAACTGTTTGCAAAATGTGCAGGTTGTGCTGGAATAAACAATGGCTTGTGCCATAGCAGGTAATATCTCCTTTCTTCACCGTGGTTGGTTTACTTGTATTGCGGAACAATCTTGGAACGCTTGTTGATGTAACGGTCTGCGGCCATCGCCGCAATCGCTCCGTCAGCAGCGGCCACAACCGCCTGTTTGACGGGAGACCTTCTCACCTCGCCGGCAGCGAAGACGCCCGGAACGGGAGATTGCATGTATTCATCAACAATCATGAAGCCTTCTTCGTCGAGGGGAACTTGTCCATCGAGGAAGTCGGTTCCCGGTTTGCTGCCCGACAGAAAGATGAAGACGCCGTCCACTTCGATCAGTTCCTCTTTGCCTTCCGCCGTGCGGACGCGAACTCCTTCCACCTTGTTTTGGCCCACGATTTCCAGCGGACGGGTGCGGAAGAAGATCTCGGTTTTCGGCAGTTCCGGCACACCCTCTACCCCTTGCAGATCGGCGCGCGGAACCAGGAACGTGATCTTGTCGGCAAATTTGGCCAGCGCGTGCGCTTCTTCAACCGCTTCCTCGGTGTCGCCGATGACGGCCACGTGCTTTCCTTCATAGAAAGCTCCGTCGCACGTTGCGCAGGTGCTGACACCGCGGCCCAGCAGTTCTTCCTCTCCCGGAAGCATCCGGTTGCGCCCCTTGGAGCCGGTGGCGACAATCACCGCTTTGGCGGTAAACGTTCCGTCGGCCGTAAAAATGCTTTTCACCTCATCTTCCACGTCTACGGCCGTAATGGTGGTCTGAAGGAATTCGGCGCCGAAACTTTTGGCCTGACGCCGCATTTTTTCCAGGAGTTCCTTCCCTGACAACTCACCTTCCACTCCAGGGTAATTGGCGATTTTGTGTGTCAAAGCAAGGGCACCGGAGCCTGGGGCCTTGTCGATCACCAATGTTTTCAGATTTCCTCTTGCGGTATAAATTGCTGCGGATGCACCTGCCGGTCCTCCGCCAATGATGATCACGTCGTACATGGTGGCTCCCCCTTTCACTATCAAATTAAAATTATTATTAACTTGGAACATTTCTCATTTTACTAAATTACGGTATAAAGTCAATATACTTTTTTATAATAATTTTAAATATCCAGGAGCGGCAAGCTTCCTCCAGCTTGCATGCGCGCGGATTGCGCTACGATATCAGTCTTTCCAAATTTGCCAGATCAAAAACCGGGTTGACGGCAATTGGCGCTTGCCCGCAAGGATCGATCCCCTTGCCCGTACAGTCCAAGCGGCAGAGAGTTTCCTTGCTGAAATCGATCCAAAAAAAGAAAGGGGAAGCAAACCCTCGCTTTCGAGCAAGTGTGCGCTCCCCTGATTTTTGCGGCTGTCCCGCCTGCGCCGGCGGTGGAACGGATGCTTGTCATCCGCCGCAATCGCTTATGTTCAACCCGTAAACGGTCGTGCAATTTTTCCCCTTTTGCTTGGACATGTACAAGGCTTTGTCCGCTGCCCGCTTCAAACTGTCCGCGCATTCCGCATCTGCGGGGAAGGAGGCGATCCCTGCGCTTACCTCCACGGGTATGCAAAAATTTTCCTGCATCAAGGGATGCTGACGCAGATATGCACGGATCAGGCCAACCTTCTCCATCGCCTCTTCCACTGTGGCATTGGGCGACAGCAGCATGAACTCGTCTCCGGCGTAGCGATACGTGGTATCCTCGGGACCAGCGCTCGCTTTCATCGCCTCTGCGATCCGCCTGATGAGCGAATCTCCCAGGTGATGGCCATAGAGGTCATTGACCGATTTCAAACTGTCGGAATCGAGCATGATGAGCGTCACCATGGATTCGGTTTGCAGAAGGGCTTCCAGGTCGCGGTGAAAGGCGCGGTAATTGTAGAGGCCTGTCAGTTCATCCTGAAACGACATCTGGTACAACCGCTCGTAAATGCGTGCCGTCGCCACCGCACTGGACACCTTAAAGCCGATGATTTTCAACAATTCTTCGTGTTCCTTGCTGTAGGCGTATTCCTGGTACGACTGGGCGGAGATGGCGCCGATCACCTGCTGTCCCACCATCAGGGGGACAAAAATGCACGTCTTGCAATTGGGACTCGGACTGTCCCAGCATATCAATTCGAACGAACTTTTGACCTGTTCGATTGTTTGAATATGGATGGTCTGCCCGGTTTGAATCACGCGGGAAATCAGCCCCTGGCCAAATGGCAGGGAGAACGGGCCGTAATTCACCCCTCCGTCCACGCTGATGGGAACGCGGATTTCGCTGTCTCCTTCATTCCAAAATGCGATAAAAAAGGCATCGGCACGCATGATTTTCGACACCAGTTCAAACGCTTTCCACAAAATCTGGCTCTCGTCGAACGTCATCGCGATGGACTGCGAGAAGTCACGCAATATTTTCATATATTCTGACTTCCTGCGCATTGCAGAAACTTCTTCGTGAAGCTGAACGATTTTCGCCAACACTTGTCCGTGAAGCGCACAATCCTCCGGAGGCAGCAGAAAAGCCATCTCCCGTCCGACAGCTTCCACTTCCGACCGGTTCACCCGTTCAATCCGGCTTAGCCATTCGCAGTATCGCTCAAGCAACTGTCGCCTATACACTTCTTTCTCCGTTATGCCTTCCTGCATGCACAACCCTCCGGCAATGGGTAGCTCAAGTTTTTCTTTCGCAATTTCAAGTCAACAGCGGCACGAATTGCCTGAAGGACCGCTCCCGGCCCCAATAGCGTTTCGGAATCTCCCGGGTGTCTCCCAATCCGTCTGCAACGGATTTTTTGCCATTCACTCAGCCGGATTCCCCCTGTTCTCATCCGCCTGTAGTGATCTCCTGCAGCATAACAAGTGAGAAAACGTCTATTTCTGCATTCTTAGAATAGGCTGAAGGAACCAATTTTTTCGGAGCATTCATTATTTTACTCGAAACATCATTCCTTTTCCATCCTTTTCCTCCTGGAAAATTTACTACATGCTTCGGCCTGTGCGAAAACCTCCGCAAAGATGCGTATGCCTTCCTGGATCTGCTTTTCGGAAAGTCCGCCAAAACCAAGCATGACGTATGAACCAGGATGCTCGCCCGCCCAGTGTCTGGCAGGGGAGTAAATGCGCACCCCTTTTTGCTTTACCCGCCTGGTCAAATCCTCCGCGTTTCTGTCGCCGATGTCGAGCAGGATGTGGAGCCCTGCCTTCTGCCCGATGATTTCCACGCGCTCGCCAAGGTTCTCCTGAACGGCTTTCATCAACGTTTTGTGTTTGGCCTGGTACGCCGCCTTCATCCGGCGAACGTGTTTGGCAAAATGTCCATCCCGCATGAAAAGGGCCAAAGCTCGCTTTAGAAGGGGAGAACAGCTTTGGGTGAGGTATTCCAGGCTTTCCCTGCCCTTTTCCGCCAGTTTTTCCGGAAGGATGACATAACTGCAGCGAAGCGCAGGAAGAAAATTCTTGGAAAACGTTCCGCAGTAAATGACGCGGTCGGAGGTATCCAGCGATTTCAGGGAGGGAATCGGCTTTCCCATGTAGCGAAATTCGCTGTCGTAATCGTCTTCGAAGATGAAGCTTCCGTGTTCTTCAGCCCAGCGCAGCAGTTCCAGCCTTTTTCGGATGGGCAAGACCATGCCCAGGGGAAACTGATGCGAAGGGGTCACATAGACGGCTTTTGCCCCGCTCTGTTGCAGCTCAGCCAGGCAGATGCCGTCTTCTTCCAACGGGATGGGGATGACCTTGCACAGGCGTTCCCGCAAGGCATAGCGCACTTTCGCGTACCCGGGATCTTCCATGGCCACCCGCTGGTTGGAAAGTTGCAACAGCCGCGTGAGGAAATGAATCGACTGCACCGTTCCGCTGCATATGAAAATCTGCTCAACCGTACAGGCAATCCCCCGGGCCTGAAACACATGTTTGCGGATTTCTTCGCGCAAAAAAAGATCTCCCTGGCGATTCCCGTAGTAAAAGACTTCCTCCGACAAGCTGTCTGCCGCTGAGGTTAAACAGCGTTTCCAAATCTTCAAAGGGAATTTCTCCAGGTCGATTGCCCCGTAGTAAAAGTCTATGTCAGCTTCGTCGGGAAAAGTCGCAAGCGGAGCGGACGGCGGCGACGATGTTGCGCTCCGCCACTCCTCGTCAATCGGGAGCACATACAGTCCGCTTCTCGGCCTGCTCTCCACGTAGCCTTCTGCCAGCAACTGCTGCAAGGCCGTATCGACCGTCTGCTTGCTCACCTTCAGCTCCTGCGCCAGCGCGCGAATGGAAGGAAGCTTTTCTCCCGCGCGCAAGCGGCCCGATTCAATTTCCCGCTTGATCGCTTCGTACAGTTGCAAATACAAGGGTACCCGCGCGTTTGGATCGAGAAAAACGTACATGGAAACCTCCCAACTGACCTGTATAAGTTTTCATAAACTGTCCCTTTTTCACAGGTCAGATTTGCCTTATGTTTTTCATTGTAACACGGTTGGGGAGGTTAAATGATGAGAAAAATCACAAGACTCTGTCAAGACGAAGCCAAAATCCACGCATTGTTATCCAAGGCGCCCACTGGTTTTCTGGGCTTGTCCACGGAAAACACGCCCTATGTCGTGCCATTAAATTTTGTTTGGCACAATGCTTGCATTTATTTTCACGGAGCAAGCGAAGGGCGAAAAATCGAGATGATCCGGGAAAATGACAACGCTACCTTCGTTGTATGCGAGAGTTACGGAACGATTGCCGATCCCGTTCCCGCAAAGACCGACACGGCGTATTTGAGCGTCATGCTGTTTGGCAAAGTGGGGATTGTGGAGGATTTGACGGAAGCGACGGCGGCCATGCAGGAACTATTGAACAAGTACGTTCCCGGCTATTACGACACCCCGCTTGCTTCCAGCCACGTGGAAAAGTACCGCTCCTCCATGGGCAGCAAAACGGCCGTTTTCAAACTCGTCCCCGCCCAGATCAGCGCCAAGGAAAGTCCTCTGGTGGAAGAAATGGCGTTTTACCCGGGACGGAAGGCAAGCATGGATGTGAAGGAATAAGGAATCGCCTCCGCTTTTTCAATCCGGCGCCCGTTTCGTCCGGCTCACGGCCAGCCGGGTTTTTTCCAGCAGCGGAATCACTTCTTCCTGCTCCCGGCCAAGCATCGTCATAAACACGATGTCCATGACGTTTAACTGGGCGATGCGCGAAGCCATCGCCCCGCTGCGCACACTTTTTTCCACGGAACTGGTGAACAGGCGGATATCGGCCAGTTCGGCTACAGGCGACGCCCCAAATTTGGTCAGCGCAATGATGGTCGCCCCCTGCTTCTTGGCCTCCGTAAGCGATTGAATCACTTCTTCCGTCTGGCCGGAGTAGGAAATCCCGATTGCCACATCCCGCTCCGTCAGATTCACCGCGGAAGTCAGCTGGGCGTGAAAATCGGCGTGCGCCTCGCACCAGCGGTTGATCCGGAAAAACTTCTGCCGGATGTCCTCGGCAATCACTGCCGACGCGCCTACCCCGTAAACGTCAATCTTGCGCGCCTGCGACAAGGCACGGGCGGCCCGCTCCACCTCTTCGCACGACAGCACCGACAGCGTATCCTGAATGGAGCGGATATTGTTCCAGCTTACCGCCTTCATGATGGAGTCGGCCGAGCCCTCCATCACCATCTCCTGGTAGTTGCCCAGCGCATTTCGTTTGTTCAGATCACCCGCAATCCGCAGCTTCAGCTCCTGATACCCCTTCATGTTCAGCGACCGGGCCAGGCGGATGATCGTCGCTTCCGACACACCGCTGAGATCAGCCAGCTTTTGCACCGACAGCTTCACCACTTCTTCCGGATGTTCCAAAATATACGCCGCCACCTTGCGCTCCGACGGCTTCAATTCGTCTATGATCGCTTGCAGACTAACCAGTCCCCCGTGCAACATTCGCCCACCGCTTTCCTGCGCAAATGATTACCCCTATTTTAGGAAGTGTTGTTTCTTCGGTCAATTGAGAGTTTTTAAACAATATTTCCGGAAATCATGCAAACCGCCTGCTTGTGATGCTTCTGTAATGGCTTCTCAGCCGAAAGACCGTATTGTACCAGCTGAACCTCTCCTTGACCCGCTTTCTTCCCTCATATGCCAGCCTTCTGGCCAAGAGCGGCGAGGACTTCACACGGGCGATCGCCCTGGCGAAGGCCAGCGGGCTTGCGTAATTCCGCACAAGCAACCCGCTCCTGCCATGGACGACGACTTCCGGGATGCCGCCCCTCCAAGAGGCGATGACGGGGATTCCGGAAGCCATCGCTTCCGCATTGACCATGGCGAACCCTTCCCGGTACTGTGTCGGACAGACGTACACATCCCCCAAATGGTACATCTCATGAATCCTTGACGGCGGCAGATAGCCGGTGAAGCGGATGGGAACCTTGCTTCGCCGGGCCAGCAGCCGCACCCTGCGCATGTACGCCGTCTCCCTTCTCACGCCGGGCCAGGATGCGCCGACGGCTACGATTCCGATGCGCGGATCGCGCCGCCTGAGAATTGCCGCGGCACGCACAAGCGTATGCAACCCTTTCCTTGGCACAATCCTGCCGACAAACAGGAGGTTGTACCGGTTGTGGACTCCCCACTTTTTGCGAATCGCCAGTTTGCAGGAAAGTGTTTGCGGCCGGAACTTGACCGTATCCACCCCGAGGATTGCCGCTTTAAACTTGTGGGCGTGACGGGGATACCGCTTTTGCATGGTCCGCGCAACAAATGAGCCGACCGAAGTAACGCCGTTGACTTGTGCGAGGATGGCATTGGCCCGCGCGCGGGAGAGGCAGGACATGAACGTCAGGGAATGAAGGGACAAAACGATGGGCGTGCGGGGAAACGTCCTGCGCACGATTGGCACGAAGGTCGGTCTGTTCTCAATCTGGATGATGTCGAAGGACTGTCCCCGAACCTTGTTCATTGCGGCGCGAATGTACGCGAAACGGCCCCGGGCCGGGATGCGGATGATCTTCAGCCTTCCGGCAAGCGATGTCCTCGGCAGGCGCGGGTGGGCGCGGCTGACAATCGTCACGGAATCCAGTTCGGACATGCGCCGGAAGATGTTGTAGATGCAGGTCTCGACAGAGCCTCCGGTAATGGGAGGGACCGGGAGCTGTTCCGGCGCGATCACCAAAATACGCAAAATGCCGGCCTCCTTTCCAAGCTCGCTGCATGAATTCCTTCACAGACTATGGAAGAAAAAGAGCGAAGGAAACAGGTACGGACAGCCCTTTTTGCCGGGCCGCAGGCTGTCTGCGGAAGACATGTTTTTCAAGCGGCACAGGAGCTTCCCCACGTTCACGGATTTTTGGCAAGAAAAAAGCCGTGATCCCTTCCGGATCACAGCCTTTTGCCGGGCCAGTCCGATCGCACCGGCCGGATCGCCACCCGTTTATGACAAGCTGAGCACTTCTCCCGGTTTCAACGCCTTGCCGCGGATGCCTTCCTTTTCCAGCGCGGCCACAAACGCCTCGCCGTCCTGTTGAATCGGCGGGAAGGTGTTGTAGTGAATCGGCACGACAAAGCCGGCTTTTACCCACTTTGCGGCCAGCAGCGCCTCTTCCGGTCCCATCGTAAAATGATCGCCAATCGGCAGGAAGGCCAGGTCGATCTTGTGCCGTTCACCCAGCAGCTTCATGTCGCTGAACAGGGCCGTGTCGCCGGCATGGTACACGGTTTTGCCGCCAATCTCGATGATCAGGCCGGCCGGCATTCCCATGTAGATGATTTGCTTCTGCTCGTCCAGCACCACCCCGGAGCTGTGGAAAGCCTGGGTCATTTTCACCTTGCCAAACGGCAGACGAACCGTGCCGCCCAGATTCATGCCGATCGTCTTGGCGCCCTGCCATCCCATGTACGCTGCCAATTCGTGCGTGGCGACAATCGTGGCGTTGTTTTGCTTGGCCAGTTCGGCAGCATCCTGGATGTGATCGGAGTGACCGTGCGTCAGCAGAATGTACTGCACCTTGATGTCGGCCGGTTTGGCAACCGCATTTGGATTTCCGGTAAGAAACGGGTCAATCACGATGGAATGTTCCCCGCTCGTCAATTGAACGGTGGAGTGACCGTGATATGTAATTTCCAACATGGTATCCCCTGCCTTTCGCTCAATTTCTTTCCTTATTATGGTACCATGTTTGCGCCGCAGAGTGAACCCGTGTCCGGTTTGGGGGCCGCCGGCAACCCTCTTTTTTTTTCATGCAAAAGCTGCCCATGCCCGGGCAGCTTTTTGGTTGGGGGAGAATTTCCTGGCACTTTCCATTACACCTTGTCTTCTTCCGTCACAGCGACGATTTTGGAGAAGCGGATGATGGTTCTGCGGTGGCTGTTTTTTTCGCGCAAAATCAGGGTGGACGATTTTACTTCAACCAGTCTCCCGGTGAAGACCCCGTCTACGGTCTCAACACGAACGTCGCTTCCTTCAAATTTCTTCACCTGATCTCGAAAAGCCATGCTTCATCCCTCCCTTCTCCGTATTCTATGAGTCGGCTGTACAATCTTCCTGAGCGGGAGCGGAAAGGAGAAGCAATTTGGATTTAGACAATTCCCCACTTCCACAATTCGCGCACGCAGCCGGCCGGAAAGCGAAGGGTGAAGGAATTTGTCGCACGATTGGCAACAGGAAATGGAGAGTTTGGCACAGAAAGGCTAATGACAAGAAATCGGTTGCGACAGGAGGGTTGCACATGGGAAACGTGATTGAGTTGGTGGCGAGGGAAAGAACCTTCAGCGGCAAAGAGGTGGCCGGCATGCTGGGAATCGGGGTCAGTACTCTGCGCAAGTGGAGCATGCTTTTGGAGCAGCACGGCTACTGGTTTGTGCGCGACAGTCAAAACCGCCGGGAGTACAGGCAGGCCGATGTGGCCGCCCTGCAGCAGTTTTACCGTTTGACCAAGGATCAGTTTTTTCCCCAGGAAGAAGCGGCGATGATGATCGTACGGCAGCATGTTCCCGAAACCGCCGGCCGGGAGACTGCAGCCGCTCTTCCCCCTGCTTCCGCTCCGATGCCGGCCAAACGTCAGCCGTTGTCGTCCCATGCAGTGATCGAAGCCAAGCTGCAGGCATTGGCAGCCCATGTACAGGAACAGGAAATGGCGCAGCACGCCCTGCTGGAACGGATCGAAAAGCAAGAAGCGTACATTCGCAACAGCCTGAAGGAACGGGACAGAAAACTGACCAAGGCGATGCAGGACATCCTCGAAACCCGGGCCAGGCTGGCACGGTTGGAGAATCAGCAGAAAAAAAGTTCGCTGTGGCATCGCCTGTTTCGCATTCACTAGGCGCTTCCCCGCCTCCTTCCCCCTGTGCCGGGGATTCCCGCCGGAAATTCCGCAACAGATCGGCTCAAAAAAACGCGGCTTCACCAAACAGCAGTGAAACCGCGTCTTTCTTTTGCGGACCAAACCTTGAGAGACTATTCCTTCCGTGCCAGATTCAACAGAGTGCGGTACAGGACATTCGCCGCTGTGGCGCAGTCCTCCTTGGAAGTGAACTCTGCCGGATTGTGGCTGATCCCGTCCTTGGAACGGGCAAAGATCATTCCCACCGGACACAATCCCGTCAGTTGCATCCCGTCATGTCCCGCTCCGCTCGGCAGGGTGAAAACCTCCAGACCTTCCGCAGCGATGGCTTCCTTGATCGCCTCCTGCACCATTGGGGAACATGCTGCCGGGGCGATGCGCTGCATGTTCTCCACTTGCAGCCGGATGCCCCGCCGTTCGCAGATGGCCCGGGCTTCGCGCAAAATGCGTTCCTCCACCTGGTCGCGAACCGCTTCGTTCACATCGCGCAGATCCATCGTAAATTCCACCCGCCCTGGAATCACATTGACGCCGCCCGGAGAAAGTTGCAGCTTGCCCACCGTGCCGACTGCGTTTCCGGTCCGGGCCGCCTCCCGCTCGATGCAGAGGATGATCTCCGAAGCCGCCGCCAGCGCGTCATGGCGCATCGGCATCGGCGTGGTCCCGGCATGTCCCGCTTCACCTTCCAGCACGAACTTCACCCAAAGCGGACCGGCGATTCCGCTTACCACGCCGACAGGCAGATTGCGGCTCTCCAGCACTTTCCCCTGCTCGATGTGCAGTTCCACGTACGCCTTCACGCTGCCCGGCCGACGCGCCGCCTTGCCGATCTGTTCCGGGTCGAGGCCGGATTGGCGCATCGCCTCGGCGATCGAGATGCCGTCCCGGTCCGTTGCCAACAGTTCCTCCGGCTTCAGCAGTCCGGCGATTCCCCGGCTGCCGATCATGCCGTAGCCGAAGCGCGTCCCTTCTTCATCGGTAAAGGCAATTACTTCGATGGGATGCTCCGTTTCCACCCCGTGTTCCCGCATGGCATGCAAGGCTTCCACTCCGGCCAGCACGCCGAGCGGTCCGTCAAAATCGCCGCCGTTCGGCACGGAATCGAGGTGGGAACCTGTCAGCACGACGGGCGCGTCCGAATTTTTTCCTTCCTTGCGGCCAATCAGGTTGCCCACCTCATCCTCTCTCACCGAAAGACCCGCTTCCTTCATGAAACGCGCGACCAGGTCCTTTGCCGCCCGTTCCTCCGGAGTAAACGACAGGCGCGTTACGCCTCCTTCTTCGCGGTCCCTGCCGATTGCGCTCAACTGTTGCAAATGATCCCACAAGCGATCCTTGTTAATCACATGACTCGCTCCCTTCTTCTCTCTCGCGCTTGCCCGTTTGGTGTGACAGTTGACGCGGATAACCAATTTTCCCTTCATTGTAGGACAGCTTGGCCCATTTGGAAAGGCGGATTCGCCTGCTCTTGCTTTTTCCTTCGGTTACAGGTACAATAAACTTCCAAAAGCGAAGAATGTGAAGGCAATGCGGAAGAAGAGTAGGCATGCGGCAGTGACCCAAGAGAGCTGATGGCTGGTGCAAATCAGTGTCATTCCCGTGCTGAATGGGCTTCCAAGCTCCGGACCGAAGCCGCTTTGGACAGGCGGTGGGTAGGCTCCGGCGTCGCAGTCCGCACGTTACCAAGGACACCGTATCAGGCACTGGTACGGAGCAGAGTGATTTTGCACATGCCGTTGTCATGGGCAAAATAACAAGGGTGGCACCGCGGTTCATTCGTCCCTGTTTCAGGGTGGATGAACCTTTTTTGCGTTCACACCTCTGCTTGCTGTTGACAGTACATAGAAGGAGGAGATTCGGGATGAAAACGATTTTTTCCGGCATTCAGCCGAGCGGCATTCTTACGCTGGGCAACTACCTGGGCGCGATGAAGCACTTCGTCCCGCTGCAGGATGAGTTCAACTGCTATTACTGCATCGTCGACCAGCATGCGATTACCGTTCCTCAGGATCCGGAAGCGCTGAGACAAAACAAGCGCCGGCTGGCGGCCCTGTATCTGGCGGTCGGTCTGGACCCGAACAAGGTGACGCTGTTTATCCAGTCGGAAGTGCCTGCTCACGCCAAACTGGGCTGGATCATGATGTGCACCGCTTATGTGGGCGAACTGGAGCGGATGACCCAGTACAAGGACAAGGCATCCGGACGCGGCGAATCCATTCCGGCGGGGCTGCTCGTCTATCCGCCGCTGATGGCTGCCGACATCCTGCTGTACGATACCGACTACGTCCCGGTGGGGGAAGACCAGAAACAGCACCTGGAGCTGACCCGCGATCTGGCCGAGCGCTTCAACAACCGCTACGGCGAAGTTTTCAAGATTCCGGAAATCCGCCTGCCGGAAACGGGCGCGCGGATCATGTCGCTGACCGACGGCACGAAGAAAATGAGCAAGTCGGATCCCAACCAGGGCTCCTACATCTCCATGCTGGACGACCCGGACACCATTACCAAAAAGATCAAGCGGGCCCAAACCGACTCGGACACCGTCGTGCGCTACGACAAGGCCAACAAACCGGCTGTCTCCAACCTGATGACGATCTACTCGCTCTGTTCCGGCAAAAGCCTGGAAGAGATCGAGGCCATGTATGAAGGAAAAGGGTACGGCGCGTTCAAGGCCGATCTGGCCGAAGTGGTCGTCGAGACGCTGCGCCCGATTCAGGAGCGCTATGAACGGCTGTACAATTCTTCGGACCTGGACGACATTCTCACCGCAGGAGCCCGAAAGGCGAACGAAGCGGCCAACCGAATGCTGGCCAAGGTGGAGAAAGCACTCGGAATGGACCGCTTGTAAGATATCCCATATGCGTTTTGGAGCCATCCGCCTGATCAGGGCGGAATGGCTCTTTGTTTTTTTTGCGCAAAACACCGTTGAACATGATTGTTTTATTGAAATGTAACGTGAAAAAACTCCTTCGGCACGGCAAACTTGGCCGTTTTCAGCGGATTGACAACCTGTGAAATTCGCAGATCTCCTGTCAACCCCATGAGACAGATGATGTCGTTGTCGCTCAATTGGGTATCTCTTCGGCGCAAAAAGCGAAACATCGACTCGGTCGCTTCCTGGGCGGCTTCGTCCAATGTCGGTGCGGATGCCAGCACGTAGAAGTTCCGCTCATCTTCCAATACGGGCCAATCGTGCGTGACTTGCTTGAGCAGTTCGATTTTGACGTGAACGCGTCCGCTGATCTCCACGCCGCAGACGGCCACTTCCCCGTCCCCCATGACGGCGTGCAAATCGCCGATTGCCAGTTTTGCTCCCTGGACAAAAACTGGCAAATACAGGATGGAACCGGCGGTAATTTCCCGGGTGTCCAGATTGCCGCCGTGTGGGCCGGGAGAAAGAGTGCTGATTTCCTTCTCCTTCGGCGCGACGCCAATCACGCCAATCATCGGTTGCACAGGAATCCTGCGCTGCTTCCCAAAGTGGACGGCCCCTTCACTGACCTTCAGTTTCTTCACTTCCGGTTGCGTCACGTAACGTTTCAACGCCCCTGCGCCCGGGCGGAGGTACATGCTGCCCGCCTGATCCAGTTCGATGGCAAGCACGCTGATTTTCAACGTATCGCCCGGTTCTGCTCCCTGGACGGCCACAAAACCGGTAACCGGGTTGATCCCTTCCAGTTGAAAGGTTTGGCCGACCGAGGCAACTTGCAATTGATTCCGGTAACAGTCGTGCGTTTCAAAACAGACGCACTCCCCCGGCTGAACGGTCAGGGCCGGTTCTGCAAAAGGAGAAAAGGAATAGCTGATGTGTTCCTTGGATATTGTCTTCATTTTTTTGTCCCTCTTTTCCAACCTGGCGTTTTTATTTCCCATCGTACAACGGGATTCAGAAGATTTCAAAAACATCCGCGCAGGTCATACCCCAAAAAAAAAAAAAGCCAAACTCCCCCGCTGAAAAAAGGGAGTCTGGCTGAAAACGATTTGAAGGCTGTGCCTACTTTTCTTTTCGCATCATGTCATAGGGGGCTACCGGCCGATCCACTTTCATGCGGACTTTTTGCAGCGGATGGGGAGCTTCTGTGATTTCCTGGCCCTCTTCATCCCAGAGCGCTTCCACGCGCTGGGTGAACCTTTCCCGGTCGGGGCTGATGAATTCCACTTCCTGCCCCACCTTGAAGTTGTTGCGCTGTTCAATCAGCGCTATGCCGGTTTGCGGGTCGTAATCCAGCACCAGTCCGGCGAAGTCAAAAGCCGCCATTTTCGGCGGAGTGCCAAAAATCTGATCCTCCTCCGTCGGGGCGTGGAAGTAGAAGCCGGTCGTCAGCGGGCGGTTGGCCGCCTTCATGATCTCTTCCTTCCACTCCGGCTTGAAGACGAAGTTTTCCGGGTCTTCACAGTAGGCGTCAATCACCCTCCGGTACGCGTTCACCACTGTGGCGACGTAGTGGATGCTTTTCATTCTGCCCTCAATTTTCAGGGAGTCTACCCCCGCTTCAATCAGTTCCGGGATGTGTTCCAGCATGCACAAATCCTTGGAACTCATCGTGAAGGGATCATCCCCCTCCGCGAACAGCGGCATCGCTTCGTCGTCCACTTCTTCAAACAGATCGTACTTCCATCTGCAGGACTGGGCGCAGCCGCCGCGGTTTGCGTCGCGGTGGGTCATGTGGTTGGACAGGACACAGCGGCCGGAGTAGGAAATGCACATGGCGCCGTGAATGAACGCTTCCAGCTCCACGTTGACGTGCTTCTTGATCTCCCGGATTTCCGCGAGCGACACCTCCCGGGCCAGCACCACCCGGGGAATGCCCTGCTCGCCCCAAAACTGCACGGACTGCCAGTTGGTGGTGGAAGATTGCGTGCTCAGGTGAATCGGCAGGCCGGGCGCCGCTTCCTTGCACACTTCCACCACCGCCGGGTCGGCGATAATCACCGCGTCCACGCCGATTTGCTGCAGGTTTTGGAAATACTCGGCCATCCCTTCAAAATCCTCGTTGTGGGCCATGATGTTGGCAGCCACGTACACCTTGCTCCCCCGTTCGTGAGCAAAGGCTACCCCCTCTTTCATGTCCTCTTCGGTGAAATTTCCCGCCTTGGAGCGCAGGCCAAACTTCTTTCCGCCGATGTAAACGGCATCCGCCCCGTACAGCACGGCAAACTTCAGCTTTTCCAGGTTGCCTGCCGGAGCCAGCAGTTCCGGCTTTTTCACTTTTGTTTTCACTTGCATGCAAGCTCCCTCCTTCTAGTAGATCTGCTCCTTGAAGTAAAATCCCGTACTGAGCGGCCGGCCGGCCGGCTGGATCGCCTCAATCTCCGCTAGAAGCGATTCGTCAATCGGCTTGTCCGGCTGGTCCGACAGCTGTCGGATCACCTGGCGGTACAGTTCCACGACTTTGCAGTTGTAGGAAAGCGGCTTGCCAAAGCCCTCAATGTAAAAACTGTCGACGTTTGCCGCAAGCAACGGTCCAAGATGCGGCAACATGCAGATATCGTCGCAACTCATGATGTGAGTGCCGTGCACATCCTCAAACACGGGATAGTTTTGCCCTTTTCGGGTGTGTTCCGTAAGAAACATCTCCGCTTCCCTTTTGACTTCGCGGTTGTGGGCACGCTGGTAGTTGCTGACCAGCTCCCGTTTCGAGTGAAAGATGCAGGTCATCCCGTGAACCTGAACCTGAATCGGGATGAGGCTGTTTTGCTTGATCTCCAACACCTCGCCCATCGACAGTTCACGGGCCAGCAGCGCACGGCCGACTCCTTTGCGGGCCCAAAAATTGACTGTCCGGTAGTTGGTCGAGGTCGTTTCCGCACTCCAGTGAAGCGCAAGCCCTGGGGCCACCCGGCGCGCTGTCATGAAGACGGCCGGATCGCCGAACACGATCGCATCGGCGCCGATCTCCGCAACGTCCTGTATATATTGCTCCATCTTGGGCAAAGTGTCATGGTGCATGAGCGCATTGACCAACACGTACACTTTCTTGTCAGACGCATGTGCCGTCCGCACGATCGCCTGCAAGGCTTCCCGCTGCACATTTCCCGGAGCCCTGAGCGCAAACGCTTCTTCTCCCACGGTCACAGCGTCCGCTCCATGCGCCAGCAGCTGCTCCGCTTCTTCTTCGCTGCCGGCTGAAACAACCAACTCGGGTAACTGCTTGTTCATCCAAAACGTCCTTTCCATGTGTGTATGCTTTTGTCCAACCAAAGTTGCTGAACAGGAAAAAAGGGCTGTCTCGCGATGGATAGCCCTCCCTTTCATGCTTGACCAGCAACCTGGTTCAAAACCTGGCTTTATCACAATTATACCACCGATTGAAACTGGTATAGCACATTCCATAAGAATACCTCGTACCCGGGACTTTTGCAAAGATGAGCGGTCGCGTTTTGGCAAAAAATTTTCTTTTCCGCGCACGGCACCCATTGCATCCGCCTGCCTAATTTTCGCCGTTTTCGGGCGCCGCCTCCGACTGCACTTCAATCCCGTTGCGGATGAACAAGGCCGCGGTTACACCCACGCCCGGCACCTTTTTCCCGGAGAACGTCCCGTCGTAAACAAAAGAGCTGCCGCAGGACGGGCTGTTTTCCTTGAGAATTGCCCGCCTGGCGCCTGCGGCTTGGGCGATTTTCAGCGCTTCTCTGGCACCCTTTAAATATGCCTCCGTCACGTCCCTGCCCTCCCGGTCGACGACGCGGGCCCGTCCGTCCAGCACGTCAAAGCCGTCACCGCCGACAATTTCCGCCGGCGGACGGGGAGTAGGCAAGCCGCCCAGCTGCTCGGGACAAACGGGAATCGCTTTCCTGTTGCGCAGCATTTCCACTCCTTTTTCATCGAGACAAGATTTGCCGTCGTAGCGGCATTCACACCCAGTCAGACAGGCGCTGATGATCTTCACCGGGATTGCCCTCCTTCTTTATCCCTTCACCGCTACAGTCTGCGCAATCTCACCCGCTGCACCATATGGTTGTCTCCCTTTTCCAGGATCAGGCGGGCGCGCATGCGGGTAGGCAAGATGTTCTTGCGCAAATTGATGCCGTTGATCTCCTCCCAGATCCCTGTCGCCACCTGAACCGCCTCCTCGTCGCTCAAGTCGGCGTAGCGGCGGAAATAGGAGAGCGGATTGGAAAAGGCCGTGTTGCGCAGCAGTTTGAAGCGCTCCACGTACCACTTCATGATGTTCTCCTCGCTCGCATCGACGTAGATGGAAAAATCAAAGAAGTCCGATACGATCAGCTCTGCCTTGTTGCGGTCGCGCGGCGGCTGCAGGACGTTCAGCCCCTCGACGATCAAAATGTCGGGCTGACGCACGATCTGCCACTGGTCGGGGACGATGTCGTAAAACAAATGGGAATACACGGGTGCCGCCACTTCCGGAACACCCGACTTCACGTCCGACAAAAACTGGATGAGGCGGCGCAAATCGTAGCTTTCGGGAAATCCCTTGCGCTTCATGAGGCCCCGCTCCTCCAGAACGCGGTTCGGATAGAGAAAGCCGTCTGTTGTAACCAGATCCACCTTGGGATGATTGGGCCAACGGGACAACAGCGTTTGCAAGATGCGCGCCGTTGTGCTCTTCCCGACGGCGACGCTGCCCGCGATGCCGATGATAAACGGTACCTTGGCATCCGTGATCCCGAGGAAGGTATGGGAGGCCTGATACAGTTCCTGCGTCGCCCTCACGTGCAGGTTGAGCAGCCGGGACAGCGGCAGGTAGATATCGGCCACCTCTTCCAACGAGATGTGTTCGTTGACGCCCTGCAGACAGGCCAGTTCTTCATTTGATATCGTCAGCGGAGTGGAAGCGCGCAATGCCTTCCACTGTTCGCGGTTCAGCGTGATGTATGGCGATGCCATGAGAGTGTACATTCCTTTCCGTAATGAAAGTGCTTTCTTGGCAAGACTCACAAAGCTAGTTTACAACAGCATCCCGGTCTTGGAAACAAAAAGGATGTACACGGGAAAGAAAAAGCTGATGCCGGCCGTTTCCGCATCAGCTGTTTGGTTGAGCTTGAAGCTATTTTTTTGGCATGTACGTCCGCAACATCCAGGCGTGCTTTTCCAGACTTTTGCACATGCCCACGAACATGTCGCTTGTCACATCGTCGTTCTCTGCTTCCGCCGCCCTGATTCCCTCATTCATTTCCTTGATCAGGGTGTTGAAATCTTCCAGCACCGCATGCACCATCTGCTCCGCGGTTTCTCCCCCCGTCGCCTCCTGGATTGAGGCCTTCTCCAAACAGGCTTTCAATGTGGAGACAGGCGTGCCGCCGATCATCAACAGGCGTTCGGCCAGTTCATCCACGTTGGCCGCCGCCTCGTTGTACAATTCCTCAAACTTGCTGTGCAGCGTAAAGAATTCGGTGCCTTTCACAAACCAGTGATAGTGGTGCAGCTTCATGTACAGAACGGACCAGTTGGCAACCTGCTTGTTCAACACATCCGTGAGGGAACGGGTTAACATCGTGTTCATCCAGCAGCTCTCTTCCTTTCGCGAAAAAATCTTGTTTCGCTGGTAGTGTGCCGCTGGATGCCTTCCGCTATTCTTTTGCCAGTGCGCTGCGCTTTTCCCGAATCACTTTTCGTTCTCCTTCAAGTAGACCAGCGCATTGTACGCCTGCAGGGCCGCACCGACGGCCAGACTGCTTTCATCCAGATCAAACCGGGGATGGTGAACCGGATAAATGTACCCTTTTTCCTCGTTGCGAACACCCAGATGGTAAAAGGCTCCGGGAACATGCTCGGCGAAAAAAGCGAAATCCTCCACTCCCATGTTTGGCAGCGGGTTGATCCGCACGTTTTGCGGGCCGAGCAGCTCTTCCGCGTTACGCGTCACCATCTCGACCAGTTCATCGTTGTTGATCAACGCCGTGTAACCTTCCAGAATGGCGACTTCCGCCTCGCCGCCCAGGCTGCGTGCGGTCCATTCGGCCACTTCGCGAACCCTCTGTTTGACAAGGGCACGGACGTCGGGATCTAGTGTGCGAATGGTCCCGGACAACTTGACTTCCCCGGCCAGGATATTGCTCGCCGTCCCGCCCTCAATCACGCCAAGGGTGATGACGGCCGCCTGGCGCGGATCGACGTTGCGGCTGACGATGGTCTGCAGCGCGACGATAACGTGCGCGGCGATCACGATGGCGTCGCGCCCGCTGTGCGGATAGGCGCCGTGGCCGTTCTCGCCCCGCACGGTAATCTTGAGTTCATCCGAAGCGGCGTTCATCTGCCCGTATTTGACCCCGATTTGACCGGCCGGGATGTCGGAGGATACATGAAGGCCAAAGACCGCATCCACTTTCGGTTTCTCCAGCACCCCTTCGCGAATCATCGGGAGCGCGCCTCCGTCCGTCTCTTCGGCAGGCTGGAAGAACAGCTTCACCGTACCCGGCAACTCTTCCCTGATCCCGTTCAAAATTCGCGCCGCCCCCAGCAAGCAGGCGGTATGCGCATCGTGTCCGCAAGCGTGCATCTTGCCCGGTATCTTCGAGCGGTATTCGCGATCCTCCGCTTCCAGGATCGGCAAAGCGTCAATGTCGGCGCGCAGGGCAACCACAGCGCCGGGGCGAGCTCCCTCGATCAGGCCGACGATCCCTGTTCCCGCCGATTTGACGTGCGGGATGCCCATCTCGTCCAGGTAGCGCATGATTTGCGACTGGGTGCGAAACTCCGCGAAGCCGAGTTCCGGATACTGGTGAAAATCGCGCCGCACCTCGATCAGCCAGGGCAAAAGTTCCTGTGCCTGCTGCCAAATCCGCTCCTTGTCCGCTGCACTCATACGGTCACACTCTCCTCTACGACGAGCCTGCAGCCTGTCGCATCCAAAGTGGCCTGAACGCCAAACGGCAGGGCCATGTTGACGGGACTGTGGCCGATCTGAATGTTCCAGAGCGTGGGTTTTCCGTACGGCACCACAATGTTTTGAATCACGTCCAGGACGGTAAAGCCGTCCGTTTTTTTCGGCTCACAGTTGCTCCAGGTGCCCAGAATAATCCCGGCGCAATCGTCGAACACTCCGCCCAGGGCCAGCTGCGTCAGCATCCGGTCCACGCGGTACGGCTCTTCGTCGACATCTTCCAAAAACAACAGCTTGCCTTTGGTGTCCAACTCGTACGGTGTGCCCATCAAGGCGGCGACCAGCGACAGGTTCCCGCCGACGATCGGTCCGCTTGCCTCTCCTTCCACCAAGCAGATCATCTCATGACCGGGCGGGTTCTGCAGCTCACCCAGCGGTTCGGGAACCGTCAACGCCCGCATCAGCACCTGCAGCGACCAGTCTTCCAGCCCGTGCGCCAGTTCCGACGCAGCCATCGGTCCGTGCAGCGTCGCCAGTCCGGCACATTGGCCAAAAGCGGCATGCAGGGCGGTGATGTCACTGTAACCGACAAACAGTTTGGGATTTTGCGCGATGCAATCGTAGTCCAAAAGCGGCAGGATCTGCGGCGCGCCGTATCCGCCGCGCAAACAGAGGATGCCGTCCACCTGCTCGTCGGCGAACATCGCATTCAGCTCGTCCGCCCGTTGCTTGGGCGTTCCCGCCAGGTAGCCTCCGTAGTTTTGTTCGCACGTCTCCCCCAGCTTCACGCGAAAGCCCAACTTCTCCACTGCTTCAACCGCCCGAGGAATCAGATCCTTCGTCTGCGGCGGGCTGGATGGAGCGACAATCCCGACCGTATCCCCGGGACGCAATGCTTTTCCCTTGTTCATCCCTCTTTCTCCTCTCTCCCCAATCTTGCGGGCAGCCTAAAACTAGAATAATCAAAAAATTTATCCTATTCCACCCTTTTTATTTCGGGGAGCTGAGCACGTAACGGTTGGTCGGCCTGCCGATCCCGCCGTAACTCACATCGAGCTGAACCCTTCCCGTTTTCACCAGGTAATCCAGATACCTTCTCGCCGTCACCCGGGCGATGCCCACCCGTTCCGCCACGTCTTCCGCGGACAGCGGCTCGGTCTGCGCAGCCAGTTGCCGGACGATCTGATCCAGCGTGACCGCATGAAGCCCCTTGGGCAGTTCCGCCTTGATCGATTCCCACTTTTTCGCTGCGTTGGCCGCCTTGCCGAACAACAGGTCCACTTCCTGCTGGGAAGCCATCTCCGCCTGTTTCAGCCGATTGCGCAAGGTTCGGTAGTCTTTCAGCGACTGCCGGATCCGCTCAAACTGAAACGGCTTGATGATGTAATCCAACGCCCCGTACCGCAGCATGCTCTGAATGGTCGGCTTGTCCCTGGCCGCGGTGATCACGATCACGTCCACGGCTTCGCTGGCGGCCCTCAGCTGAGTCAGCGTCTGCACCCCGTCCAGCACCGGCATGAACACGTCCATCACGACCAGATCGGGCTTGAGTTTTGCCACCAGGCTGACCCCTTCCTCGCCGTTGGCCGCCATGCCAACCACGCGAAAAGAGGGCACGCGCTCAATGAAGTTCTTGTTGATTTCCTGCACCATCGGGTCGTCTTCGATCACCACGACGCGGATTTCCTCCCGATTCACGATCCGCTCACCTCCCTCATGGGAAAAGTCAACAGAAAACTGGCTCCCTCTCCGGGGCTCGACACGCAGGTAATCTCTCCTCCGCCCTTAGCTACGCGCTGCTGCACCAGGTGCAGGCCGATTCCGCGGTGTCCCTGCTCCTTTTTGGTGGAAAAACCCTGTTCCAGCATTCGCCTTTTGGTCTCTTCATCCATGCCGATGCCGTTGTCCTCCACCAGGATGGAGCAGATTTCCGCATCCTGTTCAATGCTGATTGTCACTTCCTTGTCTTTGCGCGGGCTGCGTTGAAGAGAATCGAACGCGTTTTCAATCAGGTTCCCCAAAATCAGCACGAAATCGTGATGGTCCAGGTGCGGCGGAAATTTTTCCAGATGGCTTCTCCGGTCGATCACCACGCGGATTCCCAGTTCCCGCCCGCGGCTTACCTTGCCCATCAGCAGTCCGGAGACACTCTCGTCCCGGATCTGGACGGAGAGGAACAACATGAGATCTTCCTGCTGCTCATTCACCTCAAACAGGTATTCCAGGGCCTTTTCACACTGGTTGAGCTGAATCAGCCCGGCGATGGTGTGCAACTTGTTGCGGTGTTCGTGGTTTTGCGCCCGCAGCGCGTTGACGAATTCCTTTACGCCAGTCAGTTCTTCCGCCATGCGGGCCACTTCTGTCCGGTCCTGGAAAATCGCCAAGGCTCCCACGATTTTCCCCTCCACCTTGATGAGAAAGCGGTTGGACCAAAGCAGCCTGTTGCCCACATGGATCTCCGTGTTGGGAAAGTTTTTGCGCTGCTCCAGCACTTCCGGCAAGCGGGTGTCGGGCAGCACGGCACGGATCGGCTTGCCCAGGACTTCTCCTTCGATGCCGAAGATTTCCTTGGCCCGGTCGTTAAAAATGGTGATCCTCTCCTGGTTGTCAATCGCGATGACGCCTTCATGCATGGCGTGAAACGTTGCAGTCCGCTCCACCAGGATGCGGGCGATTTCATCCGGCTCCAAATCGAGCATCTGCTTTTTGATGTGGCGGGCGAGCAGGTAGGAACCCCACAACCCGAACATGAGGGAAAGCCCAAATGTAACGAGAATGCTTTGCTTTTCCTGCCAAACGATTTCCCAGACGTCAGGCATCACCTTGCCGACAAGCACGACGCCCACCTGCTGATGCTGCCCGTCCATGATCGGCACGTAGGCGCGCAGCGCGGTTCCCAGTTCACCTTTTACCTTTTGCAGGTAGGACTGTTCGGCAAAGGCCGTCTCCGCTCCCTCGTCCAGAAAAGGAGTGCCAATCCGCTGATCCAGAGGATCGGAATAGCGGATCCGCTCCCGGTTCAACACGACGATGTAGGTGACGTCATTGACAATCCGCATCCGGCGCACAGTCGGCTGGATGGCTTCCCAACCGGCAGGCTGCTGCACGCTCTGCTGGATCAGCGGAATTTCCGCCACCGTACGGGCGATGGTCATCAGGCGCTGTCCCAACTGCGACTCTGTCATCCGGATAATTCCTCCGATCATCGCCAATTGGCCGAACACCAGCGCAAACATCACGATCCCAAGGGAAAGGAGCATGATTTTCCACTTGATTTTCAGACGTTTGAACAAACAGCTCTTCCTTTCCGCGAGATTTGCCTGCTATCCTATAGTTTGATACAGTGCTCTCAGGAAATCAACGGATGCAGGCTGGAGGTACGCCAGATGAAATCGATCGTCAGCATCGCCCTGCTCATCCTGCTCGGCCTGGCCAGTGCCGTGGCGGTTGGCTTTGGTTCCGGCTTCGTCGCAGGAACGCACGACTACGACCAACTGCAGGAAGGCCTTTCCGAGCGAATCATCCTCAAGTTCAGCCACGTCGTCGCGGAAAACACGCCAAAAGGTCTCGCCGTGGAGAAGTTTGCCGAACTCGTCAGTGAAAAAACGAACGGCAAGGTGGAAGTGCAAGTTTTTCCCAACGGCATTTTGCACTCCGAAGAAACGGAAATTCCCGCCCTGGTGAGCGGCGAGATCCAGATGATTGCGCCTGCCTACTCCCACCTGTCCAGGCTGATCCCGCAATGGGCGGTGCTGGAACTGCCCTACCTGTTTTTCGACCATCAGGACGTGGATGCCGCCTTTCACGGAAAAATCGGCGAAAAACTGTTTGCCACCCTGGAGAAGTCGGACATGAAAGGTTTGGCTTTTTGGGGAAGCGGTTTCAAACAGGTGACCGCCAACCGCCCGCTGATCCTGCCGGAAGATTTCGCCGGACAGCGCATCCGCATCATTCCCAGTCCCGTCCTGGAGGCGCAGTTTGAGGCGCTTGGCGCGATTCCGGTCGGCTCTTCGTTCACGGATTTGTACAGCCTGCTGGCCTCCGGACAAGTGGACGGCGAGGAAAACACGATCTCCAATGTGTACACCAAGCGGCTCTACCAGCTGCAAAAGCACATGACGGTCAGCAATCACAACTACCTGGGTTACGCGGTGATTGTAAACAAGGCGTTCTGGAACAACCTTCCGCCCGACATCCAGCGCTCCGTCGCGGAAGCCATGGAGGAGGCCACTCACTTCAACAACCAGCTCTCCGTCGAGATGAACGAGCAACAGTTCACCCAGCTTCAGCAGCTGGGCACGATGCAAATCCACATCCAAACAGAGGAGGAGCGGGCCGCCTGGAGAAAAGCCCTTCAGCCCGTTTACGAGCAATTTGCCCCAAGCATCGGCGAAGAGCTGATGGCGGAAGTAAAAAGACTTCACCAGGGGCGGTGAAGTTTCCATGCTTTTGCGCCAGGTTTCGACAGGAATTTGCGGCGGGCTGGACAGCATGTCTGTCCGGCCCGGCCGTCAGGAATAGACGCTGAACTGGTAGCCCAGCCCGCGCAGGGTGCGGATCTCGCCTTCGGATGCGGGCCAGTTTTGCAAGATTTTGCGGATTCGCTTGATCGCCAGGTCGACCGCGCGATCGCTGCCTTCGTAATCGATGCCCCAGAGATGCTCGATCAGCTCCTCGCGCGTAAAGGTCCGATTGGGATGCCGCGCCAAAAACAAGAGCAGGGACAAGTCCCGGGGATGAAACTGCAGTTCAACCCCGTGCAGGGTGACGGTATGGGACTTGAAGTGAATCTTGAGGCTGCCGTAAGTGCGCGTCTGCTGGTCTTCCGCCAGAATCGGAGGACGGCGCAGCACGGCGTTGACCCTGGCGACCACTTCCTCCGCTTCAAACGGCTTGGTGATGTAGTCGTCCGCTCCCTCGTTGAGTCCCTTCAGCTTTTGCTCGGTCCTCCCCAACGCCGTCAGCATGATCACCGGACAGGCGCTTCGCTCGCGGATGTGCTTCAACACCTCCCAGCCGTCTTTTCCGGGCAGCATCACATCCAGCAGAACCAGGTCCGGCTTTTTCTCTTCAAACTGGCGAATCCCTTCCAGTCCGTCGGCCGCCTGCCGCACCTGAAAACCTGCCTTTTCCAGATACACTTTCAGAATGCGGGAAATGACCTGTTCATCTTCAATCAGCAAAATCTCTTTCATGGAAGTGAATCTCCTGCCTTGCAGTCGTCTCTTTACCAAACAGTCTACATCTTTTCGCGGTTCAGCGGGATTCCTGTTTTATTGAAAGAAAAAATAGGAAAAAAGCCTTGCTTCCTGTCAGAAGACAGGAAGCAAGGCTTTTTCAATTCTGATCACATTAGTCATTGATTACTTTGCCATCGAGGAGAATTTCCTCATCGTCAGCGTCACCTTTAAATTTGATCAGCACTTCGTCGTCGTCGTCAATGTCGATGACCTTTCCATCGACGTCAGCGTCTTCGAATTCATCCCAATCCCAGATGAATTCCACAACGTCGATGACGAATTCTTCAATGTCGTCTTCGTCGATGTCATCCCAGTCGTACTCGTCGCCTTCCAGTTCAAAGATGACTTTCACCTTGTCCTCGTCACCGCTGACACTTATGTCATCGAATACGATGTCGTAGTCATCTTCGAAGTAATCTTCGAATTCATCCCACAGATCATCTTCCAGATCGTCCAGCGCATCATCGATGTCGTCATCATCGTCGTCATCTTCCAGATCGGCGATTTGATCTTCGAGCGTGGCGATGCGGGATTGCAGACGCTTGATTTCGGCATCTTTGGCTGCCAGCTGTGCCTGGGTGGCTGCGTCCGGACGGTCGGTTACGCGAATGGTGTAGGTGGTGCCGTCCCACTCCACATTCTTGTTGAATACGTTGGCCATCATACGAAGCGGAATGTAGGTGGTTCCGTTCACGATGAAAGGTTCGATATCCGTGGAAACCTGATAGCCGTTATAGAAAATCTTAATGTTGTTGTACCTCGCCTGCAGATTCTTGGTGGCTACTTCCGCGCTGGCAACTGACGGAATGACCGCTGCTCCCACAAGCAGGGTCGCTGCCGTGGCGGACGCCAGAAAGCGTTTCTTCATAAACGATCTCCTCCATTCCCCGGTTGTGTTTTCCTGACCTGTTACTATGTAGCCAGCTACTACATTACATAGAAAACATGTCGAGAGTATGTCAAGCACATATGAATCATACCATATCCAGTCGAGTAAAAAAAACCCTGTTGCGTCAATATCCATGAATTTCCGACAAATGTAAACGGACTTGTGAACAATCCGTGAACAAAATGACCAAAACAACCAATATGACCGGATTCTATGCTTCCTTTCCGTTCTGTCCTAGAATGGCCTCATCGGCTTTGAAAACGCATGCAAAGGGAGAGGAAATGGGAATGCGGATCAATTTTCGGAACCTGACGGTGCAAGTCATCATCGCCATTTTGCTCGGTATTCTGGTGGGTTATTTCTTCCCCAATTTCGGCGCACAGCTCAAGGTGCTGGCCGATGTTTTCGTGAAACTCATCAAAATGGTCATCCCGCCAATCGTGTTCTTCACGGTCGTCAACGGGATCGCCGGCATGGGCGACATGAAAAAGGTAGGCAAGATCGGCGGAAAAGCGCTTATCTATTTTGAAATCGTTACCACGATCTCACTGTCCATCGGCCTGATTGTCGTCAACCTGATCAAACCCGGCGTTGGCTTCGACAAATCCGGCCTGACGGAAGGGGATATTTCCAAGTACACCAGCGCTGCTGCAGAAAGCCAGGGAGTCGTCGATTTTCTGATCGGCATCATTCCTGACAACGTCGTCATGGCATTGGCAAACGGCGATCTGCTGCCGATCCTGTTCTTCGCTGTGCTGTTTGGCCTTTCTCTGGCCGCCATGGGCTCCGCCGCACAGCCGGTCATCAACCTGTTCGACAAGCTCTCGCACGCCTTCTTCGGCGTCGTCAACATGATCATGAAGGTTTCTCCGTTGGCCGCATTTGGCGCAATGGCGTACACGATCGGCAAGTTCGGACTGGGTTCGCTCACACGGCTTGGCCTGCTGATGACCTCTGTCTACATTACGATGTTTCTGTTCATTTTCGTGGTGCTTGGGGCAATCGCCTATTACTTCAAATTCAACATTTTTTCCTTCGTCAAGTACATCCGCGAAGAAATCCTGCTGGTGCTGGGGACTTCTTCTTCCGAGTCAGCCCTGCCGCGCATGATGGAACGCCTGGAGAAATACGGCTGTTCCAAGTCCGTCGTCGGTCTGGTGATTCCCACAGGCTATTCGTTCAACCTGGACGGCACCTCCATCTATCTCTCGATGGCGGCAATGTTTATCGCCCAGGCCTACGGAGTTGACCTCAACGTCTGGCAGCAAATCACCCTGCTCGGCATCCTGATGATTACCTCCAAAGGGGCCGCCGGCGTAACCGGATCGGGCTTCATCACGCTGGCCGCCACACTGGCTGCCTTCCCGATGGTTCCGGTGGAAGGGATTGCGCTGCTGCTCGGCGTGGACCGCTTCATGTCAGAAGCGCGGGCCATTACCAACCTGATCGGCAACGGCGTGGCTACCGTGGTCATCGCCAAACACGAAGGCGAATTCCATCCGGAACTCCATCAGGAAAACGCAAAACCTGCCACCGCTTGAGTTCGCATAAGCATGATGCCAGGATGCGAAAAAGCCGGCTGTCTTTCAAGGCAGACGGCTTTTTGCCGTCTTTGACGAAAGTCCCGCGCACCTATTTGTTGCTTACTCCTGCGGAGGCAAAGGTGGCCATCTCCCGCACCATGCGTGCGGCCGCTTCCACCAGCGGATAGGCAAGCGCCGCCCCGGTTCCTTCGCCAAGGCGCAGGCGCAGATCAAGGAGCGGTTCTTTCCCCAGCACCTTCAACACGTGAAGATGTCCCGGCTCCTGGGAGCGGTGACCGGCGATCAGGTAGTGGGATGCGTTGGGCATCAGCCGGACGGCGAGCAAAGCGGCCACTCCGGCAATAAAGCCGTCGAGAAGCACGGGGATGCGCCGCGACGCAGCGCCCAGCATCGCGCCCGCCATCGCCCCGATCTCCAGTCCGCCCACACTGGCCAGGACGTCCAGCGGTTGGTTGGGATCGGGCCGGTGCAGGGCCAATGCTTTGCGCACCACTTCTTTCTTTTGCCGCAAGCCCTCGTCCGTCAGTCCCGACCCGCGGCCGACGATCTCGTCCGGATCCGCTCCGGTCAGCGCAGCGAGGACGGCGCTGCTCGGGGTCGTGTTGCCGATGCCGACTTCGCCGACGATCAGCAGTTTGGCTCCCTTTTCGATGATCTCCACAGCCGATTCAATGCCCGTTTCAACGGCACGCACCGCCTCTTCGCGGGTCATCGCCGGCTCGCGGAGCAAATTTCCGCTGCCCGCGCGAATTCGTCTGTTTTTCACGCCCGGCGCATCCACTTCCCTGGCCACGCCGACATCCACAATTTGTTGGATGGCGCCGATCTGGCGGGAGAAGACGTTGATGCCCGCTCCTCCATTTGCCATGTTGGCCACCATCTGCACCGTCACTTCTTGCGGATAGGCGGAAACCCCTTCCGCCGCCACTCCGTGATCAGCGGCAAAAACGATTACGCCCGGCGGGGCAACTTCCGGAAAAGCCTGCCCGGTGATGGCCGCCAGTTCGACAGCCAGCGCTTCCAGGCGCCCCAGGCTGCCGAGCGGTTTGGTCAGCTGGTCGATATGCTGTCTTGCCTGTTCGGCTGCCGCTTCATCGCGCGGCTCAATCTTCAACTGTTGGCGAAAATCTTTTGCCATGCTTCATCACACTCCTTTTGCCTGAAATCGTTTCATTTGCCTTTCAATCTCATCCAGATTCACATGTTTCCGCACGGTTTCAGCCAGCGTATCGTATCCCTGTTCGCGCATGGAGACGAAAGACGGACGGTCGGCAAGCGGCGGCAACCCCTTTTGCTTCCGGATTTGATTGAGCAGAAGCGAGCGAAAGGCATCGTTGTGAAAAAGATCGTGAAAGTAGGTGCCCATCAGTTTGGCCGCCTCGTCGCAGTATCCGTCGGCCCGCCCTTCCATCTGCAAAAACGGGGAGCGGCCGGCTGTGCTGACGGACTTGCCCATGTGGATTTCGTACCCATCCAGTTCCAGCCGGTGTCCGGCGAAATGGGCGATTCCCCGCGACCGGACAACCGTTTTTTGCCTTTCCAGGGTCGTCTCCATCGGGATCAACCCGAGTCCCTTGCCGGCCCGAAACGGCGATTCCACGCCGTACGGGTCGAAAATCGCCTCCCCCAGCATCTGATAGCCGCCGCAAATGCCGACAATCCAACTGGTTCCCGCCCGATGCAGCGCCTCGATGCGGCCGGCAAGCCCGCTCTGCCGCAGAAACTGCAGGTCTTCCAGCGTGTTTTTGCTGCCCGGCAGGAGGATCAGGTCGGGAGTCCCCAGTTCCTCTGCCCGGTTCACAAAGCGCACCCGGCAGTCCGGTTCCACCCGCAGAGGATCCGCATCGGTAAAATTGGAAATGCGCGGATAGCGAATCACGGCAACTTCCAGCTCTTTTTCCCGCTCCGTCTGTCCCCGGAAGCGATCCAGGACCAGCGAATCCTCAGCGTCGATCCAAAGGTCGGGAAGATAGGGGACAACCCCCAAAACCTGCTTTCCGGTGTACTGCTCAAACCAGTCCAGCCCCGGCTGCAAAAGTTCCGGATCACCGCGAAAACGGTTGATGATCACGCCGATCACCCGCTCGCGGTCTTGCGGCTCCAGCAGTTGCAAGGTGCCGACCAGGCTGGCGAACACCCCGCCCCGGTCGATGTCCGCCACCAGGATCACGGGAGCGTTGGCAAGCTGCGCCACCCGCATGTTGACCAGGTCCCGGTCGTTCAGGTTGACCTCCGCCGGGCTGCCCGCTCCTTCGATGACGATGCGCTCGTAGACAGAGGCAAGCCGCTGGTACGATTCCGTGATGATTCTCAACCCTTCCTCGTAAAAATCGTTCCGGTAGGCGGTTGCATTCAAGGTGGCGCAGGGTTCGCCGCGCACCACGATCTGCGCCTCGGCATCGCGGCAAGGCTTGATGAGAATCGGGTTCATGTCTGCGGTGGCGGCAACTCCGGCCGCTTCCGCCTGTATCCCCTGGGACCGCCCGATCTCCTTGCCGTCCAGCGTGACGTAAGAGTTGAGCGCCATGTTCTGCGACTTGAACGGAGCCGTCTTGTGCCCGTCCTGGGCAAAAATCCGGCAAAAGGCTGTGGCAATCACGCTTTTTCCTGCGTCTGAAGTTGTCCCCTGGATCATCAGCGGCACGGCCTTAGGCATGTCCGTCCGCCTCCCGGCAACGCGCGCCCCGGCGCCAGGGACGCCCCGAGCTGGAACAGTATTCCGACCGGGGAGCCGGCCAGCCGGTTGTCGCTTCCTTCCCCTCCTGTTGGCGGCAGCGCGCTTCTTTTGCAATAGACATGCGGGTTCCCTCCCTTTTGTTTGTTTCTTTTCTCCTCCTCTCCCGTTTGCGGCAACCGTTCTAATCCCACACCGGCAGAAGGAGAATGCCCGTAAAGAGAATCAGTGAAAGCAGCGCCACCAGGTGCATCAGGCGCACGGTTTCGTCAATGTCGCCAGGATGAAGCGGCCGGTGGGAGTCCCCCAGTCTGGCCCGCTCGGAAACGACCCCTTGATAGGTGTTGCGCCCCCCCAGCTGAATGCCCAAGGCACCCGCCACGCCCGCTTCCGGCAAGCCGCTGTTGGGACTTGGGTGAAGGTGCGCGTCCCTTTTGATGATCCGCCAGCACTGCCGCCAGTCCAGCCCGCGCATCCTGCTCGCCGCCACCAGCAACAGCGCGGTAAGGCGGGCCGGTATGTAATTGGCGATGTCGTCAAGGCGGGCCGATGCAAAGCCCAGGTTGCGGTACCGTTCGTTTTTGTAGCCGACCATCGAATCCAGCGTGTTGACCGCCCGGTAGGCCATGGCCAGCGGCGCACCGCCAATGGCGGCGTAGAACAGGGGAGAAACGATCGCGTCGACGATGTTTTCCGCCACCGTTTCCACCGCGCCGCGGCAAATTTCCGCTTCGTCCAGATTTTCCGTATCCCGCCCCACAACCATGGAAAGGGAACGGCGCGCCCGGGGCAGATCCTTGTCCGCGAGGTCGCGGCGGATGCGCATTCCCGCTTCCGCCAGCCCCTTGACGGCGATTGTCGTGGAGATCAACCAGGCGGAAAGCGCCCAGGCCAGCCATTGCGAAATCATCTCCGCTCCCCACAACAGCAGCCAGACCGCCGCCCAGCTGCCGGAGACGATCAGCAGGGGAAGGAGCAGTCCCGCCGCTTTCAGATGACGTTCCTGCCTGACCGCCAGCCGAATCAGCCGCTCCAGGCGGGCGATGAACCAGCCGATAACCGTCACCGGGTGCGGAAGACAGCGCGGATCGCCCACAACCCGGTCGATCAGGTAAGCGGCGCAAAGCATCCATACATCCGGGTTCATCCTTCCTCCCAACCTTTCCGCAAGGGCTCCTGCCGCCAGCGCTTTCCGTTCCAGACGGCGACAAGCGCCTCACCGTGCGCAAGTCCCTCTTGCTGCCAATAGCGGTTGGGATCCCGTTCCATCCAGGCGGCCTGAAACCAGCGAATCACGCCGCCGTGGGTGACCAGCACAACGGGCTGTTCCCCAAACGAGGCTGCCTCGTCCAGCAGGCTGCCGAGCCATCCGTCCACCCGCTGTCCCAGTTCCCGCAGGCTTTCCCCGTTTGGCGGGCTGTGGGTGAAGGGATCGTCGTACCAGCGCGCCGCCCGTTCCGGTTCCAGCCGCATCAGTTCCTCGTAGGTCAGCCCTTCCCATCCGCCAAAGGAAAGTTCACGCAGGGCGGGCACCGTTTGCGGTTTGATTCCCCACCGCCGCGCCACAATTTCCGCAGTCTGCGCGCAGCGCTTCAGATCGCTGGTGTAGATTGCCGCCGGCACATCCCCCGTTTCCTCCAGCCGCCTGGCCAGCCGCTCTGCCTGGGCGATCCCCGCATCGGAAAGCGGTTCGTCCGTGTGGCCCAGATATGCGCCCTGCCGGTTCGATTGCGTTTCGCCATGCCGGAGCCAGATCAGCTTCACGTCCACCAGCTCCCGGCCAGAACCAGCAACATGACCGCTTCGCTGCCCTCAATCACGGCGCCGTAACAGTCGCCGTTCAAACCGCCCAGCCTGGACGAGACGAAACGGGAGATCCACCAGGCCGCCAGCAGCGAGACAAGCGCTGCCGCAAGCAACGGCCGGCCGCCCAGCAGCCAACTGGAAATCAGCAAGCCCGCATAGCCTACCGCGATGGAACGCGTTGTTAGCCTGTCGCGCAAGCCTCTTCCCATTCCCCTTTCCGGCGAGAGATACGGCCAGCAGCGAATGGACAGCAACAGGTGGGTTCGCGCCGCCATGGGCACAACCAGAAGCATCATCCCCTGCCCCTTCCCGGCAAGTTCCAACAGGGCAGCCGCCTTGAGCAGCAGCAGGAGGATCGCCGCCCACACGCCCATCGCGCCCACACGGCTGTCTTTCATGATCGCCAGTGCCTGCTCGCGCGGTCTGTTGCTGCCCAGTCCGTCGGCCAGATCCATCCAGCCGTCGAGGTGGAGGCCGCCGGTGACGCATACCCAGGCAATCAGGGCCAGAACCGCCGCAAGCGAAGAGGAAAACAGCGCCAGTCCCGCCTCAAGCGCTCCCCACAGCACAAACCCGATGACCAGCCCGACCGCCGGAAACCAGGCGACGCTTTTTTTCCAGTCCTCCTCGGAAGGATGCAGCCAGGGCACCGGAATGCGCGTAAAAAAAGCAAGAGCGTAAAAAAACGGATTGAGCCATTTCATTTTTCGCTGCTCCCTTCCCGGCCAGCCGGACAGAGCATTTCGCCCCGCCGCGGGTTGTCCTTCCGGCCGCGCCCGGCGATCTGCACACGGCGCGGATCAAGGCTTGAGGGAATGAAGCCGCCTTGAAGCCGCACGCTGTTTTTGGCCGCTGTCTCCATCAGAATTCCACTCCCGGCACGGCGGGAATCCCTTCGTCATAGTAGTGCTTGATCGGCTTCATTTCCGTCACCAGATCGGCCATTTCGACGATTTCCTCCCTGGCGTTGCGCCCCGTGACGACCACATGGAGATGGGCCGGCCTGTTTTTCAGCGTCTGCAGGACATCCTTTAGCGGCAGCACGTCGTCGATGGGGAACCTGTCGATGGCCAGCGCGTTGTTCAATTCGTCGAGGACAATCATGTCCCAAGACCCGGCTGTGATCTGCTCCTTCGCGTACCTCCACGCCTCCTTAAGCGCGGCGCGGTGCACCTCCGGCGTCTTCATCCAGGTGAATCCCGCTCCCTTTTGCACGATCTGGATTCCCATCCGGTCAAACATGATCTTCTCTCCGTACGTCCGCTCCGGCGACTTGATGAACTGAATCACCAGCACCTTTTTGCCCCGGCCAGCGGCGCGCACCGCCAGCCCGAGCGCCGCTGTCGTCTTGCCTTTTCCGTCTCCCGTGTAGACCAGCAAAAGGCCCTGTTTGCCAGCCTGTCCGTCCATTTCCATTCCTCCCCGTTTGAAGTGCCGGAAAGCCCTATGGGCGCCCCGTGGAAAACCTTTCTCGCGGCTTTCCCCGGATGTCCGTCCCTGTCCCGGCGGATGGCGCATCCGCCGGGTGAGCCGTGCAGCCATGTTTTCTTTAGACATTAGGCATTTCGGATGCAGAAAAGGGAAAAGCGCCTGTTTTTCCTTGCACGCACAAGGAAAAGCAGGCGCTTGAAAAGCATTACGCCGAAAATCACCTTTTCCTTTGACCCGAAGGAAACCAGTGCAACACAAAAACAGGCAGGTCTCCTGGCTTGAGGATCATCGCCTTTCTTCTCCTTCCCGCGATTCCAAGATGGGCAGTGGATGGCATGCGCCGTGAAGAAAGACTCCTCTCTTACAGTGGCGGGACCGCGTTGGATTTTCACCAAACTTCCCTTTTAACCCTGTCTGCGCCAATTCAATCTTTCGCGCAAACAGGGACCTGTTTTCGATGACGTTATTCACTTGTTCCATGCAAAACATCCGTGCCGGACACTTGTTTTAATAATAGCAAATCATCTGCCTGTTTCAAGAAAAAGTTGGGAGAAAGCAAGGCTGGCCGGGTTCAGAGAAACCCCCGCCTTTGCAAAATGCCAAAAAACCTTGCAGTTTACTAAAATTTACTCATCTGCTAGTATTAGGTTGTATTGGCGTGATTGGCATAATTGCGGCAAAGACATACTGGCAGGTGAACGCGAATGGCTTTCCCCCCGATTCCCCCTTTGCCGGAAGAGATTGGCGAACTGCCTCCCGTCCTGCATGAATGCGGCGAACCGCTGATCCCGCTTTCCCGCCTGTCTCCCCGGATTGTGCTGTACCCGGCGTACTTTCATCAGGGCTATGACGGCGCCATGGAGGAAATCTACCTGCGGGAGAAAGCGGCCAGGCTGCTGGTGCAGGTTGCGGAAAGGCTGCCGCAGGGATACCATCTGGTCGCGCTTGACGGCTGGCGACCCTGCCAGCTGCAGGCATCCATCTATGAACGCTTTCGCCAGACCTTGCTTTCCCAAGGCTGGCAGGAAGGCGAGGAACTGGATGCGGAACTGGACAAGTTTGTGGCCAAGCCCAGCAACGACATCCGCAACCCGGCGCCCCACTTCTCCGGAGGCGCGATCGACCTGACCATTGCCAATGCGGACGGTTGGCTGGAGATGGGCACTCCGTTTGACGATTTCAGCGATGCGGCGGCAACCCGGTATTACGAAGAGCTCCCTTCCCCGTCCGAACGGGAGCTGGCGGTCCGCGAAAACAGGCGGCTGCTCTACCATCTGATGGCGGAAGCCGGATTCGTCAATTACCCGAAAGAGTGGTGGCACTACGAGTACGGCACCCGCAGATGGGCAAAGGAAACCGGACAGGTTGCCGTTTATGGCGGAATCCATTTGGGTTGAACAGCAAAAACAACCGTCAGCAAAGCGCGGAGCCCCTTCAGGGAGGGGCTTCGCCCCGGAGATTTTCCGGCATTTTCCAAAAAACCCCCTTGAATTTTCCCTTGAATTATCAGAAAAATTACAATAAATTAAAAATTAATTAAATATATTTCACTTGGGGGGTTGATTTTCTTGAAGCGCAGAAATTCCCGCTTTTTTCCCAGTCTGCTGCTTGTCCTCTCTCTATTGGCAGCCGCCTGCAACAGCACGCCTGCAAATCAGTCACAGGAACAAACCTCTACACCTCAGGAAACCGCTCAGACTCCCGCGCAAACGAACACACTCTCCACTCCCGCCGACACCCTGATCGTCGCCATCAACGCCGACCAGGGGACGCTTGATCCTGCCGTCACCTTTGACAACGGCGCGTGGAAAATTACCTACTACGCCTACGAGCGCCTGGTCGAGTACGACGGCGCCAGCACGGAAGTAAAACCGGGCCTGGCCAAGGAATGGAAGGTAAGCGAAGACGGACTCACCTGGACGTTCACGCTTGAGGAAGGGCACAAATTTGCCGACGGCACCCCTGTCACCGCCGAAGCGGTCAAATTTACCTTTGAGCGCACGCTGAAGATCAAGAAGGGGCCGTCTGACGTGTACAGCGTCATCAAGGAAGTGCGCGTAGATTCTCCCAACACCGTTTCGTTCGTGCTGTCCCAGAACTTCCCGCCGTTCTTGTCCACGCTGGCAGCCAACTACGGCAGCATTGTCAACCCGAAAGTGATGGAACACGAAGTAGACGGCGACCTGGGCCAAAGCTACCTCGCCGAACACACCATGGGCAGCGGTCCCTATCAGCTTGACGAATGGCGAAAAGGGGAATACATCAAACTCACTACCAATCCGCACTCATCGATTAAACCGTCCATCCAGACCGTCTACTTCCGCATCGTCCCGGACGCCACCTCGCAACGCCTGCAGCTGGAACAGGGCGAAATCGACATAGCCGAAGGCATTCCGCGGGAGCAGCTGAAAGCGGTGAAAGAGTTGCCCAATGTGGAAGTGCTGCAATATCCCAGCCTGTCTGTCGACTACGTCTACGTCAACTCGTCCAAGGGGCATCCCGCACTGCAAAATCCGAAAGTGCGCCAGGCGCTCAGCTACGCCATCGACTATACCGCACTGGCCGAGGCCGTTCAGGAAGGATACGCCACGCAGATGCGAGGTCCGATTCCCAAAGGGCTCTGGGGGCATGACGAGACTGCCTTCCAATACAGCCGTGACGTGGAAAAGGCCAAGGCCCTGCTTGCGGAGGCAGGTGTCAGCGACCTGAAAATCAACCTGCTCTACTCCGACAACAAGGCTTGGTGGGAAACGGAAGCGCTGGCGCTGCAATCCTTCTTCGCCGAGATCGGCGTGACGTTGGAACTGAAAAAGGTGGCCTACGCCACTTCCCGGGAAATGATGGACGCCGGACAGTTCGATCTGGCGCTTGGCGTGTGGAGCCCTGACTTCGGCGATCCATACATGTTCATGAACTACTGGTTTGATTCCAACAACTTCGGCCTCGCCGGAAACCGCGCCTTCTACAAGAACGACAAGGTGGACGAACTGGTTCGCAAGGCGGCCCAGATCAACGACCAGGCCGAACGGGAAAAGCTCTACCGGGAAGCGCAAAAAATCGTGATCGAAGAAGCGCCGTACCTCTACCTGTATCAAATGGATTTCATTCTTCCCATCAGCAAGTCCGTCAAAGGCTTCGTGTACAATCCGATGCTGGAAGGCATATACAATCTGGCTGAAATGTCCAAATAACGCCGTCATAACGCCGTTTGAAGGAGTGCTTTCCGCATGAGACAGATCATCGTCAAACGCCTGGCCATGCTCGTGCTGGTGCTGTTCGGGGTGACGCTGACCACCTTTCTGCTCACCCATGTCATTCCCGGCGATCCGGCACGGATGATGGTCGGACAGCGCGCCAGCGAGGAAACGCTGCAGGAAGTGCGCCGTCAATTGGGCCTGGACCAACCCGTCTGGGTCCAATATTTTGCCTACATGGGCGGTCTGGTCAAAGGAGATTTCGGCAACTCGATCCGCACGCAGCAACCGGTCATCGACGACCTGGTCAAATTTTTCCCCGCGACGCTGGAACTTGCCCTGGCCGCATTCTTCATCGCGCTCGTCATCGGCATTCCCCTGGGCATTCTCGCGGCCGTGAAAAAAGATACCGGCTGGGATCACACCAGCCGCTTTTTCTCCATCGCCGGGATTTCCACCCCCGTCTTCTGGAGCGGCCTGGTCGGCATCCTGGTGTTTTACAAAATCCTGGGCCTGCTTCCATCAAGCGGAAGAATCGATCTGACGGTTCCGCCGCCTGACACCATTACCGGACTCTATCTGCTGGACAGCCTATTGACCGGCAATTGGACGGCGTTTGCCAACAGCCTGTGGCATCTGATCCTGCCCGCCTGCACGCTCGCCTTCGCCCAGCTGGCCACCGTGACGCGGCAGGTGCGCGCCAGCATGCTGGAAGTGCTCAGCCAGGACTACATCCGCACCGCACTGGCCAACGGCATCCACGGCCCGGTGCTGTTGTTTCGCTACGCCTTGCGCAACGCGCTGATCCCCACAATCACCGTGGTCGGGCTGTCGTTTGGCTCGCTGTTGGGCGGCGCTGTCGTCACGGAAACGATCTTCAGCTGGCCGGGGATGGGGAAATACGTCGTCGATTCCATCGCCTTTCTCGACTTTCCGGCGATTATGGGCTTTACGTTTCTGATTTCACTGGGGTATGTGCTGATCAATCTGATCGTCGA